>Ga0214923_10000032_pt1 | contig 170193 bp, 149 predicted proteins | sample LL1510_MetaG_FD_177993 | JGI IMG/M metagenome (GOLD analysis project Ga0214923, IMG submission 177993) | Freshwater microbial communities from Lake Lanier, Atlanta, Georgia, United States - LL-1510 | ecosystem: Environmental > Aquatic > Freshwater > Lake | place: USA: Georgia | collected... | reverse complement strand
GATACAGCTTCCAATCCTGCTTAAGAAAAGAAAATGGTAACCCATAGGTAATTGCTTTGTGCTCAGGAGCAACTCGAGCTTGCCAAGTTACATACCAATATGCCTTAAACAATTGTTCTGAAAAAAATGCCGTCCAAAATTGATCTGAATATACCGGTCTAATTTTTGACCATGTATCAAAAAAATCAAAACTGTTCTTTTCAAAAAACAACTGACTCACATAGTACAACGACACATCAGACACAACAAGCTGATCAATCCACTGCTCGAAAAATAGATCAGTATTTTTTCCCAAGACAGCTGCATATTCTAGTAAAACACAAAGCTGCTCTATCGTATACTCTTTACGGTATCGATATAACTTCCCTATAAAATAAGCAGTAATTTCAGGTTTATCATGATCATACAGCATCGATAATTTAATAATTTGATCACTGGTATAATTATCTTGTAATTCAATAATTATGCCATGAGAAAGCGTAATATCTTGATCATCTAAAATGGAACCAATGATTTGGTGAGGACCTTGGTAGGTCGCGATATAAGAAAGCCAATCGGCACGTTTTTTCTTGGAAGATATATTTGAAATATCTGCAAACCAATAAACACACGTTTGACCTAAAAAGGTCGTTTGTAACTGTCGCAAAGTGTCATCAAAATTTTGATCTACATCAATTTTTTTGACCTCTACTCCGAATTTTTTTTGTAAAAACTTAATGAATCGATTAAAAAACAGAGGACTATATTGTTTGGATTTCAATAAAACGACAGAAGTAGTTGCAAAATCATGAGTTGTAATATTAGTACAAAAATCTGTCAGTTTCATGCCGAACTATATAATCCTCTATTATTTTCAATTATTGTTTGTCTGCAAAATCAAGTCGCATTTTACCAGAATCAGGATCAATGTCAGTAATACGAACATTAACCACATCACCTAGTTTATAATAATCTTCAAAATGCTGCTGTCTTTCACGAGGAATTTTTGAAATATGCAATAATCCAGATTTACCCGGTGCAATATCAATAAACAATCCGAAATCAGAACCACGAACAATAGTGCCCGGTAGTACTGTTCCACGCTCAATTTGATCAGCTAAGATCTTAACCCATGTAACAGCAAGATCAATATTAGAACCAGGAGCACCAAAGATGTTAACCTCTGATCCTTCAATATCAATTGTTGTACCTGTTTTTTCAATAATTTCTTTAATGATCTTTCCGCCAGAACCAATAATAGCACCAGCTTTGTTTGGATCAATTTGGATAGCAATCATACGAGGAACAAGAGGCGACAATTCAGCGTTTGGAGCATTCATGACTTTGCTCATTTCATCAAGGATGAATAAGCGAGCTTCACGAGCTTGCGCTAATGCTTTTTCAAATACTAAACGAGGTAGTCCACCTTTGTATTTAATATCCATTTGAATTGCGTTAATTCCATCACGAGTACCAGCAACTTTGAAATCCATTAATCCTAATGCATCTTCAAATCCGGTGATATCAGTAATAGATTGGAAATTTCCAGATGAATCACCGAGAAGTCCCATTGCTATTCCTGCAACCATATTTGTTATTGGAACACCAGCATTCATTAATGCCATAGTTGATCCACAAACAGTTGCCATAGAGCTTGATCCGTTAGACTCCAGAATGTCTGAAATAATACGAATCGTGTATGGGAAACCTTTTTTATCAGGTAAAACTCGTTTAATCGCAGATGCAGCTAAATGTCCATGACCAATATCACGTCGACTAGGTCCACGCATTGGCTTTACTTCTCCAACAGAGAATGGTGGGAAGTTATAATGCAACATAAAACCAATATCAAGTGGTTCATGCTCAAGTAAATCATCCACTCTTTGAGCATCTTTTCCGCTACCAAGAGTAACGCTTACAAGTGCTTGTGTTTGACCACGTTGGAAAAGTGATGAACCGTGCACAGTAGGCATTAAACCTACTTCTGTTGAAATATCACGAATATCAGTAAAACCACGTCCATCGACACGTTTTTTACGATTTAAAATTTCTAGACTTACAACATCGTTAAGTGCTGACTCGAACAAATAATTTAATTTTTGTTCTGCTTCAGTACCTGCTTCAATTGCTGTTCCAACATGCTCAGCATAAAAAGCAACTTTTAATTGCTTAATAGCATCTTTACGTTCTTGCTTTTGTGATCCATGTTGAAAAATAGTATCAACACGCGCAGGAGTGAAAAATGTTGTTAATTTGCTGTACCATGCATGCCAATCAAAGTTTGCATCAACAAATTCATGATTTTTAACTTGTAGATCTGCAATCATTTCTTCTTGCCAAGCTACTTGCTCTTTAATCACTTCATGTGCTGTAAACAATGCATCTACCAATTCATCTTCAGATAATTGTGCTGCGTTGCCCTCAACCATGCATAAACCTTCTTTGGTTCCTGCTGCTAAAATAAGAAGATCAGAAATTACTTGTTGTTCTTTAGTTGGATTGATAACCCAAGCGCCGTTAATACGACCAACTTGTACCGCACCAATTGGAGCAACAAAAGGAATTCTTGAAATGCTAAGTGCAATAGATGCCGCAAGCAATGCAAGCGGTGAAGGTAATGCATCTTTATCGATTGAATAAACCGTTGCAAGAACCTGTACTTCATTAAAGAAATAATCAGGGAACAATGGGCGTATCGCACGATCAATCAAACGACTAACAAGTACTTCATGATCTGAAGAACGACCTTCTCTTTTAAGATAGCCCCCAGGGATTCTGCCTGAAGCAGAAAAATATTCACGGTAATCTACAGTAAGAGGCAAGAATCCAGGAAAACTCTTGGTATCTGCCATAACCGCTGTTGTTAAAATAATAGTATCTTTGTGACGAAACCAAACTGATCCGTCAGCCTGATTGGCAAATTTACCAACCGTGACTTCGTATCCCAGGCTTGGCAACTTAAAGGTTTTGACCATTCTTAGTATCTCACTTTGGTTAGAATGTTATTTTCTAATACCAAGACGTTTAATTACATCTTTGTATGAAGCTTCATCTTCCTGTTGAAGATAAGCTAATAATTTTTTACGCGTATTAACCAGTTTCATTAGTCCACGTTTTGAACTAAAGTCTTTGTTGAATTTTTTTAGATGTTCTTGTAATTGAGCCATTCTAGTTGTTGTCAATGCAATTTGCACCGCAGTTGAACCAGAGTCTTTCTCATTCTTACCGAAATCTGTAATGATCTTTAATTTCTCTGAAGGTGTTAACATACTGAAAAACCTTATAGTGAGCAGTTATTATATATATATCAATTTCAATTTGGTAGGCGCGAGCGGAATCGAACCGCTGACCACTGCTACGTCAAAGCAGTGCTCTACCCCTGAGCTACGCGCCTGCCTATGCTTTTATTTACAAGCTTCTCCCAAATATTTCTCTTTAAAGGAGGCAATACCAGTTCCCGCAGGAATTAATTTACCAACAATAATGTTTTCCTTCAATCCATATAAATTGTCAACCATACCAAAAACCGCAGCTTCTGATAAAATTCTAGTTGTTTCTTGGAATGAAGCAGCAGAGAACATACTTTCTGTACCAAGTGACGCCATAGTAATACCCATGAGCACTGGACGAGCCATAGCAGGAGTCTTACCTTCTGATCTCAATGCTGAATTCACCGATTTAAAGTGAACTTTATCAACAAGATCACCAATTAAGAAGTCAGAGTCACCAGTTGTTGCAACACGTACTTTACGAAGCATCTGTTTTACAATTACTTCGATATGACGGTCATCAATATCTACACCCTGTAAACGATAGATTTCTTGAACCTGGTTTACGATATATGTTTGTAAAACATCAACACCCATAATACGTAGTACGTCTTGTAGTACCGGTACACCATTTGTTAATGAGTCACCAGATTTCACACGTTCACCATCTGCAACAATCAATTGACGATCACGAGGGATGAGATATGTAAATGAGTTATCTCCAGCAACAACGTTAACTTTACGATGTCCTCTATGTAATCCACCAAAGACTACTTCACCATCTATATCAGATATAATTGCTGCATCTTTTGTGATACGAGCTTCAAATATCTCAGATACGCGAGGTAAACCTCCGGTAATATCGCGAGTTTTTGAAACTTCACGAGGGATTTTTACGATAACATCACCAACATTTATATATTGTTTATCCGTAACCAATAAGTATGAACCATGCGGTAAATAATATTGTGTTCGTTCATCTTGTTTAGAGATAGACAATGCTGGTTGATATTTGTCTGATTTAAATTCTAAAATATAACGGAATGTTTTCTGAGCAACTTCATCATATTTCTCTTGGCATGTAATGTTATTGATTAAATCAACAAACTCTACAGTACCTTCTTTTTCACTAACGATTACCTCGTTATGTGGATCAACTTTGATAAGCTCAGTATCCGCTGCAACTTCTTGTCCTGCTTTTACAAGCACAGTTGCACCATATGGAACTTGCATCTCTTGTAGTTCGCGTCCGTTTTCAGCAAATATTTTAATACTGCTCTTACGGCTTACTGCAATATCCATACCATCACGATTCGTAACAATACGAATGTCTGTAAATTGAACGATACCTGCTGATTTTGAAACATAAACTGTTTGCTCAGCAAGACTCGCCGTACCCCCGATGTGGAAGGTTCTCATGGTAAGCTGCGTTCCTGGTTCCCCAATAGATTGTGCAGCAATAACACCAATTGCAGACCCTAATTCAACAAGCGCACCTGTTGAAAGATCCATACCGTAACATTGAGCACAGACACCACGTTTTGATTGGCATGTAAGTACTGAACGTACATACGCTTTAGTAATATATGCATTTTTAATTGCAAGTAACTCTACACGAGTAATTAATTGACCACGTTTTAAGAGAACTTCACCAGTTAAACCGTCTTTTAGATCAGCAACTAGTATTCTTCCATACAATCTTCTCATCAATGGATGAATAACTTTTCCAGATTCTTTCAAATCTTCAAGTTCAAGTTGTCCTAAAGTTCCGCAATCATCCATAACAACTACAACATCTTGAGCAACATCAACTAAACGACGTGTTAAATAACCAGAGTTTGCAGTTTTCAACGCTGTATCGGCTTGTCCTTTTCGGGCACCGTGAGTAGAGATAAAGTACTCAAACACACTCAAACCATTCTTGAAGTTACTCTTAACAGGAGTTTCAATAACTTCACCAGACGGTTTAGCCATCAAACCTCTCATCGCAACCAACTGTTTAATTTGCTCTCTGGTACCACGCGCTCCTGAGTCGATTGACATGAAAATAGGGTTAAACCATTTAAATGTTTTATCTGTATTTTCATATGCTTGATGATCATACTCTTCAAACTGTTGATACATTTCTCGAGCAATTGCTGAAGCTGTATGTTGCCAAATACTTACGACTTTGTTTTCACGTTCACCGTTCGTAATAGCACCACTCTTAAAGAGCTTCTCAATTTTTTCAATTTTCTTTTCTGCTTCAGTTAAAGCTGCTTGTTTACCTTGAGGTTCAAGTAATCCTTCCATTGGGAAAGAAATACCGCCCATAGTTGCATACTTAAATCCAAGCTCTTTGATTTTCTCTAAAAACTGAACAGTGCGTTCTGCACCAAATTTAAAGTAAACATGTTCAACTAACTTAGCAATATCACTTTTACGTAATAATTTATTAAGCAATGTAAAATCTGCGCCTTCTGGAAGAACATCGTATAACAATGCACGTCCAACTGTTGTATCAACAATAACGTCAGAATTTATACGCATTTTAATCATTGCATGCAAATCAACAGCACCACAGCTATACGCCATGATAACTTCTTTTTCACTTGCAAACACAGCTCCATCACCACGAGCATAACGACGCATTTTTGTCATATAATGCAGACCAATAATCATTTCCTGTGAAGGAAGCGCTATCGGATTTCCATTTGATGGCGCAAGCAAACTACGTGTTGATAAAACTAAACGCTCAGATTCTTGTTGTGCTTTGCAGCTTAATGGTAAGTGAACCGACATGGTATCACCATCGAAGTCCGCGTTAAACGCAGAACAAACTAATGGATGAATTTTAATAGCTTTACCATTAACCAGAATCGGATAGAAAGCCTGTATACCTAAACGGTGCAATGTTGGAGCACGGTTGAGAAGTACAACTTTTCCTCTTACCACAACATCAAGAGCATCCCATACTTCCGTTGCTCCATCTTCCACCATTTTCTTTGCAATACGCAAGTTTGGTGCAATGTTACAACGTAGTAATTCCGCAAAAACATGTGATTTAAATAATTCTAATGCCATTACTTTTGGTAATCCACACTGACTCATTTTCAATTCTGGATCAACAACGATTACAGAACGAGCTGAGTAATCAACGCGTTTACCAAGAAGATTCTGACGGAATCGACCTTGTTTACCACGAAGCATTTCGCTGAGTGATTTCAATGGACGTTTGTTAGAACCACGAACAGGTTGACCACGACGACCATTGTCAATCAATGAATCAACAGATTCTTGCAACATACGTTTTTCATTTTTAATGATAACGTCAGGTGCTTCAATCTCAACTAAGCGCTGTAAACGCACGTTACGATTAAGTACGCGGCGATACAACTCGTTAAGATCAGAACTTGCAAATCGTCCACCTTCAATTGGCACCAACGGGCGCAAATCTGGTGGTAAAACGGGCAACACATCTAAAACCATCCATTCAGGACGTAGTCCCGCAGATTTCAATGCTGACAAAATCTTAATACGACGCATCATTTTATGTTTCGCAGCAACCGATGTTGAATGCGAATATAAATCCTGCATGTATATAATTTCAGCATTAAGATCCATCATTTCTAAAACATCTTTAACAGCTTGTGCGCCGCTATCAGCTTTAAAACCAAAATCTTCCGGATGATTACCTACGTACTCTTCGTAATCATTAACTGAAAGTAATGTTTTACGAGGATACGGAGAATTACCTTGATGCGTTACCATGTACGAATCAAAATAAATAATTCTTTCTAAATCTTTTACCGGTAAATCAAGAATAAAGCTTAAATAACTTGGTGTTCCCTTGAGGTACCAAATATGGCATACAGGAGAAATAAGCTCAATGTGTCCCATACGTTCACGGCGAACACGGGCTTGAATTACTTCAACGCCACATTTTTCACACGTAACACCACGGTGTTTCATCCGCTTATATTTACCACAGTTACATTCCCAGTCTTTTACTGGACCAAAAATACGTGCACAGAATAAACCATCTTTTTCAGGTTTAAGTGTTCTGTAGTTAATGGTTTCAATTTTCTTTACTTCACCATACGACAAAGCTCGTATTTTTTCTGATGAAGCAAGACGTAATTTCACCGCATTAAACTGTGTAGGCTGGATGTATTCTCTAAATCTTTGTAAAATTTGATTAGCCACCTAATTCCTCCCTGCCAGCTTTAAATAAATCAACCTGTAAACCTAAGCTTTGCAGCTCTTTAACAAGAACATTAAATGACTCTGGTATTCCAGGATCTGGAATATCATGACCACGAATAATGCTTTCATATACTTTATGACGTCCACTGACATCATCAGATTTATATGTTAATAGTTCTTGTAATGTATATGCAGCACCATACGCTTCGAGTGCCCATACTTCCATCTCTCCAAATCTTTGACCACCGAAGTTGGCTTTACCACCTAAAGGTTGTTGTGTGATCAGTGAGTATGGTCCAACAGAACGAGCGTGTAACTTATCTTCAACCATGTGGTTCAATTTCATCATATAAATAGACCCAACAGTCACTGGTTGATCAAAATAATCACCAGTTCTTCCATCGCGAATATTATATGTTCCACCTAAGGATAAACCACATTGTTTCAATAACGGTTGAATGTCATTATCAAACTCAGCACCTTGGAAAATAGGAGTTTGGAAATGCACGCCTTCTTTTACCGTACGTCGCGCAAAAGCAAGAAGTCCATCTTTACCATGCATAGTTTCTACTTCAGCAATAACTTCAGCACCATAAGCATCTACTAAAGCTTTTTTAACAGCTTCATAAACACCTTCATCAAGCAATCCTTGTATTTGATGACCAAGTTTTGCTCCAGCATAACCTAGAACAGTTTCTAAAATTTGTCCTACGTTCATACGAGAAGGAACACCGAGTGGATTTAAAATAATATCCACTGACTGTCCATTATCTAAATATGGCATATCTTCGCGAGGTAAAATATTTGAAACGATACCTTTGTTACCGTGACGACCCGCCATCTTATCACCAACAGAAATTGGTCTTTTTGATGCGATGTAAACTTTAATAGTTTTAATCACACCTGATGGTAAATCATCGCCTTTTTTGTAAAAGGCTATTTTTTCTTCAGTAACACTTTTTAGAATCGTTAATTTCGTTTCATATGCAGATTTGATACGTTCAAATATTTCCATTACGTCATTGTTTTTACAACGTACTGCAAAAATTGCCTCAATGTCTCTGATGTTTGTAATTTTTGTATAATCAAATGCATCATCAACTAAAAACTCTTTGGATGTTTTTCCAACAGGTTTTTGTTCATGCAATAAATTCGCAAGCTTTACTCTAATAACTGATTGTAACGCTAGAATTTGTTTTTCTAAGCTACGCTCAAGTCTTTCAACTTTGCGAGTTGCATCATCTTTATAACGCTTATCTTTACGAGCTCCACCACGTGAGAACATTTTGATATCACATACAGTACCTTCTATTCCAGGCGGTACGCGCAATGAAGTATCACGCACTTCACGAGATTTTTCTCCAAAAATTGCACGTAAAAGTTTTTCTTCTGGCGAATATTGAACGTCACCCTTTAAAGTAACTTTACCAACAAGAATATCTCCTGGTACAACACGTGACCCCAAATGCACAACTCCATGTTCATCGAGTTGAGACAAAGCTTTTTCGCTTACATTTGGAATATCACGGGTAATTTCTTCAGGCCCAAGCTTAGTATCGCGAGCTTCAACGGTGAATTCATCAATCGAAACCGACGTTAAAACATCTTGACTAACAAGTCTTTGATTCAACACGATAGCATCTTCAAAGTTGTACCCACGCCATGGCATAAATGCAACAGTTAAATTTGCTCCAAGAGCTAATTCACCATTTGTAAGCGATGTACCATCGGTTAAATAGTCACCCTTGCAAATACGATCACCAACTCGAACAATAGGGCGCTGATGAATCCATGTGCTATAGCTTGAACGATTAAATTTTTTCAAGCGATATGATTGAATACCTTTATCAACCCATGACTCTTCATCTGCATAGTGTTGTTCATCAGAAGCAACAACAATCTCATCAGAAGAAACATATTTCACGACCCCTGATCGCTCTGCAATAACAGCAGCACCAGATGATCGAGCAACTTCTGATTCCATTCCAGTTCCTACAATAGGTGTTTCTGGTAAAATCAACGGTACAGCTTGACGTTGCATGTTTGCACCCATCAATGCACGGCTGGCATCATCATGCTCTAAAAATGGAATCAATGCAGCTGCAACTGAAACTAGTTGTTGCGGGGATAAATCAATCGCATTAATTTGCTTTGCATCGACAGCGATAAAGTTACCCGCATGACGCGCAATTACTTTATCACTAATTAAACGCTTTCCTGTTTCATCAGCAGCATCTGCTTGAGCAATATATAGACTTGATTCTTCAAATGCGTCAAGGAACACAACGTCATCTTGTATTTTACCATCTTTTACCAAGCGGTATGAAGATTCAATAAAGCCAAGATCGTTCACCATTGCATAGGTTGCAAGTGATGAAATAAGACCAATTGTCTGACCCTCAGGTGTTTCAATCGGACAAATTCTACCATAGTGAGAGTTGTGAACATCGCGAACTTCATAAGTTGCGCGATCTTTCATAACACCGCCGGGCCCGAGAGCTGATAAGCGACGCTTATGTGCTAACTCGGCAAGAGGATTTGTCTGATCCATAAATTGTGACAATTGACTTGATCCAAAGAATTCTCTTAAAACAGCACTAAGTGGTTTAATATTCAAGAAATCTTGTGGCATAAGCGCATTGTGCGCCTCTTGCATTCTGAAACGTTCTTTTGCTATACGCTCAATACGAGATAAAGCTGCATAAACCTGATTACTGAGCAACTCACCAACAAGACGTACACGTCTGTTACCTAAGTGATCAATATCATCAAGTTCACCAAGTCCACGTTCACGTAAATCGATTAAATATTTAACAGTTGCAAAAATATCTTCAAGTGTTAAAACCGTAAAGTCTTTTGGCAGAGAAAGCCCAAGTTTTGTATTCATACGAACACGACCAACTTGTGCTAAATCATAATAGCTACCCGAGAAGAATTGACGCTCTAAGCGCTCTCTTACTTCAACGATAGATGGTACATCTCCAGGCCAAACTTTTGCATGTATTTCATGCAATGCATCTTCTCGTGATTTACAAGAATCATGCGACAAACTTGTTGCAATTGTTGGTTGGAATGTGTAACCATGCACGTTAACTAAATCTAGTACAACATTTTTATGTTTTACTAATTCAAAAAGCATTTCTTCGCTCACAGCTTCGCCTTGATCTGTCAATACTTCACCAGTTGCTGGATCCATAATGTCAGCGCGAACAATTTTGTGCATCAAATATGAATTTGGAATATTGATACGATCAACACCAAGAGCTCGTAGCGCATCGATTGATTCTTGAGTCAATTTAGTACCGATATAATCACCCTCTAAACCAGAAGGTAACATTTCAGAACTAATTGTTAAACCAAGAACAGACTCATCTAATTTTTTGTAAAATGATTTACCATCTGACAAAAATAAATCTGCGTCATAAAATTTCGGTAAAATATCTTCACGCGCAATTCCTAGTGCTTGTAGGAACGTGGTTACCAAAACTTTTTTCTTTTTATCAATTCGAACGTACAAACAATCGTTAGTATCAAATTCAAAATCTAACCATGATCCCCGCATTGGAATAATGCGAGCAAAATAGTACGGACGACCTCGTAAGTCTTTAGTTTTTTTGCTTTTTGAAAAAACAACACCGGAAGACTTATGTAATTGACTTACAACAACACGATCAACACCGTTAATAATGAAAGTACCATGACTTCCTAAACGATACTGACCGCTACGCTCGTAAGCATCAACCATGACAGGAACATCTGCAAAATATACATCTTGCTCTTTGATGTCATGAATTGTTTTATTACCTTGTTCGTCTATATCCCATGTAATAAGTTGAACTTTAACTTTTAATGGAAACGCAAACGTTTTTTCACTGTCCCGACAATCCTGAACAGAGAACGGAATGCTCAACTCAACACGCGAATGGCATGTTGAACAAACAATATAACGTTTGGTTTTTGCACTTCCATCTAATCGCGAACAACCCATCTTTCCAGTGACAGAGTCTTTCCATGTATAACGATTTGTTATACCGGTTAAACTGCCACAAGAACAAGCCCAATTTCCCAACTCATAACTAACATAGTCAAGAGAGATCTTAGGCCCACATTCGATAGGAAAAATATCACGAAAAGCTTTTTCAAGTCCTACGTTTTTTCGTTCTTCTGATAAGAAATCGAGCTGAACAAAATCATTAAATGATTCTGATTGCACCTCAATAAGATTCGGCACAGAAACGAGTGCCTTATTTTTTCTAAATGATTTTCGTATAACGAAATTATCAACGGTCGAGCAAGATATCATGCTCCTCCTTATTGCAAAAACTAAAAACAGTAACAGCCGCCCTCAATGATACTACACTCAAAAAGAGATGTTACGCCAATTCGACTTTTGCACCAGCTGCTTCAAGCACTTCTTTAGCTTTTTTAGAATCATCTTTTGTTGCTGATTCAACGATAGTTACAGGAGCGCTTTCAACTAGCTTCTTAGCATCGCCAAGACCTAATGTTGGAAGAATTTGACGTACAGCTTTGATAGCCGCAATCTTATCTGATCCTATTTCTTTCAAGATAACTTTAAATTCTGTTTTCTCTTGAGCAGGAGCTGCTGCTTCGCCTGCGTCTGCTGCTGCAGGAGCTGACATTGATGCTGCAGAAACACCGAATTTTTCTTCTAATGCTTTTACAAGATCATTTAACTCAAGAACTGTCATTTTTTCGATAGACTCGATGATTGAATCAAAACTTTTTGACATAATTGTCTCCAGACACATTCACATATGTATGTAAAAAACTAAAAATATATTTCTATTTATGCTTGTTGCTCAGTTGCAGTTCCGCTTGATTTTTGTGCACTAATTTGTGCTACAACATAAGCCATTTTCGCAACAGGAGCTTGCAATACGCCACACAATCTTGACAAAAGAACTTCGCGAGAAGGAACTTTTGCAAGAGCTACTACACCTTGTTTATCAAATAACTGAGATTCGCAACAACCAGCAACGATCTCTAAAGATTCGTGCTTTTTTGCAAAATCATGTAAAACTTTTGCAACACCAGTGAAATCTGATTTTGCAAAAACAACCGCTGTTTGCCCTATCATCATTGGACTCAAGGTGCTACAGTCAGCGCTGCCAGCTATCGCTAATTTTACAAGACGATTTTTTGCGACTTTTAATTCGCCTTCCTTCGTCTCTAGCTTGACACGTAATTCATGCAATTCGCCCACTGAAAGACCTTGACATCTTACAATAAACGCAGCTTGATTACTTGCAAACTTTTGCGAAAGCTCTTGTATAACATTGTCTTTTTGCTGTCGGTTCATGATTATACCTTTTTATCCGCTACCTAAGATAGGCTATCTACATCGATCTGAATTCCCAGACCCATGGTAGATGAAACGGTAATTTTTCGAATAAATTTTCCTTTTGAAGCCGTTGGTTTTGATGAAGCTAATACCTTCAAAAACTCAACAAAATTGTCGTGCAATTTGTCTGGTCCAAAAGAAACTTTTCCAATTACGAAATGTACCAAACCGTATTTATCGTTCTTGAAGAAAGACTTACCTCTTTTCAATTCCTTAACTACAGAAGCCACATCCTCAGAAACAGTACCTAATTTCTTGTTAGGTAACAGACCCTTAGGCCCAAGAACCTTTGCAAGCTTACCAAGCTTTGGCATTAAATCTGGAGTTGCAACTGTATACTCAAAGTCAACCCAACCACCAGAAATTTTTTCAACCAAATCATCGAAACCTACATAATCCGCACCAGCTGCTCGAGCTTCGTCAGCCTTTACACCTTCTGCAAAAACCAACACGCGCGTTGTTTTCCCATTTCCATGAGGCAAAATAACGCTACCACGCACAACCTGTTCACCCTTAGAAGCATCAATACCTAAATTGACTGATACATCTACAGATTCATCAAATTTAACGAATGCTAATTCTTTAATTTTTTGCAACGCTTCTTTTGCAGGCAATGCAGCAGATTTACGCAAAGACTCTTGTAACTGTTCTCTTGCCTTTGTATATTTCTTACCGTGATCAATCATAGTAAAAACCCCTATTAATCAATTACTTCGACACCCATACTGCGCGCAGTGCCCGAAACAGCTTTTGCTGCTTCTTCCACATTACGAGTATTGAGGTCTGGAAGCTTAATTTTTGCAATTTCTACCACATCACTCCACTTAATCTTGCCCACCTTATTATCATGAGGACGAGCAGATCCCTTTTGCAAATTCAACTTTTTGCGGATCAATTCAGATGTTGGCGGAGTTTTTAGAACGAAAACAAATGTTCTGTCCTTAAAAACAGTAATTTCAACGGGAACAGTTTCACCTTTACGATCTGCTGTTTTCGCGTTGAATTGCTTACAAAACTCCATAATATTTACGCCGTGTTGACCAAGCGCAGAACCAACTGGAGGTGCAGGCGTAGCTGCGCCACCCTGAATGAGAAGCTTAAGTTTGGACTTAATATTACCTAGATTTTTTGACATATCTATTTACACCATTACACATTCATATGAACTATTTTTTAACTTGGCCAAAGCTTAATTCGACGGGAGTCATTCGTCCAAAAATGCTTACCATTACTGTTATACGATCATTTTCAGGGTCAACTTTTTCAACAACTCCGACAAATCCCGAAAATGGCCCGTCTGTTATTGAGACCTCACTATCAACCGTTAAGCTATCCTTGTCACTTGACAATACAACACCGCCCTTAACTTTCTCAAAAATACGATCAACTTCTTTTTGAGTAATAGGAACAGGTTTTTTACCACCAAGAAAACGAATAACTCGAAATACATCGAGCACTGTTTGCATAACTTCAGGTGTCAGCTCAGCTTCAACAAGCATGTAGCCCGGAAACAACTGCTGGTCTTCTTCTTCTCCAGAACTAAAAATTTGCTTCATTTTCGCAGACGGAAAATGAATACCACCAAATTTCTCTTTATATGGAGACTCTTGAATACGACGCTCAAGATCTGTTTTAATCTTAGCTTCATAACCCGCATAAATTTGAACTACATACCAACGTTTCATATTTTTAAAATCCTGAGGAAAACTCTCTTAACGACCAAATACTAAATACTGGAAACCCTTGAGAGATCCCATGTAGAACACATAATTTACTAGACCTAAAAAGACTGCAAAAAACATCATGGTTATTAAAACCACAACAACAGCCCCTAAAAACTCAGCTCGAGATGGCCAAACAACCTTGGACAACTCTTGCTTAACATCTATAAAAAAAACACCGAGATTTTTCATTTTTTAAACCTTACAGACCATACACAAACAATATTTATGGCAGGCCAGGAGGGACTCGAACCCCCAACCATCAGATTTGGAGTCTGCTGCTCTACCATTAGAGCTACTGACCTACTTCAATGACAGCTTACAAACGTGGCCACTTCATACCTACTCCTTAACTTGGAGCCCGCGACCGGATTTGAACCGGTGACCTCTCCCTTACCAAGGAAGTGCTCTACCACTGAGCTACGTGGGCGCAAACCCGCACAGTGATCACGCTTGTTTATTGTTTAGTGTAAAGCAAACCTAGAAAAAAACAACTAAAATTTGCCTACATTTTAAATGGAGCTGGCGACTGGAGTTGAACCTGCAACCTACTGATTACAAATCAGTTGCTCTACCATTGAGCTACGCCAGCTTACCGTTTATTTCAATATTTCAAATTGGAGCGGGAAACGGGACTCGAACCCGCAACCTACAGCTTGGAAGGCTGTCGCTCTAGCCAATTGAGCTATTCCCGCATGCTTTCTAATCATACACCAGAACTGTGAAAAATCATAGAACTGGTGGCGAGAGAAGGATTCGAACCTTCGAAGGCAGAGCCAACGGATTTACAGTCCGTCCCCTTTGGCCGCTCGGGAATCTCGCCTAAGCTTGTGTACATTTCAAAGTGAATATATGCTTCATCTCTTTACATACTAAAAAGATAATTTTCAAAAACATACTTTTGGAAATAGTCGCAAAACCTTATGAGATTTTCAATACGACTCAATTATTTTACCGTTATCTCAAAACATTGCAATAGTTCTTTTTACGATTTGCAACATCTAGATTGTGATTCTGTTTTTAAGATAGCGTGAACCTCTGCTACACAAGAGCTACACCCAGTACCAACACCCAAGCCCTCCGATAAGGCTTCATAGCTGTCTAAACCATTTTTTATAGCATCACGAATCTCTTGATACATCACACCCATACAAGTACAGACTAAATAGTCAGCATTCGATGCCGCATCATTTTTTTCTTGACCACAACCTTGATCATTTTTTTTACAACAAGACATAACGGCTCCTTATATTATATATGTATACGTCAATAGTCGTTCGTTTTCACTGACCACAGACAATGCTACATGGCACACATGACGACGTAATGACCCCAGCGCGATCTCTGGCCACTCTATTAAAGCAATGCTGTCTGGTTGATATAAATACTCAAAAAAACCAGCCGCTTCAAATTCTACCAGGCTTTTTAAGCGATACAAGTCAAAGTGGTATACCATGCGCCCATCTGCGCTGTGATACATGTTAAAGTACGTAAACGTCGGACTCGTGACTACCTCCTGAACCCCCAGAGCATTAGCCATACAGCGTATGAACGTAGTTTTTCCAGCCCCAAGACCACCAGTAAAGGTAATGATTTGTGCCCCCCTCGTATCTTGCATAAATTCTTGCACAACAGATTCAATATTATCTAATGAATAAACTATTTTTTTCATATTTTATTAATCTTTTTCATGATTGACCTATCTGCTTTAGAGACTTTTTTACCGTCACGCACACGAAAAACCCCCTCGTATTCAGTCTTTATATTGCTACCAACTAAATCCCTACTCCCCAGCTCCATCAAGTCATCAAGCGCCGCATCGCTCACCTTATGAACCTTGGTTTTATACATAGTCTGCTGCAAAACCACCTGTTGGCGCTGCTCATGCTTCATAACATCAACAAACAACCTATTAAAGTCCTGCGAACTAACTGACGCCACATGAAGCGTATCAGCCCAACTTCTAATTTCTCGATCAGACGTTACCAATAGCACGTCACAATCTTGCTTTTTAACCAACCAGCTCTTTAAAAAATCATCTGCCGTCTGATGCTGTCCCGCATAGACAACCTCAACTGCACCATGACGCTCAATAGTGGGATAAAAAGAAGGTCCTGCATCAAAAACCAACACAACCTCATTCCCTCTTAAGTGAATATATTTCTGAAAAGCAACGATCCAATCAAGCATTACACGATCATTAATAAACTTTGATCCCGTAATCGATTTTAAAAAATTATACCCATCAACAACAATAATCACCCATCCCCCAAAAGCTTCTCTTAGATCCTAAATAAATTTGCCACATCTCTTAAAAAATGTCATATTATTAATATAAATTACAACTATTTGATTCCACAATTAAAACATATTTTGATTGTTTTTGTCACTAGATTCTCAAGCCGAATCGACCACAAGACTGGTTTTGTAAAATTTTGACCATGGGGGCGTTACATATGACTTTTATGCTATTTCTGGCATCATGCTTACTTTCTATCTTCACTACCATATCAACAAAAGACTCTCACCTATGGGAACAAATCACCCCACGATTGACACATTCTGCCATCCAAACTAACGGTTCATATCAAGAAATGTTACGACTCTGTGCTGCAAACGCACTTGTTAATCACGGTGAAAAAACAGCCCCCGTCAATCAGGAAACATTACAAGCTCTCGACAGCTTACACATCTTCTCTCATGTAATTCCAAAACTTGCTCATACCAACCTGCATCACGGCTATTTTGTCTTTGCAAAAAACATATGCAAAATCAGCTCTGATCTACCAGAACTGCAACAACGACAAAAAGTCATTGCATATCTACAGCAAAACCCAGAGCTAGTCCAAAAGCTACAGACTGCCCTAAAAGATATTCAGCAAGCCGAAATGTCATTCCTTTGGGATTTTTTCCCACAAGCTAACAATACAACTTACGACCAACCAGCAGGCTCGATTACCGAAAAACTTATCAAGATGTACGAATGCATTAAAAAAACCATAGAATCAAATCGTTTCTTAAGCGAAAAATGGCAACGTACAAAACAACTTGCTGCATTGTCTGCATGGATCGGCGTGGGCGCAATCGCCTATCACTTTAGCCATATATGCGAACGAGAACGCGCCTATTATTACGACACGCTTCTCCTGTTTGGACCAACCGTTGCAGGGGTCGTCAACAAACCAGGTGTCGCAACTACTCTTGGCCTATCAACATTCATACTGACAGCAGCACAAACCATAAACCTCTCTTTCATGATGAAACAAGACTTTGATGATATATTCCGCAAACAAGTCACCTTGATGCGCATGCGACAACTCATTAACGCTACCGAAAAAATCGACGCTCTGCTTGCGCAGCACCCAATACTACAGAATTTACTACCAGAACATCTTGTTATACATGAATTCTCTAAGTACCGTAACGCAACCAATGCAAGCAATCCTAAAATGCAGAAGTTTTTAACATTACTACATTCTGTATCATTTACAGGAAATCCATCATACTACATCTCGTTTCAGGGGAAAATAATTCAAACCTATGGTTTGTTTAGCGAAGTCAAAACAACATTTGTGCAACTATGGCAAGCCCTTGGTGAGCTCGATAGCCACCTGTGCATTAATAGTTTGTTACAGCAACAAGACGGACAATTCTGTTGTCCAACATGGATAGATTCACAAGAGCCAATATTGCACATTACTGGCTATTGGCACCCAATGCTCAATTATCAAACGGCTGTGAAAAATTCAATATACCTAGGTGAAATCCAAACGGCTCACAACGTGATTGTAACCGGAGCAAATGCTGGTGGAAAAACAACAGCTCTAACAGCTATCATGATATCCCAAATAGTTGCACAATCTATCGGTATTAGTCCATCTCAAAAACACAGCGCAACGCCATTTGCTCGTCTTCATACATACCTTGATATCAACACAAATTTAGACGCACAAGAATCACTGTTCATGGCTCAGGCTAACCGAGCAGAAAAACTGTACCATTCTATTCATTCATGTAATCACAATGAAAAATCGTTAACTATTTTAGATGAAATATTTACAGGAACTCGTGCTGATTTTGCAGAAAAAGCTTCATACGAATTCGCTGACAATTTAGGCTCAATGACTCATAGTATCTGCCTACTAGCAACCCACTTTCCAAAGCTAACAGAACTAGAGCGCAGCGGACATTTCATAAATTACCATGCCGCAAACGCGACGATCAACGACAATGGTACTTTAACGTATCCTTATCAAATTATTCCTGGAATTTCATCTCAAAATATCGCTGAGCACATTTTAAAACAAAAAGGCCTTTTAAAGTCATAATTCATCCTTAAACGGAGCATACTTATATGTTATTCGTCTTATTTTTCATTATGCTGTTTTCTATAAACACAACCGTTCTTAGCAACGACAACGTCTATCACAAAACTGTTCCCCTGATCATTAAAAATATTAGCCCAGAAAGCCCTTCAGAATCTGATCAAGCACTTCTTAATGGTGCATCTGCGTTCATACAATGCGGCGTCAATGACAACCCTGTTTGCCAAGAAACAATACAAGCAGTTTCCAGCGTTGATTTTTTCTCAACAATATTGCCACAATATATAAAAACCCAAACAGTATCTGGTACTATTCAAGCGGCTTTTTTAACAACGCAAATGACCGATGACATTGCGCTGCTTCAACAGCGACAAGAACTTATCAAGTACCTCAACAACGACAACGTAACGTACCAACAATTGCACACTGCGCTCGATTCTGCACAAAAAGGTGAACGAGAACTATTCTCGTTTTTTAAACCAATCAGCCAAGAACAACAACAAGCATATGAAACATTACGATATCAAACATCGTTTACCTCAGAAATGTTTAAAAAATGGAATAATAAATACATTTTAGGATTCTTTAAGCGCTCAAAACAGCTGGGTATCACTCATATCCCAACCATTGCATCAACATTTATTGCGACTACTGCAAATCTATGCCTAAGACAAGGCGTTCCGTTTCAAAAAGCTGTAGAGGTAAGTGCAAAAACTGTACAACAAATGCCGAAGATGATATCTAACTTAATCTGCCATACTTGGCAACATGGATATATTGAACAAAAAGCATATATGGTATATATGATCGCTTACCTTGTAGCGATGGAAGCATACATGATCTATGATACTAAACAAGATTTTGACATCATTTATGATCAACAAAAACGGTTGATACAAGTAGCTCAATTAATGCGCAGCATGAAAAAAATCAGCACAATCATTGAGCAACACGATGAATTACAAACAGTTTTACAACCAGAAATGCTCAAACTTCAAGAACTATTCGATGCTAATTCAACAAAGACGTCTTCTGATTTAAAATATCTCATCAGTGAACTTCTTTCACCATCATTTGAAGGTGATGCGTCATACTATCTCTCAAAACAAGGGAAAATATTAGCAGCGCATTACTATCTCAACCTATGCAAAGAACAATTGATCACATACCTTGAAGCTATGGGTAAAGTGGATGCATACTTAGCTGTTGCAACGTTATACCAAAACTTCCAAAATCACCCACGCGTTACATTTTGTATGCCAACCTTTGTGGACAACCCAACTCCAGTTCTTGAAATAACTGGTTATTGGCATCCGCTCATCGATCCAAACGTCGTTGTAACCAATGACTTGGTCATGGGCAACAACGGTATTAAAAACTTAATGATTACAGGGCCAAACGCTGGTGGTAAAACAACATCGCTCATGTCACTGATCATCAACATTATTTTTGCACAAACATTTGGTATTGCACCAAGCGCAACACTTACACTAACTCCTTTTGCAAAAATCCACAGTTATTTAGACATCACGACAAACCTACAAGAAGGATTGTCACTATTTGCTGCTGAAGTAGACCGTGCTAAAAAATTGAAACAATCGATTTTATCATGCACACCGAAACAAAAAACATTTACCATCATCGATGAAATCTTTAGTGGTACAAATCCACAGGTTGCATCTGATGTTGGGTTCAAATTCGCATCAAATCTAGGTGATATAAATCACAGCATGACCATTATTACAACGCATTTCCCACGACTTACTGATATTGAAGCAGAAGTAGGTACATTCACAAACTATAAAGTTGCGGATGCTACTTTAATGGCTGATGGTACAGTTGTATATCCATTCACATTAGTACCTGGTATTTCAACACAAAACATTGCTCAACATATGCTCGAACAAGCGGATGTTTTATAACAGACCACTAGAGCAAAACATGACAAATATCTTTTATTTGTTATTCTATTTTTAAATAAAAAAGGAGTAATAAAATATTTATTGCTCCTTTTTTATTATAATTAATACCTCAAAAGAATAGGTTCCTTATGTTCCCAAAAAAATGCTTACAGATCTTAATATTTAGCATCTTTACTGTTTGTGCCGTTCAACCAAGCGCAACGCATCTTTACCAGCAACTGTGTCCAAAAATTCTCACAAACATTAATATTCAAGAGCCAACAGAACAGGACATGCTGCTCATCAACGCATGTCTTGCATTTGAAAACAATGGTACCAATCACCCAGTCATTACAGCTGATACATGGGATGCAATTAACAGCGTTGAGTGGTATTCAAGATTACTACCAAGCTATGCTCGCACTCAGACAACCAGTGGGTACATTGCCCTAGCAAAACAGTCTGCTCAAATGAATGACAACATGACTGATCTGCAACGCAAAACAACGCTTACAAACTACTTTAACAGCAATGCAAGCGCTCAAGAAAAATTACGAACATTAATTCACGAAGCTGGTCGCGCTGAACAGTGCTTCTTCCATAATTTCCGAACAATTACCGAAGAAGAGCAAGAAGAACTCGATAAAATCGAACAACAACTATACTTCTCCCGTTGCGGCCTTTATAAATTCAACGAAAGCAGCGCGGCGCTCGAACTTGGCCCTCGCCTCAACCAACTGCATACATTCTTATGGTGCACAATTCCGCCTATTATCATGTCTGCGTTTTATAACAAAATGCAATATTACCACGAGTGGAAAGAACTAGAAAAAAAACAGTTCGATCTCCAGTCAATCCAAAATAATGGCGGCGTAGAAGCAACTATTAAAGAAATAACCATTGAGCGCGATTCTATACAAAAAACCCTAGATCGTAACCCAAAAGCAATACGCACAATACGTATAAGCAATGACATTGAGATTCCAACTCCTTATACAGAAATGCTTGATACTTGTAACACAAAAATCAAAAAACTTGAACAATATAAAGATATAAAACTCACAGATATACCTCAACAGCTAACATCGATTCAAACTAACATCGATCAATTAAACGCTAAGCATAAATCTCTTGCGCATTTTTATGATGAGACAATCAAAGAATTATCAGAAAAGCAATCTAAAAAAATCGAATTAAGCAAAGGTGAGTTAGCATTCCTGAAAAATCATGAATCAAACAAAGGACTCGATATTAAAGAAGCTTTCGATCTTTTAGGCCAAGGCCTGATAGATGAACATCGAAGCATTTTGAAATTTTTTGGTATACCTGCAACCGAAACACTTATTCCATTTGGTGCTTCACCTAAAACAGTAATCTCAAATGTAGTCACGCCTTACTCTAAAGATTTCTTTAAGCAAGGTTTCTATCACATGCCAACATCGATATGTGATTCTGTAACGAAAGCTCCATCAGCTATTGCGCGTACTATATACACTCATATCACCGAGCAACCTGTCTACCACGCTAATAAAAAGAATTTGTGCAAAAACGAGTGGAAACCTGACGCTTATTCCACCATGGCTATGGCAACAACATACACCGCAACTACTTATGCAACAAGACTAGTTGCAATGGCAGCATATCCATACATGCTCTACTTGCGCTATAAATCAACAACTCAACTTTTAACGTTGATACATGATAAACAAAAGAACTTGATCGTTATGGGACATTGGCTAAAAAGTATGCAACTGCTGCTATCAGTCATACAGCATGATGCAACACTCCAAAAACTAATGTCATCTGAGTATCAAGTATTACAAGAACTATTCAATCCAAATAGCACTAAAACATCAGCTGACTTAAAATATTTAGTACAGCAACTACTATCTTCATCATTCCAGGGTAATGATTCGTATTTGCTATCACAACAAGGTAAAATTCTTGCAACGCACCACTTGATGGTTCGTATAAAGGGCGAACTCGTACCATACTTTGAAACACAAGGTCAAATTGATGCGTATCTTGCTGTTGCAAAACTGTATCAAGAGTTCAAAAACCATCCTCGTGTAAAATTTTGTATTCCTACGTTTGCGCAGTCTGCAAATCCTATCATGGATATTGATGGTTACTGGCATCCTTTAATCGATCCAGCATTTGTCGTTACCAACACCTTGAATATGGGAACTAATGGTATTAAAAACCTTATGATCACAGGACCTAATGCTGGCGGTAAAACCACATCACTGATGTCACTGATTATCAACGTTATTTTTGCACAATCATTTGGTATTGCACCAAGCGCAACATTTACACTGACTCCTTTTGCAAAAATTCACAGTTATTTAGATATCACAACGAATCTGCAAGAAGGACTGTCGCTATTTGCTGCTGAAGTTGACCGGGCTAAAAAACTCAAACAATCAATCCTTTCATGCACACCAGGACAAAAAACATTCACGATTATCGATGAAATATTTAGTGGTACAAATCCACAAGTTGCATCTGATGTTGGATTCCAATTCGCCGCAAACTTAGGCGAAATGCAGCATAGCATGACTATTATTACAACGCACTTCCCAAGACTTACAGACCTTGAAAAAGAAACCAAAACATTCACCAACTATAAAGTAGCTGATGCAACGATTATGCCTAACGGTAAAGTAGTATATCCATTCAAATTGATACCTGGTATTTCTACACAAAATATTGCAGCACATATGTTACATCAACAAGGAATTATTTAAGAATTAAAGCTTTACAAGAAGCCTTGTTACATTTTTTAATAAGGCTTCTTGATTCAACATTCACAAAAAGGTTTTTTATGTCAACACGATCATGTTTTTTATATCTAGCACTATTTATCGTTTCACATGCAACACATGCAAATGCAAATATTCAAGCAGGATTTTTATACGAAGATTTAATCCCCAAATTGGTTAAATTCGATATTGAAGCTCCATCTGAGCAAGAACAAATTTTTATTAACATGTGTCATGCTCACCAACAAGGTGGTACTCAATTTCCAAAGTCCAACAAAGAACTTTGGCAAGCAGTAAATAGCATTGCTATATTTGATATTGTTGCGCAATATATGCCAACAACCATTACGTTGTCAGGTAGAATTGCATTAGCTCGTCAATACGCAATGATGAATGATGATTTTGATGCAATCAACAATAAAACCGCGCTCCAAAACTATTTAGCTCAAAATCCAAGCTTCTATGAAAAATTACAAAAAATTATCACCTATGGACAACATGGTGAAATCGAATTTTCAAAGTTATTTAAAATTCTAAGCGAAGAAGAACAAATAGAATATGATCGTATCCACAACCAATTATATTTTACACGGTTCGGTCTCGATAATCTCAATGAAAACGAGTGGGCGGTTGGCTTTGGACCTCGCGCAAATCAACTACATACAACTGCATGGTGCACCATCCCTCCTATGATAGCATCGGGGATACATAGCACTCTGGCCCATCATCAAAAATATCTCGATTTACAAAACGAAGAAGATTATCTAAAAAATATAATTAAAGCTGGATCTGTTCAGCAACATCAATCCAATCTCAAAGAGAAAATTGCTACTCTTGAAAAAGAACGCACAGATAATCCTGACAATTTTTGGAAAAACTGGGAACTAAGTTACTTACAAACAGAATTATCATTGTCTGAGCAATATAAAACCAAAACGATAACAGAACTCAAACAAGATTTATCAACCTTGCCGACCCGAAAAAAAGAACATACGAAGTCAGCTAATCATATCCAATATATTGAGCAAATTAGAGATAGAATTAAAGCTAAAAATGCTGCGGCAAGAACAGAAGCTGAACAACGTTTTTTACAACATTATGGCTCAGACGAACTCAATTATTACAACCTTGTTTTAGTACCATCCAGCCAAGATGCACGGACCCTCTTGAAAATATATGCTAAAAATGCTGCTTTAAACATACCTCGCTGTGGATATAATATCGTTACAACAGGTGCACAACAAATCTACAAAGAAGCCACTGAACATAACGTATACAAATTTGCAAAATACAATTATGGCCATGAAAGAAGCACGCCTGCAGCTATTGCCATCACAGGAGGCTTCTATGCCTACATCTTAGGACTCTGTAGTATTTATCCAGGGCTACTCTATTGGCGCTACTGCAGCACCAAAGGGTTGTTTGACTTAATTTACGAAAAACAACAACAACTCATCACCATCAGCCACGCTATCAAATCAATGCATGCACTCTGTGTAGCGCTTGAACAAAATCCGCAAGCACAAAAGCTGATGCCTCAGGAATACAGCAAATTAAAATCGCTATTTAGTACCAACAAAAAAAGTTCACAAAACTTACAACGTTTAGTCGAACAGCTCATGTCATCATCCTTTGATGGCAACCCTTCATATTTCTTATCTCAGCCTGGTAAAATCCTGGCGACACATAAGCTATTAACGCGAATCAAACACGAACTCGTGCCTTATTTCGAAGCCTGGGGACAGGTTGATGCATATCTAACCATTCAAGATCTATATCAACGATTTCAGCATCATCCAAAAGTAAAATTCTGTATCCCTACTATTGTTGACTCTGCAGCACCAATCTTTGTAATTGATGAGTACTGGCATCCTCTTATCGATCCAGAATATGTGGTAACCAATAACTTGGCAATAGGTAATAACGGCGTTAGAAATTTAATGATTACAGGACCTAACGCTGGTGGTAAAACAACATCCCTTATGTCACTGATCATCAACATTATCTTTGCACAATCATTTGGAATTGCACCAAGCGCACAGCTAACATTCACTCCTTTTACAAAAATACATAGCTATTTAGATATCACAACCAATTTGCAAGAAGGATTGTCTCTGTTTGCTGCCGAAGTTGACCGCGCTAAAAAACTGAAACAATCAATTCTGTCATGCACACAAGGACAAAAAACATTTACCATTATCGATGAAATATTCAGCGGTACCAATCCACAAGTAGCATCTGATGTTGGATTCACATTTGCAGCACAACTTGGTGAAATGTTACATAGCATGACGATTATCACAACACACTTTCCAAGACTTACAGACCTAGAAAAAGAAACCAATACATTTACCAACTATAAAGTAGCGGACGCAACTATTATGCCTGATGGTAAAGTAGTGTATCCATTTAAGTTGATACCTGGTATTTCTACGCAAAACATTGCTGCACATATGCTTCATCAACAAGGTGTTATTTAATTTCTGTAGTAAAATAAAACTTTTCAAAAAAAGAATGTCATAGCAATCGTATGGCATTCTTTTTTTGAAAAAAACTTGTTCTTGCACAAGATTCCACGTAGGATAATACAATAAATTAGAAACTCAGAAATTAAAAAAACCGTATGTCACAATTAATACATTTAAAGCAACGAATTAAAGCCATAGGTGCTATCAGAAAAATTACGCAAACCATGCGTTTAATTTCTATGTCGTCTCACTCGAAATTAAAAAAACAATCTGATGCTATGCAACGATTTCGCAATGAAATCAAACCAATGCTATGTGCGCTAACCTCAGAAACTCAAAAAAAACGTTTAGATCATGCTCCAAAATATAAAACTTTATTTATTATCTTTGCAGCAGAAAAAGGATTGTGCGGGACATTCAACACTGCTATGTATGCATATTTCCACAATCATCTCACAGCGCAAGATCTCGAAAACAGTCACGTAATCAGTGTCGGGAAAAAAGCAACGCAATACCTTATTCAACGTGGCATTACACCTTTGTATGAATTTGATAAAGCAATGCCAAATCAACTTGAAAAAATTGCCCAAGATTTGTATGAACGTATTATTCATATTCATAAACATTATGAATCTGTCATTTGCCTGTACAGTCACCCAAAAACATTTTTTATCCAAGAACCGCACATTACAACCATTATCCCTATTGAACAAGATCCGTGTGAAATTCGACAGGAAATAACGCTGGAAGATTATGAATGGATGCAAGAAAGAGCCGATGTTACTCGATGCATGTTCCATATTTTGCTCAAAACAAATATTTTACTCATCTTAACAAACTCAATGCTCTCAGAACAATCCGCACGATTCCTCTCAATGGACAATGCAACCAGAAGCGCAGAAACACTACTCAAAGAAATGAAGCTGACTTTCAATAAACTACGTCAAGCAAAAATCACACGCGAACTGATTGAACTCATATCAAGCTTTTAACTCAAAGAAAATTAATCATAAAAAAAGAACAACGAAAATAAAATTATTTTCGTTGCCCATATGATATTTTAACTATAGTTACATAGTAATTATAGCACCTAAACTACGTAATTTTTCATCTAACGTTTCATACCCACGCTTCCAATGGTGTAAACCATTTACAACACGTGTCGTACCATCAGCAGCAAGGCCCAATAGCGCTAATGCACACGCAGCACGAATATCCGTTGCCACGACATCAGTACCAACCAGTCCCTGAGTACACTCCATTTGAGCGTAATGGCCAGAAGCATTGATACGAGTTCCCATTTTATTCATCTCTGGAACATGTAAAAATCTATTTTCAAATACCGTTTCTACCACATTACAACTACCTGTGGCCACCGCTTGCGCTGCCATCATTAATGCTTGTAAATCAGTAGGAAATCCAGGATAAGGACCAGTTTTAAACGATACTGCTTTTGGTGTCATCGATGCTTGTAAGCGCACACCCTGACCATTTTGACCAATCGTTAACAGATGTCCCATCTCTTCAAGTTTCATCAAAAACAGTTCGAGCATTTGAGCATTTGCATCAGGCAGATAGATATCACCTTTAGTAATAGCAGCCGCTATCAAAAGCGACCCAGCTTCTAATCGGTCATACATGACTGCATGATCAACTGGTTCTAATTTTTTAACACCTTTGATTTTAATCATTGCTGGTGGAACAATCTCAATATCTGCATGCATTTTCTTCAGTACTGCAATAAGATCCAGAACTTCTGGTTCAAGTGCAGCATTAACAATCCAAGATTCACCTTCGACCAGGACTAATGCCATCATTAAATTTTCTGTTGCGCCAACACTTGGATAATCCAATACTAAACGTTGCGCTTGTAGTTGCTGCGCATTACCATATAAATAATCACGATCTTGCTCAATTTGCGCACCCAATTTCTTAAAGTTTTTAATATGATAATCAATTGGACGAACTCCAATTGCATCACCACCAGGCATTGCAATCTTGACTGATTTAAACTGTGTTAACAATGGTCCAAAAATTAACAGTGACGCGCGAAATTTACGTACTGCTTCTTGATTTAAACTATTATTTTGCACATGAATGGTATCAACTTCAACAATGTTGTTTTCTTGATCAAACTGTATTTGGGCACCCAGAGATTGCATAATTTCAATCATATCAAAAACATCTGCAATCGCAGGAACATTTCTAAGTATTGATTTGCCTCGCGTCAACAACAATGAAGCCATAATAACAAGCACTGCATTTTTTGCACCAGATAATGAAACTTGTCCGACAAGAGGACCAGATTTTTCAACAATAATATAACCTGTTGACACTGAAAGCCTTTCTAACATGTGATGGAAATTTTTACTGATTTAAATTATAGTTAAGTATAGCGCTGTTCATAAAAATTGCATATGAACTTTCGATTTTTGCCTTGCAAAAAAACAACGTACGCTTATGCTGAACAATTGATAAAAAACTCTCAACAAAAAGGAAAAAATTATGAAATTAATTATGCATCTTTTAGTTTTCACAGTATTATTTTCTCCTTGCTTAATAGTACCAAACAACACACAAAAAGTTCGTGATTTTGCACAACGAAACAAACCTCACCAAATGCTCACGCAGCATAACAAAAAAGGTTCGTTAACCGTAATTTGTGGATCTATGTGTTCTGGAAAGTCAGAAGAACTCATACGACAAATCGCTCGCTTTATCTTAGCAGGCCTAAATGTGTTAGTTTTTAAACCAACTATTGTTAACGAAGAAAAAATTAATCTCAACATTGACCCTTTAAGCTATATTTCTTCACGTAGTGGTAGCTGGGTTGACTGTTTTGCTGTTTCTAGTGCCGCTGAAATGCAAGAATATGTTGAAAATTCACATGCACAAATTATTGCAATCGATGAAGTAATGTTATTTACTTCAGAATCTAAAGATTTTATCCAACTCATTCGCTCTTTAGTAAACAATGGTAAAACGGTTATCATTGCAGGACTCGATCTTGATTTCCGCGGAGAACCGTTTGGCCCAATGCCTGAGCTACTTGCATTTGCAGATCATGTTGTAAAGCTCAGCGCTATTTGCAGCGTTTGTAACAATGACACCTATTGCCTCACACAAAGACTAGTAAATGGTCAACCAGCACGTTATGATGACCCTCTGATCGTGATTGACTCAGCCGTTGGATCAAATCATTATGAACCGCGCTGTCGCGCATGTCATGTTATACGTAGAGATTAACAACGAAAGTCCAACGTGAGTAAATCGTCGACCTATTTTGAATGCGTTAATTGCTCATACCAAACCGTAAAATGGGTTGGTTGTTGCCCAGAATGTAAAGAGTGGAACAGTCTTGATCAAATTTCCACACTTAAAACAGCAAAGCAGACATTACATTTTTCTGCCAAGCTCGATATTCACCAACTGGATGATATACAGCTAGAAGAACAATCTCGCATCAGCAGTCAATGCCTGGAATGGGATCGCGTCATGGGTGGCGGCATTGTTCCAGGATCTTTTTTACTCGTTGCTGGTGATCCAGGAATTGGAAAATCAACATTGCTCCTGCAAATATCTACGCAGATTAGTGAGAAACATCCGATTGTCTATTTTTCATCTGAAGAATCTTTAACCCAAATTAAATTACGATTCCAACGCATACAACAAACTGCTCCTGCGAATTTATTCTTTTCTGATCATGCATCACTGCATGGCATCATCGAAATTTGCAAACAAAAAAAACCAACGTTAATAGTTATTGATTCTATTCAAAATATTATTAACGATTCCACCAATGCCTTACCTGGAACAATTTCTCAACTTAAAGAATCTGCTTTTTTGCTCATGAAACTCGCCAAAGAAAATTCCATAGCTATTATTGCCACAGGACACATCACCAAAGAAGGAGCAATTGCTGGACCAAAACTACTCGAGCATATGGTTGATGGAGTATTTTATTTACAAAAAGAAGATCAATGGCAAGCCAGAACTTTACGCGCTATTAAAAACAGATTTGGTTCGATCAACGAAATCGGTTTTTTCCACATGAAAGGCAACGGCCTTCAAGAAGTGCACAACATCAATCAACACCTCATCGAACAAACAAAGCATGCTCCTGGATCAACTCTGGTCAGCTCCCTTGAAGGATCACGTCCAATTTTTCTAGAATTACAAGCTCTCACCGTACCTGTGAAATTTGGTATTCCACAACGTATCATTACCGGCATTGATCATAAACATGTAAGCCTAATTGCCGCAATTTTAGAAAAATATTTACACATACCACTAAGCAAACATGATATCTTCTTTAAAATCAGTGGTGGTATGAAAACAAAAGATCAAACATGCGACCTAGGCATAGCACTCGCTCTACTCTCAAGCTATTTTCAACAACCATTACCTCCAAAAACAATCGCTCTTGCGGAAATTAGTTTAACGGGACAGATCAAGCCCGTGTACAATATCGACATTCACGCCAAAGAATGCTCAACTTTTGGATTCCAACAGCTCATTGTGGCCAAGGATCAAGTGTTACACCCAACTACTTTAAAAATTAATCGCATATCTTCGGTCCATGAATTACTGATTTTTTTCCCCGAACAAACCGAGTCAGAACATCCCAAACTTGACTATCTACCAAAACAATCTACAATATAAATTATTTTTACCTTCAAAAAACAAAAAGAAGGAGTCTCTAACATGGTAATCGCATCCTAACATCGCCCATATCTTTTCTTTATATTTCAACGCATTTTCACGCGTATATTTATGTATTAAATAAATTTATCACACTTAGATTTGAATATCATTTGTACAAAATGATTGCTTTTCAAGATACGGATTGAGTATTTTTGAGCCAAATCGCAAGGAGTATTCTATTATGGATAATAAGATTTTGTTGTCTATCAAAAACGTAACAAAAACATATCAAGGTAACCCTACTATTCACGCACTCAAAGGTGTTAACTTAGATATTATGCAAGGTGAAGTAATGAGTCTTTTGGGAGTGAATGGTGCGGGTAAAACCACCCTGTCATCAATTATTGCTACCCTTCATCCTGCAACATCAGGCGATATTTTATATCAAGGTTCATCAATTTATGAAGATGTTGTTAGCTTCCGTCGCATTATTGGATTTTGCCCGCAAAAACCCAATATTGATACTATGCTAACTATTAAAGACAATTTAATGTTTGCCGGTCGCTATTTTAACATGCCTCATGATTTAATTGCACAAAGAACAGAAGAGTTACTCGAAAAATTTCAACTAACAAAATATGCAAACTCACAAGGTTCAATCTTGTCAGGTGGATACAAACAACGCTTCCTCCTTGCACGCACACTGATGCATAATCCTCGACTAATAATTTTGGATGAACCAACTGTTGCACTTGACCCTCACATTCGACGTAATTTGTGGGATATTATTAAAGAACTCAAAAAAGATGGTATTACTATTCTTCTGACTACACATTATTTGGACGAAGCAGAGATACTCTCTGACCGCGTTTGTATTTTAGATAGTGGTGTTATAAAATTGGTTGATTCTCCTGAAAATCTTAAAAAGAATTTCAGTAAATCAAACCTAGAAGATGTATTTATCAAATTAATGCATGAAGCAGAAGAGGAAAAAGAAAATGGATTATAACCAACTCCAAACATTTCTATCAATTATGTTACGTGATATGTATGTATTTAAACGACACATTGCCGGTCGCGTAATTGACGCATGTGTATGGTCTGGAACATCACTATATGTTGCTCAATATGTTCTGCCGCTATTTGGTATCGACCAAACGTTTGGATCATTTCTATTACTCGGTAACATAGCTGTTTGGGGAATGTTCGAAGTTGGTACCAATATGGGAATTATCCTAGGAGATCTACAAGGTGTTAATTCTTTAAGTTATTATTTATCGCTACCCTTACCTTCATCATGGATATTTATACGACTTGGAATTATGGATACTTACCGATCGATTATTCCAACAATTCCCATACTTCCTCTTGGTAAATTAATTTTATGGAATCATATGTCGCTCAGCTCAATTCATTATCCAAAACTACTACTTAGTTGGATATTATCACATATGTTGTTTGCTTTTTTTGGTTTATACCTTTCAAGCATAACTCCAGATTTTGATTATATTACTACCATACGACAACGTTTTATTTTCCCTATGTGGTTTCTTGGATGTTATCAATTTAGCTGGTACATGCTCCATAAAGCTAATCCAATGCTTGCATATTTGAATTTACTCAACCCTGTTGTATATGTCATGGAAGCAATGCGCGGATGCACAGATATTGGTTTACCATTGTTACCATACTGGCTTTGCATATGTGTTATGTCAGCATTCACCGTACTATTTGCTTACCTTGGCATTCATAGCTTTAAAAAAAGATTAGATTGTTTATAGGATTTTTATGAATTATACATATAACCTTAATGTACTCAAAACTTTTTGGTACATGCTTGTTCGAGGATCTAAAGTCCTCACTCCAGGACTAACTGATAAAATCATCAATAATATTGTTTGGACAATACTCAATATTATTGTATTTGGTTTTGTCATGCCAAAGTTAGGACTACCAGAAAACTTTGGTACCTTCATAGCAATTACCATGCCTGCATCTGCAGCATTTTTTATATCTATTAACTGTATTTATGGCCTGCTATACGATGTAACCAGCGAAGGCAGTAATTTACGTTACGAATTAACGCTGCCAATTCCACAATGGATTACGTTTGCAAAATATGGCATAGAAAATGCAGCACAAGCATTTATTGTTGCTTCTGCGGTCTTTCCAGCTGGATATATTATCATCTGGCAACAGTTTTCATTAACACTGCTTGGCCTACTCAAATTATATGTCATGCTATTTGCAACATCACTATTTGCAGGATTTTTTGCTCTATTTATCGTCAGTCATACCAAAGATTTCTTTGGTGGACTCGATAATGTGTGGACCAGAATTATTTTCCCTATGTGGTTTCTAGGTGGATTTCAATTTGCATGGCTAACGCTCTACAAAATATCACCAACATTTGCATACCTAAACCTACTCAATCCACTCACCTATGCACTTGAAGGATGTCGCGCATCGATAATGTATACAGATACATCACTAAGCTACTCTCACTGCTTACTCGCTTTGATATTTTTCACCATACTATTTGGATATATAGGTATACAACGACTCAAACGTAGAATGGATTGTCTCTAATGTATAAAAAACCCTCGATGTTATATCGAGGGTTTTTTTATTTAGTTCTTACGAGAATAGTGTGACGGTGATCCATTTTGTTTTTTTGTCAAATTTGGAGATGGTTGTTCTTGCTTACGCTCACGTCTTTCCGATTGCTCTTTCTGAATACGTAACGCCTTAGCAGATAAGGTAACACCATCATTTTTACCACCAGCAACAAGTACAATTGACACACATAGAACAGAAAACATTGAAATCATTATTTTATTCATAATAATATCTTCCCTAAAAGTATTTATAATACATCTATTATATCGATCTAATCATGATATTTCTACTACTTTATAAGAAATTAATTATTCTAAGTTTAAAAAAACACATTACTCTACGAAACATACACAACATTTTGTTCCATAAAAATAATACTACTTCAAAAAAATACCCATGATGCGCATCATGGATATTTCCGTAATTATCTATTTAAGTGACATTTACTCGCAGTACTAACCCCATGCACGAGCTCTTTATGCCCTGGACGCACTTACTATGCACCGTATCGTGCTTGCGCAGCAACCTCACGCTTTTTAGCATCTGATGATCTATAATCTTTACCTACACCACTACCAGATATCACGATCACTGTACAAAATAAAACAGACAACATTGTAATAAAACCTAATTTCATATTCTTCTGTCCCTAAAAAAATTTACTTAAAACAAGGCTCATCAAAATATATTATTCAATATTGATCACTCAAAGTAATATACCTATAAAGTCAATCTAATTTTATAATTGTTTTTTAGAATGCACATGTTGTCGAGCTTGTTTTTCTTGTGCAACTCTATTGGCCATCTGTTGCAAAATGATACGATTAACTTTAGTGTTCGACACTACTGGAAACTTACCAGCTATACGCCCCTTCCCATTACCACCAGCAACAATTAACGTTGAAACAAATACCATCAAAAATACACTGATTATTATTTTATTCATATAATCTTTCCCTCTAAAATATTAACACTACTCAACATAATACCGATCCGATCATATTATTCTAGATATCTTATCTAAACCATCATCAAAACATCTAACCAAATCTATTCATTCTTTTTATGACAACTATTTAATTTTTTACCACATACCTTACATCCAAACAATAGCACTAAACGCTATCTCATTTCGATATGAAACATAAAAAATACAAAAACATTGCTTTTTACCTTCACAACTTTTTATTCTATTAAAAAAGGAGAGTAGTATGATGCGAAGGTATTGGGTATCAGAGGCAGCTCAAGAACATGTCGATATTGTACGAGACAAAGGATACACACAAATAAATTCAGGACCACGAGAGCCTCTTGAAAATATGAATATTGGGGACTGGATCTTATACTACTCACCCACTATCTATTACCAACAAGAAACACCAGCATGCGAAAAATTTACGGGCATTTCGTGCGTAACCGGAAAACGCTCATATCCGCAAGGAGGTCAATTCCCTGACCGATGGCGTCGAGATGTTGAATTTTTTCATTGTGTTCCTCATCACCCCACTCATTTTACACAGCAAGTGAGCTTTCTTCCCGATCAACACAATTGGAAGGAAATATTATCACAACCAATTTTTGAAATACCAAGACAAGACTTTATTACAATTGCTGATATAATTGTGATTCACAATCCACATAGATTACTATTATACTAATACACACAATATAATTAACATTTAACGAACATATAAAAATTATGAAATTTTATTATTTTATTGTCGCACTACTTTTGTATTTTACAAACATCGCGTTATCTATGGATGATAATGATAATAACAATGAATGTCCTTTCAGAATACAAAACATACAAATCAACCATAACAATCTAACTTTACATTTGAAACTCGCACCTGAAATACAAAATTTAAGATTTTTAACCCTATCCATCGATGAACAAGAACTACTCGACATAGAGATTCCAAAAAAAACAGATCAAACCATGCTTTGTATTCTAAACTCTCGAAGACAATATTGGCACATATTCTTTTCATCGCCAAAACCGGTTGACTGTACTCGAACCACTATACGACATACAAAAGGCTCTCAATTTGCACGCATTACAGTCCCACGCATTAAAAAATAGTAAATATCACGCCATAAAAAATAATAACAACTATGAAACTATATTTTATACTATCACTACTACTAAGCATCACTAACAGCGCACTATCAATGGATGAACATGATGATGATGCCGAAGCTCCAATCAGCATGACTAGCAAACAATCCAATCAAGCTAATTTCATTTTACATTTGCAAATCGATCCTGAAATACAATATGTACTATTTTCAATATTACCGATCGATGAGCAACGACGACTTAATCTAGATATGCCCAAAAAAACAAACAAAAACATCATTTGCCTTGCAAATAATGCAGCACAACACCCATACATCTATTTATTGTTTTCATCACCCAAGCCGATTGACTGCTCACAAGCAACTATCAAACAAATGCAAGGCTCTCCATTTGCGCGTATCATAATTCCCTACCAACATGATCAGGCCAAATCAGTTTCAATTTATAATAAACGTGCTGACAAAAGAAAAAGATAACCCATAATTGCAACAAAGCTCTCAGAAAATAGCAATGCTATACGCCACGTATAACAAGGAACGGCTACAAACAAAGTGCACATCAAATAACGTAGCACAACGATCATGGATAAGCTGTACCAAATATATAAATTCGACGTTACGGCGAGGCCTGCCATCTCCGGATACAATACATTTTGCAAACCTGCAACGATCAAAGTGCACACAGGAGCAGCAACATAACTCACCATTAAACTGACGCAGTACAACTTAAAAACAGCGTTTAAAACTTCTGTTGCTCGTAATTTCGTAATCCAAACCGTCACAGCGCTATGCACAATAAGCCCTACAGTACCAAACCACATAACCGTCATATACAACAATGGCATAGAAAAATTTTGAATCAAACTTTGTAATAGTTCAAATATCATGACACTCTCCTGTTTTTATTATTTTCAATATGCAATAGACCATAAAAAGAGACAACAGAGCAATGATCCTGCGATAATCAACCAACCATAGCCATCAACTATATCTTTTTCATACCATTGAGCCAACAATGGTTCAATCAAATAACATGTCCACAGCGTACTAAGTACTATCATGAAGAAACTCATAATTTTAAACAATCGCATTGGATCATTTTGTGTCAGACTTAAATCACAAATCATATCGGCCGATGTCACAAATAATTTTGACACACAAAGCATACGCAATATAAACTCATAAAGACCCACTAAAACCAATGAACTCATGAAGCCAAACCACAGCCCTTGAGCCAAGCGAATTGCCAACTCACTACGAATACGAACCATATAACCTTGATGCGTCCAAAGGAAATATCCATAGGTTATAGCCAGCAATACACCAAACCACAAAATAGCCACCTTCAGCAAATACCAGGGGCTCAAAAAAATAGTAGAAAATACCTCAACAACACTATAAACAACAGAAAAGATAAATGTACCCAAAACCATACTATTCCTTTTGACGCTTACTAATACTCAACGTATACTAAAAACTAACGTAGTATATATCTATTTCTATCAAAGGTCACATATGAATCTATTTAAAAACAACTTGATGCGACTTACAATGATCTCCTCTTTGACCATCATGACCCTCTTCTCGCTAGAAGAAGAAAATCACCATCAACAAGCTGAAGCTAAGCTCATAATCGGACAATTAGATGAAACGCTCAGCGAAATCGCGCTCAATTTCCCGCATAATATGACCCAGGAAGATGTTAATATTTATATCGCAGCAACTTTTCAAGAATTTTATAAATTCACTACCACGAAAAAGCCTAAAGGGCTAACGAGCACGCTCGTACTATTCATACAATATTGTGAATTAATATGCCAACACGGAAAAACTTCTAAAATACTCGCAACAATGGAGTTACAGCACCGCGAATTGCTATTTGACTCTTTCATTTTAGCATGGGAAGACCTAATCAAAGGGGCTATACACCAACTTGAAGAGTCTCTACACAATGTGTTTATCAACATACCTCAACCATCATAACTACGATATATATGACAAAATTAAGTAAATTTTTAGCCCAATCTGGCTTTTGCTCACGAAGAGCAGCAACAGAACTGATCAAAACAGGTGCAGTTAAAGTTAATGGCGTAACAGTCACTCAACCTTATCATGAACTCCAAGAAGATGATTCAGTCAAGGTAAACAACAAAAGAATCGTGCCTCAAAAGAAACTTTATTTCTTATTCCATAAGCCTAAAGATCTTTTATGTACATTGTCAGATCCACAAGATAGAAACACTATCGCTCACGTATTTAAGCACGTTCCAGAACGATTATATCCTATAGGCAGACTCGATAGAAATACAACCGGACTCATTATCATGACCAACGATGGCGACTTGGCTCAAAAACTTTCGCATCCAAAATTTAATATTTCAAAAGTGTACCATGTCACAACGCACCGAGCTATCACAGCTGAAGATATGCAAATGCTCAAAGACGGTATCAAACTTGAAGATGGATTTATGAAAGTAGATGATGTTCAATACGCATCTGCTCACAGCCCAAAAACTGTGATTGTTACCATCCATAGCGGTCGTAACCATATCATAAAGCGCCTCTTTGAAGCTTTACGCTGCTTTGTTAAAAAATTGGATCGCTCAGGAGTCGCAGGACTTACCAAAAAGGGATTAACCCTTGGTAGCTACCGCTCCCTAACGCCTAAAGAAGTCGAGAGACTGAAAAGCTTATAAATCAAAAAGGCTCCGGAATTCCGGAGCCTTTTTTGTTGTACTATTAAAACATTAACATGCGATCATCAACCTATAATTTATGATCTGCTTTAACATCAAACACAATCTCATCTCGTAAAAAGAATAAGCCATACAAGTTACACAGTAACAATAAGCTTCCTACAAGCGACATAATCGAACAACATTGCGCTTGCGTAGTAACTGATGAAATAACTAACAGTGCAAAAAAGACACTGTAAGTATAAATAGACGCACCATATTTTGGTGATAAAAATGTCGCACTACGACGCCCAGCTGTAAAGAAACCAATCATCGTTGTATAACCAAGTAAGAATATAAAAAGTGGCCAAATCCACGTTACTGCAGGAAAATATTGAGCGAGCGCCGTGGAAACCATAAATGATGGCTCCGCTCCCTGATTCCACACGCCGGTGACCAAAATAAGCATCAAACTCATCGTGCAAACAAGAAATGAATCAAGGAATATATCGATAACACCAAGCGCTGCTTGTCGTGCAGGAACAGACTCTTGTGTTTCTGCATGCATAATCGAAGCATAACCAATACCAATATCACCAGTATAGCACGCTCTACGCACACCATGAGACATTGCAAGCATTGCAGTACTTCCTGCAAACGCACCAACAGCAGCATGACTTGAAAAAGCATGCATCATAATCATTTTAAAAACATCAGGAACAGCAGTGATGTTTTGCATAATCACATAGCTACCCATACCGACATATGCTAAAAGAAAACCAGGAATTACAATAGAGCAAATTTTACCAACTAGCTTTATTCCACCCTGACCAACACCCACAACCAAGAAAACAAGAACCGGAATAACAATAAAAGGATTAATATTCCAACCTACCGATATCGTATAAGCAACCACTTTGAAAATAAAAACTTCACAACCATAGATACACATTAAAAATGCTGAAAATGGTGACCAAAAAGCTCCACCAGGAACATGACGCAAATACATCATAGGTCCACCAGTATAACTATTTTCATCATTCTGAACGCGGAATTTAACACCTAAATAGATTTCGCCATATTTAACGAGCATCCCCATAAGTGCAGCAAACCACATCCAAAACACTGCTCCAGGCCCACCCATTTGCAAGGCTATACAAACACCAACTAAGTTACCAACGCCAATTGCAGCACCTACCGATGCAAAAAAAACATAAATTGGTGCTATACCACGACTGGTCTCATCTTTATGCTTCTGTCGTGCAAAACTCATAAATATTCTGACAATCTCAGGAAATTGACGTATTTGGAAAAAACGAGACTTCCATGATAAATATAATCCAATAGCAATAAGTCCCGGAGCTCCCATATAAGCCCAAAAAACTTCTTCAACATCTCCAAGATGTCCCAGCAACTGATCTAACACCATAATAATAATCCAATCTATTTTTACTTTTGAGGGCGTGTACGTGATTTTTTATACACCAATTTACAACATAAAAGTATAATAGGAAACCACTGTTTTGCCAAATGAAAGGCCAATTGTGCATCTTCTTCTGATTTATGTTGCGCAAAATTAAACTCTAACAACATCACAATGAAATTTCTCCAATTTTCAAATGTTTCATCTGATAAATTTAATTTTTGAAATATGATGCGTAACTCTTCATCTTGCAGCCCAAATCCATAATACACTCCCAATTGCTCAAAGAATTGATATAGTTCCTGCATATTTCGACTACGACAAACATTCCAAAACAACCATCGATATTGCAATGCTTGTACCCAAAAAAACTGTATGATATATGGCTTGAGTAACAATCCAGCAATTATCCCAACAATCAATATCACTAAAATACATATCAACCAATTTAACACACCAGAAAATCCTGTTTCACTTTTTTCAGTTGGAAAAAACGATGAAGATTCTAGATGATTAATATCTTGAGACTGTGGATTTTGTACCACCTGTTCAACTGGCTGTGGTGCTACTTCTTCTTGTTTTTCCTGCTTTTCAATATTTTCTTTTGATAAAGCAACTCCGTCAATTTTGATCGTAACAGATGATGACGATGTCAAATGTTTATATTTACCAACTGCAGGGTCAAAATAAATAAATTTTTGCACTGGAATCTCAAACAATCCTGGCTCATCAGCTTGTACTATCCATTCAAAAGTTTTAACCGATAGTTGCTGACTGACGCGCTGCAAAGAACTATTTCCCTCATAATAATGCAAGCCTGATGGTAATTGTAATTCAGGAGCACGTACAATTTCTAAATTACCATCACCCTCAACAACCATTTTTAACACAATGCCCTCTCCAACCATTCCTTTTTTCTGAGCAACAGTCAGAGTTGCTTTATGAAATTGTCCAATCGCTGTTACATTTTCATACTGTGAAGATTCAGGCAGTGGTAATACCTCTATTCCTTTTGGATATGACTGAATTACTCGAGTGTTAGCAAGTCCGAGCAAACTAAAAAGTCCTCCACCAAAAACTTGTTGCTGTTGCGTTTGCTCTGGCATAAATGTTGCTTTAAATTGCGGAATAACAAGCGTGCCGAACTTATTTGGATAAAGCTCAAAATAGATCTGCTTGCATGAATAATCATGCTCACCTACTTTAGTATTACTTTGCTGCCATAGTTGCTCTTGATATCCACAATGTGCGCCGTTAATAGCTACATTTTCAATCGAAAGATTATCAAAGCTTTTTGTATAGCAAAAACGTAAATACACAATAACCTTTTGTCCAACATACACTGATTTCGTATCTGAATCTGCAACCAACAAATAAGTTTGCTTCTGCTTATACTCTGGCTGGGCAATATCACCAACTTGGACTATTATTTTTTCAGAACTAATGACATCACCATTGGTATCCGTGAGTATCACTGGTCCTAATTCTAAAGATCCCTTTGCATCAGGAGTCACAACATACGTAAATAGTACCTTGTGAGTTCGCATGCCATTGATAACGCTCATCGATTGCGTGGTACCATAAAACTGTATGCTACATTCTTTAGCTATCTCCAAACCTTTAGGCTCGACGATAGCCTCTAGGTTATCTACCGCGATTTGCAATATAAAAGGAATACCAATTTCAGCCTGCTGAATTTCTTGCTGTTGCATATTTTGAATCGATACAGAAATACTTTTATTATGAGCTTGTAACGATAATGCACTCAGCACTACACAAAACAATATCCCAATGTTACCAATTTTTTTGTCCATATTTTGAAGCTCCTTGTTTTGAAACATTCATTTTCAACAGTTGTTTTTGCATGTAATCTTCTTGCTCTTGCAACTTTTGCAACACATACATCGCTCGCTCATCCAGTCGCTCATCATCTTTTGGGTTACCCTGCATTTCATGTGCAAATGCATCTTGCAAAGCGGCTTCTTGCTCTTGCTGTTGCCCCGCTTGAGATGATCCAGGCTTTTCTTTATCTTTCGGTGTAGGCGCAGACTCTTTTGATTTTTCAGAGTTCGATGAAGACTGCTTATCTTTTTTTGATTCTGCTTTCTCTAGCTTATCAGGCATCTGATCTTGCGCTGCATCATCTGAAGATTTTTGGTCCTCTTTTGATGAAGATTTGTCTTTTTTATCCTGAGATTTTTCTAATTGATCTTTCTGTTGCTGCTCAGACTCAGACGAATCTTTCGAGCTCTCTGATTTATTTTTTGAATTTTGAGATTTATCAGATTTCTGCTCATCAGATTTTTGATTTTGATCCTTACTGTCCTCTTGATCATCTTTTCCCTGATCCTGAGATTGCTGATCTTTTTCCTGCCTATCTTTAGATTTTGTTTCTTGCTGATCTTGAGATTTTGAATCATCTTTCGATTGTTTATCGTTATCTAATGACTTCTCGTTCTCTTTTTGCTGCTCTAGAAGTTTTTTTACATATTCTAAATTATGTCGAGCTTGCTGGTTTTTTGGATTCAATTCTAATACCTTTGAAAAAGAACCCATTGCTTCATATAGTTTTTTGCTATGCACATACGCATCACCCTGATTAAACAACGCTTGCTCTTGCAACAAAGCATTTCCCTGAGCATGCTCAACAGCCCTACTGAAATAATGCAAAGCTGTTTCATATTGTTTTTGAGCATACAACACAAGACCCATGTTATAATTCACCGCAGCGTCATACGGATCATCTTGCAACATCTTGGTATATATGTCTCCTGCTTGCGCATACTGCTGCAAATCGTACGCATGACTCGCTCGAGACTGTAACCATCGAGTTTTTATAAAACTGCTTAAAATTACATTACTATGACACGCTAAAATTATTATTGCCCAGTATTTCATAACAACCATTCCAATCCAAAACAAAGTAAACTAACCGCCACACAATAAAAATATTGTTCCTGATAACGCTCTATCGAAGCACTCCCAAAATTATCTTTTTCAAACGTATCAACTAACCGTATAAATAGTGCAACATCACTATCGTCCAAAGTCACTCGAATATACTGCCCACCCGTCTGCCCTGATAGATTTTTCAAAATACCTTCATTTAACTTCGACATGATAATGTTGCCTTTGTCATCCTTTTCAAAGCCAACATTTTTATTTTTTGCGTCCATTATCGGAATTGGAGCTCCACGATCAGAGCCGATACCAAATGTAAAAATTGATAATTTTTGCTGCGTTGCTTTATCTTTGACGCCCGCTAAATTGGTTGAAAAATCTTCGCCATCCGTAAAAACACAGAGCAACTTCGATTTCTTTTCCGGCATCGCTTCAAAAATTCCTAATGCGGTATGAATTGCACCATCAAGCGTTGTTGTCCCCGAAGATATCGTTTCAACATCCAAATTATCTAAAAACATGAAGAACGCACCATAATCAACAGTTAACGGACATTGAACCACCGCTTCACCTGAAAACAGGATCAACCCTACACGCTCACACTTTAAATTGTATAAAATTTTTCTAATTTTTTGTTTCGCAACAGCTAACCTGTTCGGTTTTTGATCTGAGCACATCATGCTACGCGATATATCGATCGCAATTAAAATATCACGCCCCTGCTGCGCAACCTGTTCTTCTTTCTTATTCCATTGCGGCTGCAAAAGTGCAATACCTAAAAATATAAATCCTAGTATTGATAAACTATACTTGATAATCCGTCGCAACCATGATGCATTTTGTAAAACCACACCACGCAAACGGCTTGAGGACAAAACAGCCAAAGATTTTACTGATTTATAAAAACGTATACCGGTACACACAAGCACACAACCAATTATCATCGATACTTTAATGATATTGCTCATGCCTGCAAAATGAATAAACTCTAACATGCAATCCTCATTATATTATACGATAAACCAAACAAAGGTTGCCATAAACAACTCAACCAATAACAATCCCATTACTAGCCATAACAATGGCATAAAATAATCATAGTAATTATGATAGATCTCCACTTCAGAGCTGTGTTTTTCCAAGCGATCAATCGTTTCATAAATATGAGCTAAATCTTGTGGATTCTTTGCTTCAAAAAACTTTCCATTCGTTGATTCAGCTATCGTTCGCAGCAAAGATTTATTAAGAGGTGTATCAACTCGCTGCACGCCAAACACTGCATCATTAATAAAACCACCTTTATCATTACCAATGCCCACGGTATACACTTTAATTCCCAACTCTTTGGCAATATTTAAAGCATCCTGAGGAGCTAAGTCTCCTGGTGAAGGAGCACCATCGGTGAGAAGTACGACGATTTTACTTTTAGCCTTTGAACCCTGCAAGCGACGCATTGCAGTTACTAAACCTTGCGACAACATCGTCATCTGTTGCATATCACTACTTGGTTGTCCAATTTCTAAATCTTGAATAATTGATTTTAAAATACCTTTATCAACCGTCAATGGACACCGCGCTAAAGCATAACGACCAAAGATCACCAGTCCAATAGCATCATTTGTTCGTTTCTCAATAAACTTAAGAGCTTCTTGTTTTGCAACGGCTAAACGAGTTCTTCGGTCAGCTAAATCATCAAACAATGCCATACTACCAGATACATCAAGAGCAAGGACAATATCAATACCATCCATCGTTATTTTTGACTTTGAATCTACAAATTGCGGCTTACCTATTAAAATAATCATCAAGATAAAAGCTATAACTCTAATCCAGAAAAAAAACTGCGTACTTACCAGGGATGATTGCAATCTCCCTTGTACAATAAAATCAGTTAACGGATATCGATAAACAGTTGGTCGATACAACCATAAACGGTACACAATACAGCTTACCGCAAATACTATTGCTATCAGCATGTAATTAATTTGTGCAAATTGAAAAACCATAGCCATGCCGTATTCCTTTTTATCACAAAATGACTGTTGCGTGCGCCATTAACGTACCATAAACTCGAAACTTTTTTAAGTCTGTTATTTGACTTATACCCAGAAATGCTTTATGTATACAAAATAAAGCAATATCTGCATCTTTATTTTCTAAATCAAAAAAACATGAAAAAACTGCTCATAGTAGAATCACCTGGAAAAATTAAAACTATTTCAAAATTTCTAGGCGCTGATTTCAAAGTAATGTCCACTGTCGGCCATATTAAAGACCTACCAAGTAATGGTCTAGGTATTGTCATAGGCGATAAAAACATTGAGATTCAATATGTTACGATTGAAGATAAAGAGAAAGTTATTCAAGATATTGTCAAAGCTGCAAAAAATTCCGACGAGATATTTCTAGCTCCAGATCCTGACCGTGAGGGAGAGATCATTGCATGGCATGTCGAACAAGAAGTTAACAAAGTCGCAACTGAAGATAAAATTCACCGGATTGCTTTTAACGAAATCACCAAGCCTGCAATTTTAGAAGCAATTAATAATCCCGCTAAAGTTAATTTACCAAAAGTAGCCGCACAACAAGCACGTAGAGTACTTGATCGCTGGGTTGGTTATGAAGTTTCTCCTATTTTATGGAGAAAACTAGCAAAAGGACTCTCTGCTGGTCGTGTTCAATCTGTAGCGTTAAAATTAGTATGTGTACGAGAACTTGAAATTCGAGCGTTTAAAGTTGAAGAATATTGGTCTATTGATGGTGTTTTCCAACATGAAAAATCAACATTTAGTGCAGCTCTGACTCATATTGATGCCAAAACTGTAGAGCTATCCTCTGAAGCAGCAACCAACAAAGTGATCAGTGATTTAAAAGACAAAAACTATGTCATTGATAGCATCACTGATAAAGAGCGGGTTAAAAACCCAGTTCCACCTTTTATCACAAGTACGTTACAGCAAGCTGCTGTTAACAAACTTGGATTCTCAGTAAAAAAAACTATGACACTTGCTCAAAATATGTATGAAGGTGTCTCGTTAGATGATCCAAAAACACCTGTAGCACTTATTACCTACATGAGAACTGATTCTACTCGCTTATCCCAAACAGCTATTGATGGTGCTCGCGAATTTATTATGCAGGAATGGGGTAAAAACTATTTACCGGCAAAACCAAACATCTATAGCAAAAAAGGTGGCGCTCAAGATGCACACGAAGCAATCAGACCAATCGATATGCGACTCAAGCCTGATGATATTAAATCATTTGTTTCTGCTGAAGTGTATAAACTATATGCGCTTATTTGGTCTCGAGCTCTTGCTTCACAAATGAAACCAGCGCTGTATGCACAACGCCAAGTAGTGATCAAAGCTGATAAATATACATTCAAAGTTACCGGTTCAACCTTAACTTTTGATGGATTTTTAAAGGCATACCAACTCGAAGAAGATGATGAAGAGAAAGTTGTAAAACTTCCTGCAAGCCTAAAAGAAAATGAATCTTTAAAGCTTGATAAATTGAGCCCTAAACAACACTTTACACAGCCACCTGCACGATATTCAGAGGCAACGCTAGTTAAAGAACTGGAAAAACAAGGAATTGGTCGACCAAGTACTTATTCAAGCATATTAAGCACAATCCAAAGTAGAAACTATGTCACATTGGATAAAAAAAGATTTGTTCCGTCTGATTTAGGGATGAAAGTCACTCAAATGCTTGAAGAATATTTCCCTAAAATTATGGATCCAAAATTTACAGCGCACATGGAAGAAGATCTCGATAAGATCGCACAAGGTGAAATGCAGCGTGATATCTTGCTTCTTGATTTTTGGAGCTCCTTTGAAAAAGACCTTAATAATTTTAAAGGTCAAACCGACAGCGCGAAAAATAAAACATTAGAAACCACAACGATTCTTTGCCCACAATGCCAAGAAAAACCTCTTGTCATTCGTATCGGCAAAAATGGAAGCTTTCTAGGCTGTAGCGGGTTTCCTAAATGCACCTTCACGAGCAAATTTGAACGCCTTGAAGATGGGTCAGTCAAAATTGTTGAAAAGTCTGACGCTGACAGCGAATTGCTCGATGAAACATGCAGCAAATGCAACAAGCCTATGCGTAAAATGCAAGGTCGATTTGGTGAATTCGTCGCTTGCTCAGGATATCCTGAATGTAAATTTATCAAACAAACAGTTGCTAAATTTCCATGCCCACAATGTAATAGTCCTATCGTGGAACGTAAGTGGCGTGGCGGTAAGCTATGGGGTTGTCAAAACTACCCTAAATGTACCTTCTCAATATTTTCAGACATTGAACAATCCCCTTGTCCAAAATGTGAAAAAAGTATCTACATGATTAAAAAAGTTGATAAAACAGGCAAAACAACTTTGATCTGCCCACAAGACGGCTGTAAGCACACAATTGTCAGCCTACAGTAATGTTCATAACGTTGATTTTTTAATCACAACTGTGCTATCCATTTATTAAGAAAAATATCTCTTAACTAAAATGGAGAATTAATGATTCAAAAATCAATATTTCTTATATTTATTTTACATGTTGCAGCAATATCACCATCAACTGGATTTCCAAGACCAACTCAACAAAGTGCCGGATCATTTCTCAGATTCGAAGATATAACATATGATTATATCGCACAACTTGAAGCCGAATACCGTCAAAAAATAGCTGAATCAATCGAACGTGGCATAACTCAAGATTATATCGATATAGGCCCAAGAGATCTATTTTTAATTGACTTAGAACTGCTCAGAACCCAATGTGAAAAAGCAAATAACATTTGGCTTCAAGTGCTCATAGAAACAACTACAGAGAAAATAAATAACAACAACTATCTACTAACACAATTATCACGATCCCCTGAAAACGACCAAGAAGTATTCCGAATCAAACAAGAAACAGAGACACTTCTCAAAAACATGCCAGAAATTGTCCAAATTTATATACAAGAATTCAATCAAGTATATAAAAGATGTAACTGGTTACTGATATACAATCAGCCTGCAAACAAATTCATACTCATAGATACTTTAGCTCCAGAATACCAATCTATATTACAAGAATTCGCACCAGAATATAATCAACGCACATCTCAAGCATCAATGACCGATTTAACAGATATACCTACCCCAAAAATCCCAACTTATGCGCCATCTAGAAACATTTCACCAAGACGGAGTGCAAGATTGTCCCCCAGAGCCCTTGATCGTGAAGAAATAGATAGATCCTCAATTCAATCATCTCATCACTCAACTCCTATATCAAGACGAAGTGCACAACAATCACCTGCGCATCGAGAAGTCACAACTCAACATAGTCAAAGATCAACCAGTCCATCATTACCAGTTCCATCAATGGCTACGCTATCTTATCAACCAGCTCCATCACAAACAGCTCCCAAAAGAGCCGCAGGGATGATGAGAAGAATACAATTACAAAGACCAACAATACTTCCAGGTCAATATTTAAATATAACCCCAAAGGAATAAACCTAGAAAAGGCTTCTTTCACTAGAAGCCTTTTCTCTTTACAGCAAAAACTCCATCACATAGTAGATACGCATAAAACTATACTTTCTTTATTTTTCCGCTATCATATTTTATTGGACAATGGTTACAACAAAGCAATAATCAATAGTCCTTAAAATTAAGCATGTTTTCTCCAAAACAAGAAAAAATAAAATCGTTTATACGAAAGGTCATACTATATGATGTCATCGGTTGTTCAATTTTTTTATCCAGACATAAAAAAAGATGAAGTAAAAAAATATAGCTTACTCGCACTCGCATTCTTCTTTACAATTGGTGCGTACTGGCTTCTCCGTCTCCTCAAAGACGTTGTTCTTTTTAAACTTGCATTCCCTGTTGCTCTTGGTTACGATTCAGACGCTGGTCGTCTATGGTATCCATTTGCTAAAGCAGTTTCTCCATGGGTTGTTCTAGGCGTAGTTATTATCTACACCAAACTTGTTGATATGTTTGAAAAACATAAATTGTTTTACATCATCGCATCATTCTATACAATTGGTTTTACAATAATTGCATCAGTCTTGTTTTTACAAGCTACAAAAGGGGATGCTTTTGTTGGAGCAACAATTCTAAAATACACAGGTATTGGTAACTATTTGCTTACAGAAAGCCTTGGTTCTGTACTTGTTGCATTATTCTGGTCATTTACAGTTAGTATTTCAACATCTGATCAAGCGAAAAGAACATTCCCATTCATCATCGCATTAGGTCAAATTGGATCTATCGGTGGTTCAGCTATGATGAAGGTAAAAAATCTTCCAACATGGCCTTTATTCTTCATTGCTGTTGCTTTCATGATCGGCTTAATCTGTGCAATCTGGACACTTATTGCAACAACTCCTGCAGATCAAATGAAATCTGATAAAGAAGAAAAAAAATCACAACCAGACATGCTTGGTGGTATCAAATTACTTGTTTCACAACCATACCTAATGGGCGTACTTGTTGTTTCTACTTTCTATGAAATAGCAGGAACAATTGTTGATTATCAAATGAAATCACAAGCATCAGTATTGTTCAATGCTGCAGAATTCCAAGATTTCCTTGGTAACTTCGGTATTGCATCAAACGGTCTTGCATTTGCAATGGCTCTTCTTGGTACCAGCAAAATCGTAAAAAATTACGGTGTTCGTGTTTGCTTACTCATCTATCCTATAACATTTGCAGTAGCACTTGTTGCATTATATGCATACTACCAAAGTGGTATCGCAACTCCATCAACTTTGATCTGGGCTACTTTCGGCGTTATGATGCTTGTTAAAGGTGCTTCATATGCAGTTAACAACCCAGTTAAAGAAATGATGTACATTCCAACCAGCAAAGATGCTAAGTTCAAATCTAAAGGTATCATTGATATGCTTGGTGGCAGAACTGCAAAAGCAACAGGAGCACAAATTGGTGGTTTCTTGAACGTTAAAGGAAACGCTACAGCTTCTATCCAAAACCTTATGCTCTATGGTTCAGCAATAAGCCTTGGTGTCATTGGTCTATGGATTCTTGCTGCTATTTATGTTGGCAATAAAAACCAAAAACTTGTTAAAAGCGGTGAAATCATTGGGTAACACCAGCGATTTATATCGAAATCTTGATCGATATCAAAAGACTCCGGCATATTATATGTCGGAGTCTTTTCTGTTAAGACTTTTGTCTTTCTAAAGGGGATCTTTGTATGATATCAACTCTTATTCAATATTTTTATCCAGAAATCAAACAAGACGAAATCAAAAAATTAAGTCTGCTCGCACTAGCTTTTTTGTTCACTATTGGAACTTATTGGTTAATGCGACTCTTAAAAGATTTGGTATTATACAAATTAGCTTTTCCTGTGTCTCTTGGATGGTCAGAAGATACTGGTAGACTCTGGATACCAACCGTTAAAACACTATCCCCAATATTTGTACTTATTCTCGTACTTGCTTATAGCAAATTAGTCGATATGTTTGAAAAACATAAATTGATGTACATTGTTGCATCTTTTTATATTGTTATTTTTTCATACATGACCGCGGTTTTATTTGTCAAACATACCTATGGTGATGTTTTCTTAGGCAAAAACATCCTAGCAGTCAGCGGAATTCTAGGATATTTATTTACTGAAAGCTTTGGCTCTTTAATGGTTGCGCTCTTTTGGTCATTTACCATTAGCTCAACAACCTCTGATCAAGCAAAACGAGCTTTTCCATTCATCGCTGCATCAGGACAATTTGGTGCTATTGGTGGATCATCCTTAATGCTTATCAAAACGTCTATCATATGGCCATTTTACGCTACCGTTGTACTGTGTCTACTCTGTTTTATGGCAACGATATGGTATCTCACCGAAACAGTTCCTGCAGAGCAAATGCAAAGTGATAAAACCCCTGAACATAAAAAAGCACATCATGCTTGGAGCGGATTTACATTATTGTATTATCAACCCTATCTGATCGGAGTACTCATTGTCTCAACTTTCTATGAAATTTCAGGCACTATCGTTGAATACCAGATGAACTCACAAGCATCTTTAATCTTTGATCATGTACATTTCAAATGGTTTAAGGGACTCTATGGCGTTTCTATTAATACTCTAGCCTTCTTTATAGCGCTACTTGGAACAAGTTATGCGATCAAAAGACTGGGAACACAAATTTGCTTACTGATTTATCCAATCCTATTTGCACTATCATTGGTCGGACTATACATCTACTATACAATCCTAACCCCATCACCTTATTATTTATTATGGGCTACGTTTACCGTCATGCTTATTGTCAAAGCTGTTGCATATGCTCTTAATAATCCTGTAAAAGAAATGATGTATATCCCAACCAGCAAAGATGTGAAATTTAAAACCAAGAGCGTCATCGATATGTTCGGTTCTCGTTCTGCAAAAATGTCTGGTGCACAAATAGGAGGATGGCTCAACGTACCCGGTAATCCAGTATTATCGATCCAACATCTCATATCATATGGGACCATCATCAGTTTAGGATTTATTGGCATATGGTTTATGGCTGCCCTATTTGTAGGAAGACTCAACAGTAAATTACTCGAACAAAAACAAATTATCGAATAGTAAAGGAAATAGTAAAGGAATAGTAATGAAACAAAATCTGTTTACATATCATTTAATATGGATGCAATTTTTCAGTTTATTACTCGTCGTTCAACTATATGCCGGACCACCACTACTTACGTTGCCCGAAGATGACGCCATACCCGTTGCTACTACTCCAAAACCAACGATCAAAACAACTTTCTCCAATGTTTTAACTAAGATAAAATCCATAGCTTCACCATCATCGCAATCCTCATCTTCATCCACGGCATCATTATCATCATCCTCGCCATCTACCCCAACAACTCCAAAATCGCAACCAATCACACCAACCACGGCTAAAACTCCTAACGATGGACCCTTATTAGTCATACCAACTCTTGATACAACACACGGACCCAAAACTCAGAGCATCGTTATTCCTCCTGCTAATAAAAATATGCAAAAAATAATAACAGCTCTTGATGCAATGCCAGAGAAATATAAACCTACTGATATGAAAAAAGCATTACTTTCAATCTTACAAGGAAGCGCGGTATGGACTGCTGTTAACAGCAATAAAATATATGACGCTCTCACCTTACACATTGTCGATCCTGCAACCGCACGCACTTTGCAACTTGCATTTGATGGATCTATTGATGATTTTTGGCAAACAGCTCATAAATCTACGGCTCTCCAAGAAGAAATAACAAGAAGCAATATCCCGTTCACGCGAGAAGCATGCGCGTCTAAAGAATATAAAATGCTATTTCGTATGGCATACATTCGTACAACCATTCAAGATCCCAATATTCTAGAACAAGTAACCGATGCTTATCAACACGCTATTATCAAGCTACAATGGTACTTATTTGCACAATCAATCATACAAGAAAATCAAGTATTTACGTCTGGTATGATCACGCAACCAGATCAAGATTTAAATATGTTTCATTTTCTCGATGGTTATAGCGAACTAATATCTCCACGATACCGACTATATTCAGGACTTTCTCCTCATTCCTTATGGCAATCAAAAGCTTATACCCGTAAATCGAGTCATTTTGGTAAGAAAAAGAAATTTAACGATCGTAATTTTGGCATAGATTTTAAAGATGTTAATGGCAAAACAATCCCAGATTTACCCGGCAATAAATCTCATCTTCTATTTGGAACCCTCGATAATGGACATACTTTCATCAAATGGGAAGAATATGGAATTACTATTAACTTTAAAGATTCTGACTATAGTGCACTTACGCACATTGTTCGTTATTTTGAAAAGAAAGATGTTCCAGATGAAGCATTACATCGACGAGAAGTCGTTCCCAAAGAAGTTAAATTCAACTTCAAATCATACTCTCCAACGGTTACGAAGCAAGAAAAACCAGCTATACAAAAAGATGGTGTCAGCGCAATGCTTGGTAATTTGAAATCTGATCCACAAAAACATCAAGCTTTTACAGATTATCTGACGAAGTTTAAAGGATACGATCCAGAGACACTTCAATATCGAAAAGGCAACGAGGTTATTTTAAAACCTCATAAATTTGCCCCATTAACGCAAGCACAATTAGATGCTAAAGCAAAAACACATGCACCAAAGCAACCGCAAACAACAATTGACGAAGAAGATCTTTAAAGAAAAAATAAACGAGAAAAAAGAGGGATAGTTAATATCCCTCTTTTCATTTTAAAAATCGATTATTTAATTTTTGTACCAGGAACTATATCTTGTCCGAGCTCTAATATCGAAAGCTTTCCTTCGCTTTCTGCCGCAAGCATCATTCCTTCAGATGGCATACCCATCATCATTCGTGGTGCAAGATTAACTATAAACGCTACTTTTTTACCGATCAAATCTGACGCAGATAAATATTTTTGCACACCACTTAAAATTTGACGTTTACCAAGCAGCCCAAAATCCACCTGAAGCTTTATAAGCTTATCAGATTTTTCAACTGGCTCAGCCTGTTCAATCAATCCCACGCGAAGATCGACTTTTACAAAATCATCGATGGTAATGTTAGTTGGTTGTTGTTGTACTGGTTTTTGTTCTTCCACAGCTTTTGACTCCACTTTCTTTTCATGTTTCGTAAATAATGTAGCTGACAACTTTAACTCTAAGGTTCCAGACCATGATCCATGAGAAACAATGATATTATGATCTAACGATGGTTGTATCGCATATCCCAAACAACCCAGCAATTGCTCCATTTTTGTTGGCATCACAGGCCATAGCGCAATACCGATTGCTCTCAAGCTATACGCCGTTGCAGCAATTGATTCTTGAAAAGCTTTTTTATCACTGTTTGCCAACTTCCAAGGCTCTGTTGCTTGGACGTATGCATTCACTTGATTGACATATTCCCACACACGACTTACTGCGCGATAAAAGAACCCTTGCTCAACAAGCTGTATAACTTCATGCATCATTGCTGCACATTGTTGTTCTAAAATTAATGCTTTATCGGTTAATTTTTCTGGTTTTTCAATCATATGGTAGCCATACTTATGAGCAAGCACCAAACAACGATTTAACAAATTTCCTAAATCATTTGCGAGTTCACTATTAATAGATTGCTCAATATCATCTAAGCTAAATTGAGAGTCTTGTGTTATTGCCATTTTACGCGTTAAATAATATCGAATTTCATCGACACCATATTGCGTAGCAAGAGATACTGGATCAATAGCATTACCTAAAGATTTAGACATCTTTTGGTCACCCATCTTAATCCATCCATGCACTAACAACATATGTGGTATTTGCAGACCTGTTGCCATCAAAAATGCTGGCCAAAATACAGCATGAAATCTAACAATATCTTTACCTAAAATTTGCATATCAGCTGGCCACCAATGAGCAAACTCAGCTTCTTTGCCTTCTGCTCCATAACCAATTGCAGTAATATAATTATTAAGCGCATCAGCCCAGACATAGGTCACATGCTTGCTATCACCAGGGAAAGGAATACCCCACGTTACGGTTGATCTTGAAATGCTTAAATCTTTAAGCCCTTCTTTGACAAAAGAAATCACTTCATGCAAACGCTCTTTGGGAACAATTAAATTTGGATGTTTTTCATATAATTCTAATAAACGATCTTGATATGCCGACAATCTAAAGAAATAACATTCTTCTGACAATTTATTGGTTGGTCGCAAACAGGTTGGACAAGTGACTTCTGTAGCATCAGTCACACTTTCCTTATCCGTCACATACGTTTCACAAGGAGTACAATACCATCCGACATAGTCACCTTTATAAATATCACCCTGCTGCATCAATTGTGAAATCCATAATTGTACAGCTCTTACATGATAATCATCTGTTGTTCGAATAAATTTTGTATAACTGATATTGTACAATTTCCACGTATCGACATAGGCGCTAATAAAATTATCAACAAACTCTTTTGGTTGTTTACCTACTTTTTTAGCAGCTTCAGCTACCTTTTGACCATGCTCATCAGTTCCTGTCAAAAAAAAGACATCTTTACCAAGCAAGCGATGATAACGCGATGCTACATCTGCAAGCAATGTTGAATAAAGCGATCCTAAATGTGGAGCCGCTGTAACATAATAAATAGGGGTGGTAACATAAAAACTGTTTTTTTTCATTTCCCGTCCTTATGACGCTTTAAATCGAATCCAAAAATCATTCAACTCTTTTTGAGTTAAACTTAATTGAAAAACTACTAATTTTTTAAATATCTCTGTTCCAGGATGCAAATTAGAAATACCAACATACTTTTCATCAAGATTGTTCAAAGCTTTATAAGCTGTTGGTAAAATACAAAACTTCTGAGCATGATACAACATTGCCTCATAGCTAAATAGAAAATCTAAAAACTGATAGATCATATCATCTTTTTGCGTTGCAGCATTAATAACAACACTATCAATACGCAGCATCGATCCTTCAGGAATCAACGCGAATTGTATAAAATCATTATTCAGCATCTGTCTACAGATAGTCTCTCGATCAGACGCAACAACTGCAAAAGTATCTGATGATAAAAAATAGCCTTGTTGAGAATCACTATAAGACCCAACCCACGCTTTTTGTTTATGCAGCAATGTTTGTATCTGGTCTAAGCGCTCTGGCGTAAATGGTTCATTAAGAGGAATTTGCAAATATTGCGCAGCTAAAAAGATAGCTTCTCGACCATCTTCACTCATCCCGATATTGTTGCCAACAATTTGAGTGCGATCAAATAATAACCCTAGATCTACTGGATATTTATCAACGAGCTTAGCATTATATCCAATACCAAATACATCCCAATACAAAGGTAATGAATAATCATTGTGTGGATCAAAATATAATCCCATAAAATCTGAATATAGATTTTTTAAAAACGGACATCGTTTTTTATCAATTTTTTTTATCAAACCGCTGTTGATCATCGACTGAATAACATAACCAGATGGCAACATAATGTCACAATCCATTGAAGGCGTCATCTCTAGTTTTGTTAACAACTCTTCACTGCTCTCATAATAATTCAAATAAACTTTAATACCTGTTTTTTTCTCAAATTTACGAATCATATTTTCATCAATACGATGCGCCCACGTATAAATACGCAAAGACCTTGTATCTGCGCTATTTACTTGGAACAAAGATGGCATCACTAAGCAGGCATATATTATGCCAATCCAAATCACAACGAGTAATGATCGTATGATATATTTTAGTACGACAATCATACAATCCCCTAATCTTTAAATAGATTTTTTTGAAACATCATCATAATAAATAACAGGAAACAACTTCCAATTAAAAGCAACGTTGAAAGAGCATTAACCACAGGAGATATACCTGATCGTATCATAGAGAAAATATACAATGATAATGTTTGCACCGTAGAACCAGAACAAAAAAATGCAATTAAAAAATCATCAAAAGATATAATAATCGATAGTAAAAAAGCAACCAGCAATGCTGGATATAAAAATGGAGTAATAACATGGATAAAGGTATAACGCATCGAAGCGCCTAAATCTAATGATGCTTCAATTAAACTTTTATCCAACTCATCATAGCGGCCTTTAATGATAGGCATAGCAAACCCAATACCAAGCAATGTATGTCCAGCAATTAAAGTTGTCAGTCCGAGTGGTATGAGTAAATATGAAAACAACGCCAAAAGCCCAACGGCTAGAACGATATCAGGAATGAGTGCGTTACTATAAAAAAGACCTACTAAGTTACGATTATAATGACGCTGCCCATGTATAAACATCACCGACATACTCACACTTAAAAATGATGAGGTTGATGCTACAATGATAGAATTTTTAAACGCACGCCAGATTTCTTCTGAATGAAATAGATCAGAGTACCAGTGCAAAGAAAACCCCTGCCAAGCATCAGGAAAACCACCCTTATTAAAGGAATACAACACTAAAACAATGATTGGCGTATATAGAAATAAATACACACAGCCTGTAAATATCGGAAGCATCGATCTTGATATATTCATACTCTATACCCTTTGTAAGCGGTCAACCAATTTATTTAACAATATTTGATATCCAAGAACGGAAAGAATAAAAACAAAGGAACTCAAACAGGTAAACGCTGCCCCTACGTGCCAATCTTTTCCAATGAAAAAATATTCAGAAATTAATGTTCCAACGAAATATTTTTTTTGTCCCGCAATAAGTGACGGTATTGCATACTCACCAAATGACGTGACATACACTAAGAAAAATCCGGTTTTAATACCCTGTATCGACAACGGTACAACCACGCGACACATGGTTTGAAAATAGGATGCACCCAAATCAAGCGAAGCTTCAATCCAACGAACATTGATTTTTTCAAGCGTTGAATATAAAGGCATAATCATAAATGGTAAATACACATGAAACATTACCAGGTACATAGCAAATTGACTATTGAGTAAATCACCAACATTAAGACCCACACAGGATAGAAAATTATTAACTACCCCATGCTTTTCTAAAATGAAAAACCAAGCATAAACCTGAACTAATAAGTTAGTAAGGAACGGTAAAACAACCAAAAAGATAAGAAGTGATCGCAGTCGATAGGGAGCAAGTAACGCCACATAATAGGCTACAGGATACCCAACCATCAAACACATCGTTGCGGTAATGGTTGCCAAGAGCATTGATCTCATAATAATAAGGAAATGAGATACTTTAAATACCTGTAGAAGATATTGTATCGTAAAACTCTGAAATAAATCCGTACAAAAGCTGAGTTGAATGACAAACAACAACGGTAACAAACAAAAGCTTAATTGCCATGCTAAAGCAGGTGCCATAAAGAAAAATGACTTTTCAGATTTCAGCATGTTCTTAAAAAATTGCACCATGTGCCCCTTTAAGTTCAGATTTTGATTTTTTTCTAAAATCTATTGGTTATTTGTTTTTTAATAAAACAACGTTTTCTTTTTGCCAATACACATAGACGCGATCATCATAATCAATTACTTCGCGCTCAAAGTGCTCTTCATTTTGTTCAAATACTTGTAGTGTGAAACCATTTTGCAATCGAACGTTATATTGCGTGAATCGCCCTTGGTATACAATTGACTGTACATTACCAGACAATGTATTACTAAATCCAACCATCATAGTTTTGCTGATCAAAATCTTTTCAGGCCGGATCCCAATACAAGCATCTTCACCCACTTGTACCGTAATTCCCTCAGGAACTTTAATAGCAATACAAATCATTTTATCAACATCTAAATACCAATCAGCACCATGTTGAACCATGACACCTTGGATAATATTTGTTGTTCCAACAAAATTTGCTACAAATACCGATTTAGGATGCTCATAAATTTCTTTTGGTGTACCAACTTGATCAATCTGACCATTTTGATTCATGACCGCCATTTGATCCGCAACAGTCAAAGCTTCTGTTTGATCATGAGTAATGTAGACAAATGTGGTACCAATATGATCTTGTAATTCAATTAATTCGAGCAATACCTTTTCACGCAATCGCAAATCAAGAGCTGCGAGTGGCTCATCAAACAATAAAACTTCTGGTTCATTAATAACGGCACGAGCAATAGCAACGCGCTGTTGCTGCCCACCAGAAAGTTGTTTGATATTTTTATATAAATACGGTTCCAAGTGAAACATTTTAACTACTTTTTCAACTTTTTGTTGAATCGTATCTACGGTCAAATTACGAACACGTAGACTATATGCAATATTATCAAATGCATTTAAATGAGGAAATAAAGCATAATTTTGAAAAACAGTATTTACGCTACGCACATTAACAGGCACATGCGTGATATCTTGATGTCCTAAAAAAACAGATCCTGAATCTGGAATCTCAAGTCCTGCTATCATGCGAAGAATTGTAGTTTTACCACAACCACTTGGCCCAATTAAAGCAAAAAATTTACCACCAGGTATTTTTAAACTAAGGTTATCCAGAATTACATCGTCACCATATGACTTTGTAATCCCCTGCAATACTATTCCCTTCATTTCTTATTCACCATCCGCGCCCATAAAATTGGAACCACTACATCTGACAATGTACATGGTATCACAACAGCTATTAACATTAACACAAAGAACATACCTAAATATTCATGGAAATTTTGCAAGCCATGCCCAATAGCATAAAAAATCGAAGCCATCGCACTAATAAACGTATGAATGAAATGCAAAGAAGCTGAATGATGCTCCGTATGACCTTCTTTACCGCGAGGAATAATGATTCCATTAATCACACCAACAAGTAAAAATGGAATAATGTTTGCAAGTTCTGAACGGAAACAAATATGTAAATCCATTTCAACACCCAGCAGCCTACCCGCTGCGTACGGAAGTAAAATGTCAGCTAAAGTACAAAAGATAACTGAAGACACAATACCTACGACAATACCTGCCACGATATTTTTAGAATAGCGATAGAAAGTAACCATGGTGCCACTTGCTGCAAATAAAATATGCGCAAAGTGAAAGCTATGAAACAAAATATCCATACCCGAAATCATTCCGCATGCGTGATGCGCATGATCATGGACATGATGTGAACAGATAGCCGAAAGACCAAATAAAACTGATATTAAACTCAACAACATTAATGCAAGCGCAACAGAGAGCGTTCCGTAGGGCAAATGGTGTACTAATTCGTGAGAAAAAATACTCCAAATCGACTTACGAGAAATATGATGCGCATCAAGACAACTAGTATTAACTTCTAAAGACATTCTGATTCCCTAATTTTTAGAAAAAACATACGTGGTTACAGTATAACAACCAAACCGGTTTTTGCTATAAAAAATTTATATTTCCATTAAAACCAATTACTAGCTTACATAAGCCTCATTTATTTGTTTTTCAATTCCAAAAAAAACTGGTTTTTTTGCTCAAAAAACCACCCCAAAAAGCACCTTTTTGATGATCGTGATTTTAAAGAAGAAAAAATACAAAGAAAGATATATCCACTTTTGCAAAACAACCGCATCACCATTAAAGATGTATTTTCAGATCAAAGACCATATAAAATGGTACAAAAGATCAGGCAAGCATGATAGTTGAATCTATGTGGGCAAAATTATTACTAAAACCTACAGAAGGGAAACAGATGTTAAAGAAAAATTTCAATAAACTAAATATGTACGCTTTATGCCTTGCATCAACGCTATCAGCAGCAGATATCATACCACCAACTCCACCCGTAGAAACATATGTTCCAAAAATGGGAAAGAACTGGAAAACAGCACAACGAATTGGAAAAAACGGAAAATTAGAAACACTCAAAAGCTTTACCGAAGAATGTCGCGCTGCTGACCGCACTAATAACAGGAAACAACGCAAATACCAAAACGAAATAGCCGAATACAACAAACAAAAAAAAGCAACGGACCATAATTAGAAAGCCTGTCCCAAGCTGAGGTAAACCACATACGGAGCTTCGAAATCTTTGTACTGGATTTTCCACTTAACACCCACATCAAACCGAAATGCACCAATTGGAGTGTCATAACGAATACCAAGTCCAGATCCTGCGAAAGTATTGCAACTCCAACTGTGGATTGCCTCCTGCATACTATTTTGGAACAATGCTCCAAAATCAGAAAATGCTACCACTCCAAAGTTTTTATACACCCCACACCGAAGCTCAGTGTTTACATTAAACATCGTTCTTCCACCCTGTGGCGCATATCTCCAAATATTATTTGCTTGTGGAGGCAGCCCTGCATGTTGATCATAAATAGGCTTAGTCAGAAGTCCCAACGGAGGACAGTAATCTCGCTCATAACCACGCACAGAGGATGCGCCACCTAAGTAAAATCGTTCAATAGGATGTATTTGCTCAAAACAACGATTAAATACATGACCAGCTCGTGCTCGAACCGCAAGAACTATACTATCAACAACTGGTATATATTGCGTATGCTCAGCCAGCACCTTACAAAAGCTCGTACGATTTTGAAAATCAAACATTCCACGACATGAAATAAATGATACATATCCTCGTGTAGGATTAAGCTCATTATCAACCTGACGCCACATTACAGTTGGTTCAACAAAAGCATAACCCGTTCTTTTTCCCAATAATTTTTTATCGTATCGAATAATCAAATTTAAATCGGGTTGATCTTGCTCATACAAACTTAAATATTCTACTCCAACAGAACCACTCACCGTTAAACGATCAAACTTTCGTGACATGTTCCACAAAAAACCTTGCTGTCCTGCTTTATATAAAGAATCCTGGCTACCAATGTAAACCGGCTGATCATACAGTGCATCATATACTTTCAATTGGCAGCGCACACGTTTATCATACAACCACGGCACATCATAAGTCATACCCAGATCGCGGTAAAACCGAGTTAAATCAGCATACACAGACCATTTGTCGACAACAGAAAACAATCGATTTACTCCTAAGCTCGCACCTACTTTATAGGTAAAACCACGTCGAGGCTGTAAATTTCTTCCAACTTGCTGTAACCCGAATCGAGACTTAATTTCATACTTATCTTCTTCAATCAACTTTACAAATAAAGGTTTATAACCAAGTTCATCAATATCTCGACCTGGATATATCTGTACGGACTCAAAGACCGGTATCTCTTTCAAATTCTTCAGCGTTGCTTCAAGTAACGATTTATCCCAATCATCACCCTCTTTATAGGCCAACTCTTTTTGCAACTTATGATATGGAACTTTCGTACTACCAAGGATAATTGTTTTACCAAATTTCATAATAGATTCTGGTAATTTAATGAGCCATACCACATCAATCACTCCATCATGATCATGTAACTCATGCTCCACGACAACATTTTGATATCCCTTGTTTTTAAAATAACGCATCAACCACTGTCGTTGTTCAATCAACAAATTACCATCAAAACCCTTACCCTTACAGTTACCCCATACTTGCAAGAATAATGACTCAACGCCGCAAGGGTGTTGAACTGAAACATTCCCCATCAAACGACGCGATCCTTCATCAAGCGTAATCGTATACACAAAAGAGTGTGGCTTTTTACCCGGAAGAAATTCTTCTCGCAACACCTTGATATCCCAAAAACCCGCCGCCCTGTATAACTTCAACAGCGAATCTAAGGCTTTTTTTAACACCTCTTTATCATAATATCGAGACTTTAAGCACGACTTAAAAGATCTCTGTCCAAATATATGACCATGCGGATAATTAACGTTAAGCAGAGAAACATCGGCAATAGAACTACGAACACCCTCTTGAACAAAACAAAAAAGTCTCTGTCGCTCTTCTCGAACTGAAACCACAACATCCCAAAAGCCTTTGCTTTTATATAGCTGTTCTACTTCATCCATAATAATTGAACTTGGAAAATGCCACGTAGATTTCCCATATAGCAGTAACGATTCTAGGATCTGATCACGCTTAAAAAAGCTATTACCCCATACTACCAATTCACGTTTTTTTTCCAGCGTTACCAAAACTTTCAGGTTAATAATATGCTCTGCATGGACTACCTCGATCGTTTCATGAATTTCAACATCCACAAATCCCTGCTGTCTAAGCATCATGCGCACCTTAGAGCGCGCTGAACTCAACAACGAAGCGGTATAACATTTCTGCTGCAACTTTCTAGAAAAAAAATCCCCTACATAACCAGATAACTGCTGTAAATCAACAGAGTCAAGGTTGCCTACACATTCAACCTCAGTTGAAACTCGTCCAATCTTAAACTTACGACCAGGAACTACCCCACAACGAACCACAACTGCCTTCTGGGAATTTTCAGGTAAAATCAAATCATGAATTTGAGCCTCTAAATAACCCTGGTCCTTTAAAAAAGCCTTCATTTGATCCAGTGAATACTCATGCTTTTGTCGATCAAAAACATCACCCGGATCCATAACATAGATATTTTTTAATGGTTGTTTATTGCGTAAAAAACCAGTAACCCGTACATTTTCAAGCAATACCAACTGCTGCAAAGTGACCTTAAGATCATAAACGCCTGGCTCTACTTGATAAATATGCAGACCTATAGGACTAAACATACCGGCCTGCTTCAAATAAAACATACCGTTGAGCAGCTGCGCTCGACTACAAGATTGACCTTCTTGCAATCCCGTAAGAGCAACGAAATCAACGGAGCTATACATGCCATCAACGCTATAACTTACCTGACGAAGCACAAAGTTATCAGGCAAAAAATCTACCATCATCTGACGATAGTCATCTCGATCGACATCAACAACCAAATCCGCCTGCTGTGCCGACTTAATCGTAACATCAGAACTAGATATTTGAAAATTAAGTGCTAAAAAAACGATAAATACAATATACAGCACAAAAAATATTCCGAATTTTGATATTTTAATCCCTACCTATATAGTTTATCAGCTTTTTGAAAACCCCCAACACCTCCCTCTTCCTTTCACGTTTTACCTCTGCCAAATCGCAGCCTGCAACGGCAAAATGGCTATTAAAAAGCCTTTTTTATAATCAAAAACATCTGTTTTTACTGTTTAGTGATAGTTTTATTTAATCTTGGAAGAAAAACTGCTATATTAAAAAAATAATTATTGTAACTCTTAAGATGTAAAAATATATGAAACAAGTACGAACACGTTTTGCTCCATCTCCAACAGGTATTATGCATATTGGAAATGTGCGCGCAGCACTTCTCAACTTTCTTTTTGCCAAACAGTTTAATGGTGTTTTCGCCTTAAGAATTGAAGATACTGACCAGCAGCGCAACATTGCAGACGGTACAAAGTTCATTATCAAACATCTCAACTGGCTTAAGTTAACCTTTCAAGAGGGTCCAGAAATTGGAGGCCCTTATGCTCCATATTTCCAATCCCAGCGAGCAGATACATATCGCAAACACCTTCAGTTATTACAACAAAAAAAACTAGTCTATCAATGCTTTTGCACGCCTGATGAACTTGAAGTTCGCAGAAATCGTCAAATAGCTATGAAGAAACCACCTCGCTACGAAGGTACCTGCTTAAAGCTTTCACCTTCTGAAATAGAAGAAAAAACAGCACAAGGAAAATCTTTTATTTGGCGCATGAAAGTAGACAGCTCTCAAAAAGTATCTTTTACTGACATGGCTCGTGGCATTTTAGAATTTGACTTACAATATTTCTCAGATTTCCCTCTCACCCGAGAAGATGGAACTTTTACTTTTATCTTTGCAAATTGCGTTGATGATTGCGAAATGAAAATGACACATATTTTCCGCGGCGAAGAACATTTATCAAACACCGTAAGTCAAACTGTTTTATATCTCGCTATGGATTATGCCTTACCAACATTTTGGCATTTACCAATCCTTTGCAACCAAGATGGCAAAAAATTATCAAAACGAGACAAGGGTTTTTCTTTAGAAGATGTTGAGCAACAAGGATATTTACCTGAAGCCATTTGTAACTATTTAGGAATCCTCGGCTCATCATTCGATCAAGAAATTATGTCGCTTGATGAACTTGCACGTGTTTACAAATTCGATCATTTACACGGAGCGAGTCAAATCCGTTATGATATTGAAAAATTAAAATGGATGAATCATAAATGGATTGCCGGTTATGATGTAGAAAAATTGACACAACTCTGTAAGCCATTTTTGGCACAACAGTATGATCTTACAAATATTTCTGATCACACACTCATGACTCTGATAAAACTAGTTCAAAACGACTTGCAAACACTTGCACAATCAACAGAATTACTCAACTTTTATTTTACTCAACCAACTATTGATTTTACGCTGTATCCTGAAATTGCAGATAGTGCAACATTTAATGCTTGCAGAGAAATCATTGCACAAGAAACAAACCGTAATGACTGGGAAACCTATATGAACTCCGTCAAACAAAAAACAAAAGCCGCTCAAATTGGTGACAAAGTTGTTTTTTCTACAGTGCGCATACTACTGACAGGCTCTCCAAAAGGAATGCAGATACAAGATCTACTGACATGCCTAGGCAAAGAAGAATTTTTCAAGCGATTACAATAAAAACAGATAAAAAGAGATTTATACTCTTATGCAAATATCAATTAAATTGTTCAGGCTAATGCTACTTTGTTGCTTTACGCAACCAATATATTCATCTATCGAACCTCAACGTACTTTTTTTACTAAGTCTCAACCACATCTTGATGAAACACGAAAACTAATAAATTTTTTCATGTTCCGCAATATCCCAAAGCAACTTACAGATGTAACAGCCGATCAAAAGTGTCCTCATCAAATCATTGTTAAATCTATAGACATGAGCGATGAAGAACCTTTCCCGTCAACTGCAACGGTTGTTACAACATGGCATACAAACCTACTGCACACAACAAACCCTGAACATAAAGTGACTGTTGAAAGATCAATGCCTCACATACCTGAAAACAACTCTTCAGCCCGTTTTTTTGAAACAACTAGCAACTTTACTTTCATAACCGCTACAGGCGGAACCTGTCACGCAGACTTCTCTGGTTCTACTATTGTATTTGATCAAAATTCAACTCCCAAAAAATTTGATGCTATACCATGCCTTAAAGGATTATTAACATGCCTTTTAAGCTATCCCGTTATATTCCCAGTATATTTTGATAATACTTGCATAAGCATCAATGGTACATTTAATGAAGACGAAATGTTAACTTGTCATATCAAACAGATAGAAACACCACGTTGTTCATATGCGCACATCGAAGAGCTAAAGAAAAATTAAGACTTCAATAAATAACCTTTCTACAAATCACGCATATTGAATAGTCGAAATAATCAATTGATCAAAATTAAAGTTATAAAAAAATGAATTATTAATATGCAAATATCTATAAAGATACTCAACATCATACTACTATGTTGTTTTGCGCAAACAACATATTCATCTATAGAAAAATTTCTACTCGAAGCTCGTCCGTTACCAGAAGATCTTAAAAGACTCATAGGTCATTTCTGCAACAGAGACTTACCAACCGGACTTGCTAGCATAACAGATCCCCATTCCGCACACTCAATCATTCTGGACTCTGTCCAGGTTGACCCAAAAGCGCCCTTTCAAGCAACAGGAACCGTTGTTACAAGCTGGAGAGTGTACGTTGACCATTATCGTATGAACTCTCAGGCAAGTATTGTGGTAGAGAGATCCATACCTGACATTCCAGAGACATGTAACCCTGCTGACATTGATGCTGCAACCAGCAGCCTTACTTTTACCACAGCTAGAGGAAGATCAGCTTGTCATACAAACTCATCAGCATCGGTCTTTGTCTTTTCTAAAAACTCAAACCCTAACCACTTTGATTCTATACCATGCCTTAAGGAGCTATTGATACGCATATTAGACCACCCAGAAAAATCTGAAGCTATAACAACCGAAGGAATTTACATATGCAAAAATGGAAAACCTAACGATGATACATTGCTCGAAAAACACATAGCACAACAACACATAACTCGTTATTTGTATGGCTGGGTTAAATCATTTAAAAAAGACGCACAAAGAAAAGCAGACAACGCTATTAGAAATAGTCCATCGTTGAAACACAAAGACGACGCTCCCACAATTCATCCTGTTTCAATAAACGACGATATTCCAGCAAGCGAAGATATTGACTGGTCAAGATTAAAAACTAAAAAATAATTATTGCTCAAACCGATTTGGTAATTTTTTTAAATCTAACAGAACGCCTCTATCAAGAAGTTTTTGAGCAACGTCTAAAAAAACATCTTCTAAATCCGGTGAAACAAAAAATTCAAAAAGACTTTCTTCTTTGTCTATTGTTCTGTCAAACGCTACATGTTCACAAAAGCGAACAGAAGCTGTAACTAACCAACATAATTCTTTTTGAACGTGAGCTTGATAATAAATTGAATATCTCATAGATTATTTTTCTAAATCTGATTCCATAAAAACTTGTTCTGAATATAAAAGCATGCTATAACCTTACCATATCATGATTGTTTTGTAGAGCTCAAAAGTTAAAAAGGATTTTTTAATGGCATCAGCAACACGAGAAAAAATAGGTCTCTGGACAGCTGTAATTATCGGCGTCAATTCCGTTATTGGTGCTGGAATTTTTGCTACCACCTCTCTTCTCGGATCTAAGGTTGGTCCTGCTGGAATTTTAACCTATTTATGTGCATTCACTGCTATTTGGTTTATCGCACAATCATTTGCTCGCGTTGCATATCTCTATCCACAAGCAGGATCTTTCTACAACTACACAAAACAATGGGGTGGTCATAGCCTTGGTTTAATTGCTGGTGGTGCATATTTGCTAGGAGTACTCACTGCAATGGGACTGCTCAGTAAAGTGGTAAGTCAATACATGCACAATCTCATCCCCTCAATTTCTGCGATGCATTTTGGACTATGTACCATACTCTTGCTGACGGCTCTTAACTTAGCTGGCGCTATTATTTCTAAAGTCGGTCAATATATTTTAATAGCATTCACACTATACCCACTACTAGTAACAACCATGCTCTGCTTAACCAATATTGATCTCGCAAATTTAACGCCCTTTATGCCAAATGGTATATCATCAGTTTTAGCTGGTACTAAAGTAGCTGTATTTGGACTATTTGGATTTGAAACAATTACCTCGCTCTTTAACATTGTCGAAAAACCAGAACAAAATGTTCCCCAAGCACTAAGAAGAGCAATGCTGATTATCGGTGTGATCTATTTATTTTTCATAGGTTCCATACTTCTTGGTATCCCACAGGTAATCTTCCATGATCATCCAAATATTACAATCCCACAAGCCTTAAATCTTATATTCCCCAACCACTTCATGCTCATACAATCGATCGCTTTTTCTATTGTATTTTCAATCATGGGAACTATTCATGCAGTGATGTGGGGATCAAGTGAACTGATATTGTCATACTTTTCACTCTCGCACAGCACAACTGTTAAAAACTTACTAGCAAATAACATCATCAATCGAAAAACAGCAGTGCTGATTGCCGGGTTAATAATATTGACAGTCTTTTTAACTATTGAAAATTTATCAGTATTTTTTAGTCTTACTGACGTATGCTTACTTTTTGCTTTTATTACCTCAATTACTTCATTACTCTTTGTAAAAGAAGAATGGAAATCAGGTCAAAATTATATCACAATATTAGGACTTATTTCTGCTCTTACTATTTTTACAATTGCGCTACAAACCATGATAAACAACCTGGTAATGTGGTTGAAATAAAAAGGATAGAATCCCATGATAATAAAACATATCAATCTGTTCTTCTTAATCACATTGCACTTAGCATGGAGTTCAGATATTTTTACAGGACTTACAACATTACAACATTTTGATCCATCTCCAAATTTCTCTGCAAACGACAGCATGATGCCACCCAACAGTCAATTCTTAGATCTAGCACAAGCTCGCATCAAACATGAAAAACCCAACAAAAAACGTTGGTTTGGTCTTAACGTCAGTGGATTTATACAAAGAGCTGTTCGAGCAAATGGTTACACGGGCTCAACACAATATGGTTCAGTTTCTGGATCTGCACCTAACGCATATGAACTAGGTGACTTTAGAGGAACGCTTTATCCAATGGGACTCTTTTTGGGATCTAACCCAAACAATGGACACAATCTATGGGTCAACGATGTGGATGACGGTAATCCACAGCACGTAACCGGTGCTTCGATTGCAAAATTTGGACTCCCTGAGTGCTTAGAAGACATTGCATACTCTCTTGCTGGATATAATCCAGAAGATCCTACCACGCCAACAAACACTATTCCACAAAATAATGCTTTGATCTTTTTTCCCGTTTCAACAACAACACCAAGCAGTACGGTTTTAGGACAAAGTATTTTCAGCCAAGAATATTTGTCTCTTGATACCATTTATTTTGGAGCATTTTCTCTGCCAATCATCTATCAAAAACAAGGTCTTCGATGGGAAATCAATGCCAACTTTGGTGAACATATTGGTCTAACCATACAAAGCGGTCTAGTTAACATGTCGCAAAAATATGTTAATACCCTTGCAACAGCAACAACATCTGGACAAACCTCAATTGGACCATACAGCTTATCAAACATTACAAACAGCCCAGCGACCACTCCTCCGGCTGTATCAGTACTCTTCAATGATTTAAACTTCTACAATGCGGGAACCGCTGTAGTGTCACCTAACCCTGCAGCACAAGCTATTTTTAATAACCAAATATGTAACAACATTACGACTATTTTAAACAGAGATTGCACTTACAGCACTCCTTTATGTTCTTTCAATGATTACAGCGTTGAAGATGTTCGATTCATTTTAAGCTTTAAACACACATTTGAACCATTTCGATTCCGCCATGAAGAGGATGAAGACCTCGAAGATGACACGTGGCCCGATATGCTCTTTACTCCGTATGCTTGGATCGGAGGTACTTGTCCTGTTGCAAAAGAAATCTGCTATAACAACATCTTAAGCTTACCTTTTGGAAATAACGGACACGCTTCTGTAGGTGGCGCTATCGGCATGACCTTTGATTTCGTAGAATCTGTTGAAGTTGGTTTTGAAGGTGGAGCGACCTACTTTTTAGCTCGCGACGAATACCGTCCATTCCCAACACATCAACTACAACGTTTAATCTATCCTTTCGAGACCTCGGTTAATACTAGCCCAGGTATGAACTGGCAGTTTAGAGCGCTTCTTAATGCCTACCAATTTATTAAGCATATTAACTTCTGGATGACCTATGAGCTCATTGAGCATCGTCAAGATTGTTTCTGTGTCAATAATGCAAGCAAAGCACAATATTTTGTTCCATCGGTCATTTCATGTCGATCTGACTGGCGAGCACAATTCTTCAATGCAGCATTATCCTTCGATATTCAACCAGGATTGCAGGCCAGCGTTGTATGGCAACAACCGATTTCACCACGTAATGCCTACTACCCTGTAAGTATTTTAGGATCGATAAACTTCCTATTCTAAAGAAAGAATCGTGCTACAAACTAGACTTTTGCTAGAAAAATACGTAACATATAATATGTTATACTCAATATGTTTAATTTTTTATCCAATTCGTAAGGCGGCTGTTAGATATGTCTAAAAAGGCAAATATCAAAGTTCAAGTAACTAGCAATATTGACCGTGCACTACGTCAGCTCAAAAAGAAAATTGAGCGTGAAGGTGTTGTCCGTGATATGAAACGTATTGTCTACTTTGAATCACCAACACAAAAAAAACGTAAGCGTCTCATTCGTGCGATTAAACAAAATCTCATGCTACTTGCAAGCCGCGGTGAATTGCTAATTAAAAAATAATGAACCAATCAAACCTGTCGCACATCAAACGATCCCAAAAAGAATCGTTGCTCCTGAAAGAAATATCCAAAATGATACTCGAATTGAGTTTGGATGATACAGAGCTTTCAGGACTTTATATCAATCGAGTTGAACTTTCGAAAAATAAGGGCGCTTGTCTCGTATATTTTTACGATCCACAAGGCCCTGCTATTTTCGAAGCAAAACGAAAACGACTGATTTTGTATAAACCATCTCTACGTAAAGCAATCGCAACAACGCTTGATGGTCGATATACTCCAGAAATCGTTTTTATGTATGATCATCAGTTTGAAAAACAACAACGCATTGAAAACTTGATTGAACAAGTAAAAAAAGATTTTGATAAATTACCTTCGTAAACTATGCACTATCTATATTCCATCTTACTGTTCACTCTGTTTTTTGGATGGTCTTATATCCTCGAGCAAATAGCTTATTTTTTAATTCACGATCATTTTCAAAAAAACAGGTTATATTTTTTCAAACAAATTCCTGACCTACTACTACTTTGCGTAAGCTCACTGAGCTTTTACGTCGCTTCTTATACCATACTACCAAACTCACCTATTTATTTTATTCTCATCTCAGCCCTATGGGTAACGATACATTCTGATCTACGCTCTATGCTTATTTCTCGATTTGTATCTTTATACCTTATTCCCCTGGCTATTGCAGCTAGCATCCTTAAACTATTACCCATTACCCCTGCGGAAAGCATCTCCTGCTGCGTACTAGCCGGCACATTCTTACTCACTGTTAACAAAATATTTTCTATGATCAAGGGTCACGATGGACTTGGACAAGGGGATATTGAATTAATTGCATGTATTGGATCATGGATTGGTTTTTTAGGCACCTGGTTTACCATTCTGGTCGGTTCCGTTATTGGTACTATCAGTGGATGTATCTACATCATCATAACACGCAATCAGATTAAAATGATTCCTTTCGGTCCATTTTTAGCATCAGCATGCTTGCTGTTTATCATCGGCAAAGATTATATTTTACAACTACTACTCACAAACTTAATCTAGCACTGTAATTATCAGTGTAATGTTACAAACGTTCTACGACACCGTTTGTACATACACCACCCTCTCCATGCAAAATTTTTAATTTCGCCTGAACGCCATGAGCTCTTGTTTGCTTAATACTAAGCTCTAAAACTAATTTAGAAAAAATACCTTTAGAATAACTTAACCATTGAGCATGTTGATGACGACTATTAAAAGCTTTAATACGCGACAACTCGAGCAAATACCCGCGCATTACAACTTGATGTGGAAAAATAAAAAGATCTCGACCGATCCAATGATCTAACCAAATCTTAGAACTATTTCTACATTTCACCGAAAAACGTTGAGTTCTATAAAGCTGAAAAGCATCCTCTACCATAAGCGGCTTATACTCATAATTCTTCTCATCAGTCATCCACACAACCTGATGAGTTGCCGGATCAGTATACGAAACCGGGCGAAGAACCAAGCTTGGCTCTCCCATTTCTATTAAAAACTCATGAATAAATTCAGAGCGAGGTTTAATAATGACGGATTTGCTACTCAGTGAGCAATCTGAATTATCACTATGCGATAAAACAACAAAGGAAAAATCTGTATCGTTGGTAATCTTTTGGATCAATGGCGCTGTCACCAGATATGGCTGAAAACACACCACCCAAACCCCTATAAATAAAATACGCATTACCTTCATAACTCCCCCTTTGATTTAACACTTTATCGTATACGCGTTATAGCTATAATAACCACTATAAAAGAGCAGAATCAATAGTTTGAGCACAAAGCAAAGCATTTACCCCAACAATTCACGCACCATCTCTACATGAAAAGCACCCATACGCACAACTTCAATAGACCCCGTAGAACAATTGAGAATCGTTGATGGACTTTGCGCATAGACCAACTGGCCCCGCTCTGTCACAACCGCTCCAACTTGTTGCAAAATATCACGATCAACCAAAGTAACCACTTCTGGAATCGGTTGCCCGTGCATATTAGCACTGGTAGAAAACAAAGCATCAAAATGCGATAACAACTGCAGCAGGCCCACATGATCCGGAACTCGTAAGGCAATCGTACCATCAGCACCAATCATCCAACATGGAAGATCTTTGCGCGCTTTAAAGATGAGCGTCACAGGGCCTGGCCAACAAGTTTCCACAAGAGTTACTAACTGTTCAGTAAGTGGCTGATCAATAAACAATGGTAATTTTTCAATAGAATTGATAACCAACAAATAGGGCTTATCGTGACGTTGCTTAATGGAATTTAATTTTTCAAAAACTGGAAGCGTGATATTGCCCCACAAACCGAGCACCGTATCACCCGAAGCCAACACAATTTGATCATCACTAAGGACAGAGCGCAACAGTTCAATACTATTTGAGTCGTTCCAATAAATCATTTCTCTCTTCCATTATTTGTTTTATAAATTGACTTTTTAAGAAGCTATTTATAGTTTATAAAAAATATTCTTTTTTAACACCCCAAGCGAAAAACAATGTCAACCAATCTTTTTTTTCTAAGTAGCTGTGCTATTTTTATCGGTATTATGTACGGACTATTATTTTATTTTGGAAAAAAATATTTACTATCGTCAGAAAAAAAAATGTGGGACATTTTATTTACAGTTCTGCGTTTAGTTATACTTTTTGCCCTTTTTTACATTATGTCTACATTTATTGCATCCAACTCTATACTTCTAATTATATTATTTGTATCATCATACCTAAGCACAGTAGCCGTGCTAACCTATAACTCATAATCAAAGAGATGGTCCATGCAAAATCAGGGTATGTTACATTCCCATATTTGGAAGCCTTTTACAACACTAGGACTTACAAGTTCATTTTGGACATTGCAAGCAGATACACTCATAAGTACGTGGGTGATTCTTGCTATCATTACCATTATTAGCTTGTATGTGTACCGTTGTTTGCAAAATCCCGAAAGCAAAACACGCTGGGCTGTACTACAATACGTTCAAGCATTTCGCGACTTGCTTCAACAATCAATTCAATCTTGTCCTATTAATCATCTTGCAATGATAGCTTCACTTTTTACCTTTATTTTACTTTGTAATACTATCCAAGTTATTCCATGGCTTGAAGAACCCACCAAAGATCTAAATACAACATTTGCTCTCGGCCTGATAGCATTTTTATATGTACACGGCACGTCAATTAGAACAAATGGTTTACTTCATTATTTAAAACATTATATTGAACCGTTTTTCCTTATGTTTCCACTCCACATAATCGGCGCTATTTCATCCATCATTTCTCTATCTTTCCGTTTATTTGGAAACATTTATGGCGGATTTATTATTAGTTCTCTATACTCCAGCGTTCTTTCCGAATCAATCATTGCACAAACAATCGGCCTAATTACGGGAGCAAATATTATTATGCTACTCTTATTTGGAATCTTTGAAGGACTTATTCAAGCATTTGTATTTACCATGCTTACGCTCACTTATTTGTCTATGGAAATTCTACCAAGCGACGACGACAGCAAAGAAGAAGAAAAACAACCAAATCAAACCACAACAAACAATTAAAGAACTTTATGATTGACGTATTATATATTCTTTTTTCATTAGTCCCAGTGCTTCTATCAACGCTTGGTACAGCAATTGGACAAGGGATGATAGGCAAACAAGCTTTACAATCTATGCACCGTCAACCAACTGCATCAAGTTATATTTCAAAATTATGTATCATCGGTATGGCTATTACCGAAACGGCCGCAGTTATGGGAATTGTGATCTCACTACTTCTACTTAACGAAACAACACATTTTGATCACAACAATTATACAACCATGGCTACAGCAGGTATTGCTATCGCTATGGGCATTTCAGGACTTTGTGCCGGTATTGCATCAGCATTCCCTGCAGCAGCAACATGTGACAGCGTTGCTCGTCAACCATTTCACCAAACTAAAATGCTCAATCTCATGCTCGTGACACAAACATTAATTATGACTCCCAACATGTTTGGAGTACTTGTTTCACTACTCATAAAATCAAAATTAACAACCGTACAAACACTCAATGAAGCCTTACAATTACTTGCAAGTGGTATAAGTATTGGATTTGGATGCATCGGGCCCACAATCGGACTAAGTTTATTTGCGTTTTCTGCATGCTCAGCTGTTGGTATCAATAAAAAAGCTTTCAGTAAAATTATGACGTTTACATTCATTTGCGAAGCAATCATTGAAACACCAGCAATTTTTTCACTACTAATTTCGCTGATGATTTTAACCGCTCAAGTCGATCCAACATCTATAGTGCAAGGTTGGAAATTTATAGCAGCAGCACTATGCATTGGACTAAGCACCATATCTCCAGGTATTAACTCAGGCAGAACTGGCGCAACTGCGTGCACACAAATAGCATTACACCTCGAACAATATGCATCACTGTCAAGAATCACCATGCTTGCTCTTGCAATGATCGATTCATTTGCAATTTATGGACTACTAATCTCAATTGTCATGCTTCTGTTTTAACAAAGGATCAACATGAAAAAATCGCTACTCGATAGTATAGGAAATACTCCTCAGGTCAAAATTTTTGATAAATTTCCTGGATCAATATATGCAAAACTAGAATACCTCAATCCAGGGGGAAGCATCAAAGACAGATCAGCTCTTTACATGGTTGAGTGGGCTGAACAACAAGGACTACTCAAGCCAGGCATGACTATTATTGACGCATCATCAGGTAATCACGGAATTGCTCTTGCTATGATCGGTGCTGCAAAAGGATACAAAGTTACTATTTGTTGTACTAAAAAACATAGCCCAGAGAAAATAAACGCTATTAGAGCATATGGCGCAACGGTACTTACCTTTGAACCAACTATGGCACTCGAAGATCCAAACAGCTACCATTCACAAGCTGTTAAACTACAAAAAGAAACTCCGAATTCACATATGCCAAATCAATATTGCAATCCACTCAACGCAACAGCGCATTATCATGGTATTGGGCCCGAAATCTGGAAACAAACAGATGGCCAAATAACCCATGTCATTGCTGCTGCAGGCACAGGTGGAACAATTAGTGGTATTGGCAAATATTTAAAAGAAATGAATCCAAATATCACCGTCATTGGGGTCGATGCTGCAAATTCATATCGCTCAACCAAAGGAAATCCACTGCCCTATAAACTTGAAGGCATGGGCGTTGATTCAGAGTCAGAAGTACTCGACAACTCAGTCATCGACGAGTTCATCGAAGTAACCGACGATGAAGGTATCAACATGATGAAAACATTAGCACATGAATATGGATTTTTGGTCGGGCCAAGCAGTGGCGCTGTAGCACATGCTGCCTACACATATGGTCCTAAATTAAAACCAACAGACATTGCCGTCATTGTATTTGGTGATTCAGGAAGAGCATATTTATCAAAAGGTTTTTACCAATAAAAAAAGCCCTGCTGTTTAAGCAGGGCTTTTAATTTTATACATAGTTAACTCAGCAATTGCTCTGATTTTTGAGCAACTGTATACAGAATTCTTCGCGACAAATTGGTCATTAATTCACCAAACTTTAATACTTGAATACGCTTATCGCGTAGTTTCATATGCGCCCTGCTCCAAGACTGTTTTAACAGCTCAATAGGTGCATGAAATTCATCGAATCCCAAATGAAATGTACCCCAGTGCATAGGTATTAAGATGTCAGCATTTAAATCGATAAAAGCTTGAACTGCTTCCTGCGCATTAATATGAGTCTCCTTCATCCAAGAACGTGGTTCACCAGGAGCAATCGGCAGCAATGCAATATCAATGCGCTTAAATTCCTGACCGATCTGTTTAAAATGCAAACCCCAGCTCGTATCTCCTGCAAAATATACCGAAAAATCACCCGACTGAATCATCCAGCTACCCCACAACGACCTGTTTTTATCAAACAAAGTCCGCTGAGACCAATGATTCGCTGGTAAAAAAGTGCATTTAAAAGTTACATCGCGCGCATCTACAACTTCATCCCACCACATATGTTCCGAGCTGTTTTTAAACAAATGTCGATCAAACCAATCTTTGTCGCCCATAGGTACCAAAACACGCATCTCCGGAAATCGTTCTTTTAAATCACATAAAGACTTGCTGTCCATGTGATCAAAGTGATTATGTGAAATTAAAACATAATCAATACGCGGCAAATCTTTAACCGTTACTACAGGAGGAACTAGTCGACGAAAAACAGAAGAAAGAGACCCAAAAATAGGATCTGTAATAATATTTTTACCACCAACCTGAATCAAAAAGGTTGAATGACCAAGCCAAGTAACCAAAGGAGCTTGTGATGACTGAGGAAATGTAGGCTTTTGAATTAATTCTTTTAAGTCTAGTTGAAGTTCTCGATCCCAGAAAAGAGCTTTAATATAGTGTACAAAGGTCTTTACAACTGGCATGAACCAGTCATGATTTAACCCATCACAACAAACAAATTTGCCATAACTACGCTCCGGATACATACGTTTCATGACAGAAGCCCTTAAATAAGGTAGAAAATAAAACCCCCCACCCAGATATGAAATATCACGGATAGGGGAAATGGAGGTTACGTTTATTTCTGAGTAGATAAAAAAATAGACAATATTAGACTAACGCAATACATTTAGAAAATCAAACTATTTTTCTTCCTCAGCCGTTTTTTCCTTTGTGGCAAACTTAATCACCTGAACAGGACACGTTTTTGCTGCTTCTTTTATAGCGTTTTCATAGGCCTGAAAATCAACATCTTTTTTAACATATGCGACATCTAAAACTTCAAAGATTTCTGGAGCTATAAACTCACAGCGACCACAGGTAATACAACCCGGATTAATCCAAACTTTTTTCATGTTTTTACAGTAACGAACCTTAAAATCCCTACTAATAGGATAGATTATTTTGAGACAAAGGCAACCTCTGCACAGTATAAATACTTAAGAGGATCTACATGTTGCTTATGGAGCATAATCTCGAAGTGCAGATGAGATGGATCCCTTTGGCCACGAGCATTACCAGTCGCACCAACCGAACCAATTACATCTCCCTGACGCACCTTCTCATTATATTCAACGTATACATCATCTAAGTGAGCATATCGAGTTACAAAACCCTGACGATGCTGAATTTCAATTAATGTTCCATATCCAGGAACATCTCCCTCAACTTTCATGACAACCCCATCGGCAGCAGCAATCACCGCAGTGCCTTTAAGAGCAGCCATATCGATACCTTTATGCATCTTCGTAACACCCTTATGAGTACGAGGTCCAAACAAAGAACTAACCCAAAATTCACATAAATCTATAGGCCAATCAAACAATACTCCATTTTTACTCACGACCTTATCAGCAAGACAAATATGCAAAGCCTCTTTATGCGATAAAGATTGCCCAATCATTTTTTTGCGAAATTTCACGACTGATTCATTAGAATCTGAACAGATATGATCAAACCGAGCATCTACCAAACAAGAACTCATTTGTAAAATAAAAAAAGCATACAGCACCAAGCGTATGATTTTCATTGTAACCTCCATTTCCCCACTCACTTACCATCAAGCGTAACAGCATATAAGAGAGAAAATCAACACTTAGCTCGATAAACTTTACAATCTAGTTCTAGATCTTGCGATATAAACCTATCAGGCAAAGCAAAAACAACACAGTTCCGACCACAAAGCTCAACAATATGCCAGGATATGCTTCAGAAAAAACCGACGGAATAAATTTAGCTATTAACATTCCCGCAACAATAAAACCTAAAGCCTCAATGTTATGTACTAAAACAACTCGATATAAAACAAACCAAACAAACCCTGAGACTAACCCTGTACCTAACCACAATGGAACGTTAAGCAGCGATACGCAGTCTATACTCATAATACCTACAACAGCAAACAGAATCATCGTCCACATCACATGCTTTTTCTCTAGGTACGTTGCGACCGTACACAACGACATAATCAACACAGAATTAACAAGCAACGAATCGCAAAAATAAGCTGTAAGTAGAGCTATTGATGGATAGAGATAATTAATATATTCGGTATACGCAGTAGGAGCAGCATCCAATATGGCAAAGCCACTCAAGAACATTTCCAAACCAGCAAAACCCATACCTGCTATAACTAAGGAAATATATGTAGCAATAGACTTTCTGTCTGTCGCTCGAGCACCCAATAAAACCATAAGCGTTATGAGCAATGCAAACACAAAGCTCATTCCAACGTATCCCACAATGGAACTAGTAACCATTGAAATTATTTGATGCCCCAATGGCTCAGAGGTGCTCAGATAATTCAGTAGCTGGTGCCAAGCATTAAAAAACGTAGCAAAACGAACCAAAACCAAACAAAGCGTCACAAATCCTACCGGTATTAACAACTTGTCAAATCGTCGGTAACGCGCAAATCCAATACATACGGCGATAAAAACCAAAACTATCATCAGTAAAAATAATATTGTTTTAAGCACTCCTTGTTGTACCTGACGGTTTCTTTCTTCTCGCTGCCACTCTTCTGGAGCCTGAACATCTCTTTGTATTTCAGCTAGTTGATCACCAGCCAATTTAACGATGATATGACCCTGACCATGATCAAGATCATATCCAACAGTGTCTTTATATTTGATACTCCAATCTCTACGATCCGCATGCTTTTTACTCTCACAAAAAACCAACTTTATATGATCTTTTGGTGTTTCAAACCAATCTTGTATCAATTCATCAGCAATGCATAATGCTTCTTTTTCAGACAAGTCAGCGCCAGCTCTATACTCAGGTATCATATGACGCACACCGCGAACAATGCCAGAACCATCAATCATGAATTTCACCTCTTCTGCTCGATCTTCGACTGGTCCCGTGAAATTCTTCCACGATATCAACCAATGAGGAGCTACTATATAACTATCCTGCAGTTTTTCATAAACAGTTTGTCCATATTTTTGCCATATAAACTTGTTGCCCATTTGTTTTGTCGGATTGACATACTCTTGCGTAATCGTCCAATCACCTGGCAACTCGATATTTAAATCTTCCATTTTGCTGTGCGCAATTTTTTTAGCATCAACGCTGGTAATCTTAAATGGTGGCGTTGGAAAATTCCACTGATTTGACACATATAGCATCATCAAGCCACACAACCCAAAAACAATTAATATGATCTTATGATTTTTAGATAATACTTGCCCTGCCGATCTACAATACGCACCTTCTTGCTCAGGTGCATCAGAATGCGCCATGTCACTGTTATAAGCCATAGCAGGCGCATGTACTAATTTTCGTTTTTGGCGATACCAATAAAAAACAACTACGAATAAAGGAATAAGTATCAACAATAAGCACAATGTTTTTTGCAAAAACAAATCTGAAATCCAAATCGGTATGCACATCAACAACGCGTCATACACAAAATGCATCACTATACCTGGTAACAATCCAAACCAATAGTACAAAGCACCCAAACAAAAACTTGGCAGCATCAACTCTACAATGCGATTGTACGCTGGCATTTGAGGATAATTAGCATGCCCAGCCCCAAAAATAACTGCCTGCATGACGAACATACCCCAGAACCACCACGCCCTCTTGTTCGAATTGCGTGTCATTAAAGCAATACCAGCGAGCGGTAATCCTCTAAACACGAACTCTTCAAAAAAACCTGCTCTAAAGGCTAACGCAACAGGAGAAATCGCTGGGATATAACCAGACAATATATTTGGATCAACCAAGGTACTCAATGGCGACCACCACCCTAAATGCTGTGTCAACAAAGCATAGCCCGTTTGATAGCCCATAAAAATAATCGCACAAACATATCCAAGCAATGTTTGCTGTAATATTTCATGTGAACCTGCAACTCCAGGGGACCAGCTTTTTAGAAACTGAATATGACGACCAAAAATATAGCGATCAGCAGCATCGGTAATCGTGCAAACAAAGCCAACTATCAAAGAAAAAAAACCAATCATTAAGCAAGTCATACCAAGCTGTGACATCATAAATAGAAATACTGAATTATGTGTTTGATAGCAGTTCCACCACAAAGGCAACATATTCAGTGATGACAATAATATTATTGTTCCAAAAGCCATAGAAACATAACTATGCGAACGAATCAATAAATAACGACGATTGCTATAAAAAAAGAGGCAGATAAAAAGACCTATGATAAAAACATATAAAAATATCGCAACATTAAACGCAACACTTGCAACTAACTTATTTGTTGCAAACATTTGTGCATACCGACGGTCAAATTCATTAGGTATTTTCACATGTCGATCAAGGCACGCGAAAGTATCGCCGCATACTTTAAGCTTCAGTCGATATACACCATCCTTTAAAGAGACATCATGACGCTCATACACAAACACATGATCAACTCGACCAGATGGCTGCGTTTCATTGTGATATTCTACAAAATCATATAACGATAAAGGCACATTCCAAGTTTCCGCTCCTTGCTCAGCTATTTTAAGAGCTTGATCTTTATGCAGCGATAGACCCTGCTCACTCTCAGGTATTTTTATAGAAAACTCATACGGAGTTCCATCAGGAGTGAATGCCACAAAAAACTCTTTTATCTCTGCTGGTTTATAAAAACGCACCACCCACATATATGGTTGATGATAACCATCTTCAATCATATCAATGAAAGCCTTCTTACCCCCACCTTCAAGTTCGACAAATGCCTGCAGCTTATTATTATTTTGAAACGTTGCAACTTCATCATAACCAGTTACATCCCAACCATAAAGCTCAGCTAATGCTCGAGATTTGACACGAGCTTCATTTGCGTCCATGGTGATTGCAACTCGAACAAAAGGCATCGCTTGATCAAAATATTTATAAATAGATCCAATCGAAGCAGTCAGTAAGAGCGTGAGCAGTATCCATATATTTTTTTTCATCTATAACCTTTTTAAAAATTAGAAGTTTTTCTAAAAAAAGAATAAACTTTTTTATATTTTTTCATATACTGTTCGAGCAACACCTTCCAATATCAACCATAAAATAATTTTAATTTAAAAACATAACAGAGCGTATGAATCATATTAAAAACTTTGTTATTCAGATCGTAAAAACTTCAAATCCAGAGCATGACTGGAAATCGATTATTATGCAAAATTGGAGCAACATTATAGGCTCACTGACATCAAAAGTTTTTATTGAAAAGATTCACAATGATACCATAACTCTTGCCGTTACCGATTCATGTTGGATGCAAGAACTTCATCTCCTTTCTGAAATAATTAAAGAAAAAATCAATCAAACGCTCAGCGAACCACGTATTCAAACCATTCGATTTAAATACGCAACAAAAAAAATACACTCTACGCCCAAGAAACATATCAATATCCCTCACAGCTTTATACCTAAGCAACTCAACAAAACAGAACAAGATGCGCTCACGCGTATTAAAGATCCAGAATTATCACAAGCACTTATGAGGTTTTTACAAAAATGTCATCACTTATCTTGAACTCTCTTATGGCAATCTGTTTTGTAGCTGGAAAATCAGGCGGACATCTATTACCCTGCATCACGCAAGCAACACACATACAACAGGAGTCACCACAAGCACAGCTCTATCTGTTCACATGTGGTTCAGAGCTGGATCATAAAATAGTTGATAAATATAAAAACATACACCACATGGTACCAACCTCTTTGGAAAATCCTCCGTATGGACAACCATGGCTACTTCCCTGGTTCGCATGTAAAACAGCATGGTATTTCTGCAAGAGCGTATACCAACTCTGGAAAATACAACCACAAAAAGTAATCAGCTTTGGCGGATTTGTTGCAATACCAACCTGCCTAGCTGCAAAACTGCTGGGAGTTCCTATTGAACTATATGAACTGAATGTTGAACCTGGTAAAGCAACAACCTTTTTGGCAAAATTTACGGATTCTATCTACACTTGTTTTCAATCGACACAAAAATATTTCCCGACCAAAACCTGTGTGCATTTCGACTATCCTATTCGCTTTACACCACAAGATCTTGTTTTTGATAAAGCAAAGTTATTACAGCAATACGACTTACAACCAAACCGTATCACGATACTCATTCTTGGTGGTTCTCAAGGATCTATTTTACTCAATGAAACATTTAAAAAAATGATAGAGAAGTATCCAGCTATTGCTCAAGAAGTTCAAGTAATCCATCAAACGGGCACCAGCGATCCTTTTGACTACAGCGCATTTTACCAAAAACATAATGTTCCTGCTCATGTATTTGGATACTGTGAACGCTTACAAGATTTTTACAATCTTGCAGACCTCATCATCTGCCGTGCTGGTGCAGGAACGTTATTTGAAATTAAATTTTTTAACAAATCCTGTATCACCATTCCTCACGAAACAGCAAATACGAATCATCAAATCAAAAACGTACTCGAACTCCAAGCAGAAAACCCGCAGCAGTTCCAGGTCATCAAACAATCTGATTTCACACCAGAAATTCTCGCACAACAAATTAAATAAATTTTGCTCTTACGTTGTTGCAGCAGCAGGATTATAACTATTTAAAATTGGCGCTGGCATCCCTTGTGGAGCAGATGTCACAGAAGATTGTGCGTATAAATTCTGCACCGCTGATGTCGGTAAATTTAATTGATTTTGAATCGATGGCCCAAGCAGATAATACATACTCGTTGCTCCCACTCCAACAGACAAGAACAAATCAGTACCTAACAGATACCCCGTAACCCCTAAAGCAGAATCTACCATCTGCCCCCGGTTCATTTGCAAGCTCCCTTTAACAGCCTGGCTAATCAGCGTTGGTGATATGACAGTCTTAACTGCAGCTTTCTGATTTGACAGAGATTGCGGTTGCAATGATAATGCACCTTGCTCCATCATGCTTTGTGTTTGCGTATTATATTGGGCTACCAACGCATCACCCATAGTGCTACTCAAAAACTTTTGAATAAATTGCTCTGCTTTTTTCTGATCTGGCTCATCTACGTATACAAAATATAGTTGCTTGCGTATGCCAACCTCAGGACGCGTAATCGTAAACTGTACTGCTTGACCGGGAGTTGCAACAGCCAAAATTTCAGATTTCGAGCTTTTTGCTACAACCCACAATGAACCTGACAAATCAACACCCTGCGTAGCTTGTTTTGCAGACTGATACCAAAAGCACCCCACAATGGGCGTCAGATCGCGGATACGATTCATCGGCATATCATAATGACCTGACATTAATCCTTGCCATCCAAGAGAAGCGGCCGTAGCGCCTGCATCTTGGTAAATCTCTATCGTGTACGACATATCCTGAAATGTCTGCGCAGGAATAGTTATCATCGTTAAACATTTTTGCGACGTTGCGTCAAACAGACCAATTGTCCCAGGACACAGCGATGTTACTGAACCAAAGGAAGACATAAGCCCGAATGAATCTTTTGCCACTAGGCCATAAATTTGGCAGACTGCCGGAGTCATTGAAGACACGGTCAACCCCGGTTGTTTAGAAAAACCAACATAATAATCTGACAACGTACTATTTTTAATGGTCAAGCCATCAAGTGTTGAAGTAAAAACGAGAGCATTAGGATCTTTTTGACCGTTCATATTCATATACCCTAAATATTCTGCTTTTGGCACATGCTCATAACCGCCATTTGAAAACTCGCGACCAGTGTACACACGAAAATAGTTATGTTTTTGGGAATGCTGATCTTGCAACTGAATACAATCTTTTTGATACAACACATCATCATGTTGTAAATACGGCATATGGTTCGAATATGAATTTGGTGTCGTTTTAATAAACATCTCAAAATAATATTCTTTGTTAAGATGTGTATAATGAGATCCTGGAGTTACTGGATATACATTCCACTTACCTGCTTCTGGAAAACAGGCACCCATCAAAGATACAATTCCTTGCATACCAACCCAAATCGGTTGTTGCGTGTCGTTGTATACCGAAAAACTATAGTCATAACCATGAGGTGATGCTCCAAAACCATAACCCAGGCCTTTCCAAAAACTACCTTTAAAAATAGGTATACTTTTTACATCAGACCACATTCCCTTAAAACTACCACAGCTATCTGTAGTACTCAGTGATAAAATCGTTATGAAAAAGAAATAACGTAAACCTACTGACTTCATACTCACCCTTTTTTACATCAGACCAACAAAGGTACTACCTCCAAGCTGTCTCTATCACTGCTTACCTGACCCGTAATCCAATTCACAAACACATCATGCAATTGTGGATCATAATAAAAATTTGTTTTTGTTTTGGCAATCTTCTGATGCATTTTAAACCAAATAGGATAGGCCGTCTTTGATCCAAACACCTGATTACCTAAAGAGGTATTATCATCACAGCCTATATAGATCGCAGTTGTCAACTCTGGAGTAGCACCACAAAACCAACAGGTACGAAAATCATTGTTCGTTCCTGTTTTTCCCATTGCTTGAACACCCAGAGAACTTTCCGGCCAATATGACTGCAGTCGCTTAATACCAAACGTTAAAACACGCATGATTTGTGATGCAATCTTAGAACTTACCACCTGCTTTTTAATCACCGTTGATTTGTATATTTTCTGACCATACTCATCTTTTACCCAGTTCACTAAATGTGGTTGCACATAACAACCGTGATTTGCAAAAACATTAAATGATCCAACTACTTCTAAAACATTTACGTCCACACAACCCAAAGCCAGCGATGGATATGGTGGCATGTATGAAACAATCCCACATCGATGTGCCATATCAATCACCTTATCGACCCCCACTTGCAACAATGTTTTAATCGTCACAATATTATTTGAATGCGATAGTGCATATGCACGTGTCATAGGACCGATAAATTTATTGTTATAATTATTTGGACGCCACACTGATCCACCCTGTGTCAGTTCAAATGGTTCATCCAGCTCTACATCCCAAAAATGTAATCCCTGCTCAAGCGCTGCACTGTATACCAACAGCTTAAAAACAGATCCCATTTGGCGATAAGCTTGAACGGCTCGATTCAGCTTTGATATACGATAATCAAATCCTCCAACCAACGCTTTAATAGCACCAGTCTGACTATCAATGGTAATAAGTCCACCATCGGTATTTTTGTTAATCTTTTTTTTCAAATGAGCAACATGTGCCACAAATGCTTCTTGCGCACTCATCTGCACATCGATATCAAGCGTCGTTTGTATGGTAAGCCCACCGGTGTATAATCGATCTTTTCCAATGATACCTTCAAGTAAAATACGAATCATTTCTTTTGCATGTGGCGCAACAACAACAGAATCTGATTCTTTTATACGCAAAGGCTGCAACTGCCCTTCGTCCATATCGAGCTGGTTAATCATGCCACATTGATACATTAATTTTAAAATTAAATTGCGACGCTGCAACACTGCTTCCGGGGCATGAATAGGTGAATAGACACGAGGTGATTTCATAACACTTGCAAGCACAGCTGCCTGCTCTAAATTTACACAGGATACATCAATACCCCAAAACCGTTGCGCTGCTGCTTGTACACCATAAATTCCATAGCCGAAATAAACATTGTTTAAATAAGCTTCAAGGATCTGCTCTTTACTCCACTGGCGTTCAACTAAAATAGCATAAATCTGCTCTTTAATTTTTCGGCTAAATGTTTTTTTACAGCTCAAAAATTTTAAACGCACCAACTGCTGAGTAATCGTACTTGCACCTTGCATACGCTTACCTTTTAAAAAATTAACCAAAACCGAGCGAACTATTCCGCGAAACGATATACCAGGATGTTGAAAAAATGAACGATCTTCAGTTACCAAAAATGCCTGTATCAAATGTTCTGGTAAACTTTCCAGTAATACATACTTTCTTTTATCAAGCTGAAAACGTCCCCACTCATTCCCGTGACAATCGATTAACCGTGACGGTTTTGCAGCAACATCTTGTTGCAGAGCTGAAAAATCAATCGTATGATTATGAAGCGTGAAGCAAATCACCCCAAACGCAATGCTGCCTATAAAAAAAAATATAAAAAATATCGGAAATATAAATTGACGCATATTATTAAAAATTTAAAATTGATATGAAAATCAGTGTATCAGGTCCTTTAAAAAACAATAGAACAACTCTATGAAATATCCTACCTATATTTTCAGCAGCATCTTTGTGCTTATCATTCTATTTTGCCTACAACTTTGCCTTCTTAAATATGAGCACAATACAACCATCAACCTACTGCTAATTGCATACACATATGCACTGTTTGCACCATTATCAATCCTAATCACCGCAACGCTAATCGTAATGCTTGATATGTTTAATTTCTTGCTCACTGGATATTTTGGATTCATATCAATTTTACTGGTCTTGATATCTTGGGGTGCACTCACCATCAAAGATAATTTCTACAATAAGCTAATTATGCCGGCAATCTGCATAATCACCTATCAACTCATAGAATCACTACTGTTTTACATAGCTTTAAATTGTCCACCGCCCCCTACAGCTTTTTTTGGATCTTGTATCATCAACAATATTTGTTTTATCTCCCTCTGGTACCTAACCAAGCAACCTTTACATAATTAAGAAGCTACTTCAACCAGCTCAAAGTAGCATCAAAGTCATAAATCCAGACCAATCTCCCTAAAAAAAGACAAGAAAAAAGCCACACATTGCTGTGTGGCTTTTTGTAAATTGCTTAATTTGAAAATAATTAGAAATTATTTTCTTCAGCTTCTGCTGATGCATAGTATGCATGTACAGCTTCAACAACAGCAACTGTTGTTGCCATAGCTACTACAACAGACATTAAAGGATTTGCTGATATCCATTTTCTTAAGTTTTCTGTTTGCGCTGAGAAAGAAGCTTTAATTGATGCCAAATAACCTGTTTCTGGGTTCAATTTAGCCAAAGCTTCTTGGTTAGCTTTCAACTTAGCTTTTGCTTCTGCGAGCCTTTTTTTAGTCGCGTCTGTAGAACCTGCTTGGTCTGCTGCTTCAGCTGCTGCCACATCAGCTGCCGATGCTTGTACTGCTGCCTCTGCAGCTGCTTTAGCGTCTGCGTCTGCTTTAGCGTCTGCGTCTGCTTTAGCTTTTGCGTCAACTACTTTAGATGCTGCTGCTTTAGGTTCGTCTGCATTAGGAGCTTCTTCTACTGCAAAAACAACAACAGGAGCTACCGCTAATAAAGTTAACAGAAAAAATTTATTCATGATTTTCCTTTTAAATAAAAAGATATTATAAACGTTGGCTTAATAATTCATTCATTTCAATCAACCTTGGATTCGTAATTGAGAATAACAAACCGTTTCTGTTTGTCAAACCAAAATAAAACACGAAAGTCATCTACCTCTTATTAATATACACTATATATACAAATATATAGAAAATAAGGTACAAAACAACCGCCCACCCCTACCTTTTCTTGTCTTTATATATATACTGTTTTATGTAAATTTATATAAATTAAGGCAGACTAGGCAATCGCGTAAAATCTCGGTTTTATGAGGAAAGTCCGGACTCCAATCAAGCATGGTGCCTGCGGAGATAACACAACTCAGGGAAATAGCGTAAGCTGTTGACGGAAAGTGCCACAGAAAATAACCGCTGAGTAATCAGTAAGGGTGAAAATGTGTGGTAAGAGCACACGAATTAGTATAGTAATATAATAATAGGGCAAACCCCACCAGGAGCAAGACAAAATAAGCAAGCAGGGCGCTTGATCCCGTACTTGCGGGTATGTTGCATAGATAGATGGTTGCCACATTCAAGGTAACTTGAATGCACAGAATCCGGCTTATTGTCTGCCTTCTTTTAAATTTGGTAATACTTACATGAAGATACATTTTCAATATTTACTGCCGATTATCCCATTCATGGGGTTTATCGTAGGATACGGATTATCCACCCTACTTATTGGCACCACTACGCATCAAACACCCAACATCGTTGGCCTTACGCTGCATGAAGCCATAAAAACTACGTCTCAAAATCACGTCACAATACAATTAATTGCAGAAAAAGAATGCTCAGGTATCTTGCCAGGAACAATTTTAACTCAGAAACCTGCTGCTGGTCGACTCATGAAGCCTCATCAAGCAATTCTAGTCACCGCCTCCAAACAACAATCACTCACCCCTGCTCCAACGTTACTAACCAAAAATAGCCAAGAAATTCAAGCTGTCGGCAAACAATTTGGTATCAAGATAAAAGAATACCCTATTCTTTCAGTGTTACCCCAAGGTAGCTGTATCGGACAAACACCTCAACCAGAAACACCCCTTATTGACAAAAAAATGATTGTTTATACTTCTAAAACACCATCCAACCTATATGTGATGCCTAATTTCAGGGGTAAAAAGCTACACGAAGCTCTCCATAGTATACAGCGCCATCAGCTACCAGTCACCGTTACTCACCTACATCAGGAAATAACGCCACCCTATCAACAAGAGTATTACATCACGGCACAAAAACCACGACCAGGAACATTCGTATCCTTAGGAGAAAAACTTTGCTTACAGCTCGAAGTAGCTATTGCTTGATATTATTAAACACCGAAATTTTTAGGTGCCTGTAAACAACTTTGAACTGTTTGATCCAGGATTTCAGTCGTCAACTCTGGCCATAAACAATCTAAAAACCTAATTTCAGCATATGCAGATTGAAACAATAAAAAATTACTGATTCTTTGGACCCCACCTGTACGTATGATCAGTTCAGGATCAGGAATATTGCCGAGCCAAAGATATGATTTCAATATATCCCTATCTACCAAATCAACACGATCACGAACCATACGCTCAACCGCGGAAATAATCTCTTGTTGTCCACCATAACATAATAAAAAATTACAGACGAGCGCACTACCCATGGATGTTGTTTGTTCTAACTCAGTACAAGCCTGCTGAGTAGACAACGGTAATTTAGATAAATCACCCACAAATCGAACTTTAACTCCGTTTTTAACAAAGTCTGCCGCGCGATCACGCGCTTCTTGAATGAGTCCGAATAAATACAAAACCTCTTGTTCTTTTCTAGATAGATTTTCCAGAGATAAAGTATACAAAGAAAGATACAAAATTTTTTTATCTAAACAGTACTGAATCGCCATTTCTACGGTTTTTGCGCCCTGCCGATGCCCAAGCCAAGGCAACAAACTACGCTTCGTAGCCCATCGACGATTACCATCCATAATTAACGCTAAATGATTAATCATACAATTCTCGCGATATTTGCCTGTCGATTTTGGCGACGGTATAACAAAATACAATGCGCAACAATCAGGTCAAGACCTACTATTACCATTGCCATTAAAAGTCGCTCAACAAAAACAACTGGGATCAATCCCATCCATGTTGCAGCAGAGATATCACCACAATACAACCAAATAACAGAACCAATCGCATGAGCAACCAATGAAGAGGTTAATGCTCGAGAAAACAAACTGTCAGATACACACCATAATGCAACCGGGATCAACCAATATAATGTATATGGCCACGCTAAGCATCCTACATCATGCAAGGCAAAAATACCCATACAAATCAACGGTATAGCAACAGAAAAAAACCAATGATGCATTTTATATGCATAGGCAGCACCCACCAGTGGTAGTCGATGCAAAATATGCAAAAACAAAACTGATGCAGTCAGTCCTTTTTTTGCAATAAAAAATAATCCTATCCAGCTCATGCCGATATATTTAACAACAATAGGAGCAATCATAGTAGACCATGAAAAATAAAAACCCGTAGAACCTATGATCCAACTAAATGGCACAAGTCGGGCAAATATTACAGCTAAAATGGCTACTAAGCAACCAAGATATTTTTTCATCTGATTTTTACCTGAATTTTGATATACTATCTGATTCAAAGTAGTGTACTAATAACTTTACTGGTTGTACAGAACAGACAAAGGTTTTCGATGAAATACAAAGCGATAATATTTGATATGGATGGTACCATCATAGCGACTGAATCTGCATGGGAACAATCAGATAAAGCGCTCCTTAAAAAATATGGTAACCTCAGCGAACAAGAATGTCATGCAATCCTGCCTTTTTTAAAGGGAGCATCACTCTATACCACCAGTGCATACATCAAAAAAACTTTTAATCCTGAAGCATCTATTGAAGAGATAATGGAAGCAAAACAACAACATGCTTTTAAGTTTTTCGAAAAAAACATTCGCTACATTGAAGGTTTTGACACTTTTCATCAAAAACTAACAACACTAAGCATGGCAAGCGCAATCGCCACCAATGCAAATCAACGCTCCCTTGATGAAGTTCTCAAAAAAGTTCCCCTGACCCATTTTTTTAAAGAGCATATTTATTCAATCGATCGTGTCAACAAATTACCAAAGCCTCTGCCTGATATTTATTTGTATGCAGCAAAACAACTAGCAGTAGCTCCACATGAATGTATCGCGATTGAAGATTCATCCCACGGCATCGCTGCAGCAAAAGCTGCAGGTATGTTTTGTATTGGTATAAATACAGGACAAGATCGCAACGCTCTTGCACAAGCTGACTGTATCATCGACAAATATGATGAAATAAAACTTGAAAATATATTGCAAGGATTACCTCAAAATGATTAACGTTCAACTGTTTTTTATCTTTTTAATAGGTTTTGCTCTTATCTATTTGATGATAGGACTGTGGGCAGCTCGATCCGTCACAACCATTCAAAACTATTTTTTAGCCAACCGAAATTTATCAGTTTTTCAGCTAACCTTTGCGCTTATCGCAAGCCAACTCGGTAGCGGTATGATACTTGGTACTGCATATCGTGCATACCATATTGGAGCATGGGGTATTTTATATACCATTGGCATGAGTCTTGGATTCATGATCCTAGGATGCGGACTTGCATCCCGCATGCGCGGCTTAAACATTGCAACGACTGCAGAAATATTTGAGACCCATTATGGATCAAAACGACTTAAAATGTTTGCATCTTTACTATCAGTAATTAGCCTTTGGGGAATTTTGATTGCACAAATTATTGCATCAAAAACTTTATTTGCTGGACTACAAATAAATAATCCTTACATTTTTATCTGCTGTTGGTTATTTGTAATCTGTTACACCATGCTGGGTGGTTTACATTCAATTATCATGGTCGACATTGCTCAAGTCTCTTTCATCATCACCATATTTATAGCCGCTTTATGGTACACAATACCAAGCCCTATCGACATACAAAGTTTTTTCACTATGCAATCAAACTGTTTTGATAACAACGTAACCCTAGCTACTCTTGCACCAGCTCTGCTGATACCAACTCTATTTGCACTCATCGAACAGGATCTCGCTCAGAAATTTTTTGCTGCAAAAAATCAAGCAACGGCAACTATCTCAGCGTTTTTGGCAGGCATATTTTTAATTTTATTTTCCGCTATTCCGCTCTTTTTTGGAATGCTTGCAAAAACATCTCAACTCACCATTCCATACGCTGCAAATCCGCTCGTCAGCACCTTAGCTTTTTATTGTCCACAGGTTTTATTTTTACTGGTTATGTGTGGTATTATTGCAGCTATCACATCAACAGCTAATTCGCTCATGTGCGCAATCAGCTCTAACGTTATTCAAGATTTCCAATCCTATTTCCACCTACAAAACAATAAACTACTACTGACTAAAATAATTTCTGCTACCATTGGGATTAGTGCGCTGATTGCCTCTTTTTTCATGTACGGAGATATCATTTCGATACTAGAAGAAAGTTATCGCATTTCAGTCGTATGCCTACTCATCCCTACGCTGCGTGCATACTTTGGTAAACCAACCACGGCAGCTCCCGCATGGAGTTCTTGCCTAATGGGAATGGCTGGATATAGCATTATGCATATTTTCCCTCTCACGCCCATACTCAATGATCTCATTGCGCTCGGATTATCACTAACAGGATATTTCATTGCTCAACAGATAACTTTACAGAAAAAATAGACAATCCATTGGAGATCCTCTAACACTCGCGGTATAGTACTAGAAATGATTTGTTTTAAAACAGGCAACAATATGAACATTAAATTTTTATATGTGACTTTTTTTCTTTTCCTCACGGGAAGTAATGTACTACTTCCAGATGCACATCTGCACAAAACAACACATGATAAATGGATTACTGTATTTATTCATGGATCATTTTCTTTGCGACCACATTTAAGCATTAAAAATATTATCAAAATGCTATACGATACCATTGAAGAATCTGTGTACTATCGCTCTACTGAAATCAATCGCCGCGATCCATTCTTCTATAAAAACCAAGCAATGGCAGGACTCGGTCTACATAAAATAGATATCGATCATCCGCACAATAATGCAGCTGCTCCTATACTTGCAGCATCATTTGAAGAAATCGCAACGCAAGTTGGTTATCCAAAAACAGAAGAATATTATACTTTTGGTTGGAGTGGACTCGTTAGTAACAAGCTCCGTTACCTAGAAGCTGCATTCTTGTACCAAGATTTAGAAAAAATCTCTAAAAAAATTCAAGGACAAGGTTACAATCCAAAAATTCGCCTAATTGGTTATAGCCATGGAGGCAACCTCGCATTACAGCTTGGTGCTATTTATTCTACCAAAAAAGCATCGCAACATTTTTATGTCGATGAGCTATGGCTACTGGGCACACCTATTCAAGTCGAAACAGATTATCTAATCAATAGCCCAATATTTAAAAAAGTGTTTAATTTTTATTCACGAGCAGATAGCGTACAATCTTTAGATTTCTTTTCATTCAAACGCTTCTTCTCTGATAAAAAATTCTCAAAGAGACACAACTTTAAACTTCCAAGCAAACTGTATCAAATCAGACTTAAAGTAACCGAATATAAACCTACGAAGCGTGGCGCTGGCATTACAGAAATGCCAACTGATCCAAAGTTGTTGAAAAAATATTTTAAAGAATATAATTATGATCCAGGTCATTTTGAATTATGGTTCATGGGTTGGACTATTTTAACATATCGCCCACACTTTCCATTTTACCCATTACCAATTCTTACCTTCTTGCCTCTGATTGTTCGACACATAGAAGATACTCCAGGAATTCCAAATGATTTGGTAGCACATTTTAAACCAAATTTTAATGTCGTCGATTTCTTCCCGTACCACACCGTGAAAAGCAAATACAAAGAAACCATTCCTTTTGTTGATCGCGAACTGGTCGATCACATGAAATATCACGTGAAAAAATTCATTCCTGATGATTATAACCTTGATGTATACAATCAAAAAGTATATGGCGCTATGAATATTGCTGAACATGAATGGAAAGAAATTAGCAGACTACTCAAAATTGAGAAGAAACAAAAAACAAACTTGCCGAGAAAAAACAATTTACACAAGCATGATGAAGCTTATCAAGGACATATCCCTGCAGCTTAAACAGGCAAAAATAACAAAAAGGAATCAAATGAAACACCCAAATATCTCAATAGCGTTTATGGCAACAATGATGCTACTAACTATTCCAAGCTGTATGTTTTCGAAAAAAAATCCTAATACAGAAATAGAGAGCCCAGAAGAGCAACTTATGCCAGCACAAAAACAGATTAAATTATTTGTCTATCAATCATGCCCATATTGTCATCGCGTAATCAATGCTTTGCGCCTCAGTGGTAATTTAGACAAAATACTCATCCTGGAAGTTGATGTTCCCGAAAACATGATAGAGTTAAAAAAACTAACCAACAACAATACACAATGTCCTTTTATCTACGATGAAGAAAAAAATGTTAAAATGCATGAAAGCCAGGATATAATTAATTATTTTTCAACGCGCTTTAATTAATTATTACCACGCATGAACATTAGAAAACTAATATCAATCTTAAGCCTATGCATTGGTGCGATGTTATATCTTTTATATCGCACCATTATGATACCAACCATCACAAGTAAATCAAAACCATACGTCGTCTGCACAACAACAATCATCGGTGACACTATTGCTCAAATCGCTAGAGATACAGTACACCTTGAAATACTAATGGGACCAGGGGTTGATCCACACACCTACAAACCAGTGGAAAACGACCTCATAAAAATTGCACAAGCAGATTTAATTTTGTATCACGGTCTTCATCTAGAAGCACGCATGACCGATTTATTTGAGCATCTTACAACCACGAAAATAACCTATCCCGTCACACAGGATATTCCACCGCATCTACTAATTGCCGCAGATGAAAACGAAGCTGTTTTTGATCCACATGTTTGGTTTGATCCACTACTATGGATATACGCTATTAACACCACAGCGCAAAAATTATCTGAACTACTGCCAGAGAACACGAAGCTCTATGAGCGCAACGCTGATCAACTTATTTGCGCAATCCAAGCACTTTACCAATCAACGCGCATAGAACTCCAAACCATCCCGCTCGAAAAGCGATATTTGATTACCAGCCATGATGCATTTTCTTATTTTGCACGCGCTTATGATTTTAATGTTATTAGTTTATGCGGTATCAATACCGCAAGTGAAGCTGGTGTCTCTGATGTACAAGCCATCATACAAACAATACTACAGCACCATATTCCAACTATATTTGTAGAATCCTCTATTCCACCACGTAGCATGCAAGCGATTCAACAAGGAGTATCTGCTCATCGTCGCCAAGTAAATATTGGCCAAGAACTCTATTCTGACTCCTTAGGCGCTCCATGCTCGCCTGCAAGCACCTATCAAAAAATGATTAGTTATAACGTACAAGCTATCAAGCAAGGGCTCACGCCACAAAAAACCATTTGATTTTATAAGCTCATATATTTGTGATATACTTTAAAATATAAATATTTATTGCTTTTTAACGTTGTATTATACCATGCCTCATCTACGACCAGCTGCTATTACCATTAAAGATCTTACTGTTGTGTACGAAGAAAAACCTGTTATATGGGATTTGGATCTTCTTATACCTCATCAGATCATGCTCGGTATTGTTGGGCCTAACGGCAGTGGTAAAACAACACTTCTCAAGTCCATTCTGGGAATTATCAAACCAATTGCTGGATCTATCAAAATAGATAATTCTGCTCAAACAGCTCAAGACGTTATTGCATACGTCCCACAAAAAAATTCTGTTGATTGGACATTTCCAGTATCGGTACAAGATGTCGTTATGATGGGCCGTTACAATCATATCTCATGGTACCACCGTCCAACGCAAAACGATTTAGATATCGTAGCGTGGGCGTTAGAGCAAGTACAAATGAGTAACTTTGCACACCGACACATCAGCGAACTTTCGGGCGGCCAACAACAACGTGTCTTTTTAGCTCGAGCACTCGCACAACAAACCAATATTTTAATACTTGATGAACCATTCAATGGTATTGATACTTTTACCGAACATCTTATTTTAAAAGTTTTACAGTCACTCAAAATGCAAGGAAAAACAATTATTGTCGTGCATCATGACCTGACAACCGTCCGACAATATTTTGATTGGACGTTTCTGATGAACGTACGACATATCGCACTGGGCTTGACTGATCAAGTTTTAACTCCAGAAAATATTGCAAAGACATTTCATGTACCTTTTAGCTGGAATCAGCCTCAATGATATTATTTGATTTTACGATGCTACTGATCTGTTGCGGAACAGGTGTTTTAGGTGGACTTGCTGGAGTTGTTGGATCATGGCTTTTTCTGCAAAGAAAAAGTTTATTTGGTGATACCATTGCGCATGCAACCTTACCAGGACTAACCGGCATTTTTCTACTCACACATATCAAACATTCAGGACTACTGCTTCTGGGTGGACTTTGTTCTGCACTGGTCGCTGCATATTTAATACATGTGATACAACAACAGTGCACACTCAAAAAAGATACTATCTTAGGTGTCATTCTTGCCAGCTCATTTGGTCTTGGAACCATTTTTTTAAGCAAAATTCAAACACTTCCTAACGCACATCAAGCAGGACTCACCAAATACCTGCTCGGTAACCCTGCAACAATGCTACTTGAAGATTTGATCATGATCATCATAGCAACGATTATCACACTGCTCATCACCATACGCTACATTAAACCATATGCTATTGTACTGTTTGATACTACCTACGCAACAACGATCGGTATCTCTATCAACAAAGTTTCATGGATCATGCTCACTGCCATCACCATAACGATTGTATTTGGACTTCAAGCTGTTGGTATTATTCTTATGAGTGCACTACTGATTAATCCTGCAGCTTCTGCATACCAATGGACCAAGAACTTTAATAAAATGATGCTGCTCTCTGCGCTTTTTGGATCATCAGCTACCATCATTGGCACAATGCTAAGTTGCACGACAGCACATTTACCTACAGGACCAGTCATTGTTATTATCGCCACCATGATCACCTGTGTATCAGTTTTATGTAGCCCCTGTGGAGTTATTATTTCTTGGTATAAACACAAAAAACAGATAAAAACAATTAACCACATATCGTTTTTGTCTCATTTTTATCTGTTTAACGAAGGCGAACAAGATCCTTTCCATGCTCATAACATTGCTGCACTTGAAGCTATTGGCAAACCATTCTCGCAGCAAACGTTACAATTTCTAAGCAAACATGGGCTGATTGATTCTCCAAGGAAAAATTTCTGGAGACTGACGCCAAAAGGTGTAGCTTTTTTAACACAAAAAACTGATCAAAGTAAGCTATGAACTTAATACTACTCTACCTACAACTTATTTTAACAGCACTACTGACCGGCGTTGCATGCTGCATACCTGGTACGTTTTTGATTTTGCGTGGTACCAGTTTAATTAGTGATGCAATTAGTCATGCTATATTTTTAGGTATCGTTCTTGCATTTTTACTCTATCAACAATTTTACGCTCCCATTCTTTTTGCTGGAGCCACAACGGTTGGACTACTCACCGTTTGGGCGATTGAACGCATTATCGCCAGCAAAAGACTATATCCCGATGCGGTCATTGGAATTATGTTTCCATTTTTATTTTCAATCGCTGTCATTTTAATCAATCTGTACGCACAAAATATCCACCTCGATATTGATGCAGTGCTGCTAGGAGAACTCGCATTCACACCGCTGTATCAAATCACCTACAACAATATAAATATCGGATCATATTGCTTATGGACCATGGTTGCCATTTTGCTCATGAACATTACGACACTCATATTGTTTTATCGAAAATTAATCATTGCAACTTTTGATCATGACTTCGCAACCATCATCAAACAAAAACCGAACCAAGCCTATTGGATTTTAATGACCACAACGTGTATTACGATCCTAGGCGCTTTTGAGTCTGCCGGTGCAATTTTAGTGGTAGCGTTTATTATCACACCCCCTGCCACAGCATACTTAATCACGAAGCGCACGAGCCATATGCTGTGCGTCAGTATTTTACTAAGTATTTTAGGAACACTGATTGGTTGCTTTATCGCACATATCGCAGCAGTGTCAATTGCTGGATCTATCGCAACAACCTATGGAGCACTATTTGCTATCGTATATATTTTTAGATCAAAATTACGCTTAAAATAACAACAATAATAATTTATTAGGAGCTTCACATGTCACATAAACAGAAAACGAATTCTTTGGTGCTGACACTACTATGCTGTATAAACATTCAAATGAGTGCCTCTCAAGCAGAAAACCCATTCCCAACATTCATAAGAGTATTGGATACCTTAATAGCGAAACAATCCTTAGCATCACGCACAAAAAATCTCGAAGCCCCTTGCATACAAAATGCTTGTGAAGTTTGTCTATTAGGTCTTCCAACAGCTATAACACTGTATTACTTCTATCCTTCAGCAGGGCTATGTTCACATAGAAAATCTCATGCCATAACTATCGGATATTGCGCAGGAAAATCATATTATATTTGTGCACAAGAATGTTTTGTTAAACCAAAGATAGCTCGCCAAGCACAAGAGGAATTAACAGCATTGATATTACAAAAATATTCAGTTGATACGATTCAACAAGCTGTTCCTCGTGAGCATCCTTTATGGTTAGCAGCACAAAATTATCAAAAAATGCAATAATTTATACCACTTGATTACAATAATTTCTTAGGAGCTTTCACATGTCACATACACAGATAACGTATTCAGTTGTGCTTGCACTGCTATGTTCTATAAACATTCAAACAAGTACCTCTGTAAGAAAAAAATCATTACCAGCAGCAGTGCAGGAATGGGATAAATTAACAGTACAACAATCCTTAGCATCACGCACAAAAAATCTAAGACAGCCTTGCTTACGAGATGCTACTCGTTCTTGTGCCATGTGTTCTTTCATAGCTCTACTCTCTTGTACAAAATGTCCTCAAGCAGGACCGTGTATACACCTAGTTCCCCAGGCTCTCACTTGTGGATATTACGTAGGACTTTCATATTTTACTTGTAAAAAAGAATGTTGCGATAAACCAGCACAAACTCGCCGAGAACGAAGCGCATTAACAAGACAAATATTACAAAAATATTCAGTTGATACGATTCAAGGAGCTATTCCTTGTCAACATCCTCTATGGTTAGCTGCACAAAATCATCAAAAAATGTCATAATACATACCATTTGATTACACAAAAACGAAGATACCCTTCAATCTTATTAACTGAAGGGTATCTTCATTTTTTATTTTCAATCACAACGAAACTTAAAATAGCGTTCAGGATCTCAATACTCCAAAAAACATCTAATATATAAATATTTATGTACTTTACAACATTATCAATCCAAATAAGCCCAAACGCACAATAGACTTATTTTATTATACTCAATTCTCGAATTTGACCAGAAAATCGTTGCTGTTCTTTCGGTATATGACGATCGACACCATTTGAGTTGCCGCCGGCTGCTGCTCTAATAATTTCTGCCTTTGTTGCTACCAACCCTTTATGGCACGCATTACTACACAGAGAATTAAAACCCTCCTTCATCGCCACACGGTATGTGTCTTCTATTTCGTCACAACATTGTTCATACATGCTCGGTTTGTTTTTATATTTTTTAAGCGTTGCTTGTATACCAGAAACTTGAGCTGGTGATAAGGTCTGCACAAAGCTGCTGATTAAAATCCCAACAACTATCGACACCATTATTTTGTTCAATAAATTCAAATATTCTACGTCATAAAGTCAAGAGTCAAAATTACGAATTAATTTAAGATCGCCCAAATATCGAGCAATTCTTTCATCACAAGTTGCTGCGCTCGTTTCTGCAAAGTCTCTTCACTTAACTTATTTAAGTCATAATGTGACTGTGCCAAATTATTACGAAGCGTTCGACGAGGTTGATGAAAACAAAGTTTAATAAATTTCCAAAAATCCTGCTCGTGCAAAATCGATTCTACGTTCTTACGAGGACGGAAATAAATTAAACGAGAAAAAACTTTAGGCGGCGGGAAAAAAGCTCCAGGCGGTATTTTATCTAAAAGTTTCCAGTCAAAATAATGTTGAAAGAAAAGAGAGGTATAACCATAATCACGACCAGTTACTTTCACCAATTTTTGTGCAACTTCCTCTTGCACCATAACAACGCCTTCTACAAAGATATCTCTGTGACGATACACTTTGTACAAAATAGGAAATGTAATGTGATATGGTAAATTTGCAAGTAAAACCCAAGGTCCTTGTGCGTGCAGTCCATCCCAATTTGCATCCAAAACGTTTTCATGTAATATCTGCAACCTTTGATCTTTGCCACATAGTGCACGTACGTATGATGCCCATTGTTCATCAATTTCAAAAACTGTTAACTGCTTACAAGGACCCTGCAGAATAGCTTGAGTCAATATGCCTTCACCACAACCTATCTCCATGACAGATATTGTATTATCCAAATGAACTGCTTGAACCAAGCGATCAACAAAAGTTCTTTCTTTCAAGAAATTCTGACCATGTTTCTTTTTAAGCTCAATGCCTTGGCGATATGGTTTGTGATATGTCATATATTAATCCATTAACGCTTCTTTAAAGAATTCGATTTCTTCGAGTACTTTTCCAGCACCCTCAACAACGCAAAGTAATGGATTTTTTGCAATACGAACAGGAATTCCTGTTTCTTTTGCAAGAAGTTTATCCAAACCTCGTAGAAGTGATCCACCACCTGCCATCACAATACCACGATCTACTAAATCTGATGCTAACTCTGGCGGAGTATTTTCTAACGCTACACGAACAACATCAACAATGCTTGATATTGTTTCAAGTAACGCTTCATTTGCTTCTGCATCTGAAAGAGTTACTGTTTTAGGGACACCTGTAATTAAATCACGACCCTTAATGTCCATATTTTTACGTTCACCATCAAGCATAACAGTACCGATTTGCATTTTAACTTGCTCAGCAGTACGTTCACCGATCAGTAAATTATATTTACGCTTAACATATGAAACGATCGCACGATCCATCTCATCACCACCGATACGAATTGATCGACAGAAAACAATTCCGCTGAGTGTAATCACTGCAACTTCTGTTGTTCCACCACCAATATCAACAATCATACTGCAATGTGGTTCGTGAATTGGAAGACCAGCACCAATTGCTGCTGCCATTGGCTCCATAATCGTCATAGGCTTATCGCGAGCACCAGCCTGCTTAGCAGAGTCAATAACTGCGCGACGCTCAACCTGCGTGATCCCTGATGGAACAGCAATGACCATACGCGGAGCTACAAGCGTGCGACGATTATTATGCACTTTGCGAATAAAATATCGCAACATGCTTTCAGTTAATTCAAAATCAGCAATAACTCCATCACGCATTGGACGACACGCCGTAATGCTTTCTGGGGTTTTGCCAAGCATTTCTTTGGCTGCTCTTCCTGCTGCAAGTACTTTCTTGCTATTGTTTTTGATTGCCACAACTGATGGCTCATCTAAAACAATTCCTTTGTTACGAACATAAATGAGTGTGTTTGCTGTGCCCAAATCAATTGCTATATCGTTTGAAAACAAACTAAACCAATTGCGGGCTGGCATCATGTTTTTGAATCTGTTTGACATCTTGTCTCGGTCTCGTATTAAAAATTAACGTTACAACCTATGGATACTTGATTCGTTCTTGCAAAAGCTCGACCCGCAACATGATTCATCGGTATATCCCATGAAAAGTATGCCGTTGGTCGATTTTTCCAATCTTTGTCATGCGCTATGTCATAAAATAATTTAAAGGTAAAATATTCTTGCGTCCATCGCGAATAACAATAAGCATTTGAAAAATTTGCAGAATAATCAACATTAAGTAAATTTGCATTAAAGTTATCATGCTCATGCACGTTAATAGTATATTGTAACTGCACGCCAAGACCAGCACGAATATCTTCAAATACAAAATAAGGAGCAATTCCATACGTCGTTCCTTGATCAATTGATACAGGACCAACAAGTGGCGCAAACAATACTTGTTCATCACCAACCGGAATTCTCCCATTAAATACATGATCAAAGCGTTGAGTAACACGACCCTGTATCCCAAATTTTAAATCATCACGCAAATCAAATTCTGCTCGTGGCGCTATAAACCATGCCCAACCACCAAAGTTACCGCCAAACGGTATCGATGCTAAATTTGCCGGATCTTGTTTCAACCCTGACGGAATTATAACTCCCGCCAAAACGCCCCAATCTAATTTACGGAATTTATATTTATATTCATGAACATCAAACAGATGTGCATACAAAACGACATCTCCAACACCAACTTCTTGTAGAGCTGTGCTAGTCATACCAATTTCTTGATAGATCCGTTGCATCGTTTCAGTGAACAAAGCTTGATTACCAGGAGCACCTAAATTCAACTTATCAATCGACGATTTATCAGGCACTACAGAAACAAACGCATCAAGCTTTAACAATACGACCGAACCACCAAAACCTAAATGCGGAGCAACTGGAACATATCCAGATAAACGAAGCCCTTGCCCTTCAAGAGATGCTGGCATTAAAGCATTAAATTCTGACAACCAACGCCAATCTGGTGGTAACGGATTTGGTTTTCCTACTTTAACAAGCGCATTACTAACTTGTGTTAAGTTTAATTCTCCCCACAACTCTGGATATGAAATAACTTGCTCATCTCGCACTGCAAAATGTTGATAGCGATATGCATTACCACCGGTTACAAAAAAAACATTTGCATCAATATGAGCATGACGACTATCAGCTCCTATATATAACTGATCAAACCAGGGAAAATATCGATTATCCCATACCATTGCCATCGAGGGAACGGCATATAAAATTAAAACACTGATACAAACGAGAGAATTACGCAATAATCTTGTTGCTACAATCACTTTTTATCCTTAGATCCTTATGAACATTTTGATTTCAGAAATAGATTTAATTTTCAAATCTATCAACTGTACTTTTTATTTTAAATCATTTTAAGGTTTTTCAAAACTCTTTTTCAAAAAAAACAATGTTCATCCAACATTTTCAGATATAAAATAATATATTATTTTCTTTTATATTGAAACCTCATGAGCAGTTTAGTATATTGCCCACAGAATATTTTTTTCAAATAAGGTTTTATCAGAAATGCAGAAGCCGATAAAGGAGATATCATGTTAGACAACGTACAAGCAATTGTGCTGGCCGGTGGGATATCTGAAAGATTCCACACAGGAAAAACAAAGTTGCTTGAAAAGATTTGTGGAACTGAGATGATTTTATACCCCATCAACCTCCTCAAGTCCTTACATGTTCCAACGACTCTAGTTGTTGGTTACCAACATGAACGCATCAAACAAACCGTACAATCTAAACATCCCAATATTACATTTATTTTCCAGCAAGACCCACTGGGTACTGGTCACGCCATACAAATTACCAATCACATTTGGTCACAAGATCACATTTTAATTATGAACGGCGATATTCCGCTAGTTACTCCAGACATAATCAATAAATTATATCGCAAACACATTAAATCAGACGCAGATATTAGCTTTGTAACAGCGCATGTTGACGCCGATAGTCATCAATATTCACGCGTTGTTATCGACAATCAAAAAATAAAAATAATGGAAGAATATGATCCAGAAATAGATGCTTCACACTGCTGCATCAGCGCTGGCATTTATTTAGCAAAACGATCTTTCCTTGAAAAACACATTCATCAACTCAAAAAAGATGAAACTACAGGAGAATACTATTTGCCAGAACTCGTACAAATTGCAAGTGAACATCAATGTAAAATAGTCACAGCACAAGTCGCTTTTGATATTGTACGTAGCGTAGAAACACTGGCAGATTTATGGGCTATTGAACATATTCGCCGTTCACGACTACTCCAACATTGGATGGATCATGGTGTCCGTTTTGCCAATACGCTCAATGTCGTCGTCGATGAAACTGTTCACATAGAACCAGGTTGTTTTATTGGGGCTGGAGCAATTTTAACTGGCACAACTTTTATTCAAAAAGGTTGCACTATTGGCGCTTATTCGCAAATTGACAATAGTGTTATTGAAGATGGCACAACTATCCCATCTCATATCATGATCAGCAATGCTTTCATTACACGACAAACATCCCTACAGCCATTTACACAACACAAAGGTAGCAGTACCGAACCTATTGCAGGCATTGTCTTTGCTGAATTGAAAAAAAATGAGGTTGCTCAACAATAATGTCGATAACAAACCTTGTTTTTATTAGTATAATGTCATACAAGAGGACCACAAATCGGTCTTTTTTAAGAACATAAGGACATTGTACAATGATTCGCTTTATTCACACTGCGGATATACATTTCGGTATGGAAAATTATGGTAAAATTGATCCACAAACCGGAATACATTCTCGCCTCCTCGATTTTAAAAAATCACTTGATACATGCATACAATATGCTATCGATGAGCAAGTAGATCTATTTGTATTTGCAGGTGACGCTTATAAAACAGCACATCCTACTCCTACGCAACAAAAACTACTCATCGACTCTTTCATGAAGCTCTATCAAGCAAAAATCCCTACGGTCATTGTCGTTGGTAATCACGATAACCCCTTAAGCTTTGGCAAGGCAAACGCGCTCGATATTTTTGCACATTTACCAATTGATGGATTTCATGTGTTTTCAAAGCCAAACGCAATTACCATCGAAACTAAATCAGGACCTATACAAGTTGTGGGCATTCCTTGGCCAAACAGGCATAATTTAGCAATCAATACCGACCATAGCTCATCATCTGCTTCCGAGTTAACACAACATATTTCACAATCACTTGCGCACATTACACAACAACTTGCAGCATCTTTAAAACAAGACGTTCCAGCTATTCTGGTCGGACATTTAACGGTAAGTTCAGGAATTTTTTCAGGCTCAGAAAAACGCGCCGTTTATGGACAAGACCCAATACTGTTACCATCACAACTAGCAATACAACCTTTTGATTACATTGCGCTTGGACATCTTCATCGTTTTCAAAACGTCAATCCTCAAGGAAATATACCAATCGTATATTCTGGATCAATCGATCGAATTGATTTTGGTGAACGCAAAGAAGAAAAAGGTTTTTGTGACGTAACCATTCACGGCAAAACAAATACAACATTTCATCATGTTATCATTCCAACGCGCCCATTTATTCAAATTGATGTCATACTCCATGATCAAAGTGACGCGACAGAACAGATTTTGCAACAACTATCAAAACATAAAATCAAAGATGCTATTGTCAAAATAACCTATGAACTACCGACAACCATGACAGACTGTGTTGATGTCAAACAAATACAAAAATATTGCGCCGATGCCATGTTTTTAGTCGGTATCATCCCTATCAGAATATCACCCACTCGCCCTCATCGCGATCTACTCAAACATGAAATGAATCTTGAAACATTACTGCATACCTATTTTGAATCTCAAGAAACACTCAAAAAAAGAGCTACCGCGTTAACAGATAAAGCCTTAAAACTTGATGAACTCGCCCAAGAATATAATACAACGCCAGAAACAGCTGATAGTTAAAAAAAATCCCCGAGCTATTCGGGGATTTTTTTAATTTCATCAAAAACAATGTTATGGTAGTGCAATAATATCAATATACTCACGTACGGCTTTATTGTAATCCAACAACATTTTTTCTAATTTTTTTCTATTCAATGCATCTGCAATTGTTGTACGTCGTTCCTCTAATGTCACCAATTTAGTTGGCTCATAAGCAATCAACTGGTACAACTCAAATGCATTTTCAAGTTCTAAAACTTTGATTTCATTAAGAGTCATTTTCTCAATAAACTTATTTTCATCTGTTAAATCATCTTCCATGATACGCACAGGAGCTGTCCATTCAATAAAAGAACTATCAGACTTAACCAATTTTTCTACAGCTGCTTGAGCTTCCACTTTATTCTCAGGCGCATACTCTATCCGCGTTGCACGCACTTCATACCATCCATCAATGAAAACTGGATTCTCATCATAATACTCTCGCAACTCATCATCTGTTGGTACAAGTTGAGATTTGAACTTATAATGCATGAAATATTCATTGTTGTATTGTTCAGCTAAACCCTCAATACCCTCAGCCATAGTTCTACCAACATCTCCAAACCATGTCTCAAGATCTGTTTCTGAAAAATTGTTTTGTCTTTTAATGCCATCAATATATTTCTCAACAGCTGTAGGGTCTATCGGTATTTTCTCTGCAACCAATTGTTGATTGACAATCTCTCGCTGAATTTGTTGTTCTATGGTTGTGAATTTATTATCCAAGCTACGCTTCCAGGTTACCCCTGTATCAGTAAATGGCGTATTTGCTTCAGATCCACAAACAACACAATTAATACGATCAATCATAAATATCTCTGCCTGAATTACTCCAGACAGAGATATAAGAAAAACTATGAATGCTTTATTTAAATATTTCATATAGTTACAGCTTTGAGTGACCAAGCTTTGCATCAGCCATCTCTTCATCATCAGCAGCTTCTTCAGATTTATCATCAAGTGCTGCACGCTTTTTAGCTTCTTTATCTTCAAAATATTTGCTATTTTCTTCAACGTTCATATCGTTTTTCAACTTCTCAACCATTGCTTCAAGTTGTTTCTCTTTACGTTCATCAGCAATCATTTTACGCAATCCTTGTTGAACTTGCGGTGATTTTAGATCATGATATTTAGCTTCAGATTTTTTGCTTGCAAACAGAACCCAATATGAACCTTCACCAGCATTGATCATTTGAACTGAAGGGAATTTTTTAATATCAACAACTGCATTTTTGATTGCATCAGCTAAAGGACTTTTGCTATTAATCAAAGATTGACCAACTTGATGCTTATGCTCTTCAGCAATAGATTTAAAAGCATCTACTTTTTTGACATCTTTAACTTTATCAAAGAACTTTTCAGCTTTATCTTTAGATTCAAAGCGAACATATGATGTTTCTACACCTTGTTGTGTAATTGCAAGTCCAGGAATAACATCTTTTTTCTCTTCATAATATTGTGCAACGTCTTGATCTGTAACGTTTACAGGATGCGCTTCATCAAAATGTTTCATATACAGTTGCAAATCCATTGCTTCATGTAAATGTTGACGTTGTTTTTGAAATTCTGGAGTTTTATCAATTCCTTGTTTTTCTGCCCAAGCCTTCATCAAGCGCGCTGTCGCCATTCCGCGGAACACAAACTCTTTTTCAGCATTTGGCATCATTTGTAAAAACATCTCAATTTGAGGATTTGCTTTACGAGCCATATCCAATTGTTCTTCATACTCTTGTACCGTCAAAACTGGTTTTCCATCGATTGTCATTAAAACATCTGAAGATCCAGTTGATGAACTTGTTGAATCTATCGATTTTTTAAACCAACCACAACCAGTGAAAAATAATCCTGAAACTAAAAACATTGCGCTTATCGCAAGCTGTCTATTGTTAGACTTCATACTTTGAATCCTCTTGTAACATTAAATAGATAGATATAACTAACTCTACCAAAAAGATAACAAAACTACCTAAAGTTGCAATCTATGTTTCATCATTCACAACGGCATTAAAAACAAATTTAATCCAAATATCACCATAAAATTTCTATTCAACTTCAGGTGCTATATTTAATTCGTTTTATCAGGACAATGAGAATAAAATGTCTTACCAGAAGAGCTCTGCCAGGTTGTACCAGTGAACTTTGATCCGTCAGGCATTGTTGCTCCGCAAAATCGCGCCAGAGAACTATTTTGAGCTTTGTCTAAATTTAAAGTCCCAGTTAAATCAGCATTAGAAAAATCAGCATAACAAATATCTGCTCCATCAAAATTTGTTCCAGCACACTTTGTTCCAGCAAAACCAGTGGACACAAGTAATGCACCTGAAAAATTGACGCCACTCAAATCAGTAATTTGGCTCGGAACTTTAACAGTGCCTCCAGCAGGAACCACATTTGCATCATTAGCATTAAATAAAGCACCACAGAAATTAGATTTCGATAAATTCAATGATTTAAGCAGTGGCCCAGACCCTCGCAAATCACATCGAGAGCCATTGATAACCTGACCTGACTGAGCACTCTTGATAACCTTAGCAATATGCACGGTATTGTACGATTCAAGAAACAGAGAAACTACACATAACATAAAAACAATAATTTTTTTCATATACCACCAAGCCTTTCACGAAAAAATCCCTTAATTACCTATATCATGCTACAAAAAAAGCAGCATGGTCAATAACCATGCTGCTTTAATATTTTAAAAAGGATTAAGTTGCGCAAAAATTAATGTTGTTTTTCTCCGCAACACTTTTTATATTTCTTGCCAGAACCACATGAACATCGTTCATTACGTCCTACTTTATCTTCTTCGCGACGCACTGAACTCTCTGAATTCTTTTCAGACTTTGCATCATCTGCAGAAGTCATCTTCATATCGCTAAGTTCACGTTCACGACGTTCAATCAATCGTTGTTTATCAAACGCTTCTGGTTTAATATGGAATATATGACGTACAATATCTGTTCTGATTTGACGCATCATGTCTTCGAACATATCAAAAGCTTCACGTTTATATTCAATCAACGGATTTTTTTGACCCCATCCACGAAGGCCAATACCTTCTTTGAGGTGATCAATGTTAATCATATGCTGCTTCCATGCTTGATCAATCGTTTCAAGCATAATCCATTTTTCAGCATCTTGAATCTGTTCTGCGCCTACTTGATTGCGGAACTCACTGTATTGTAACCATACGTAGTTCACCAAGTCACGCTCAAAATCATCGGTATTTACCATCGAAAACTTTTGTTGTTTGAGCATATCAAGCGGCAAGCCTATCCCAAGAGCGAGTGTCTCAAGAATCTGCTGAGCTTGTACTGGCACAATTTTACTATCAACACAATACGCCGCAACTAAATCACTGATCGTATCAGCAATCAGATCCTGCACTATTCCAGCAATATTTGCTGGGTCTTTTAAAACACCTTGACGCAGCCCATAAATCACTTTACGATGCTGATTTAAAACATCATCATATTCAATTAAATGTTTACGAATTTCAAAGTTATGTTTTTCAACTTTTTCTTGAGAATGTTCAATCAACTTACTAACCGTTGTTGATTCAATCTGCTCATCTTCTTTCATACCAGCTTTTTCCATATAGCGCTTCATCGAATCACCAGCAAAAATTCTGATCAACTCATCTTCAAGCGAAATATAAAACCTTGACTCTCCTGCGTCCCCTTGACGACCTGATCGCCCACGCAGCTGATTATCAATTCGTCTGCTCTCATGGCGCTCGGTACCAAGAACATAGAGTCCGCCCGCAGCCACTGAATCTGGATGCAATTTAATATCCGTTCCACGACCAGCCATGTTCGTTGCAATAGTTACGTTACCAGGTTGACCTGCAAGAGCTACAATGTCCGCTTCGCGAGCATGCTGCTTAGCGTTTAACACTTCGTGAGGAACTCCCTCTTTTGCAAGGACATGGCTAAGCTCTTCTGATTTTTCAACAGCAATAGTACCGATAAGCACCGGTTGCCCTTTAAGATGGCGCTGTTTAACATCATCAACAATCGATTTATATTTTGCTTGTTCTGTCAGGAAAATTAAATCGTTCTTATCGTCACGAACCATAGTTTTGTTCGTCGGAATTGAAACAACATCCAAAGAGTAAATTTTTGCAAACTCTTCAGCCTCTGTCATCGCTGTTCCAGTCATACCTGCTAATTTTGCGTACATTCTAAAAAAGTTTTGCAAGGTGATTGACGCAAGTGTTTGTGTTTCTTGTTCAATTTGCACACCCTCTTTTGCTTCAATTGCTTGATGCAAACCATCGCTGTAACGACGACCAGACAGAATACGACCCGTAAATTCGTCAACAATTAAAACTTCACCATCACGCACTACATAATCAACGTCATTTTTAAAAATTGCGTTTGCTTTTAAAGCCTGCATAACATGGTGTAAGAGATTAATGTTTTCAACAGCATATAAATTTTTCACATGCAATCGAGATTCTACTTTATCATGACCCTCTTCTGTAAGCTGTACAGAACGAGCTTTTTCATCAACTTCAAAATCTGTACCACGTGTCAAATCCCGTACAACGCTTTGAGCTACTTTATACAAATCAGAAGAACGCTCTGCTGCACCTGAAATAATAAGTGGTGTTCGAGCTTCATCAATTAAAATAGAATCGCACTCATCGATAATTGCAAAATTTAATTCGCGCTGCACATAATCTTCATATCTGAATTTCATGTTGTCGCGCAAATAGTCAAACCCAAGTTCATTGTTAGTGACATATAAAATATCTGATTGATATTGAGCTTTGCGTTCAAAGTCAGGCATGTCATGAGTAATAACACCAACCGTTAAACCTAAAAACTCATATAAAGGCTTGTTTAATTCAGAGTCACGGCGAGCTAAGTAATCATTAACTGTTACCAAATGTGATCCTTTGCCCGTAAGCGCATTCAAGTATAAAGGCAAGGTCGCTGTAAGAGTTTTACCTTCTCCAGTTTTCATCTCAGCAACTTTACCCTGATGCAATACGATTGCTCCCATTAATTGCACATCAAAAGGTCGCATTCCCAAAGTACGTTTTGCTGCTTCACGAGCAACAGCAAACGCTTCGGGTAAAATATCATCAATTCTTTTACCTTGAGCTAATTTCTCTCGAAATTCATCGGTCTTTGCTCTCAGTTCTACATCTGATAATTTTTCAATAAAAGGCTCAAACGCATTTATTTGATCAACTGTAACTTGTAATCTTTGGACAGCGCGATCATTTGCACTACCAAAAACTTTTGCTAAAAATTCTGTTAACATATCCCACCTTTTACTATCGTAACGCTACAATGGTTGCTTGACGACCACCAGTTTGTTTTTCCCGACGGAATGAACAAAAACTGGTATCACATATCGTACAAACTGCATAACTTGTACTCATATTTTCAGTAGGTACACCAAGCGCTTGTAACTGTTCTTGTAAAAACAATACTTTATTAAAATACCAACGATCGCCTCGCTTAATTAAAGCCCTTGGCGACCACTCAAACTGTTGAAATCCATCAATGAACGGAGCTGAAACTTCATAACAACAACTCCGCGCATTAGGACCAACTGTACTAACAATATCATGCAACTGAGTTCCATACAAATTTTGCATCATTTGCAAAGCTTGGAAAACAATATTTCCAGCAAGCCCACGCCACCCTGCATGCACCAGAGCGACAACATCATTTTTCTGATCATATAGAACTAAGGGTATGCAATCAGCTGTCAAAACAACAAGCGCTATACCCTTAGTATTAGTTACTAAAAAATCAGCTGAATACTCAAACCAACTCTCTTGTTTAATTTCAATCTTTTCTACACACACACCACGCGCAGTATGTTGTTGATCTAAGACTATAATCTTTTCAAATCCATAGTCTTGTATGTTTTTTTTCAACGTATCAGAATATCGCAACTCTTTAATCTCATGCATAGATATTTCTTGTTGTTTATTTCCAAAAGATATCCATAAAGAATTTTGATTTAACTGTTTCATCTATTTTGTATTTCTTGATCCGTTGTTATTTGCTGCCGTAAATATGCAGGAACTTCTAAACTATCTTGCTCAGCTTCTAATTTCTCTACCATAATTTTAGCCAATTGTGGCTCAGGATACAACCGTTTTTCTTCTTGTTGTACCACTACTGGCACAACTTTTTCTGGTTGAGCTGCAACTACAACTGGAGAAAATCCTGTCGCAACCACTGAAACCACAAGCTCATCACCCATTGAAGCATCAATTACTGATCCAACAATAATATGCGCGTCTTTATTCGACTCATCATAAATAACATTGGCAGCATCATTAATCTCATGAAGTGACAAGTTAGATCCAGCACATACATTTAACAGTACGCCGCGCGCACTTTTAATATCCATATTCTCTAAAAGCTCTGATGATATTGCTTTTTTAGCTGCTTCGATAGCTCTATTTGCGCCTGATGCACTACCAGTACCCATCATTGCAAGGCCCATACCCTTCATAATCGTGCGCAAATCTGCAAAATCAACATTGATATGACCTGATCGAGAAATAATAGAAGATATGCTTTTTACTGATTGAATTAAAATTTTATTGATCATTTCAAATGCTTCAATCATTGATACTGAACGATCAACAAGCCCTAATAATTTTTCATTAGGAACAACAATTAATGTATCGATTTCTTTTTTTAAAGTATCAAGAGACTCTTGAGCAACCATCATGCGCCGCTTGCCTTCAAAGCTAAACGGTTTTGTTACTACCGCAATACTTAAAATACTACGTTCTTTAAGAGCTCGTGCTACCACAGGCGCTCCGCCAGATCCAGTTCCACCACCCATACCAGCAACAATAAAAACAATATCAGCATCACCCAATTGTTCCATGATCTGCTCAATATCTTCTTCTGTTGACTTACGCCCAATCTCTGGATTAGCACCACAACCAAGCCCCTTGGTCGTTTTAACTCCCAGCTGTATTTTATTAGGAGCTTTTGATTGACGTAATGCTTGCAAGTCAGAATTAGCAACTATAAAACTAACTCCTTCCAAATCAGAATCAATCATACTGTTAACGGTATTACCACCAGCGCCACCAATACCAAGTATTTTGATACGTATTGAAGAAGAATCTTGCTGGTTTTCATTTAAAACATCAAAATCTATCATTACTGTTCCTTTAAACATGTTAGAAAAATCTATCTACCCAAGATTTCATTTTCATAAATATTTTATTCACCATAGGTCCTTGCATGCGATCCATTCCATTCAATGCATTTTGTCGCAATCCATACTTTAATAAACCATATCCCGTAGCATGAATAGGACTACAGAGAGATTCAGCAAAACTACAATCGATACGCGGTCGACCAAGCCGCACCGGCATCCCTAACATTTTTTTTGCTAACTCATCAATTCCTTTTAAAAGCGAACCACCACCTGTTAAAACAATACCCGCAGTCATCATAGGAACAAGTGATGATTTTTTAATCTCATCTTGAACTAACGAAAGTAATTCAAATGCACGTGCATGCAAAATAAAGGTTGATTGCTGTAAATTTACATCATGCAAAGCATTTCCATGCACAGACTCAATCGTATATTTTCCCTCTATTGATTCAGGAATAAATAACGATACACAACCATGTTCTCTTTTAAAGCGCTCTGCATCCTGTAGCGTTGCTCGCAAACCAACCGCTAAATCTTTAGTAAAAAAATTTCCAGCGATTGGAAACACTTTGGTATATCGAATACTTTCTTGCTGATACACCGCAAAATCTGAAGTTCCACCACCAATATCGAGCATACCGACTCCCAGCATTCGTTCATCGTAACTCAAAACACCTTCTGCTGATGCTAATTGTTCTAACACAATGTCTTTAACAACAACACCTGCAAGTTCGCAACATTTTATTAAATTTTGAATGGAAGATACGGCCCCGGTTATAACATGGACCACTGCTTCAAGACGAACCCCATGAAGTCCAAGCGGATTGACTACGCGATCTTTACCATCCACCATAAAATATTGTGGTAAAGCATGTAGTACTTTTTGCCCTTCTTCAATCGGAACAGCTTGTGCAACAGTAAGTACTGCTTGTATATCAGAGTGCGTTACTTGAAACCGCTTAATCGGTACAGCTCCATGCGTATTAAAAGATTGAATATGACTCCCCGATATTCCAATGTATGCTGCCGTAATCGAGCATCCGGCCATCAACTCTGCTTCTTTTATAGCTTTTTGAATCGACTGCACCGTACGCGCTACATCGACAACTACACCACGATCAAGACCATCTGATGCTGACTTACCAACGCCTAAAATTTTAACACTATTGTCATCTATCTTTTGTGCAATCAGTACAGAGATTTTTGTAGTCCCAACATCAATTGCTGTCAACAGTGAATGAAATACTTGTGCCATCCTTACCCCCCGGTTTTCACAATAATTTGATTTTTAAATCGTATGTCATACTCCATTATGATTTGCTTTGCTTTCTTTTTCGGCAACGATGCAATGTGCGTCTCATACAAGCCATGACATCGCTGTATATCCTCATAAAGAGGAACCTTGCCGTCCCGCGCAATGCAACGCATACCCTGTGTCCCACGCGGTTGTAATATAATTTCATGACGATTTTTCCAAGTAACATCATGGCATGTTGTAATTGTTGGTTCCAATTGCTGGATAAAGCGAACCATCTCTGGATATTCATCAGTACTATCTGAAAAAACTTTTGGCAGCTCTTGTTGTACCGTGAGCGAAAAATCATCTTGTTTTGAAACCGTTCCGGTTGAACCTATAATCTGCTGATTGTTTAATAAAAAAATTGGCTGAACGCCATCAATAAAAAAACAGATTTTATCAGCGCTGCAAATTTGAGCTTGCACTGATCCTACCTCTGGAAAATCTGCGGTCATTTTCTCGATAACAAAATCAGCACTTTTGCTCGTTGCATACCAATCTTTAATCGCAGCAATAATTGACGCTTGAAACGTTGGCGACCAATGTTCATACACCTGAAAAACACACTGTTGAGGCGCAATTGTTACCAAAGGATATTGGGTCGGCCATTTGTATACGACAATAACCGCAACAATTACAACTATCAACAGTATGAACCCTAATTTGTTCACAGCTCCCCCTTAACCCTACAATTATCGAAGCTTTCTGTATAATCTGTTTCTAGTTTTTTTAGCAGGTCAAAGTCAAGAATACGTAAAAAAAGAAGATCCCTTACGTTACTAAACGCAAGGGATGATAAAGATCGCGATCAAACGTTAATTTTTACTCAGTCATTTTATATAGCCAACCTATATAGCGACTCAAAATTATTTATGACTAAACATTGTCCGGTTTTTTAATCTTTTTACAACTTACTCGTGCATCTTTAAATATTGTCGTAAAATGATTCACCGTTACCAACAATCCCAGCAATAAAACATAACTGATAACATTTACCCTTATCACAGCTTTTTTTATGCTCTGAGACGATATATTGTTGTTACGCCAACAAAAAAAATAATATTGAACAAGCATATTCGTAACCACAACAAACAATACAACCAACGCGGTAATTACCAGCAATAACCATGCCGTTGAAAAAAACATTGCTGCATTTTTTTGCATAGATGCTGTAGCAAAACCAAATGTTATAATGACAGCAAATATTCCAAAAATAAATAGCCCTACTGTTAATTGCACAGCAAAAGCTACAACATGAGCAATGAGTAATCGAATAGCCATAAATGTATATGGCAATTGCAATAGTTTACGAAAAACAAACAACTCTATAGTAAAACCAATCAGACAACATATGAATGCTATTAAATAACCATATCCCCCAAATTGCACCACGATAGGAGCAGCCGTGGTAAAAACAATAGCAGCAATTTCTTTCATGAATTCTGGACGCTCAGAACCATAAACTTGTGACTGATTGCAAATTGTTACAATCGAAGACAACACCCCTAACAGTGTCGCAATGAACCTTTTTAAATTCATTATTTCCCCTTTTTTATGAACTTAATTGAATTTCTAAGATCTAAGAGTTGTGATCTGTACATCTACAGTTTAGAAATAATTTCATCGAGCAACTCTCCATGCGTTTCATCAATCCACTCATCCAACCGTTTACGATACTCGGCTTTCAGTCTGCGATATTCACGACCCTCTTTGTCCAAGGTCATCATTTCACCACGGAGCACGTGGATACTTTGATCAAAACCTTCACGCAAAGATTTGTTGACATGTTCCATCAATTTTTCATTTTCAGATATGGTTTTTAAAGCGATTTTAATAAAAGAGGCAGCTCCAGAAGTTTCACCCTCTTTTTCAATACCAGCCATAAATGCACGTTGTAATTCGGCAAAATTAGTTGCACCTTGTGCATAAACGACCAACTTAATCAGATCATCCTGGTTAGACGAAATCCATTGATTTACAAACAGTCGACGAACCATAGAGATATTTACAGAATTTGCACAGCGCCGTAAAAAAGCATTCACGGGCATAACGAGATCTATTTCTTCATAAACACATGAACTTTCTGAGTAACCTACTTGCTGACCCAAAAGATCCATTCTGCGCTCTACCAGAAATAAACGCCAAACCAACATTAAGCAAACGGTACTAAAAATAAATACTGCTATAAAAATAGCCATAAAGCGTCTGTCTACCATACTCTCCCCCTATGCATCTTATCCCTTTTGATCTCATCTCGATCTTAAGTAATCGATCTATATAAGCACACAATAGGTACTGTATGCTTATATAGGAGTCATAAATCAAGACATTAGATCTTTTTAAGCTGAACGCCCATTAAGAACATTAAAATTCCTGCCGCAACCGATGCGTTGTATGAAATATCAGCGCGTCGCTGTGGTAACAATACTCGTGTACCCAATTTTAATGTTTCTTTCGAGATTCCAACTTCTTCATTTCCTATAACCAGCGCTGACGGTAATTGATAAGAAAGAGTTGTTGCGTTTTCACCAGCTTCAAGCGTAGCCAAATAGAGGTGATAACCCTTTTTTTGTAGCTCAATGAGTGCGGCTGGAATTGAAGCTGCTACATACACTCGTGCATGTTCAGCTAGTCCTGCTGATGCTTTAATTGCTGCCGGTGTTAAAGGGGCACTGTTTCTGCCACAAAGCACAATACCGTCAACTCCTGTACAATATGCTGAACGGATAATAGCACCCAAGTTACGCACATCTTGTACTCCATCTAAAACCACAACAAAAGGGAATTTATCTGGTTCAAACATCTTTGTTTCAAACGGAAATGGCGTAATAGCTAACACAATACCTTGATGCTCACTTGATCCACACATTTTTTCCAAAACATCTCTGGAAACATATTGAATCGGAACGTATGCTGGTAATAATTTTTGAATTTTAGGCCACGCTTTAATTGGTAAATCTGTTGTATACACAGTCCCTACCTTACGACGCTTTGCTAAAAGCAACTCTATTGCAGCATGTACCCCATACACTAAATCAAGTGACTTGGGTGATGATTGTTTTGTTTGTATTTTTTTCACAGATATCCCTAAAGCTATAAAAGATGTTATTTTTAGTTTATCAAACGATCATCTTTTTGACTAGTTTCAGCTCAAAAACCAGGCATACCATATGGTATTGATTAATTATTTCGCACTATTAAATCAATCAATCATCTCACCTTTTCAAAAAAATTACGTAAGCAAAAGATCTGGTCATTATTTCTCGAAAAAAGATTGTTCTCATCTCTCTTTTTTTATATGCTACAACTATAGGGACTTCTGATTAAAATAGGGATTGGCTATGAACTGTACTACTTGGATCGAAATTAACAAAACCGCTCTGGAACATAATATTCAACAATACCGTCAATGGTTACCGCAAAGCACCAAAATATCTGCTGTTGTCAAAGCTAATGCATATGGCCATGGCATTGTAGAAATGGGACAACTCCATCAACAAAATCCACTCATTGCCCGCATGTGTGTCGCTAACTCAGCAGAAGCGCTACAACTGCGCAAAGCAGGTGTTACCAAACCTATTTTAGTACTCGGTTTTATCAACACTCCCCTAACAACCGTGGCGGAATATGATTTAGATATTCTCATATCTGACATCACAATGATCTACGATTTAAACATAGTTGGCCAAACATTTAACAAAATTATCAACTTACATGTCAAAATCGACACCGGTCTATCACGACTCGGATTTTTACCTCATGAAGCACAACAAGCTTTTGATATCATCAAGTCACTACCATTTGTGAAATTACAAGCTATATGCTCACATTTTACAGAGGCATACAATCCTGAATTAGTGCACAAACAAGAAGAAGTTTTAAAACCATTCTGGCAAGATAACATAGAAATACATATCGCAAACTCAAACGGTTCGCTTCATACCAAGTATACCTATGACTTTGTACGTATCGGTGCCGGATTGTATGGCTATTTACCAGAAGCAGATCCAATCAAACAACAACTCTTACAACCTGTACTATCGCTGAAGACAAAAGTCATTGGCCTGAAAAAAGTGCCTGCTGGTGTCAGCGTTGGTTATGGTAGCACAACATATGTTACTACCAAACCAACAACAATCGCCGTTCTGGGAGTTGGATATTACGAAGGAATTGACCCTGAACTATCTAGTTGCGGCAAAGTAATTATTCATGATGAATTTGCCCCCATAGTTGGTCGCATTAACATGAACTATTTTATGGTCGATGTTACTCACATCCCACAAACCAACCTGCATGATATAGCGATTGTACTTGGATACTCTGCGACCAAATCGATTAGTGCATACGATTGGCGCATCGGAGCAAAAAGGAACGTACGATTATTTTTGGGTAGATTTAACGATAACATTACGCGCATCATCACCGAGCAACCTATTGTTACCGCAATGAACTCTGTTACACATAATCCACAGATCAACACACAAAATAATTTAGATGCATTGTTATAGACTATTAATTACAACTGATAATTTATGTATGCAACACAGGATAAAAACAACTCACGCAATGAGTATACATAAGATAATCTAGCGATCTTGTATTTTGAAAAACAACAGGATTTGGTGCACTAACAGGAACCAACATAACGCCTAAACCAGTTGTTTGCTCGTAAAGATCATACAAATTTACAGGTGTATCAAAATAAAATAAATATTGCCCAATAAAATTGTAATATTGAACAGATATATCGTTCCAGCTATATCCTAACCCTGCAAGTCTTTCTTTATCCAAAGAAAGCAATTGTATTTGTGATGACTTTATATCTAATGCATGCATAAATTCTACAGCATTTAATGGCACATCATCTAAAAATGGTACTACATCAAACTGAGGATCAAGCATAATCCATTTGTTCAAATCTTTAAGATATAATTCACAAACAACATGCCCAGCACCATAATCACGCGTCTGACAATCTTCTGTTTTAAGACCTAAAATTCTACACGGTAAACCAAGCGCAATTAAACACCCACGAGTAACCTTAGCATATTCGACACACCGAAAATTTTGATGATGGTTAATTACTTGATCTAAAAGATACAGAGGATCTGATTGCGTAGGAACATTATCCCCATTATGCTTCCACAAAGTTGACACCCAATGCATTACAGTCATTGCTCTATCCAAATCAGACTTACAATCCACAACCAACTCATCTAATTTATAATCTTGGCGCAACTGATCCCAATATTGAGTATGTGTATGTACAGTATTAAATTTGATACAACTTACACCACCATGAGATAAAAGTTCAAACTCTACACTCTCCGTAGGCACATAACTAAGCAGAAACAACAACGAACTGATTCTTAAATTTTTTAACATGTTTCTAATTCTTAAAAAGATAAATCGATTTCTATATAAAATATCTTATTTCAGCGCCTCCTTCAAAAGCCCCTCGTTAGAATTACGGCATGTGCTATATTACGCAAAAAGCAGCTACCTTAGTGATAGCTGCTTTTTAAAATTTATAAATTAAATATTGTACAATTATTTATGCTTGAGGTTCTTCGGGAAAATTGACCTCAGATCTATGACCATCTTTATTTGCAATCTGTCCCATCTCTTTTGCTCGAGCCGCAGCAACCTTATCAGGCGCTTCTGGATTTAATGTCCGTCCTTCTTGCAACTGAGCAAGCGGTGGAGCCGCAGGGAAACTATCTCTCCACGCAGAATTAAATGCTTCTTGATCTTCTTTATGTTTCATCGATTTTACATATGCTTCACGATATTGATCAAGCGTTGCTAAATCTGATTCAACTCTTTTCAAATATTTTAGAAAGCCCCAATACATTTTTACTCTAAAATTATGCTTAGACGCTGCAAACACATCTGGCGCCGATCTACCATCTACATTCGGCAGCTTTGCTATTTCTGTATCGTTATATTCAGTTGCCTTTTCATCGCCATGTTCTCTGACAAATGATACAGCTGCTCTGCAAGCATCAAGCTCTACAAGCTCTTGAAAATAATCTACTCTTTCTCTGTCTAAACGTTTCAGCGATTCTGATGCAGCTTCAAAGTGAGCATCCCGCACCTTTATCGCATTTTGACAAGTGAACCACGTCGCACGCAACAGTACATTTTTATCTAATTCTTCTTGAGCTGCTTTACGCTGAGTGTCTAATTCTTTTTGTTGATCAAGAGCTTTACGAGCCTCTTCTTCTTTTCTTTCTCTTGCTAATTCTAATTGATCTGTACGTTGTCCCACCTTAGACCCAAATATATCAACACGGTCAGAAGGCAATGTTACATCTGACTTGTTTGGTGCATCACCTGCAGCGACAACAACTTGTCCCAAAAATCCAAATAGACACAACAACAAATATGCTTTTCTTATAGATTGATCAATCATCAACAAACCTTAAACGTAAAAGATAAGCCTATACTCTACGACTACTCATTGGTGCTTATTATTTGCACATTATAAAAATATTACAAGGCGCGACATGCAACGATCATATTAATTGATGCTGGCTTAAATGGAATCAGCAACCTTGCAGCTTCAAGGGCTGTCGCACCAGTTGTACACGAATCATCGACCAACATCACGTGCTTACCCGTTATAGCATCACTACTGACAAAAGCACCCATAGATTTTTTCACGTTCTGCGCGCGATCAACATGCTCAACACGTACTTGATATTCAGTTCTACGTGTACGCTTTAAGGCATGCACCACCGGTATCCCAGAATGCTGCGATAAGCGATAAGCTATAATTTCTGCTTGATTAAAACCCCGCTTAATATTACGAGACCAGTGCAACGGAATCGGAATTAAACAGTCAACATGCACCAATGAAAGAACCGATTTATGCCAAATAATATCAGCAAGTTTTTCCAGCACCATTTCATCAGATCTATATTTCGCAAACAACATGGGCCGCAAAGGCTCTGTGTATCGAGATACAGTATATACCGTTAAAATATAGGACTGATTAACCGTAAACATTTTAGGAACTATTAACTCAATGGATTGATCGCATGGAGAACATAGCGTTGCTCGCTGTGACATATATCCACGACAAGCATAACAAAATGGCGGACTGATAATAAAACTAACCGCGCTATATGCTTTTTGCGCGTATTGCCAAACAATATTAAGACTCATTAAAATCCATCAAAATTCCATAGAGCAATAGCACTGCACCAACAGTGATAGAAACATCTGCAACATTAAAAACAGGAAAGAACCATTCACCAATATGCAGCTGAATGAAATCAACCACGCCACCATACATAATTCGATCTAAGTAGTTGGAAATACCACCTGATAAAATCAACATACAAGCCGTGGTTAATATTTTATTGTGTAAAACATGACGCATATACCAGACAAAATATATCAAAACACAACCAATAAATAATTGTAAAAACATCGTGGATGTTTCATGTAAATCACTACCCACTCCCCAAGCAACGCCACGGTTATAGGTCACATAAACATTAAAAAAGGAACAGATGACCTGTGAAAAGATAACATTGGTTACCACGAGATATTTTGTAACACGATCGAGCAAGAATGGAATACAGGCAAATATCATCCACTGCAGTGCTAATTGTTTCCTATCGTATTTGTACATGATACCCCTTAAGCGCTCCATGCACAGCTTGTACGATCGCATCTAAATCAGCTTTTGTCATCGTTTTATCAGGGTCACTCATCGTGTAGCGAACCGTGATCGCTCGATGCGCAGCCCACTCCTGCTTTTCAAAGAAATCAACGATCTCTGCGCGCACAATAGAAGGATGCGCTGCTTTAATAGCCTGACACAAACTGTCAGAAGACAATGTCAGTGGAACAAATAAACTTATGTCGTAAGCAACATCTTGGAATTTAGACCATGCTTGGAATTTTTGTTGCGCTGGTTTTATATTTTCCAAATACTGGCCATCTAGTTCAAAAATAAATGCTGACCCTTCAACTACATGGTGCATCCACAAAGTGGACATCATACCCATGAAACCAATTGCTGTGTCACCCACATACAACTCGGCTACTTGAAATTGATCATACCAAGCAGGAATTGATCCCTGAGGCTTTTTATAAACGACCTGTATCCCCAGCATATCCCAAAGTTTTTGTAGTTCTGATTTGCAATCATAAATATTTACTGTTTTTTTATCGAAAATAATACCAGAAAGCATCTTTTGCTCAACGTACCCATGCAGCCCCTTGGTCCAAACACGATTGTATTCAAAAAAGCGTATATGATCTTTTTGTGCGCTATTTTGCTCAACACCTTTGAGCAAATGAGGCACCAACGAAGTCACTAAAGTTGTCCAATTTTCAGAGAGTGGGCTTTTCACACGCACTGCAGATACAAGCTCTACCGACAAACGAGACACCCATGAAACATCGTACAACATATAATCTCGAAGTTCATGCATACCAAGTCCGTATGCCAATATTCGTTTAATATTTCGGACATTTTGTACCACATACATATTAAAAGGTACGGTTTGACGCATCGGTAACTCTGGCTTGATATTCTCAAAACCATATGAACGTATAATCTCTTCAACGATATCTTCTGTAATATTAATATCTTTCGTTGCTCGATGAGTCGGCACTGTTACTATATACTGATCACCTGCAACATCGTACGCAACCATAAATCCTAGTTTTTGTAGCACTTGCTGAGCAAACTGCACTGAAATATCCATCCCAAGGCGAGCCTTTAAAAATGAATGTGAAAGAGTACAGCTCTGAGGCTCTACCACTTTACCAACTGATACAATTGGATATCTTAAAGTTGTTGTTAGTACACCCATTTCTTGAGCTAAAAATAAAAACCTCTGTAAAACAAGAATGTTTTGCATTGGATCTAAATCTTTTTCAAAGCGCATAGACGCTTCTGTGCGCAATTTATAGCGTTGCGCCGTTTTGCGAATTACTGCAGGATCAAAACCAGCAGCCTCAAGCACAATCGACCGAGTCGTAGGTTGAAACGCAGAGTCCTTGCCACCCATGACACCCGCAAGAGAGACCACTCGTACATCGTTTGCCACAACAACATCTTGCGATGTCAAAGTAACACTTTGCCCATCAAGCAGCTGAACTGCTTCACCATTAACAGCTAAGCGAACAACCAACTCATCCTTACTAAATGCCTGAGCATCAAACACATGCATTGGATGACCAATATCAAACATAACATAATTGGTTAAATCCACGACAGCATTTATCGGCTTTGCTCCAACAAGAGCTAATCGAATCGCCATCCAAAGCATACTATCTTGATAGACAACCCCATCACATTTCATACCCGCAAAGCGAGAACATCCATTTTTATTTTCTATCGTGATCTTAAGTCCATCAGCAGCAATATTATTTGACGCTGTATCGTATAACACAACCCGAGGATGGGCTATTTTGCTATCCAACGACTTCAGTGGTACATCCAAAAAGGCTGCTATTTCACGCGCAATACCATAATGCCCCCATAAATCAGGTCGATGATTGATCGATTTATTATCAACGTCTAACACATAATCAAGGGCTGGCATGCTTAGGCGCCATGAGCCAGCAACTTCAGATTCATGAACATACACTGCAGGCATAATACCATCTTTTTCTGCACAAAAATCAGATATAAGCACCCAACGCCAAGCCTGATTTTCTTTATAAGCCAAATAAAACTTACCGACTACGACGTCAGATCGCGATGGTAAAGCTACCGTTTCACGCAACTCAAGGCAATAAAAATCTACTTTTGCCTGATCAGAGGCTGTCACCGAACCAACAAACATATTGGTAAAAGGAAACGATACCCGCTCAAAAGATTCAATTTCTGCGGTGCGTATATTAAATAAATGCACAATTTTTGCAACATCAATGTTGGACAACGAATAATCAATATGATCTAACAGCCAAGAAAGCAATATTTTCATGAAATAGCCTTTTTAAGTTAAAAAACCCATAAATCAGTATAAAACAAATCAGATTTCTCACAATACAAACCATGAAACTAACCTAGACTCAACCGAAAAATTGCTTTATACTAAAAGAGAAATTGATCGTTTTTTAGTCAATTTACCTATCATCATACCTAGTTCAATCTAGAGTTCCATAGATAAAAACACCGTTAAAGGATTTTAAATGGCAAAAAAAGAAAATCGTCACGTTATTAAGCTTAAAAGCTCACAAAGCACACATATTTATTCTACATATAAGAATAAAAAGAACACAACAGAGCGTCTTGAGATCAAAAAATACGACCCTATCGTTCGTAGACATGTAATGTACAAAGAAGAAAAATAAGATTTCTTTTTTCAACCCTCTGACTATATAAATAAATGCTAAAAAAAGTTTTTTTAGCGATGGCAACCGCATGCTTGCCCCATTTGATAGTAACACAAGAGTCTCAAGTTTTAGTCCAATCAAAATACCCTAAGGCATATGTCTGGTATTGCGATATGGCACAAAAATATCCAGATGCACATCTGATGCAGATTAATTTTTGCATTTCGGATCATCATCATGCAGGAACAGATGCTATTTTCTGGCCTGAAGCTAATTTAAAGATTATCAACGATTCGTATCAGTCACCCAACCCGGTGAGTGATGCGAATCGTCAATTATTACTTGAAGATGAATATCTTCTGCTACATGAAGGCTATCACGTTGCCCAAAGTCATATCCTTAAAGGAAAGCTCGCTCTGGCAACCGCAACTACCGCAAGCGCTGCTATCACGCTGGGCTCAATTGCACAAGTATGTTCACAAGCAGTGCCCGTTGTAACCGCAACAACACAAGCGGTCGCTGGTAATGTGGCTATTGCAGCAGCTATGTATGCATATGCTCGGTCACAAGAAACACAAGCCGATAATTTCGCAAATCAAACAGCTGACAAGTCTAGCCTGCAAGCTGGAATGCAGTGGCACTCCAACAACCACCAAGAGCTCCAGTTGTCTGCTAACGACTCTGTTCTTCCGCAAACAGTCTCAGAAATCTATGCAGATCCTGCACATCCAGCACCAACCACACGATTGAATAACAGCAAACAAATCTTTAATGATCGATTTAATGTTGAGCTAGAAGAAACAGCTGCAATCTGTTAAAATACAAAAACACAGTTATTTAAGAACTTTTTGCTAATATATAGCCAATAAAATATCGTTTTTCAGGGAGCATATGCACATGGGAACCATCCTTCTTTATTACAAATACGTCAAAATTCAATATCCAGCGGAAATCCAAAAATGGCAGAAGGAACTTTGCGCTAAACTAGGTCTTACGGGTAGAATTTTACTTGCTCATGAAGGAATCAATGGAACTGTCGGTGGAACCGATGAAGCAACACAAGAATATATCCAAGCTATGAACGCTCATCCATTATTTGGTAATATCGATTTTAAAACAGCACCAGGAGGCTCCCAAGCTTTCCCACGCATGAGAATTAGTCTGAGAAATGAGATTGTGCGCCTCGGAGTAAATCCAGAGGAACTAACAGTTGAAGATACCGGCAAACATTTAACACCAAGCCAAGCACACGATCTACTCAGCAACCCTCCCAAAGACCTGATTATTCTAGACACTCGTAACAATTACGAATCAGCTGTTGGTACATTTAAAGATGCAATAACTCCCGACATTAAATATTTCCGTCAATTTCCTCAGTACATTGATGAAAACATCGATCAATTTAAAGACAAAACGGTACTGATGTTTTGCACCGGTGGCGTTCGTTGCGAACGAGCAACAGCTTATCTCAATAAAAAAAATGTTTCTAAAGAAGTGTATCAAATCGAAGGCGGCATTCACCGCTATATCGAACAGTTCCCTGAAGGTTTTTTTAGAGGTAAAAATTATGTGTTCGACAACCGCATAACCGTACGCGCAAACGATGACATTCTCAGTAAATGCTTAAATTGCCCAACCCCAAGCGATGAATACTTTAACTGCTTAAATGCTTTATGTAACAAACATTTTACCGCATGCGAAACATGCATTCAGCAGTTTGATAGAACTTGCAGCGCAAAATGCCAAGATCTCATATCATCAAAACAAGCACCTGAACGCATACCTCTCCAAAAAACTATATAAGGGTGCAAGGATTTACGTGGATACGCAAAAACAACAACTCTCTGACAATCAGCAGCATACACTGAAAATAGAACAAAATATTCCACTTGCTGATAAAAATTGGTTCCAAACTGGTGGCAACGCAAGATTTTACTGTGAACCTACAACGGCAACAGAATTTGCTTATGCCCTCTCATTTGCCCAGCAAGAGAACCTGGATATTTTCATGCTCGGACAAGGTGCAAATATTTTAATCAGCGATGATGGTTTTGACGGACTGGTCATAAGACCACAGCTTGCCAATATCACTTTTCAACTGCTTGATCAGCAAACTGCGTTTGTCACGGCTGGCGCTGGAGTTACATTCCACGATCTTATCTTATCTTGCCTTGACCACAACATGCTAGGCCTTGAAGAATTTAGTGGTATTCCTGGTACAGTTGGCGGATCCGTCTATATCAACTTGCATTACTACGAATTCCTACTTGAACAGTTTTTGGTCAGCGCTCAAGTCATACATCGCACAACCGGTGAAATTCTCAACGTAGAGCCAAGTTGGTTTAATTTTGGATACGACGAATCGCGACTGCAAGATAAACAATATTATTTAGTAACCGCTACATTTAAAGTTAAACGTGCAACTGACCCAGAAATTGCATACGCACGTGGCCGACGAGCAGAAATTATTAGACATCGTGAACGTCGCTTCCCCACTCAACGCACATGCGGTAGTTTTTTTAGAAACTTTTTACCATACGAAGTTGAAAACACGGACAAAAAATTAATTTATGTAGCCTACTATCTAGATAAAGTTGGCATTAAAGGTGATTTATCGGTGGGAGATGCAATTGTTTCGCATCAGCATGCAAACATGATCGTCAATCGCGGTAAGGCAACAAGTACCGACATCATACAACTGGTACAAAAAATGCAACAACTTGTAATGCAACAGTATGGCATTAAACCACAAGCAGAATGCCAGCTCATTGGTTTTAAAAATAATCCTCTAGCGTAATAGCTATAGTTTTTATACTAAAAAAAGCCGCTTCATTTTATGAGGCGGCTTTTTTTAATTGTTACATGATCGAACTGAGCGGTATGCAGATTTTAAACCTTGGTACGTAACCAAAAATGGTAACAAGTAACAACACGCCCTCACATTTACCGCAAGCGTCTCCGATCTAAATTTAGTATCTAAAAACTGTAACCGCTCGACATTTGCATTGATATAATTTTGCAAGCGCTGATCAAACAGTTGCACTCGAGTATGCACCTGCGCACTCATGGAAGATAACTTTTGATGATAATAATTTGGAACACCCGCAGAAGCTGCGGCAACACTAAGAACAGATATCATTACAAATATTTTTTTATACATGAGTATCCCTTCATATCAGATCCAAAACATTTCCCCATACTATCAAATAACTTTGATAGTCAAAAAGTAATTTTTCACACTTGCCACTTAAACTGCAGATGCTGTTAATTTCACTTGGCGAGGAGAACCTACGGCGTTGTTATAATCAGAATCTTTACGATTGCTTGGTTGAAGGTTCAATTGTAACAAGAATGCATCTTTCCAGCTTTTTTCTGTTGCCTGCGCAGCAGTTAACGACTGTGGCAATTGCGCATCAACAGCATTGCTTATTGTTACTTGAAAATTTTGACCCGGAGAAAACACCATTGCATCTTGTGACCACAGCTGAATCAAATCACTACCATTATACCACAACTGAATGATCACCTTCGTCTGACCCTTTGCTGCTTTCACGTTTGGCATAATCAAATCAGTCAACAACGGATTAGAGCTTATAACAATTGCATAACCACCCATCGCTTTCCATCCTTCAGACAAAAGCTGTGCTGTTAAATCACTTCCCGTATAATTACGCACAGTCGAAATATATTGTGCTTGTGCAGCCTCTTGTTGCAGCCAATATTCTTGATTGTTACACAGTTGGATAGTGTGTCCACCAGAAATATCATATCCATGCACTGCAATCTGCGTATCCTTACAGCCTTGAATACCATCAGCTGCTGATAAAGGACACAAGAAACTATTTTTATCTATATCCGACTCTTCCACCAGACCTTGAAACAACACCTGTGCATATAAAGACATCTCGCACAACAAAAAAACACAAAGAAAAAATCCACTCTTCATAACATCTCCTTTTTTATTTTTATCTTAACATCAAACTATGCCTGATTCTGTTTTCCTCGCAAATATTTTTCGCGATCGTTTTGCCCACAAAAAACAACACTACCAGAACTTGCTGCGCTTATAGCGCTTTGTTGTGTTGCCTGTGACATATCCGATTGATTACCCGACAAAGACGCATCTCCTGTAGATTCTGCGCTACTCGGCATCCGCTCTAACCAAGCACGCATCTTTAACCATGGACCAACCAAAGCAGAATATAATGCTATAAACTCCTGAGCCTGCACGCACCGCTCTTTAGGTAATGTACGCTGTTGCCACAGCACTGAGTGCATAGTGCTTACACAATGTGCATCGTAACCATCAACTTGCATAGCAGCATTAAGCAAATCCTCTTCGCGCTGTTCAGCGTTTTTTACAAAAAAAGGTGGATATAAACATACATCTGTACCAATCACTCCAACAGATCTACAAATATCAAAATCATCTAATTGCTCTACCTGTCGAACACTTACAACTCTGTTGCCAGAAAACCTACGTATCCTGCGGATAGCATTTTGCATTATAGAACTTTGGACCTCTCCAGTATCTTGCCGTAAAATATATTTTTCTGAAATATCTCTTTGCGCGTCATATTCCTCAAAAAATTTATTCTGAGTTACACCTACAAGGCGACAAAACTGCTGCAATAAAAAGTTTCTTTGTTGATCTACGAACCTCTCATAATTGTATTCTGCTGTTGCAGCAACAGAAACACTGCTTTCACGACTTGATTCATCTCTTTCTCGTTTTTGAGGAGCAGTAAGAAGCGGAAGCAACGACCCATGCCCTCGCGTAGAAGCTTCTAATTTAATTTCAAAACCTAAAAAAACTATTAATGCTATGCACTTAATACGATAAAGTTTGTTCATATTATCCAATCCTGCAACCGTCTATTTTCATAATCAAAATCAATAAAAACATTTTTCTACAAAAAGAGTATCACCTTCGATATCAATAAAAAAGACTAATGAATTTTATTTTCCAACAACAGCTTGATCTTCTATTTATCCAGCCAATACCTCTTGTGATAATATCATATAACACCAACTCTGTTTTCACCTTATTCCACCTACAATTCAACCCTCAGCGCAATATAAATATTGCACTTCGACAACATTCATATATATCGTGCTCATTAGTAACGAATCTATTAAATAAATTAATGAGAATAGTATGATTTTAAATTATCGATTGTTTATTCTACTCATAATCATCAGCAACACCATTACACCAGAATTCATTTTATACAAAAAAGATGCTGAAAAAATAGCACCTTTAAATTATAAAGATATGAGTAATACCGAGAAAGCAGATCTCATCAATTTATATGACGCAACGATTTTTCGTTATCAATGGCCAACTGTTTTAAGATATTATGATAAATTTACAGATCAAGAAAAAAAGGACTATGAAGACGCATGTTCCATAGAACTGGGTTTATCTAATTTTATAGCAAAAAAAGTAGAATCCTTATCAAAAAATAAATATAGCAGCGCTTGGATCCCTACAACTATTTTTGAATTACAGACTTTATCATACTGCGTAAAAAACATGACAGAAGAAATAATTAAAGAAAAATTTACAAAGTTACCAAATGAAAAGAAAGGAGATTTTTTTGAAATTTTCTTTATCCAGGAATATTTATTTAATATTTTTGATGAGTTACTAAATTCATATCAAAAAGAAGGTGCATTCATAACAACATACAGCGGCAATGAAAGCGTTGTTGCTGAATTCATTAATAAAACAGTTACAAATATTTCCAACAATAAAACATTCGGGCAAAAATTCAGAATCATGTATTTTTCTCCTGAGCAATTATTACAATACAAGATTACTTGGCCTAATTTTAGCATCTATGAAGGTTCTTGGCTCACAATAATCCAGAAAATTTTGCAGGTCGAAGAAGTTGCTTACCAAAATAACCAATTCTTATTATTACGCGGCACAAATGGATACAACACTAACCAACAAGATCATATTGATTATCAACTAGGATCTGAAATAGGTATCAGTTATGGATATTCTCTGTTTGCTGGCACAGTGTTTGAGCGATTTTATAAAGTAGGCGATAAGAATACTATATCTGTTGCAGGAGCTCGAGCTTTAGATTATATAGAACATTTCAAAATCGGTTATTATCTTTCTTTAAGCATCAAGGATTTTGATAACCTACGCAATATATTCTCTTTGCCAGATCTATCAACATTTGAAAGCTTATTTGGTGCAGGAGAAGAATTTCATCCACGATTACGACGCAATATACAGAAATTGCCAGAACAACAAAAACATCAAATTGCACAGCAACTATCTCAATACCTGCAAAAGGCAAAATTCCTAAAACTAGAGCAAATCAATGCGCAGAACCAGAAGATTCTCAAGCAAGATATTGAATTACAACAAGAAGAAATTTTATATGGCCAAGGACAGGGTCGATTTGAAATCACACATGCAGAAGAACTTGAATTTTATAACAACATTATAATACCGCTTGTTGAAAGTGGAAAACCTCTGCCTGCAATGATAACGCCCTACATTAAATTTTTTGATACCACAATTCTGCAAAAATTAACGACTCAACAATTAAGCTCTTTAACCCCTGAACAACTAAACTCTCTGGATCAAATGAAACTCCTTAAACAACTAAGCCCTGCACAATTACAAGCCCTAATAAATAGCGATAAATTTCAAAGTTTACCTTTTAATCTTTTTAATGATCACATAATATCAAAGCTAAAACCAGAACAGATAGCATCATTAAGCTTGCTACAAATGAACAGCTTTAACAAAGACCAATTAGAATCATTCCGTCATCATTTAAGATCATTCAATCATGCTGAAATGACAAAATTAGCAAATCCAGAATTTATTAAACAATTACCAAGCACTTTTCTTGCTATATTTCCAATATCTGAATTTAACCAACCACAAACTCAAGCTTTACGAGTTCAAGCACTACAACAAGCCGAACTACATCAAATCAACACTCAATACCTATCTAAAGAACAAATAAAATCTCTAGGTATAAATATTACATTACTATACGATTTCCAAATTTATAATTTATCTACTGATGCTATACAAGCACTATCAATAAATATCTTTGGCTTACCAATGCAAGAACAAGAACTCGAAGATATCAAAAATAAAATAGCAGCTCTTAGAAAAGATCGAGATAACCTCAACAAGGACTTCCAAAAGATTAATGATTCTCATTCTGAAGAAGACAAAGAAAAAATAAACCTTAAAAATGAAAAAACTAGAAATGATATCAAGGAGCTATCTAAACAAATTGACTCCCTAGAATATTATATTGAAAACAATGAAAGGTATGTCATCAACTGCACTGATATATCTAAATTAAGCATAGAACAAATTCAAAAAATTAATGCTGATTTAGCATTAAAGATGAATAGTCATGATCTATCCCAGCTGACATTAGATCAGTTTCAAACAATTTTATCTTCAGATAAAACTGTTTTTAATGCATGTATAGAAAACCAAGATAAACAAGTTTCTTTTCTTCTCCCTGACAGAATTTGCCTCCTAAACGATCAACAGATGGCAAGGATTAATAAATACTTCCTTATGCCAGAACAAATCAATGCCTTACAGGAATGCAATAATGAATTTAACAGTGCTAAAAAACTCCCTGAAATAGGAGATCGTACTAGAAGTATATGCGACTTTGAAAAGCAAGAACTCCAAAAGATCAACTCCACTTATCTTACCAAAAAAATGATTTTTCATTTAAACGCCTGTGGAAAACTTGGCGACGTATCGTTCGCAAACGGCATTCAAAATAAAACCTTAGACGCTATGTTGGACAAAACAGAACAAAACAGATATTGCCCAATACTCAAATCTATAATAAATAACCCTAAAACAATTCTCACTAATGAACAAGCACACAGCATCGCAATTGCTTGCAACGGGTAGTGTTTGATAATGATTTTACGCGCCCTAAAACAATATAAATAACGAATCTATTAAATAAATTAATGAGAATAGTATGATTTTAAATAATCGATTGTTTATTCTGCTCATAATCATCAGCAACACCATTACACCAGAATTCATTTTATACAAAAAAGATGCTGAAAAAATAGCACCTTTAAATTATAAAAACATGAGCGATAATGAAAAAACAGAACTCATAGAACTCTATGAAAAAACGATTATTCGTTACCAATGGCCAACCGTGTTAAAATATTACAGTAATTTCAGTCATAAAGAAAAACAAGACTATCTGCATGCATGCTCTATTAAAAAAGGATTATCAGATTTTATAACAAAAAAAGTAGAATCCTTATCAAAAAATAAATATAGCAGCGCTTGGATCCCTACAACTATTTTTGAATTAAAAACTTTATCATATTGCGTACAACACATGACAGAAAATGTTGTTAATCAGCAACTCCAACATCTAAAAAATCAAGAAAAACAAGCTGCGTTGCAAGCATTTTTTGTACAAAATTATGTATTTAATATATTTGATGAACTATTAAACACATATCAACAACAAGGTATATTTGTCACGCAATATAGCGGCAATGAACCGTTTGTTGATAAATTCATCAAAGAAATTGTTCCCAATCTCACCAACAACACATCTTTTGGTCAAGATTTAAGAATCATCACGCATACTCCCCAACAAATATCTGAACTAACAAACAATCCTTTATATAAAAATTTAAAATCTCTTAATTTTAGCATATATGAAGATGAGTGGCTCAATATCATCAAAAAATATTTGAAAGCGGAAGAAGAAGCATTTTTCAATAATCAGTTTACATTACTCAGAGGCACCAATGGATATACCATCAATCCACATAATCGACCTACCGCCTATAACCCGAACATAGATCAACAGGATTACATTGACTTTCAACTAGGTGGCACCAATGGTATCAGCTATGGCTACTCTCTTTTTGCAGGAACGGTTCTTGAACGATTTTATCAACAACAATTTTCTAACATTAAAGAACCCCGTGGGGCTCGAGCTTTAGATTATATAGTAAACTCAGACATTGGTTACTATGTAACTTTAAACATCAAGGATTTTCAATCATTACAACAAGTATTCTCTTTACCAGGTCTATCAACATTTGAAAGCTTGTTTGGCCGCGGAGAAGAATTTCATCCTCGCTTAAAGACCAATACTGATTTTTTGTCAGAGCAACAAAAAAATATAAGAGCTCAAATGTTAGCTCAACTTCTCAGGAATGCAAAGTTTATAAAAATAGTGGAAATATATCCCTATAGAAACGAAAAAATTCTAGCAAACGATATCCTGCTACAGCAAGCAGAGATCTTATATGGTCAAAAGCAAGGTAGGTTTAAAATTATGCATGCAGAAGACCTTGCATTTTATAACAACATCATAGTTCCTCTTATTGATAGCGGAAAGCCTTTGCCGCAAATAACAGTACCTTATTTTAAATACCTTAACTCTCAGGCTCTGCAAAAACTAACAAAAACACAGCTCGAATCTTTCAGTGCTGAACAAGTCAATGCTCTTACCGCGACACAACTCCAACAACTCAAACCTGATCAATTAAAAATATTGCTAACTCCCGAAAAAATTGGATCTTTAACGAGCATTATTTTTGATGCACAAATAATATCCACACTGACCAAAGATCAACTGGAAGCTATAAGACCTAAACAGATAGAAGAATTTAATCAAGAGCAATTCAAATTATTCAGCAATGATCAATTAATGATACTGGCATCTCCTCGTCATATTTCCCTACTACATCCATACACGCTTTTCAGTTTTCCTGTATCTGATTTTAATCAACTACAAACTCAAGCATTACCCATGCATTCAATCATGTGGTTCAAGTCAGTCCTGGATAAAATCAATACCGAATATTTATCTCCACAACAAGTACAAACACTTGGTAAAAACATTGTAGATTTACGTGATGCACAAATTTATAACTTACCAGCTGATGCTATACAAACGCTGACTACAGACATACTTGGTTTAGCCATCAGAGACCAAGAACTCATAGAGCCCAACCAGAATCTCTCCGTCCTTGTCACAAGAAACACCCATCTGTCTGAACAAATAGCGCAAATGAAAGCACAGATAGAGGCAGCTCAAGATGCCACAGTACAAGAACAACTCACCCAAGAAAAAAACAACCTGCTCACTAAGCAGCAAGAACTATCATCAGAAATAACAGACTTACAACAACATATCGCAAACAAAACGCGATACGTCATCAACTGTGTTGATATTGCAAAACTGAGCATACAACAAATTGAAAATTTTAATTCTTACTTAGCACAGAGAATAAATGATAACACTGTCTCTCAATTTACATTAAAGCAGTTTAAAACAATTATAGCTTTACCCGATCAAGAAGTTTTTCGTGAATGCATCAAAAACAATAATCGACAAACTGTTTTTCTTTCCCCCGACAGAATATGCTTACTAAGCGGTGAGCAATCAAAAGAAATTAATCATGCATGGCTAACCAAGGAACAAGTTAAAGCTTTGAGCTCATGCGAAAAAACTTAAAACAAGATCTGCTCACTCTATGGTAAACGAAGCATCATAGCTATTCCCCAAAACGATCTCTTTCATACGCCACTATTTCTGCTCTGGTTGGACCTTCTTGATGACGATGGTTAGACCGAGCTTGTCGCTGCTGACTCGTTAAAGCACGATTATGAAAATCTTGTACAATAGTACGCACCTTCCAAGCACTTACTGGATCATAATCTGCCATAAACTTTCGATGCGTCGCTTCATGCCCCAGATAATCTTGTATGTAATTTATAGGTGAAACTACTTGCTGACTCAAAAAATCTTGCTCTGTTTTCTCTCGTGCTTGAAAACACATACTAATATCAAGAAACGCTTTACTCCAACGCTGAGCAACCCTTTCAAGTCGATACGACTCCTGTAATACTCTTACTATATTTTCTTTCTGTGGAGCTCGTTCCACTATGCTTTGTTGCTCTTTTAACAGCTGTCGAAACGTTGCTAACCATACCAAGATACGCTGACAAGAAGATGGTGGCAATCTATTCAAATGTTTTTCATATTGCTTACAAATTGCATCGTTACCATTACTGTGTACACGAATCATACCACACTGATAATTATTGATATGCGCAGGCGAAACATTGTCTTCTAAGCGACACATTCCCATCTGCAAAAAAATGACTCCTCTCAACTGATGTGCATTTTGATAAATTTTACTGTTTTTTTGCACAAAGTCCGACACAGGAACTTTCAACAATGTACAAAGTGCATCCTGAATAGGTACTGCTTGAGCATTAAAAACAACGTCATATTGTTGCCCCAGTGTTTTATGAGGATGTGGCTCATAACCAACTCTGACATGCCCAAACAAACCTAAAGTCAATGCGACATCATCATCAAGATGACGCACATCACTTTCTAGCACTAAGGGCTGCTCTTGCTTATCAACAGATATTTGAATATCGCTCTCATCATAATCCGCATCATAACCCGCTTCAAAACTAACATTCGGCCTTACAACCCTGTGCCCACTGCGACAGCGCTTTCGAGGGCGCCACTCTCCTAAATTGTCACTACTTGGAAATGCAGTACCCACTAAACTTAAAACCATAAAAAAACGTATATAAATAGGCATTATCTTCCCTAAAAAGATAGCATATGAGAAACAAACACATTGTGTTATACTATATAAAAAAACAAACTCTGTTAATAGCTAAAACATATGAACCCATACTTTTATTTCGAAATTATTTATCAATCTAAGAAGTCTCGTGCTCGCGTTGGAAGAATCCATACTCCACACGGAATTATTGATACTCCAAGCTTTGTTGCTGTCGGTACCAATGGAACACTCAAAGCGCTCGATAACGTCTTGCTATCACAGCTCAATCAACAACTGATGTTTTGTAACACTTACCATCTTTTGCTCCATCCTGGACCAGATGTTGTAGCCCAAGCTGGCGGACTGCATCAATTTATTGGCAGAAAACAACCCATCATTACTGATTCTGGAGGCTTTCAAGTCTTTAGTTTAGCCTATGGTGGCGTTGCAAGTGAGCTGAAAAGCAAGGGACAAAAAGATCAAAAAAACTCAGTACTCAAAATAACTGAAGATGGCGTAACATTTAGATCTTATCGTGATGGATCGCTGTTACAGCTCACTCCAGAGAGCTCAATTATAGCTCAAAAACAACTCGGCGCAGATATTATCATTCCTTTCGACGAACTCCCACCATATCACATCGATCATCGTGCTCTTAAAAGATCGCTTGATCGCACCCACAGATGGGAAGCACGATCACTACAGCAACACATGACCAATCGTGCACAGCAAGCAATCTATGCCGTCATTCACGGTGGCATCATTCCTGAGTTTCGCAAAGAAAGTTGTAAAGTTCTTACAAACTTACCATTTGATGGCTTTGCCATTGGTGGTAGCGTAGGAAAAAACAGACAAGAAATGATTGATATGCTGCAGTATACCGTACCTCTTCTACCCCATGATAAACCAAACCATTTACTGGGCATTGCAGACCTTCCATCGATTGATGCTATTATTCCGCTAGGAATCGACACGTTCGATAGCTCGCATCCTACAAAATGTGCCCGACATGGTCATATCATGACATGGCAAGGCACCAAAAAAATTAACCAAAGTATCTGGAAATATGATTTCAGTCCAATTGACGCAACATGCGATTGTTACACCTGTAAAAACTATTCGATTAGCTTTATTTATCATCTATTTAAGGCAAAAGAAGCAGCAGGTCATACTCTTGCAACTATTCACAACATTACTCACATGAACCGTTTAATGCAGCACTATAGAGAAAAAATCCTCGCAGGAGACCTATGATTATTCAGTCTTTTCACAATCCTAAAATTAAGCACCTGGTACAACTACAAAATAAAAATTACCGCTCTCAAAACCATGAATTTATAGCTCAAGGTATCAAAACTTGCTTAACGCTTATGCAAGCAGGATACGATCTAAAGGCTATTTTTATGACCGAACCAATTTATATGGCTCACCAAGATGATTTCTTGATCGAAGAAGTTTACTTAGTAACAGAAGAGATCATGGAACATGTCAGCACCATGACAACTCCAGCGGGTATAATTGGTATCTTTGCAATTCCAAATCATGAACTGGCAGCATCAAGCAACGCCGTCATTTTACATGGAATTCAAGATCCAGGAAACCTGGGTACCATGATCAGAACAGCAACCGCGATGAATCTGGAAGCTCTGTATTTAATCGATACTGTCGACGTTTACAATCCAAAGGTGATACAGGCTACTACAGGATCACTTGCATCACTTAAAATATATCAAACATCATGGCAAGAAGTTCAAAAAGTGATTGCCGACATTCCGATATGTGCTCTAGTTGTCTCTTCAGGACAAAAACCAGAAGAACTACCACTCCAAAAATCAATCCTGATCATTGGAAATGAAGGCCAAGGACTTCCTCGCGATGTTATTCAGGCATGCACCTATCGCATGACCATACCAATGCCAGGAAAGATTGAGAGCCTCAATGCGGCAGTAGCAGGTAGTATCGCTATGTACTTAAAATCGCAATCTGTATAGAATACGTTAATAAAATTGAGCGCCCATAAATCCAAGCCTTGCTACGACAATAGTACACTTCAGGCTTAAAGGTGACATAAAGGAATGACCATGAACAGCCAAAAAATATCTCTAAAATCTGCTATTTTGATGAATCTTAATATTATGGCGGGTGCTGGAATATTTATTAATATTGCAATCCTTACCCAGAAGCTACAACTACTGGGTGGTTTGCTCTATTTACTAGTAGGCTGTTTTACATTCCCTCTTATTTTTACGTTTGCGCAATTAACCCAAATGTACCCAGTTGGTGGATTTTACGCATTTGCACGTCCCATGAGCCCGTTTTTGGGGTTCATCAGCTGTTGGTCTTACTTCTTTGGCAAACTTGCTTCTGTGGCGCTATATTTACACGTAGTGACCCGTTTTCTACAGCAGCTCTTGCCTTATCCATTCGCTGATATCCACCCACTCGCCATCAGCCTTGGTATTTTAGCTTTATACATGTACCTGAACTGTCAGAATTTGCGAACAGGCGTTATAATTCAACAATGTTTTGCGTCAGCTAAAACAATACCCATGATCCTGCTAATAATCCTTGGAATCTACCATTTTGACATTGAATTGTTCAGCCTTTTCCCTTTCACAGAACCTTATATGAACTTTATATTCACACTTCCAAGCGTGCTGTATTGCTTTTCTGGCTTTGAAGCGGCATGCTCAGTAAGCCGAAACATAGAAAACGCTCAAGTTAACGCTCCTAAAGCGATTTTTTATTCATTTTTCTCAATTATTTTAATTTATATCGCATTCCAGACGCTCATTGGGATGATGTTAATGCCAAATATCGCAAATATTGGCGACTACACCCAAGCGTACCCATATTTAATGCAGCTAGTACCAACAAATTTGTGGCTACAGACGAAGTTAGCAACTGCCATAAGCTTTCTTATTGGGTTCTCGGCTATGGGTGCCGCATACGGCATTTTATTCTCAAATGCATGGAATTTGTATACCCTAGCCCAAAACAATCATACTTTTGCAGATAAAGCCATTGTAACGCTCAATAAACACTCTGCTCCACAAACTGCCGTTTTTGCAGAAGGCCTGATCTGTGCATTATTTTTGATGCTTACCGGGGGAAATCAGCTCGCATTACAACAAATATCAACCCTTGGTGGCACCGTAATGTATACCATCAGCAGCATCGCTTTCCTACGCATTAACCCCAACACAAGACTTTTAGGGACATTATCTCTTATAACATGCTCTGGATTCATAGTCTCATGTCTCATAAGCGCCTACCAACACAATAGTGTTTCTTTATACCTATTTACGAGCCTACTTCTCCTGGGAACACTGATGTACTGGGCCTGCCAGAAAAAATAGCCAAGGGCTTTTTACATTAAAAGGCATATCGGGCATTCTAGTAATAACTTTCAAATAAAAGTAAAAAAATAAGGAGTTACATTATGAAAAAGTTATTATTAACAGCCCTTCTTTCAATATCAGCTATATCATTTGCCCCGGCATTCAAAGCTGGCATTGCAAATGGAAACGTACCAGCACAAGGACGCGTAGTAGCAAATCCACAAACAACTCAAATGCCTGATATCGTTGCACAAGTTCTTGCAAACATTAAACAAGGTGGCCTTTTAGCACCTCGCGCAGATCGTCTTACAAAGCTAAATAACTCTGTAACAGCTCTTACTGCTTGGGCACTAACTATTGCACCACAAGACTTAACAGAAAGCGCTAAAGAAAGCATTTTAGCTGCGTATGATGCATTCAACAAAGAAGCTGATGATTTATTTGAATTATATAAAGATAATGCTTTTGCAAACTTCTTTACAAAGTGCCAAAACACAACATGTAAAGACCTTGTAAAATTGCAGCAAACTATCGCTGAACAAAAAGAGAGAATCTCTGGATACAGCATATGGAACAATATGGTTAAAAAACCGGTTAGTGGTCTTTTAACAAAAGCTAACAAAAACTGGACAAACCGAGTTATTGCAGCAGCTCTTGCAGTTGCAGCAATCAAAATGGCTCCAGCGGTAGCTTCATATGCATACTATAACTCAGGTTACCTAGGTAAAGCACTAAAATGGTGTGTTACCCCAGGTGCAGTATACAGCCCGGCTCCTAAAGTTGCTACTCCTCAAGTTGCTGCTCCAGCAGAAAGCAAAGGACTACTTGCAAGATTGATGGCATAGTTCAATAGAATTTAAACAAAAGGCTTTGGGTAAAACCAAGGCCTTTTTCTTTGCTTAAGCAACCCTTGTCTCATCGCTAAAACACCCCGATGCTTTTGCACAAAAACAAAAAACATGGCACACTTAAAACATAAAAAAGAGTTGGTAGCACTTATAATATAGTTAATCATTTTATGGAGGTTACCATGAAAAAATTTCTACTTGGTATGTTGCTGTGCTCAAGCATAGTAGCAGCACCAGCCGCAGCACTGTTACCGCCGGTTTTTGCCGCACCAGGTAACTTACAATTACACGATAACGCAACACAGCGCGGAATCATAATGGATACAATCCTAAATAATTCACAATTTCAAGCAGAGGCTCAAACTATCAAAGAGTTTCTCAATATTCCGATAACACAAGCCAACATTCCATTCTCATCTCAACAAATTATTCAAAAAGTACAACAGTCTACAGATTGGGAAAAAGCAATAGCTGTCATCGAAGCTTTTGAAAAAGCACTGATGCACCGATATCATTATGATCTGTACGCGCTTGGGTCATATCGACCTTGGCAAAGTATCTTTATAACCGGTATTAAATATAGCTGGATGGATCCTATAAAATGGATTAATCCTATGAACTGGGTCAGCGAAAATAGCCCAACTGCCACACAAATTCTTACAGAACTTGAATACCTAGCTCGCATTGCTCACTTGCACTCATACGTAACGGGAAAAAGATTAGAATATACCGTCCAATCGTATCGTCACTGGAGACGCAACCTAGCACTAACAGTGCTTGCATACTTCAGCGCAGACGCATATAGCCGCGGATGGAAAGGATCAAGTTTAAACGACCTATGCAAAGGTGGTTTATCAAATAGCCCTATTATGATAGAAAAATTTGCAGAAAACGTTGTTGGTGCAACTACTGGCATAGCAGCGCTCACCAAACAAGCTGCTAACCGTGGTTACAAAATAGCACAACCAATTGTTGATGCGATATGCTACGGAAATCACAATAAAGAAATAGAACCAGCTCAATTAATACCCGGTAGAATCAGAAGCTGGTGGAATCGCAAAGAAATAGCACAATCTGCTAACGCTCATGCCGAAAACCCTGCACGCACAGGATTTACTCAATATGCAAAAGATACCTACAGCTCATACTACGCACTTATCAAACAAAAACTTTCTGCCAATAATTAATTAACGCACCTTAAGGCAAATTGCCGCACAAAGACATAAAATCAAAGTGACAATATGAAAACGTATTGTCACTTTTGATTCTTTCCACCCAATCATCTCAAAATGATGATGAAGTGGCGCCATTTTAAACATTCTTCTCCCTAAAATCTTTACCGATGCGACCTGTATAATGACAGAAAGCGCTTCCATAACAAAAAGACCTCCAGCTATCGGCAATAATAATTCCTGCCTTGAAATAAGCGCAAGCATTGCTAGCACAGCTCCTAGAGGTAATGATCCAACGTCTCCCATAAAAATCTCTGCCGGATAGGCATTAAACCATAAAAAACCAAGCATCGCGCCTATAAGGATTGCCCCCACAATCACAGCCTCACTACATCCCGTGTAAGATATATGCAAATACGATGCAAATTCAGCATGGGAAGCCATATATGCTACCCCCGAAAAAAATACAAAGTTAATCAACAAAGCTCCAGTAGCCAGCCCATCAAGCCCATCGGTCAAATTTACAGCATTACTTGTCCCGATAATAACAAACATAATCCATGGAATTAATAGATATCCAACCGGCAACACAAACCCCTTAAGAATTGGGGCATAAATGACCAAGGACGGAGCTTTGAGCCATATCCAGCATAAAGCTAACACCAGAGCACAAATGAGCTGTAATCTAAACTTTAAGCGCGCAGAGATACCTTTTTTATATAAAACCTTAAAAACGTCGTCTAGAAAGCCTATTGCTCCAAAAAGGAACATACAAAGAGCTAAAATCCACACTTCAGGCTTCGATAAATCACACCAGAGCAACATATTTAAGAAAACCATACCCAAGATAAACAACCCTCCCATCGTCGGCGTAGAGCCCTTTTCTTGATGAGACTGAGGGGTAAACGGACGAGCTGTGTTTTGAAATATTTTGCGAGAAAATGCGATAAATCGATGGCCAAGAGCCACTGAGAGCACAAATGTGGTCAAAAGACCCATGATGGCCCTGAAGGAAATATAGTGAATAACGTGTGCTAAAGAGCATGACTGAGCAAGGTGCATTCCAACAAAATACAGCATAAAGTCCTTTATTTAAACCATTTATTGTAATTCATAGTACCCTCTCAATCGAAAGATTTCAAACATATTCTATAAAAACGCCACCCCCTTTTGACCAACAAAGGGGCATAGGGTAACCTGAGTACATGATTAAAAAAGAAATAGTCCCTAAACAAAGAGGTGTTATTATGAAATCTTTAAGTAAGATTTTCCTGCTGACCGTCCTTGGCTTAGGAGTGTATGTAACAGAAGTCTTTTCAAACGATGATATTCAATCTAAAATTCATAACATCGTACAAACAAAGATCTCGTCGCTTGCAGGAACAGCTCCTACAAACGATAACGTAGCTTTGGTAAAAATACTTGAGGAAATAAAAGTAGATTTACTTGACGTGTTGAGTACAGCTCCAGACACAGAGCAATATAAGAAATTGCAAACTGCTGTCAAAAACTTAAATACGAAAAACATGCTTGTAATGGTAGGACATGTCCGCATCATTCTAGCAAACCTTGATGAGAAAACTAAAAATTTAATTCTCGATCACGTTCCACCTAAAATTAAGCCGTTTATCACGCAATAAAAATCCACAGTAGTGACAAAGGGAAGCGGAGGTTACACGAAGCTTTTCTGAATGAATAATTCAAAAAATACGAAGTTGAAATCAATCAACTTCGTATTTTTTTATCTAAAAAAGATAGTACTAATTCCGACAACATAGTTATATTAACTCAAATACAACTCTACACTTGCAAACATGATGTATTGTAAAACATAAACTCAACAACTGGCTTGCATTCTGATTATGCTCTGCAAAAGATTAATATAATTTAAAATAAGAATGCGAATTCCCATGCTACACAAAACAAAACAACTATTTCTAATTACACTTTTTTTAACCACATTATCACACACCACTGCATCAACAAAAATTCATGATGCCGCCATTTTTGGCAACTGCGATGAAATCAGGCGTTTAATTAAAGAAGGAGCTAACCCTAATGATAGAAATCATTTCAGCGGCACGCCTCTTTACGTCGCTGCATCAATGAACCACATAGATGCAACAGAAACTCTTATCGCACTTGGTGCTCACAAGAATTCTCGAAATTTTAGACATCAAACAGCTTTGCACATAGCTGCCCTAAAAGGCCATACAGGCGTTGTAAGCACCCTTATAAAATTAGGCGCTAATCCAAATGCTAAACAAATATGGGGACTCACCCCTTTTCACTTCGCAGCACTCAGAGGCCATAAAGATATAATACGCATTTTTCTTGAATGCGGTGCCAACAAGGCTGCTCTTGATATGAATAGCAAAACCGTTGCAGATATTGCTGAAGAAAAAATCCTGCATGATTTGCAATACATACACCCAATGTCTGCCCGCGCATTTATAAGATGGTATACACCTGAAAGAGCACAACTATGCTATAGTTTACCAGGAAAAGCTGTTACATACGCCTATCAGCAATATGTTCAGGGAAACCCACAATTACTTGCCACTATTTTATCTGGTTATTTTGTACCCACACCACAAACTAACACATTCTCAACAGGCCTCGTACAAGAATTTCGACAATTACTTGCAGCAATTACATCAAGCCATAAAGCATCTACACCACAAATTGCCAAACCTCATCGATTCCTTCCAGACAACCCCATACGAAATGCACACAGCCTTTTTGAACCAGAGACGCTCAGTTCTATCATTGATGATCTACAAACAAAATACCCCAATCTAAATTTTAACCATGATCTAAGCGCTCAAGCATCTCATGAACAACCAGAAACTAAAAAATTGCGACTCGAAAGGATACAAAAACTGTACGAACACATTAAAGATTCTTAAAAAGATCTACACATTGCTCAAATTTGTACTAACTGTAACTTTGCAGTATAATTTATATTATACCATATGCTATATCGTATTTTTTAAAAAAAATTAATTATGCAAAATCAATCTTTCGATGTCATCGTCGTTGGTGGTGGTCATGCTGGCGCTGAAGCAGCTTGGGCTGCTGCAAAAATGGGCTGTAACACACTGCTACTAACACTAAACAAAAATAAAATGGGCCTTATGCCATGCAACCCTTCAATTGGTGGTGTGGGTAAAGGACATATTGTATTCGAAATCAGCGCACTTGGCGGTCTCATGCCAAAATTATGCAGCAAAACATATTTGCAAGCTCGCATGCTCAATACCAAAAAAGGCCCTGCTGTTCAGGGACTTCGATTACAAATCGACAAAGATGCATATTCTTCCCTTGCAAGCCAAACATTACAAAACACACGCAATATCACCATAGCAGAAGAAATGGTCGATGAAGTATTGGTAGAAAACAATCAAGTAGTTGGCATACGCGCTGAGTCAGGCAACATTTACCACAGCAAACAGGTCATTTTAACAACCGGCACATTCCTCAATGGCCTCATTCATGTTGGAGAAAAAAACTATCCAGCAGGACGGCGTGATGAAAAAGCCGCAACAAAACTCTCAAACTTTTTAACCAAGCTTAATCTCAGACTTGGTCGCCTGAAAACAGGAACACCTCCTCGCTTGCTCACCAACACCATAGATTTTTCGCAACTCGAAAAACAGGAAACAGAGCCTCTCGATAGCTTGTATGAGCTACAACCACAAAAAGTAGTCAATACTCGAGACTGTTTTATTGCACACACCAATGAAACAACACATGAAATCATTCGCAACAACTTACACAAATCAGCCATGTACAGCGGCAACATTAAAGGTGTTGGTCCTCGCTATTGCCCTTCGGTAGAAGATAAAATCTCTCGATTTGCAGATAAAACGAGCCACCACATCTTTGTCGAACCAGAAACAGCCGAGTACGTTGAAGTATATCCAAGTGGTATGTCAACATCGCTACCAGAAGATGTACAGTATGCTTTTATCAAATCTATCAAAGGATTTGAAAATGTGACGATTGCAAAGTTTGGTTACGCTGTCGAATATGATTTTGTACATCCAGATCAGCTCAAACACTCCTTGGAAACAAAAAATATTTCCGGTCTTTTTTTAGCGGGACAAATCAACGGAACCACAGGATATGAAGAAGCAGCAGGACAAGGAATTATTGCAGGAATCAACGCCGCACTCAAACACCAGCAAAAAGATGCTTTAATTCTACATCGTCATGAAAGCTATATCGGCGTTATGATTGACGACCTAGTTACTCTAGGTGTTGATGAACCATATCGCATGTTCACATCACGCGCAGAGCGCAGATTAATCTTACGCCAAGACAATGCTTTCGCTCGACTTATGCCAAAAGCATATAACCTAGGGCTCATCGAAGATGAAATTTATCAGCAGTTTTTAACAGAGCAAGCTGAACTAGAAACAATAATTGCTGCTATTAATCTCAAATATAACAACTCTCAGCTTGCAGTCTTGCTCGAACAAGAACTGTCGGCTCAAGATCTAGCAATAGCTTTGGGGTACCATACGACTAGCAGAAATGCACTGTCCATTCTTTCACATGTAAAATATAAAGATTACATTAAACGCGAAGTCGCAGAGATCGAAAAAGCAGAAAAATTTAAACATTTAGGATTGCCAGCAGATAATATTATTTTAAATGCAGCAGGACTCTCAACCGAAATAAAACAAAAAATATTGCGCCATAAACCAGCAACTATTGGTCAAGCTACGCTTATTTCCGGGATGACGCCTGCAGCCATCGCACTGCTTATCTTACTCGCTCGCAAACCAGATATTGGGATAAAAATATGATTTTCATTAAAAACGTTACACTACAATTTGGTGGTCAAATTATTTTTGATAACGTTTCCTTTGCTATGCAGCCAGAAGATCGCGTTGGCCTCGTTGGTCGCAACGGTACCGGTAAATCTACTATGCTTAAAGTAATTGCTGACCAATGCGAAATCGACAAAGGTAATGTTGAGATTCAACGTGGATGCAAAGTTGCATACATGCCACAAGAAGTTGTCATCACATCTGAAAAAAGCGCACTTGACGAAACACTTTCTGTGCTTGCTGAACTCCAAGCTATGGCAGAAGAAAAAACTGCTCTCGAACTTATTATCCACGACAATCCAAGCGCCGCTGATGTCATGCGCTATGCTGAAATTGAACATGAGCTGATCGAAAATAATTTCGATGAAAAAAAAGCAAATGCACAAAAAATATTAACTGGTCTTGGTTTTGATAAAAACAAACTAACCCAAAGCGTATCTCAGCTCAGCGTTGGATGGCGTATGCGTATTGTGCTTGCAAAACTACTTCTACAAGAAGCTGATTTTTATCTGTTTGATGAACCAACCAACCACTTAGACATTACCGCAAAAAATTGGTTTTTACATTTTTTAAAAAATGGATCATTCGGTTATTTACTTGTATGTCACGATCGCTACTTCTTAGACAAAGCTTGCGAAAAAACATTTGAATTATCACAAGGTAAATTAACAATTTATCATGGTAACTACAGTTATTTCATCGAACAGAAAAAAATACGCGATGAATTTTTGCTCCAATCATACGAACAACAGCAACGAGAAATAAAGCAAAAAGAAAAAACTATCAATCGATTTAAGGCAAGTGCAACCAAAGCAACTATGGCGCAAAGCATGATGAAGAAACTCGACAAAATTGAGCGCATCGAAATCACAACTGGTCCACGAACCATGAATCTAAAACTTCTCACGCCGCAACGCTCAGGGCAATATGTTGCAACTATCAAAGATGTTTCATACTCCTTTGATAAAAAACTTTTTGATAACGTTTCATTTGAAGTTGAACGTGAAGATAAAATTGCACTCATCGCTCCAAACGGAACTGGCAAAACAACTCTGTTTAATTTGATCGCAAAAAAATTAGCTCTACAAAAAGGCACTATTTCTTTAGGGCACAATGTAGACGTTGCCCTATTTGATCAAGATCAAGAAAGAGTTTTAAATCCCAACAAAACCATCATTCAAGAAGTCACTGACTCATGTCCACGTATCCCAGAATCTCAAATACGCGCGACGCTGGGCGCTTTACTTTTTTCTGGCGACGACATTTACAAGCCTACAAAAGTACTCAGCGGAGGAGAACGTAACCGTGTTGCGATGGCAAAAGTAATACTAAGCAACGCAAACTTCTTTCTGCTTGATGAACCAACAAACCACCTTGATATTGAATCTAAAGAGGTCATTTTAAATGCTCTTAAGCAATTCCAAGGCACTATACTATTTGTATCTCACGATCAGGATTTCGTAAACCGACTAGCGACAAAAATAGCAGAACTAACACCAGAAGGCGTTACCATCTATTCTGGCAACTATGATCAATATTTAGCGGTAAAAGAAGCTGTGAAACAAAAGGCTGCTAAAGCTGCTAAGCCAGAAGTTAAAACAGTAGCAGCTGTGAGCAAGCCTGAATCCGAAAAAGATCTATACGAACTGCAAAAAAGATCTAAAAATCTTGAGAATAAAATCAACAAACTTGAACAACAGATGGCTGAACTGTTAGAAAAAATAGGCGATCATCAGTACGGTTCTAAAGAATATGATATACTCACCTCAGAAGTACAAAAAGCAGAGCAGAATTTAAAAACAGCATCACAAGAATGGGAACAAATTCAACGCATATTAACATCGGAGAATTAACCATGAGTCCAATATTACTACATTTGTGGGGACCTTTGTCAATCCATGCTTATGGGGTATGCATTTCTCTTGGAATTATTCTCGCGCTTTGGTTACTCCACAAGGATCAAAAAGCTAAACAACTTATGAGTCAATATGATCTCACCCTATCCTTGCAATACATAATTCTAGGAGGTTATTTAGGGGGCAGGATTGTATGTGTGCTCAGCGAAGATACCAACAACCAGGATTTTGTATTGCTCTTTAAGTTTTGGGAGCCAGGGTTTTCTGTTTTAGGAACCATTGTTGGCGCTGTAACCGCCTTATTTGTGTTATTATGGTACAAAAAAATTCCAATCTTAAACTACAGTGACCGTATTACAATATACGCACCACTCGTACAAAGCTTTGGAAGACTAGGATGTTTTTTTGCAGGATGTTGTTACGGCCAAACAACAAATGCATGGTGGTCTGTAATCTATCGTGATCCAGAACATATGGCACCACTTCACATACCGTTACACCCAACACAGCTGTACAGCAGCGCTATTCTTCTCATCATTTTTTTACTGCTCTATTTTTGCGTACAACGCATAGCAAAACAACCAGGCATAATTCTTTGTTCTTATTTAATACTCGTGAGCATAGAACGCTTTATGGTTGATTTTTGGCGATGGGATAGAACCTGGTGGGCATCATCAGAACAATTGTCATACTTATCAACCAATCAATGGATTGCCGTTGCACTATGCATCTGCGCTCTAAGTGGCATAATAGCTCTTAAATGTTTTCCGAAAAAAAATTATGGATCTATTTAGTTTTATAAAAAACAACGTTGATATTTTAAGCGTCATAGAACAATATACAGGACTTAAAAAAACAGGGTCTTTATATTGGAAAGGACGCTGTCCTTTCCACCATGAAAAAACACCATCATTTACCGTCAGTCCTCATAAAAATATTTATTACTGCTTTGGTTGTCATGCAACCGGGGATGTCATTAATTTTATTGAAAAGATCGAGCACCTTTCTGCGTTTGAAGCAACACAACACCTCGTGCAACGCTATCACTTAGAAGTACCTAAAGAAATTCAACAACAGCAACCAGGACTACAAGCATCTAAAAATTATTACCAACTATGTAGCGCCGTTACAAATTGGTGTAACGCGATGCTTCCTAAACATCCACTTGCTGCATCATACTTACAACAAAGAAATATTTCTGCTCCTACTATTGCACATTTCATGATCGGCTTTTTTCCAGGAGGAAGCCGAAATATTCAACAACTAATGTCGTATGTCACCCTACAAGGCTTCTCATCTCAAGATTTAATCAATGCAAATATTTTACTCAATGGTAAGCAAGGTTTATATTCACCCTATGAAAATAGAATTATTTTTCCCATCAAAGAACATTTAGGACAGGTCTGTGGCTTTGGAGGGCGTATTTTCATGCCTGATGATACACGGCCTAAATATTACAATTCTATGGACTCTGCTTATTTCAAAAAAGGCAAAATACTGTTCGCACTCGATGGAGCAAAACATGAAATACAAAAAAAACAAACCGCTATTATTGTTGAAGGATACATGGATGCTATCGCTCTGTGGCAACATGGATTTAAAAATTCAGTAGCTACACTGGGAACTGCCTGTTCATCTGAGCATTTACAACAACTTGCTAAACATGCTCAAACAATTTACTTACTTTATGATGCTGACCCAGCGGGAAAACAAGCAATCATGAGACTTGCTTCTTCATGCTGGCAACTCGATTTAGACCTCAAGGTTGCTACGTTACCAAAAGACCAAGATCCAGCATCCATGCTTGAACACAACAGCAACATTCAACCATACATTGAGCAAGCACAAGATATATTTAATTTCTTTGTAGAAGCAAAAACAGCAACGTTTGCTCAAGACTCCATGAAGCACAAAATGGCAACTTTACTCGAACTACTTGAAATTATTTCACAGGTTCAGGACAGTTTAAAACAAAATGTTTTACTCATGAAAACTTCAGAATCCTTACAAATACCTTTAGAAATTTTAAAAAACGAGTATACTAAAAAGCATGCCGCTCATCATAATCACAGCATGTCACCTCATAACGGTACAACAATAATAACAATACCCATTAAAGAGCCTCAAGAAACACAAAACAGCAAGCTTGAACAACAAATTATTGCAATTTTAGCATACAATCCACAAATAATGACAGAGCGCCATGAACTATTGCTTACAGCTTGTTTATCATCAGAAGCTCTTTTGATAGTACAATCTATCGTTGACCACCGAAAAACACATGAGGGGCCATGTACACATACCATAGAAGAAATGATCGATGCGCAATTAGTGAGCTATATACGCAGTCTAATGTTTACCCTTGGAGATGGGACCATAGAGCAGACTTTCCAAAACCTCATGGTACAGTTTCAAAAGAAATATTGGAAATCAATCACAAGCACCATTAAGATGAAACTTATACAGGCGAAAAAAAATCATAATGAGCAAGAAGTTCAAAGGCTTCTTACGGTTTTTGAACAATTAAAATCAGAGGTATACAAAAACGGACGTTTATGATTAAGAAAAAAACTAGCCCTAAAAAAACCCTAAAGCCAGTAATCAATCTTGAAGACCGCCAAGGGTTAATTAAAAAAATTGCTGAAGATAGCCAAAAACAACGTTATGTCACCTATGAATCCATTATGGATGTTGGGGAAAAATATAAATTTAATGAAGATGAAGTAAATCAACTTCTACGCGAACTTGAAAAACGCAACGTAGAAATGATCCTTCAAGAAGAACTTCATGGTACCCAAATCGTTCATGAAACAGAAGATTTCCTTGAAACCGAAGATAAAGAGCCTTCAAAGCTCAAAAGCAAACTTGCAACAACAACTCTTGATGACGACGATGACGAGATCGAAGAGATTGATGACACCGAAAAAGATGAAGGCGAAGTTGTCAAAGAAATGCCTGACATCCCTCAAATAGCAGACGGTGTAAAATGCTATTTAAGAGATATCGGAAAAATTCCTTTACTCAACAAAAAAACAGAAACTGTTATTGCTGAAAAAATCGCAAGCGGTAAACGTGAATCTGTAGAAGCTTTATCAAGATTTCCGTTAATTCATAAAGAAATTTTAATAATTGGCGATCGTCTACAGAAAAAAAACATTGCACTTAAAGACATTATTCAATTTACAGAATTTGATGAAGAGAATTTACCAAAACTTGAAGAAGAACGCTCAGCGCTTCTTATCATCATCAATAAGATTAAAAAATTAGTCGGCAATGAATCTGAAATTTACAAAAGCTATCGCGGTAAAATTGACTCAGAAGCGGTCAAAAAAGAGATGCTTACTGCTATTAAAGAAAATAAACTTAAAATTAGCGAAACAATTTTATCTATCAAGCTTTCTAACAAATTGATTAGAAAACTTGGTAAAAAAATAGAAAAACTAATCAATAAGATCACCGATAAAAGACAGTTTGTCATCGACTCTGAAAACCAACTGACACTCTTGCGTAAACGCAAAGAACCAGATATGGAAGATATTTTAGAAATCGAGACAAATCAACGAATTGCTCGCAAAGCAATCAAGAATACTGAAAATGAGATCGGCTTCAGCTATGAAACCGCTATTAAATATTACACAGCATTCTCACGCGGACAGTTGAAAGATAAACAAGCTAAAGCTGATTTAGCTAAAGCAAATTTACGACTAGTTGTAAACATTGCACGTAAATATATCAACCGCGGACTTCATTTCCTTGATTTGATTCAAGAAGGAAACATCGGACTGATGAAAGCTGTTGAAAAGTTTGAATTCGAACGCGGATACAAATTTTCTACCTATGCAACATGGTGGATCAAGCAAGCAATCACACGTGCAATAGCTGACCAATCAAGAACAATTCGTGTTCCTGTGCACATGGTGGAAACACTTAACAAGATCAACAAAATCAAACATGTGTTCTTGCAAGAGCATGGTCGCGAACCAACCTACACAGAACTTGCGAAGAAATTAAACCTTGATGAAAAGAAGATCAAAAATATTATTAAAATTTCTAAAGAACCAATTTCTCTAGAAACTCCAATTGGTGATGGAAACGATGCTTCGATTAAAGATTTAATTGAAAGCGAAGACGATTTATCACTATCAGATTCAGTTGCGCACAACGATTTGAAAGAAAAAATACGAGAAGTACTTAAAACATTAACTCCTCGTGAAGAAAAAGTTCTCAAAATGCGCTTTGGAATCGACGTTGCATCTGAGCACACACTCGAAGAAGTTGGAAAGGATTTCTCAGTAACTCGAGAACGTATCCGACAAATCGAAGTAAAAGCTCTCAAAAAGCTACGTCATCCATCCAGAAGCAAAAAACTCGCAGCGTTTTTTGATCGAGAAATACAAAATCTTGAGGAAGTTGATGAAGGGATCGACGACTCGTCTGATGAAGAATAATATAAAAGTACTCGTGCAAACGAGTACTTTTTCTTTGAACAGTTGTCTTCTGGTTTACTTTGCATCATACTAAACAAAAATAGTTATTATTTTAAAAAATGATAAAAGGACACCGTGACTATTTATACTCAGAAACTGCTATTTGACTGTGCAATTTTTTTGAGTTCGCTTGCTTTGTGCGCATTGCTTGCATTTATGGAAACAAGTATTACAGCAATACGATTGTTTAAAGTAAAAGAACTTGAACGATCAACGTCAAAATATAAAGATTTTTTACATACGCTAGAAGTTCAACCGCAATACGTTTTAATGACCATTCTGATTGCCACTAACATGCTGTGCATCACTACGGCGGTGTTGCTCCAAAATATTATCGAAAACGTTTTTGCAGACTTTGATTTACCACAAGGACTTGGATTTACACTTGGTATCGTCATGGGTACTATTGTTGTATCTTTAATTGGTGAAATTATACCTAAAAGCATTGCTCAAGCACTCGACAATCCACTAGCTTCACTTCTCTGGCTTGCAAATAGTATGTTTTACATCATGAGACCAGTAGCTAAACCACTGCTATATATTTCTCGCTACATCACCCACAAAGGTGGAGAGTATCCGGACGATCATATAATATCAGAGCAAGAGATCCGATTTTTAATCAATTACATTGAAAAAAAAGGATTAATGGAACAAGATAAAACACACATGCTTCAAAATATTTTCCGCATGGAAAATACACACGTCAAAGAAATACTGATTCCAAATAGCAACATCATCAGCGTTGATATTAATAGCGATATGCACAGCATTCTAGATTTATTTCAAGCTCATCAATTTTCACGGTTTCCAATCTTCGAAAATAATCCAGAAAACATCATTGGTATCATTTACCAAAAAGACCTTTTCCTTGCACTGCAACATCAACCAAATGTTTTAGACCTCAAAAAACTAGTCAAGCCTATTATATTTGTACCTGATTGTTTAAAGGTAAGCGAACTACTCAAAGAATTTAAAAAACAACATATCCACATGGCAATGGTCCTTGATGAATATGGTAGCACTATTGGTCTTGTTACCCTGGAAGATACTCTTGAAGAGATCGTGGGTGACATTACCGATGAACATGAACGCTTTTCAAATTTCACCAAAATTGTAGTCAACAAAGAAAATGAAGAGTGGACCGTTGATGCTACCGTTGATCTTGATCGTTTAGAAGATGTGCTGCATATTCAATTCCAAGTTGAAACAGCAGTGACTCTTGGTGGATTTCTAACAGAACATGCACAGCGACTCCTGAAAGAAAACGAACATGTTTTCTACAAAGGATTCTGTTTCACTATTGCAAAAGCAAATGAAAAAAGAGTTCTTCTGGTAAGCATAAAAAAAACTGATCATGCTGCTTGTACCAACAGCCAAGAAACTGAGTAGCTTCTGTTAAAAAAGGAGATATTATGAAGCGTTTTGTTTGTTTAATACTATGTTTCATGGCGCGTATTTTTGTTGCATCACAAGAATTACCCGATTTACAATCACAACAAGAAGCTGTCATTATTGTCACACAACTATCTGAGCATTTGGCTGACCTGATTATTCACCATAAACAAAAAATTAATAATCCAGAAATCACCAAAGAACATAGTGTTAAAATAATAAAAAAACTCACCGAAATCATTGCGCTTTGCATCCATAAAGCAAAAACACAAAAAACAATGAAATCGATCTGCATGTATAGCCCTCAAGAACTCAGTGCAATAGTTGAACAAATTACATATGATATGATTGAAAAAATTGAAACCGCAAAAGAATATAATTTATGAATGTAATACAAAAAGTTTTTGCTGAAGAAATTTTTAACGCTCAAGGACTTCCAACTATTCAATGCACCATCGAACTTTCCAATGGTCAGATCATAAAAAGTTCTATACCCTCCGGCTTTACTACACCTGAAAGTGCTACGCCATACGCGTACGATAACAACAATCGCCTCATACAACAGCGCATGCAACAAGCTATCGCGTATATCAACAACAACATAGTCCCCCTATTAATTAAAAATCCCGTTAATGCTCTACTCATGGATTCACAATTAATGGATTTACATGTTACACAACCGGATGATGCTCTGGGTAGCAATACAACCTTGGTAGTGAGCATTGCTCTATTTAAAGCTCAAGCAGCCAGCGAAAATATACAACTATTTCAACTACTTCAATCAATTTCAGGAACTGCACAGGTATCAATCCCACAACCTCTCGTGTCACTATTTGAACTCCGACAACCAAACAGCCTACAAGACATTAAAGAGATTGTAGCCTTTCCTGCCCATAAAAACACAACCTATCAACAGCAACTACACAGCATGATCATGTTACATCACCATGCAAAAAAGATTCTTGAAATTAGAAATTTATCGACCAACACGGGGCTGTATGGTTCATTTGCTCCCAATATTAATAATTTTCATGAAATATTAGATGTAATAACAAAAACGATTCAAACACTCCCCGAGCAAGCATACCAGTTTGGGCTTAACATAGCAGCCAACGATCTGTATGACCCAAGCACCAAAACATACCATTGGAATAATGAAGCAGTCACATCAAATATGTTGATCAATGACTATGATTCTCTACTTAAGGCGCACCCACATATAGCCTACCTACAAGACGCTATAGCTTCTCAGGACTCTGCAGGATGGAAACAACTCAGTTCACAATTACCTTTATCGGTATACGATGCTGCTGATCAAATATTTGGCACTAATCCTATGAAAATTCGTTGGGGCATCTTACAAAAAATTGCTAATATCGTGGTTATCAAGCCTGAGTATATCAGCACCATTAGTCAGACACTTGCTGCGATAGATGCATGTAAAAACAACAACAAAGCATTTTTAATCTCTGGCGACAGCTTAGGCACGAATGATAACTTCATTAGTGATTTAGCTGTAGGCACAGGCGCGACATTTTTGAAAGCGGGAGCACCCTCTGGGAGCGAACATATGACCAAATATAATCGATTGCTTGAAATAGAACGATTGCTGCATCCTGAACGAGAACAACATTAATACAATTAAGCATCTCGACTAAAGCTAAAAAATCAAGTTTTATGCTTATAAAAAACCCTTGATTTTACTTACCCGTTTTTATTACACTATAACTATAAAAATGGAGGCCCTATAATGAAGATTCAAAAAAAAATTTTTTTAGTAACATTGTTAATGATTAGTTCTACCATAAAACCTGGTCGCGTCGTAGCAAATCCTTGGCTTAATGCTTATGAATTATATAACAAAAATCCAAGCGCTACGCCATTTAAAACAGGCCTAACACCTCAAGAATTTATTACCCAACTTCAAACCTCCATGCAAAAATCTCATGCATCAGGTTTGAATGCGGCAATAATAGAAGAAGACCCTGTCGTCTATATGGAAATTTTAATGCAGGATAAAAAAAGTCAACTAAAAAAACAATCACTACCACAACAACCATCAAAAGCAGATATATTAACAAGCATAAATGCGTTAGATACAAAAATTGATAATATAGCAACGCAGCTAGAGATTTTAACCACCAAACTAAATACAAAATAATACGCAAAGAAGAGGGGAATTATTATTCCCCTCTTCTTTATACATTCAAACGTTTTTGATATGGATTCTCCATATCTTTAAGCAACATAGAAAGTTTATCCATATCAGCTGTTTTTGCTGGCGGACTTGCTAATAGATCATTTGCAGGAAGATCACTTAACCAACCAATTCTAATATTACCACCCTGCTGCTCTACTTTTTCATTCCACGGCAATGGATTTTCTCTTTCTGCTTCAATATCACGTAGACCATAATCAAATTTCGATAAATTATTAACCATAGTATCAAAGTATTCAGATGGCTCTCCCGTGTCTCCTGTGCCCGTATTAAAAAACCATCGAGTGATCGGATCTTTAAGGTTTGCAAAAACTTCTTCTGTATCGGTCAACTGGTCTTTCATAAATTCTGCAGCAGATTTTGTAATAGAACTCATGCCACCTTGTAAGCGAGGTTTTGTTGCTGTTGCTCTTACAACCACAAACAACTGTTTTTTGTCAGAGGTTTTATTACGCGCTGAAAAGAAATTACCAATTACTGGTATACGTTCAAAAAATGGAACAGAATTTTTACCCAAAGAAACAGTTTCTTGCATAACACCACCAAGTACTAAAACATCTCCACTTTTCATGTACACATTGGTTGTAATGTTTCGCATAGCCTTAGTTCCGCCACTTGCATCATTAGGATTAACATAGGTAATCAGATCCAGATTGATCTGCAAGTTAACCGTATTGTTATTACTAATAAGCGGTGTAAACTGCATCGTAACTGATGCCTGATCTTGTACATAGTTAATCGTTGGATTGGTACCAGTCGTAACGTTAGCCACCAAGTTCTTGGTTAAAGTATTGGTTACCCCTACTTGTTGATTATTAAGCGCCATAAGCACCGGACGAGTAAAAACCTTTGATGAACTATGCTGTGACAATAGCTGAAAAAAGGCCCATGCTCCACCGGTACGCGCTTTTCCACCAGAGATTAACCCTAAGATACTACCAGAAAAACTCGCTGGACCAGGGCCCGATGACGTTTGCGTTGGAGATGTTGGTGGCGGAATATCTGCAGAAACGTTCGGTGCAATTAAACTACCGTTTGCACTAGCCAAACCATCAGGATTTAAAATATCTGATAAATCTCCCGTTAATGTATAATAATCCTGCGTTGCAGCAGAACCACCCGTTGAAGGAATGTTACCAATAACACTGTTTACGATAAGTCCTGCTTGAGCTTGCATATATTTTGGAAATATCGAAGTCGTAATCCCTTGCGTACGCAACTGCGCACCCAAATTACGAGCAAAACTTGCATCTAAATCCATAACCAATGCTTCAAGAATTACCTGTTTTTGAGGCACATCGACCTGTCGAATCAGGCTCTCAATACGTTCCCAGTCACGAGACGAACAAGCTATAATTAATTTATTTGCCCCACGCTGTACCGTGTTTTGCACACCCGTTATAGCACCACTTGCAGCATTACCTGTGGATTGACCTTGTGCTGTTGATGTTCCCACATTGCTACCTTGTCGTACTGTTTCTGCAACAATTTTAATATATGGGTCAAAACCAATATCAGAACCAATAGAGCCTGTTGATTGACCTGTCCCACCTGATCCCGGTTGTGTTAAATTCTGCAAAACTGTAACAAAATCAGCAGCTTGTAACCACTGTAATTCAATGACATGAAAAAATGACTTTCCATTCTCTTGAGGAATATCTAAATATTTCGCAATAAATTTTTTAACTTCATCAATATCTATTGGTTTACCAATCACGACGATGCTGTTTAAGTGACGAATATTATCAGGATCTAAATTTAAAACCTTAATCATCTCTGAAAAATAACGAGCTCTTGGCACAGCACTCGTACTTACAAAACCAGCACCTTTTTTTGCTGGATCATTTCCAATAATTTTTCCAAACAACTCTACAACATCTGCGGCCAATGCATGATCTAACTTCATAATTTCAACGGTCTGCTGAAATCCTCCCTCATCAAGAACCGTCAAGAGTTGCATAACAGTTTTAATCATATCTGCACGAGTTGTTAGAATGATCGCATTTGCACCATCTTCAAACTGTACCGCACTTTTATCTTCTGGCTTATCACTGAGCATATGAGCTGTAATAATTTTTTGCAGTTCAGCTTTTTGTTTTGCAACGGTAATATTGCTAAAATAATACACATATCGCACACGTTCCATGCTATCTGGCAACTGATTGAAATCTACACCGATATAAAGCGGTAATGGCTCAACATATGATTTCGTATTTTGAATAATAGTATACACACCAGGTAAGCGTAAAATTAAAGTATAACCCGCTTGCTCCAGAATCATTTTAACGAAATTCCAACCTTCGGTAACTGTAATTTTACGACCAGCATCAAATGTAACCTTGGCTGTGATAACTTCTGTCTCAGGATATAAAATATTTAAATTCAATTTTTTAGCATAATCATTGATAATCTTTTTGAGATCTTCTTGATTATAATTAAATTCTATTAATTCAGTTGCAACCGTTGAAACTGGTTTCTTATGTTCCTTAATAAACGCTTCTTCATCTATGATGAGCTTTTGTTCAAGCAACACCGGATCAATATCACTATCAAGCAGCATGCCATGCAGTATAATTGGCATACTCAGTAACATCATAATACATAACTGATGTATAAATTGTTTCATCGCGAGCCCTATTCTTCTGATCTAAGTGTTGCGATAGACACTGTTAAATTGATTTTCTTTGGAGTCGTCGCTTTAGTAATATCAACACTTACAGTATACACAATTGATTCTTGTTCAATATCAAACAACAATTCACACAACATCTTCATATCGATTTGAGTAATAGTAATGAGTAGACTTTCTTCAAAGTATCCATTTGGTAGTTTTTGACGTTTAAAACTTACTGAAGACTGTCCTGTAATATTATATTTTTGAGCCAAGTCCTGAAAAAACTTTTGTATATTAAATGTTTTATTCTGTTTTAACGCAAGATCCACCTTGTTTTTCTGTTGCTGCACAACTTGATAATGCGTCAAAATAGTTTGTAAAGCTTGACGTGATTTATTAAGTTGAATGATCTTTGACTGCATATCCTGTTGTAAATATACATACCGAACAACAAGTCCAACTTCAACGCCAATACAAATCACTAAATAAACCAAACAAAATCTAAATAATTCTCTTTGCTCAAAACTAGAAATACGATCACGTATTGAATCTAAAATATTCATACAGACCCTTTCTGTGACGCTTTAGGTTGCAACGCAATAGTCCAAGATAACTCTCGAGGCTTTTCTACAACCGCCAACAATTTTAATTCTTGCAACTCTTCATCTAACACATCTAATGCTTCAAAACTTTTTACCGAACCGCTCATCGTTATTTTTTCATAATCAAGGTGCATTTGTCGTAAATCTAATCCCAGCGAAACTCTATCAATTGCTATACTTAAATCTTGTAAATATTCCAAAATAGATGCTTCATGCTGCTTCATAAAAGAAAACCATAAAACACGTTCGCGCTTCAAAGTCTCTTCTGCAAACTCCACCATCGTTTTTAAATTTTTTTCACCTTTTAAATCAATGCCCATTTGTTGCTCAATAGTATTTACAAACTGTTTTTTCGATGTATTGTATGCCGTTTGCCATGATTGCAATTCCTGAGAGCTTCGCCACCACGTACCACCAATGCAAACAATTGTAGCAAAAATCATTGCAAGTAATTGTACATACAAAACTCGATTATCACTTTTTTGCGCTAATTCCTGCAATAAATTGTTTTCAGGACTATTGTGTACCGCAAAGCAAGAAGCTAACAACATTGTTTGCTCCGAGTTGATCATTTCTTTTGCTTGATACGTAATATGCAAAATTTTAAGAATCTTTGATATATCAATTACTTCAACAATCGAGCCAAAATAAATTTTTGCCTGATCAATAAATAATGGTTTCTGCGTATAAAATCCAGACAAGATAATACGATGTGGCTTTAAATAATCATTCCCTTTTTGTTGCTGAAAATATAAAAACGTTCGAGCTATTTCATCAAACATAATCTTCAGCTCAAGCGCAAAACTTGTTGCATATTTTTCTGTCGGATCAGAAGAGAACATATCGTTGACTAAATCATAGTAAGAAACATTAAGCTCCTGACTAATACGCTGCAACCCATCAGCTATTCCAAATGGAATCACTCGCACAGCACCCAATTTGCCACTTTGAACATACAGCAATTTAATGCTATCAAAACCAATATCAATTAAAACTTCACTGCGTTTTGGTTGAAAATTATGCAGCAAGCTGTCTTGATGTGAAACAATGGGTTCATCAACTGGTGCACGTTTGATAAGTCCTGATATTTTCTTTCGAAACGTAGCCCACCAAGTGAGCACAAAACTGCTCGTTTTTACTACTGGAATATCAACAAGAGCCTCTTTGTAAATGCCAACATCATACAAACGATACACCGCAAATACATCAACCGTTAATATATGTAATGAAATATCTGCTTTTTCAAACAGTTCAAATTGTGATCGAACATCTTCTTTGCGTACCGCAGCAACAAGCACAGTTGAACTTCTTTTCTCTCCATCTTCACGAGTTACTAAAAAATCAATGACCGCATCATCTAACGCAAACGGTAAAACGTTTTCTACCTCAAACGGAATAACCATCTTGAGTGTTTCACGTCCCAAAAATGGTAGTTCTAATTCTTTAAAAATAATCGCCGAAGAAGAAAGCGTTGTTACAACTTCATCAAAAGCGCCCACAGTACTCACAATTTTTTTAATAGCATTCACTTGTGTTTGCACTGCAAAATCTTTTAAAGGAATAACAACCTTATGCTTTAAGGTAATCAATTTTCCTGAATGCTCCAAGAGCAAACCCTGCACAATCACCGGAGTAACTTCTATGCTAAGTACGCGCGTCTTGTGTAAATAGTAATTACCTACCCTGCACGGAACAAATATATCATGCATCATGTCATGCTCCTTTTGCCGGTTGAATACTACCCACAATTGAATTTTTTACACTCAATGGTTTATCCTGAGGTTGCTCAGACGACAAAATAATAGGAATCGAAGATGGGCTTACTTTCGATTTCTTCGTTTGTTTCTTCGATGTTGATGATCGTTTCTGTGCTACTGATGATTTTTTCTGCGCTAAGGTTTTATTCTTAGGTTTTTTAACCGGTTCATCTATTTTACCATCTAATTTTTTACGCTCATCAAAATTATTACTTGTATACAACTGCTGCAGGGAAGGTGAATTTTGTGCACCAAAGAATGCTTTTTGCACAGGATCCTTCGGTGAAGCGAACCAATCACTTTGATCAATAATGTCCAAATGATCTTGTACTTCTTGTAATTTATAAGCGCTATATTTATCAACACTACCAGCTTCATTAATCGGATCAAGTACACGAGGACATACAAAAATCATAAAATGACTTCGAGAAATTTTACGAGTTTTACCTTTGAAGAACCAACCAACAATTGGTATATTTTCTAAAAATGGTACACCTGATGATGTAGTAGAATACTGCTCAGACATAATACCACCAAGCACCAATGTTTCTCCATTTGCTACCGACACCCGGGTCTTAACTTCATTAGTGTTAATAGGAGATCCTTGCGACGTAGGCGATGACGATGAAGACTCAGCTTGCGTAAACACAGAATTGTTAACATCAATTTGTAAATTAACCATGTTATTTTTATTAATCTGTGGCGTAATATTGACCGTCAGTGTTGCGTTAATCGGTGTAAATCCACGCGTCGTCGTTCCACCGACAGATACAACTTCACCAGATACAAGTCGACGTTGTTCCCCACTCGTAATAGATGCTGTACTATTACTTGAAACAACCACAAAAGGATTTGCTACCAGATGTGTTGATGTAATAGTTTTAAGTATTTTAAATATCGCCCAAATAGGTTGTCCAAACGTTACCAAAACACTACCAACTTCGTTAAGCGCAGCAGTTCCAAGAAGTTGAGCCAAACTTGACTTGACCGAGAAATCATCTTGACCAGATTGACCGGCTGTTACGACAACTGGAGTCCCTGTTGGAATACCCGACGTTTGACCGCTCGTTGCTTGTCCAAAAGTTGGACCATAAGGACTTGCTCCAGCCACAGGAGAGCCAATACCATTCGGACCACTGACCTGAGCCCCGAGTGTTTTAGTATCCGTATCAGTAACTTGAACAATAAGCACCTCAAGACCCACTTGCCGTTGAGGCACATCAAGTTCTTGAATAAGTGGCTTGAGTGCTTCGTAATCTTCTGGCGTTGAATTAATAATTAACGAATTGGTAAATGAATCTGCAACAATATTCATTTTTTGAAAGAACTTAATACCGTCCCGCACACCACCATAATCACCAGCAGGTTTAATCGATGCGCTATATTTTACCATCTCATTGACTACTTTAAGCACATCAGACGCATTGGTATACTGCAAAGGATATGTATAAATAGGAGGAGCACCACGATCGATAGCAATATCAATATATTTCGTTACAAACTCTTCAACGCGCTGTACATCTCGCGAAGCACCAAGGATAATCAACGAATTTGTTCTCAGATCTCCTTGTAGCACAACATCCGACGGAAAATAATCCAGCGTAGATTCTTTCTTCGATTGAACCCAAACTTTTTGCGGTTGTTGACCACCCGCTGCATTATTTGGTTTTAACAAATTATATAGTTTAATAACATCGCTAACATTAGTGCGCTTTAATTTTACAACTGAAACAACTTCTGGAAGTACCGCCTTATCCAACTCAGAAACAATTTGCATCAACGATTTAATTGAATTCGCGCGATCGGTAAAAATCAATCCTTTTAATTCTGTATACACATCAAGCTTTGCCGAACCACTTTGCATATTTTTTAGTAGTGGTTGTATTTTAGTTGGATCAACGTTACGCGTAAAATAAACATACCGCACAATCATATCACTATCAGGTAAAACATTATAATCAACACCAATATAAGTTGGTATTGGTTCAGTGTTAGCTTTCGTAAGTGAAACAATACGATAAAATTGATGTTGAACCATAGGAATAACATCAAGGCCTGCAATATGCATAAACGTTAAAAATAAATCCCAACTTTCTTTGCGCGTCAAATTTTTATTTGTTCTAAATGAAATTTTATGTCCCGCAACTCCTGAAGCAGGAGCCCCTTTTGCATCTTTAGCCGTCGCTACGATATCTTCAGTAATAAATTTAATATTGTGAATAGTTTCCATGTATGACAACAGGTTGCTAAGACTTGCATCCTCAAAGTTAAACGCTATTGTTGCTGCATCATCATCAACAAAACCATGCTGTTGATACAATACTCCAGGCAACCTTACATCTTCTTCTTTTGCTTCCTCGTTTTTATGTTCAATCTCTAGTTGTTTTTCTTCTTTTGATGGTAATGCTACCTTAGCTTCAACAAGATCATCTGCCTGCTGCTCGGGCTCAATATTTTTTGACAATAGGTCTTCTGACATAACAGCAGCAGATTCTTCTGGCACTGCTGCAACAACAGGCAAAGATTTAACCGGTGGCACTATATCTTGTGAAGCTGGAGGAATAACTACAGGAACTGCTGGCAAAGTTGACACCACTTTAGTGGCACCAGATACTGCTTGAGAAATCTTAGCAGATCCATTTTGCACTGGTTGCGTTACCACAAACGGTGCTATCTTCGGTTCTGTTGGCAACGTAAAAGACGGCGCAACAAATGATTTTACTGGATTATTTTGCACACTACTAAAAATAGTATTTTTCGATGATTTTTTTGGTACATCGACCGTCGGTTCAGGCATAGTAAAAGATGCAACTGCATACATCCCCATCATAATGCCATAACTCATCAATATGATTTTTATGAATTTCATATTATCCCTTAGCCCCCTGCGTTGGTATATTTATCGTGCTATGATCTGCAAATTGACCTGTTACCCCGCCAGAAGCCGAACGATTCGCTAACATTTCTCGGCGACGAGCTTCAAACATTTTACGACGTTCTTGCATTTCTATTTGATGCGCTGTCGGAGCAAACTTTACTTTCTGCTCAAGCATCTTCTTGCGCTGTTCCTCTAAATTATATAACCCTTGTTCATCAAGAGCAGCAATTTTTTTCTGCTTCGCACCTGGAGCAACTTCATTAATAACACCTGGTGTTCCAGCTTTACCCAGCATATATTTTAATTCGGTAATTTTTCCACCACGATCAATTTGTACTGAAAGTATATCGCCAGCTTTCTTTTGAATAACATGATCAAACACTAAAACACGACTTGATATATCAGTCACAGGCAAACCATTAACTTGCTGGATAACATCATCACGCATCAAACCTAATTTTGCAGCCAAACTATCTTTACCGGCTTTGCCAATACGACAACCAACGCTTTTACCTTTTTGATACACCGTTGTTAAATCTAACAAATCTATAAATTGTCCCAATGTTTTTATCTGTGCTATAAATTTATCAACCGGGATATGATACATACCATTTTGATTTGGAATCACGAGTCCTGAGATTTCCTTCGCCATTTCTAATGCAAAATCTTTTCCAGCTTCATCTTCCCGCAAATACAAGGTTTCTTGTTGACCGTTTGAACGTACAACAATCACTCGATTAGGATATATTTTGAGTATCTGAGCATCATTGATGAGCTGACCGACGCGATAATTAATTTCCTCTTTAGAATCTTGAAATTGAATAATTGCAATACTTTGCTCTGGTCTATCATGACCATACATAACGCCTTTTAAATTCACAGCAAGTGGCGCTATAAAAACTTTTTCTGGTTCTATTGGAATCTTTAAAGGAATATTTGCAGGTGCCTCAGGAATGACAGGGACTGTCGGTTCTACGGCTACCGGAGCCACAAACGCAGGAGAAACATAGGTTCCAAAAAGATCGTTTTGCTCATAAATATTTTTAATAGAAACAACCACGCCTACTTTTTTATCAGACAAATGAATAACGTCAGGCTCCAAAGAAACCCGACGAGGAACTGGTGTATACAATAAAAAAAACACCAATTGGCCTAATACAAAAAAAAGTAACAACGAGCTATTGATAGCCCATAACGGTTGTCTCATCCCGTAAATTTCCTTTCGAAAGGTTCACAACAAAATACCCGTCGCAAATCGCAATTGTCAAGCAATCTTTATGGTACCGGTACAGAATCCAAGATAACCTTAACTATTTTCTCAGTTGTTATTTCATCTGCAGCTGCGTGATATGTCAACATAATTCTATGACGCAATACGGCTGTCGCTACAGATTTAATATCATCAGGAGTTACAAAATGACGGCCTTGTAAAAAAGCGAAGGCCCGCGAAGCTTGCGACAATGCCAAAGAAGCACGAGGAGAAACTCCACATGCAATCATTGGCCGAAGAGCATCCAACCCGTACCGAGCCGGCTCACGCGTCGCAAACACAAGGTCAACTATATAATTTGTTAAACGTTCATCTAAATATACATGCTGCACCGCTTGACGCGCCTCAAACAAATCTTGCTTGCTTAAAACACAGTTTACTTGTGGTACCGTAACGCTACGACGTAATATTTCTCGCTCTTGCTCTATAGTTGGATACGAAACATGAAGCTTGAACATAAATCGATCAACCTGCGCTTCAGGTAGTTGATACGTACCTTCATTTTCTATTGGGTTTTGCGTTGCAAAAACTAAGAATGGTTCATCGATCTTATACGTTGATGATCCGATAGTTACTTGATGTTCTTGCATTGCTTCAAGCAACGCAGACTGTACTTTTGCAGGAGAACGATTAATCTCATCAGCAAGAACTAAATTAGCAAAAATCGGTCCTTTTTTTGTTTCAAAATCCATCGTTTTTGGATTATAAACCAAAGTCCCAACAATATCTGACGGTAATAAATCAGGTGTGAATTGAATTCTACTAAAACCAAGCCCCAATGCTTGAGCTATAGTTTTAATCAATGTTGTTTTAGCAACACCGGGTACACCCTCGAGCAAAATATGACCATTGGTTAAAAGACCAATGCAGCTCATGGTAATAATAGTATCTTGCCCAACAATAACTTTGCGTATTTCATGCTTTAACGCATCAAACTTAGGATTAATATGAGCTATACGCTCAGTTAATTTTAATGATATTTGCTGTTCCATATATCAGTCTCCATACATTTATGCTTTATTCTTATCGTCCGGAATTTCTTGGTGAATCGGACCCTGCGTCAACCCACGAATGAACTGATACACAAAAGGATCTTTAGATTCCCATATCGTTGCTGCATCAACAACGCTTACGATCTTCCCTTGATAAAGCAATGCTACTTGATCAACATATTTAAAAATTTCTACATCATGAGAAATAACAACAGACGTTACATTTAATCTTGTTTGCATACTTTTTATAAGCTCATGCACAACGCCTGAGGTAATAGGATCTAAACCGGTTGTTGGCTCATCATACAAAATAATTTCAGGATTGCCCATCAATGTTCTTGCTAAACCAACTCGTTTTTTCATACCACCAGATAACTCAGAAGGATATTTATCAATCGTGTCTTCTGCTAAGTTAACCATTGATAATTTTTCAAGCACCTTTGCCCGAATAATTTCCGGATCCTCACCCAACTCTAACTGTACAATACCAACATTTTCAAAAACAGTCAGCGAATCTAAAAGAGCTGCAAATTGAAATACATATCCAAATTTTTTAAAATTATCTTCGCGCGCTTTGCCATGCAAAACAACGCTATCAATATCATCAACAAATATTGAACCACTGTCAGGAGGAATCAAACCAATTAACTGCTTGAGCAATACCGATTTACCTTCACCAGATTGCCCGATAATACACATTGTTTGATTAGCAGGAATTTCTAAATTCAAATCGTTTGAAACCCAGCGCCCTTCACCAAAGCGTTTTTTTAAGTTTACAATTTTTATTTTATTCATATTCCTGATTACTCAAATAGTATCATCGCTAAGAAATAGTTTGATATCAAAATTAAGATCGAAGATATCACAACGCTTTGAGTCGTAGATATTCCAACTCCTTTTGCTCCACCATGAGTATTATATCCCACAAATGATCCCACACTTGTTAAAATAAAACCAAACACGCTGGATTTAATCAAACCACCACGAATATCAGATAATTCCAAAAAATTTTTAATACCATCAATATAGTCAACAGAATTTAAGTGGTAGTAAAAAACGTACACCATATAACCACCCCATATCCCGAAAAACATCGAGAAGGTTGTAAGAAAAGGCAAAATAATAATTCCTGCAAGAATGCGAGGAACCATTAAATATTGATAAACATTGATACATAAAGTCTCAAGAGCATCTATCTGTTCTGTAATGCGCATCGTACCAATTTCTGCAGCAATACCAGAACCACTGCGACCCGCAACCATTAACCCTGTCAGCACAGGACCAAGCTCACGAGTGAGCGACAGTGCAACGACAGGTCCTATCATATTTTCTGATCCAAATTTATTAAAACCATAATAGGTTTGCAACGTAAGAACAGCTCCTGCAAAAACTCCCGTCAAAACACTGATCATAAAAGAATCTACACCAATGTTTTCCATTTGAACCATTAACTTGCCGAGTCTTAAGCGTTTCGTACACATAACCCAAAAAGTTTCTGCGACGAATTCAGTATATCCACCAAACTGATCACAAATCTGTATGGATTTAATACCAACTTGATTAATTATCTCTACAATCATACGCCCCTCTTTTACCTCTCAAAAAACATATATTTATGCTTATGATGGAAATGATTCGTCGGTCACTGGTGATGATGTACGATAATGCATCGTGCCACGTGAATATTTACCACGAGAAACTGCGAGCACCAATGATCCTGCTAGCAAGAAAAAGCAACAAAGCCATGTAATTTTTTGAAAAATATCTTGTCCGCCGGAACTACCAAATAACATCTGGTTATTCCCACCGAGATTACCAAGTCCCATGTTACCTTTACCGCGCTGAATTAACACGAGTAAAACAATAAGCAAACATAAAAAACCATACAAAACAGTTAAAAACGAAAATATAATAGACATTGATTATCTCCAACTTGCTATACCAACAATTATCAAAAGTATATCAAGGTTCCTTGGTAACACAAGATTCCATCTGTTCTCAATTGCAACTTCCAACTTCTAGACATTGCACATTCGTTACCTACTGCTCACGGGGCAGCACAACCTGATCGGTAGAACGTACATTCATTGATGGAAACTCCCTAGGTGACATTGCACAATTAGGCTGAATTAAGATCGTACTACGTATCCTATAACGAGCTCTTTCGTATGCTATAAGAGCCCAAAACACTACTAAAAAACTGAGAATGTACATTGTTTTTTTTGTTTTATCAACCCATGAAATTTTCGGACTATGTAACATGCGAGGACCATACTGAGCCAATAACTTAATAATCTCAAAACATTCTTTTCCAACCTCAAATAGTACCTGCTGAAAAAGCTGTTCTTGATTCACAATCATACCACTAAAATAAAGCGCCGAAACATCAATCATACCTTTATACAATCTTGCCACGACCTTAAGAATATCTGCGACAAGCTGTTCATCTTCTGAACCAAATTCATCCTCAGTAGCCATTTTATAAGACAGATGATTACCCGCAAAGTTTGTGGACCATGCAGGCGCTGATTGTATGTCGAGAGTGCTTACGAGACTTATCATAACGATCACAAATAACGAAAAACATTGAACACGCTCTTTAATGAAACATATCATGGATATACAATCCTTACCATCAGCGATGACATGATGACACAACAGTATGTAATGTAACCATGCCACCTTTAACGAGTACAAGGAATTAATTATGAAATACAACAAGATATGTATCATACTGCTACTTTCAAGCATAACTTCTGGTAGCTACAGCGCTCCGATGCTGACTGGCGCTACCACAATGCCATATACCACGATTCCCATGATTCATGATTTAGAATTACAGCAAAAAGCATCACTATATCGCTTAGCATTACTCCCCGCAATCTTAACCGTAGTAGCATATTTTCAATCATCAAACATTAAAGAAATGATCAACACGCACCCTGTCCCATTTGTTGCAGCGTCATACCTTCTTGGTAATTTTTTCATAGATACACTCTCAAAATATAGAAAAATACATGACACATTACAGCTACTGTTATTCTCTCAGACCATGAATCGCTATATGCTCAGTGCTCTTGCTATAAAAAACACGATGCAACATCTATACGCAACAAAAAATGAACCTTTTGATGAAGAACTGTTTTTTCATCAACTCACAAGATATACAGGTTATCGCTTTGAAGAACTTGAAAAATTCACATCCGAAATAATACACAACTGTCTTCTGTTTGTGCATGATTTATGTCTTAATCCCTACATCGAAAACATTAATGAACAGATCTATGTTTTAATGAAAAATAAAATCACCATGGATCAAATGTTACTTGTATCAAGCAACGATCAAAAATTGTACCACCACTTGCAACAATTCAACCAAAATCCTGAAAAAAATTATGCATTCACGATAGAAAAGCTAGGCATTTTAATTAAACACCATCTCGATTGCTTTATTAAAAAAAACCTTCATGTTTTACAAAAAACAAGTTAATAATACAACAAACTAAAAAAGGAATTTTATGAAAAAACAATGCTTATCTCTGGTCCTTATTGCAAATTCATTCAGCTTAAGCTCTACAATCACTACTCCAATAACCACTACACCCGTGACACCTATTACAGCCAAAACAGCACCGGCAGAAAAAAAATCACCATCCAAAATTTCTATTCCTCTGGCATATGATGTTCGGATTATGAACACAAGCCCTGTCCCTGGTACGCTTACAAGTGTAACTGTTGCATACGGCATTAATGGTCAAACATATGCAACAAAAAAAATGATACCCGCTGGGCAGAACACTATCCCAGCAAATCAACAAGAAACGCTTTTAAATCATCAAAACATGCTCTCTTTTGGCGCATCAATCACCATCACATCACCAGAAGCAAATGCAGCTGCAACATTTCAGGGGATTACTGCGATAGAGGTGGATGGACAAGAACTCAATTTAACCACAACGTTGTCACGACAGTTTGGATCATCAATTATTTATATTGCTAACATTGCACAACCAGGACAAACACCAAGCTGGAAATTAACAACGGCTCCAGTCACTCCCCCTGCACCAAAACAAACAGTAACACTTCCACCGGTTACCAAAAAAATTACACCTACCGTTGGAACTAATAATGCAATGCACGCAGCAACCGCACGATTAATCGAAGGCACACCAAAAAAAGCGCCTGCTTTACCAGCAAAACCTACCACACCAATGCCAAAACTAGCAAAAATAAAACCTCAAACACCAGTGTCAATGGCAAGTGGTTCTGCAATAAAAGCGCTGAATGCAACAACAACTACAGCAATACCTGCATAAGCCAACAATTACTTGATTTTTGTCTTTTTTTATTGAATTATTTGTGCATAAAGTCTTATCTTTATAGTTTCTTTCTAAAAAGGATGCTACGTGCAGATCAAAAAAATAGGCTTACTTCTGTGTGTTAATTTTGTATTTATTGGCCAACTACGCACATCACACGAAGAAAAACAACCCGATAGATCTGTAAGACAAATCATAGGTGGATGGTTAGATTCAATTAAACGCGCCCTAGATGATGATGTACCTGCACAAAGCGACGCAATAAACCTTTCCGTTTTAGCGTTTCAAGATCCTACAGCTGCACCAACAAGATCCATATCTCAACGCCGACTAACACAACAAGAAGTTCCCATACATATGACCGATCAGACTATGAACATAACCGTACCACAATCAGATGATGATGAAAAAACATCAAAGCACAGCTCTCCACCAAAATCACCACCTAAAGCAACTACCATTGCTGCAATTATGCAAACTCAACAAACACAACCATCATCCGCTCAAGCATCGCCCACGCGAGATGCTATAGTCGCAGCCCATATGCAAGCTCAGCAAACACAACCAAGCGATGCTCAAAACATACTCAGAA
>Ga0214923_10000031_pt1 | contig 176503 bp, 183 predicted proteins | sample LL1510_MetaG_FD_177993 | JGI IMG/M metagenome (GOLD analysis project Ga0214923, IMG submission 177993) | Freshwater microbial communities from Lake Lanier, Atlanta, Georgia, United States - LL-1510 | ecosystem: Environmental > Aquatic > Freshwater > Lake | place: USA: Georgia | collected... | reverse complement strand
TCAGTTGAAATCACATTTAAAAACAAGTTTTCAATATTGTAGATTTATCTACAATGTGATTTCTACTGAAGATTGCCATAAATAAATTTATAAGCGGCAAAAAGCAACAAATCGCGAAAATCGCGAAAGTCCTATAATAGTATCATGAAATCTTCAGCCTACTGCAGCAAAAACCGCCCGTCATAACTCTAATGAGCGGTAGTACGGTTGCATTTGCGCGCACTCTGAAGATTTCATGATACTATTATAGGACCCCGCGCCAGAGTCGCACAGCATTCGCAAGTAACTATGCCGCTTATAAATTTATTTATGGCAATCTTCAGTAGAAATCACATTGTAGATAAATCTACAATATTGAAAACTTGTTTTTCAATGTGATTTCAAATACTCTTCTATGCAGCTATAATAGATGCCACCCTGTACTGCCATTCAACGCCTCCGCAAACCAAAGATTCTCAATATGAGCATCTTTGATTGGATTACCTCCCTTCTCCTCGCTGCCCTTCTAGGATACTTCCTCTCTATTAAAGGCTCTCAATGGCTCCCCTTCCTTCTTGCATGGACACTCTTAGGAGTCCTCACTCACTATGCATTTGGCATTAATACTATGCTCGGATACTACCTCGGACTTAACCCGGTCCCCATACGTCAAGAATGCATTTAATCTACTTCTGCAGAAACGGATAAATAAACGCAAAGGCAACCACACTCAATACCGCAATATCAAACCAACGAACAATCTTCTGATACTTCACTGGAAGCTCATCATACTGCTTCTTGTACTCGGGAGGCTTGAATGGCGCAGAAAGCCACCCCAGAAGCGTCGGCTTCAAATGGTCATTGCACTCATAAAGAACATCATACCATGCGAGAGATATATATGTGGCCGTCGCAAGCAAGAAGGCCGCCACACACCTGTGCAAAAAACTCTTCGGATGCGGCAACCAATACACTATAAGAACTATAGCAGATATAACTATACATTTCATGTTCAGATATAACGGTGTACCAAATAAACCTCCTCCCATCTATACTATGCCCTTAAATAATCCGTAGAAGGATTCACAATCTTGTTTAGAGGAATATCTCCCTCTGGTGGATATAATACTACCTTCTCCAAATCTCGCATTTTTAAAAACCGACCCAGGTTCGAACGATTGTCCGCCCAACCCTTTTCCCCTCCATGGAATATTTCCACAGATGTGAAAAGCTCCGCTGCTTCCTTCTTCTTCACTTCCACACTCGCACTCTGAATCCTATGAATCGAAAACCCTTTTGCTTCTGGCTCTGTTAAAGTAAATACTTTCACATTTGGCAGAAGTTCTTTAATCTCCTCTACTACTGCATAATCATCTGACATTACAAAAAGATTACCATCCTTAATCCCCATCTCCTTTGTCAAACTCGAAAGGTCCGCAGCATCCATCTCCTTCCCCTCACCAGACGTCTTATCCCCCCGCCGAACAAATACTGATTTGTAAGAACCACCAATCTTCTTCTTAAATTCTTCTGCAGCCTCTAGAATCTCCTTATTCGGTTTGTACACCTCCTTTATCGCTTCGTGATACTCACCCAAGGTATAACTTTCGCGAGGACCTGTAGCGTGCTTGAAATTCTCCTCCTCCATCTTCTCTGCGGAATTATACGCCTCTAACGTCGTGAAAAAATCATGCCAACCCTTCTCGGGACCATACTGCCAATTCTCATTCTTCACTCTAAAAGCATAACCACCCTTCTTGGCATATATGTACGCCTGCAACATATAGCCAAAGACAGAACCGAATCCCGCCCCATGTGTCAAGGTAAATACTACCGCCTTCTTATTACCACCCCTCTGCCGCCTAGAACGTCTACGCCGCCTTCGGGTCCTCTTTACCATCTAATACCTCGAATCATTTTATTTTAAATTAGCATCATAATAGTCTAGAGCTGCACGTATTGCCTGGTCCATATTAAAATACTTGTACGTGGCTAAACGCCCTATAAAATGCACTCCCTTCACACCCTTTGTTAAATGCACATACGCTTCATATAGGGCCCTGTTCTTCTGAGTTGGAACTGGATAATACGGCTCACCACTGTCCGTCGTTGTTTCCTTTGATATAATTGTCCAATCACTCTTCTGATGAAGAAAATGCTTATACTCTACACACCTCGTATAAGGATTCCCTAAAGATGAATAATTCACAACAGAGTTCGGCTGATAATATCCCTCCATCTTCATCCTACTCCACTCAAAATCTATCGACCTATATTCTAAAGGAGGAAGACCACTCTCCTTGAAATATACATCTATGGGCCCGGTAAAGACAAGTATCTCCCCAGAGATGTTTTTCTTAACATCCTCCCAATCCGTGTTCAACTTCACAGTTATTCTCGAACTCGACAACATATTCTCTACAATTGATGTGTAGCCATTCACAGGCATTGCCTGATACTTGTCCGAAAAATACCTGTCATCAAAATTCGTTCTCACAGGAATCCTCTCTAACACAGATGGCTGCAACTCCTTTGGCTCTTTATCCCACTGCTTCTTCGTATAATCCTTAAAGATTGCATCATATAACCTCTTCCCAACACGCGATAATGCAACCTCCTCACTGTTCTTCGGATTCTCACAACGAATCTGTTCAGCCTCTAACCAACTCTTCATCTCCTCCTCACTCGAAATATCCAAACCATACAACATATTCACCGTATTTATATTCACCGGTACAGGCACGTACAACCCCGATATATCCGCAATCACATGATGTGGCCACCTCTGCCACTTCCCAAACCTCTGCACATACTCCCATACAGCAAAATCATTCGTGTGAAATAAATGTGCACCATACCTACTTATACGTATACCCGTCTCCGCATCAATCTCATCATACACGTTCCCAGCAATATGGTCGCGTTTATCAATGACTAGCACGGTCTTACCGTCATTCGCATAACGCTCAGCAATCGTAGCACCAGAAATCCCTGCGCCTATTACAATTACATCAAACTTTGACATCTTACTAACATGTATAATGTATTTACGCGGGAGATTTAGGAACGAAACCCCTTGAAACGTAGCGCAACCTTCTCATGTTGAGAACGACATACATGGTCCTTCTTGCACTCCCCCACAAATCCATTCATTCCTATCCACTCAAACTGCATATTCGTCTCCTTCACAAACTCATACAGAGCCAGTAACTCACCCGTCTCACCCTTGTATCCTGGGTAATTCACAAGCTCGTCAAATAAAATCACACAATCCTCTGCAAGATAATCTTTTACAGCGTTGAAAATAAACTTTGTTGAACTGTATAAATCACAGTCAATATGAAGAAATGATACTTTCTTATTATGCTCCTTCAGAAAGGGAACAAGTGTATCACTAAACCAGCCCTTTATTAATACAACATTTGCATTTACTTCCGGAAAGTCCCCATTCCTACTAAATGCACCCTTGTCAAATCCATCTCTCCACTTCTCAGGAAGACCCTCAAAACTGTCAAACCCATAAACCTTGTCCTTTGTAAATTGCGAAAAGTAGTTAATCGTACGCCCCGTCGCTACTCCAAACTCCAGCCAAAGTGTATCTGCCGTAGGTACTAGCTTCAAATCTTCGAAAATATAGTGAAGAGGGTACTTTCCAACATCAGGAATGCCTTCAAGAATACTTTCCATATATTCAGAGTCGATATATATTTTGTGCAATTAATGTAGGATGCCTCGTTCAAAACGAACGCGTAACTATAAACGCAAATACCGCGCAAGGCGCAGCCGCAAAGGCACTCGCCGTCTAAGAGGAGGCTCTATAAATCATTCTCCCACCGATACAGGACTCAATAAAACTATCTGGCTATTATGGCTCCAAGGCTGGGATAAAGCACCCTGGATTGTACAAAAAGTAAAAGAAAGCTGGGAGAAACAGAATGATGGCTGGAAAATCATCACACTTACCTCTGATAATCTGAAAGAATACGTTGATATACCCTATATAGGTAAGGGCTCGATTACTCCACAAGCTAAATCAGATATTATACGCCTCTCAATCCTCGAAAAACATGGCGGGGTATGGGCAGATGCAACCCTATTATGCATGAAACCCCTCGATTCATGGGTATGGGAACATATAAAACCATCCGACTTTTGGATGTACCATGGCGCAGATTGGGGCCCAAAAGATATTAATCACGGACCCGCCTCCTGGTTTATCGTCTCAAAACAGGGCTCATACATCATTTCAAAGTGGAAAAGTGCATGCGACATCTACTGGGCACACCGCGAAACTCCACACAGCTATTTGTGGATGGACAGCCTCTTTAAAGATATTTATGATACAGATGAGAAATTTAAGAAAGAATGGGACGCTATTATAAATATCGACTGTGAAGCCCCCCTACAACCACACATGTTTGTATTTGGCTCCTGGAAACAGGACAGCGAACAGCTCAAAAATGACTTGAGACACAAATCACCCTTTGTAATAAAAATGTCTTCTAGACAATGGCAAGAAGAATTCCCAGATGTAACTTCAAACAAGTGTATATCATCTACCGGCTTCTTTGCCATAGAAATAGCAACAAAAAAAATATAGTTAAATACCTTCCTATAAGAAAACATGCAGAAATAACTACACACTTCTTGTGTCTAGTTATTGTGGCAGTATACCATATTAGTCCTTATGGAAATATTCAGAAGACCTCTCATGTGCCTCGCATGTACCAATCGAAAATACATTACTCCATAATCGTTCAAGATAATGCCCCTCCTCTGGGTGAGATGATGAAACTGTAGCCAATATCTTCTTGTAAAAATCAACTGGCCTCTTGTGTATATCTTGCCTCGTCGCAGCAAATATTGCATACCATGAAATACATTTTATCTCCTCGCCTGGAAAATACTCATTATACCAGGAACCTAATGTACCACTCTCAGAAATATTAATACGAATATTAGGATTTTGTTTCCTATTGTCATTATTTGATGATTTATACTCAGTCAACTTAAACTCCCTCTCCTTCTCGATTTCTTCCCTTGTCCTTACTGGCACTATTATCATCGATTCACCCGTTTCACGTACTTTATCTAGTATTCTATGAAATTGCTTAACCTTGTAATCCTTTTTCATTACAGAACCAGGTACAAATACAGTAAGCTTCGCAAGGTTTGAATAGTTGTTCACAACATGCGTTAAATACGTATGAGATTCCCTCCCAATATTTTCTAGTTGTATAATCTCAACTCCCGCTATTGCAGAGCTTAACGGCTTACCCTTATTATATACCCTTATTTTTGAAAATAAGCCCTTTGGCAACGTCTCTAACCAGCGTATGTCTTCCGTATATCTCGCAACCACAAGTTCAAATCCACCCCCTACATTCTTATTCGTACTAACTCCCTTATTCTGATTTCCTCCCTCCTGCAATACATCTCGATATACTGTTCCATCGGGCTTATACTGGTGGTCAGGCGAATGTATAATACTTGTCCAAGCCCTCTCCATGAAATGCGATGCTTCCTCATGTTTGTTTCGACTCACATCTTTGATAATATTTTCATAAAATGACTTACTTTGCTTCTTAATATCTTCTTTTGATGCAGCAAATATACCCCATAAGGAAAATCCATAGACTTTCATATTCGGTAAATGATGTTCATACCATGCCCCAAATGGACGAATACTTGCAGGCGCTATAGGAATCCTTCCCGCATTGTTACGATTCGAAACGTTTGCCACTAAATGGTCATTTAATGTAAAGTTCACAAAATTCTCCTTAACAGTCATTCTCGACTCGTGTGGTTGATTTGATACGAAAAATGCCGTATTACCTGTCTCTTCCACTTTCTTTAATGTCTTATTAAACTTATCAGTCTTATAGGGTAAATAAATCGAACCAGGACAAAATATGGTTACATCCGCCAAGTTGTCCCAATTCTCGATTATATGATACAAGTACGTATGGTCGCATACACCAACATTCTTATCCGACATATCATATACTTTACAACTCTTCTTCGGGGCAATATCATCACATGTAATGTTCTGTGGCCCCTTATTATACACATGTATCTTGTGAAACTCTTTTGGTAGATATTCCTTTACCCAATCAAGCTTCTCCTTGTACCTCGCAATAACAAGGTCAACCTTTATTGGTTCCCCATTCCGCTTGAATACATGACCGCCGCCCTTCTTCCGCGTTAGACGCCTCTTTAATGCATTTCTCCTTCTTGTTCGGTTCTTCTTACGGAACTTCATCCTACTTGGAACAAATATTTAATACTATTAGGAAGATGCGAAAGACATCCTATAAGCGTCGCAGAAGAGTACGCCGTCACACACGCCGGCAACGCGGCGGGGCAGCCGCAATCCCCAAACACTGCATACAAACAGCAAAGGAACCACTCCCTGAATATGTGACAGAACAACTCAGAGCTCATACGAAAGCCTGGAAATATATCTTCTTTAATGATGCCGATATTGCTGCATTCTTCAAATCTAATCCTGACCCCGAGTTCCCAGAGATACAGGGAGTTTTCGACTCCTTTACCACCGGGCCCCATAAAGCCGACCTCTTTCGGTACTTTTATCTCTATAAACTCGGCGGCGTTTTCATTGATTCTGACCTCATGCTATACGATGACATCGAGAACATAGTGGGCAAAAACTCCTTCGTAAGCGTCAAAGCTATTAAACCCGCAGGGTCCATCTTTAACGGCTTCCTGGCTGCAACCCGCGCGAATCCAAATATACATGAAGCCCTCAAACACCTGTACGCCACTAAAAACAACGAACTCGCAGCCAAATATACTCTCGTCGTCGAAAAACTCGGCGAAATCGTTGCGGCACACCCACAGGGCACTTTCCTTCTCGAAGAAGAAACCAATAATGATGTCTTCTGCACAATCAAATACCCCGAGGGCCATCCCAATGCTGGAAAAGTCCCCATGATACACTACCAAAATGCAGATATACCTAACATTACTCAATAGAGCCTCAAGTGTTAAAGTTTAACTTGTTGATATTCGAATTCCCCGTCGTCGCCTTATTCAACGTAACCACACTCGGCGTGGCTAAATAAATGTTTATCTCATCCCCAAACTTGTGCAACTGTATATCCACAGGGTCATTCATAAACTTTAAAAGAGGAAGTATCTTCCCCTTTAGAGATTTATTCCTCACAAAATAAGCCCAGTTCCCCCAATTATTATGCGTCGTCATCTGCTTCTCAAACTTCTGAATATGCTCCGAAACCTTCACCGCCTTCGGATTCACTTTATCCAAATATAAGACATCCCAATCACGCGGCAACTCTGCCAAAACCGCCTTCATCTTCTCGTGAAAATCCGGAGGAATCGACACATCATCCTCCATAATCAGCGTGGCCTGCCCTTCTGGATGCTCTGCCGCATGCGTCATCGCATTCCTGTGCGCCAAATAACACCCTATCGCCCCCCGTAAACGCATCTTGGCCCCCTTGAAAATAATACTCCCTATACCCTGCTCCATCAGCGAATCCTTCATCGAATCATCCACCTTTACCGCATCCCATTTAGTCACCTCTACCCCCGCCGCCTTTGCAGAAGCCTCCATCTGCTTGTACCTCTCCGAATTCGTATCCATCGTTATTACATAGGCCTTCTTGAAAAAAGGAAGACTGCTATTCGTATTCCGATTCTTATTACGATTTTTATTGCGCCCTCTAATATTATTCTGCCCCCCTCCTACATTATGCAATGTCGCATTATTACGCTTCACACTACGTAAACGCCGGGTCGCCGCCATCTACCCTTGCCCCATATTTATCTCCTTCAACTTCTTATATTGAGAACACTGCCCCTCTAACTTCTCATGCCCATCCATCACATGCGCCCAAGCCTTGTGAATTCCAAACGGCTGCTTCCCCGTATATGTCGTCTCCACTGCAAACTTCTCCGCCTCTTCCGCACTCGGCGTATACACTTTCGCAGCCGCACACCCCGCACTGAAAAATCCATCCTCATTATTTATCGCAATCAACTCAGGACACTTCTCTAAAACCTCTAACATCTTTGTCTTTCGACGCAAAGAGAAGCCCCCATTTCCCACTATATTATGCCCCTTCCACGGCGCACCAACATAATCATACTTTAAAAACTCGGGAAGAAGCCCAAGACCCTCCCTGCAAATCATACTGTCCACCTGCATCACTAAAAATACCTCTGTAGGAATCTGGTCAAGAATCATCCTACTCATCATCAGATGATTATATTCCTTCTCCGTCAGATTTGATACACCCAGAGGTTTTAAACTAATACGAGCCTTCTCCTCCACGCTCAAAGTCCCAATAAACTTTTCCACTAAATCCCTGTTCCCCGTCCCGTGAAAAAAAAGAATGGACCACTCAGGCGGAAGAAGAAGCGCATTTCGTACCACAAACTCAACCGCCTTCTGCTTAACCCTACGCGGCTCTATAATCACCACAGTGCATTTCTCAGAACCACCCTTCTGCCTCTTTCGAGTAAGCCGCCGCCGCGTTACACGCTTCTTTCTTGGCCGCGCCATACACCTTTAATTAGAGACAATATATCTTCTCATCCCTAAATAAGAAGAGGATGGGTAATCCTACACGCAGACATAAACTTGAAATAGGAGATGGACGCTCCAAATGTTTATATATTGAACCCACCGTTTCAGATGTTGCAGTACTTCTCACTTTCTATAATGCAGCCGGATTCTCTCGCATAATCAAAAATATGGAATACGTAATCAAATGCCTCAGCAATAATAATATCCCCTACTTTCTCGCAGAATGCGTCTTCAAAGGAGGAAAACAACAGTTCCCAAATGCAACTCTCGTCCTTCATTCCGACTCTTACATGTTCTATAAAGAACAACTCATCAATAAACTCGAAAAAGTTGTTCCACCCCAGTACACAAAACTCGCAATCATTGACGGCGATATTATTTTTGACTCACCCGATTGGGTTGACCAAATCTCCCTGAAACTAGAAGAGTGCGATGTTCTACAACCCTTTAAAGAAGCATGCTGGCTCACTCCCAATAATACAAAAATACGTAGCAGAAAACCATCCTATGCCGCGGGGCTTCTCCAAAATCGCCTCTCGCATCCACGCTCCATACACTACTTCCATCCTGGTTTCGCATGGGCTTTCAAACGAAAAACATTCCAAGATATTGGCGGCTTCTATGACCGCGCAATAATCGGCAACGGCGATATGCTCTTCGTGTTTAACTTTTTCAAAGACGAAATACCTCCGCATTGGATTCAAGAAATTCTTGATAGTACCTTTATCCTACAGGGATGGAAAGAATACCATGAACAGTTCAAGAAAGTGGCGCCGAAAATTGGCGTCATTCCCATTAAAGCAATGCACCTCTTTCATGGAGTCAGGCAAAATCGACAATATACTACACGCTACAAAACTGCTGGAAATCTTCTCAAAGATAAAGAATGGGACGATGAAATAAGCGTGAATAAAGATGGACTCTACGAATTCAATAATTCTATTATTAGCGATACTGTTCACGAATACTTTAAAGGACGCAATGAAGATATTCCACTCAGCGAAGCTGAACATATCGTATATACTAAACGACCACGGGCCACACGCCGTCACTAATGTTTCAGCTAAAAATTGAACATGCAGCCCACCGACAACCCTGCCATACAATGCAAGAAACTGACTCAGAAGTAACACGCCTCACTATTCGCCCCCCGCAGGAAAACCCTCAAGAAGATAAAAATGCCAGCAGACACTATTACCATACTATGGTACAGTTTCTGAAAGCACTCTTCATATACCTTTCTGTATTTGCAGCAATAATTAGCCTCTCCATTATAGTGTGTGGCGCATTCGTCCTCACTGTACTATATATAATAGATGGCCTCGAGCCAATCTTAAAGACAGTCTTCTAAACTACAGCTCGCCTTGCATACAGGACAAGAGTATGTATTTTTCATCCACTCTTCCAAGGACGCCCTCTCAAACATATGGAAACACGGTGTCATACACATCTTCGCCGCATCCGTAAATACCTCCAGTGAGATTGGACAGGATTGAGCATTCTTAATGGCATCTCCCTTCATAATATTCGCGACAAATGCGGGTGGTTTCACAGGCGCTGGTGGTGCAGAAGGAATCGGCGGAAGGAGCGCAGGCGGCGCAGAAGGCTCAAATTGTGTAAGTGGCTGCGCCATAAGAATACGAAGAGGCCGTGATATGGTGTAAACCCTATAGGGGTCGTTTGATAAAGTGAGTATTACATTTTCATGCAATATCTTTTTCTCTCGCACTCGCCTTTCATAAGCCTCTCGAGTGTCATTTTTTACTCTGTAAATATAATCTCCTGGCATCGGAAAGTTCGAATCAAGCACTGGAATCCACACTTTCAAAGGAGCATAATATACTGCCCACGGAAGACGCCACATATAACAATGCTCCACTGAACATATCTCTTCAAAATCCATTTTCACCCTTTTTAGTTTAATGTCCCTGTTTCGCGGCTGATATATTTCATAGCCCTGCAGAGGAATATTTTCTAGCGACTGCTCTTCCACAGTAAGCGTATGCACCATGTTTCCACTAATAGATGAACAAACTTCCTCTAACTTCAGAATCTTTAATGAACGCGTGTACTCCAGCTGCTCCGCAGTATACGTATTAAATACTGCGATTATCCTCTGCTGCATTGGGTCTTGGTGTAACATCATTACCTGCACAGTAAAAATAAATTTTTCCTAACGGCGGCTGACCTGTAACCAATGCGGCCGCGTCCGCCCCGTATAAGTAAGAAGGTCGGCTTTACCTACCCTATAATATTGACGATAAGCCACAATGGAACTCTTCGAAATCTTGTATTCGTCTGGCATGGCCTTTGGTGGCTCCTTCCACCCTTTTGCCGCAAGTTCTAGAGGGGGAAACTCAAAGAGCCACTGCAGATGGTCCTCACAACTATGCTTCTTATGCGCCCCATACCGATGCCTATATTCTTCACATAGAGCCAGGCCCAATTCACAGAGCCACACATAATGCTCCAAACTCTCCCGCACCCAAATCGCACAAGGATGCTTCGCATTCCGTATAGACCTGTAGCCACGCTCATACCCCTTTCTCATTGGTGCACTCCCGAAATCAGGAATCACCGAAAGTACCCAATGCGCCGTGTAGAGAAGCTGGGTGGTCTCTAGAATCATTTTCACAACATGCTTATCACAATGCCAACGCGCACAGCGCGACGTCTTGTGAGAAAGATAAAAGATGTTCATAGTGAGGGGCTTAAATCCCTTTAGACCCCCCCTGGCTAGTTCAATTTTTCGTCGGCGTGGCGGGAGGCGGGTCCATGAAATAAGGCCGCATATACTTCTTCAAACTGATTTCCTGCTCATCTGCCGTCCTTGTCCCAGGAAAATGCACAAACCCTGGACCCTTCTTCCCATCCTCGTCCCCATACCGCTCCCTAATCTTCGCTTTAACACGAATAAACTTTTCCTTGTAATCCAAATCAAACTCGTCCTTATGCTCTAACATATAATGAATCAGGGCAATCTGGTCATCTTTATCCTCATACGTCATCATCTTCTCAAACATCTTCGCAAGAACTCTCGCCGGCCCCATGATAAATCCAGAATTCAAAAAAACTGGCTCTGGCGCCTCATAAAAATCACGCCAATCCGGTCTCACAAACCCCTTCTTAATCTCCTCAGAACCCCCCTTCTTCTTATGATGGTCAAACCACTCTAAACACCGTATATCACAATTCTCCTTGTAAAAACAATAAATCTCCACGCCAACCACTATAGGCGCCTTCGACTCACGAGCCTTATACGCCTTTAACATCAAATCCGCATCCTTTATACAAAGCATATCATACGCATCCACGAAAATAAGAATAGAATCCTGGTCCTGCACAGCCCTGATTCCCTCTAAATAATTCTCCATCTTTGTACGAAATCCACCCCACGGTTTCCCCATACCTAACACTTCATAGGCATAGTGATGCTTCTTTAAAGATGCCAAGAGTGCCTGCAGAGTCGGCTTCATCTTGTCCGCACTCGTAAATACCTTAATTGGAGATGGAGCCTGCGGAGTATACGTTAAAGCAGTGGACCCCCCCCTCTGCCTGCGCCTTGTGCGCCGTGTACGTTTTATGCGTCTAGAACGACTTCTCATCGCCTTCCTATACTATAGTGTCATTTCTTGCCTTACTGTCGAGAACTGTTACTACAGAATTCGGGGCATTTTTTGCATCCTGCTTCACTATACTCGGCACTATCAAATACATGTTCAGAACATCCGCGAACTTGGCCAACTGTATATCCGGGACATCCATCATATGCTTCATTATCGGCAGAATCTTGTCCTTTAACGAGGCATTCTTCACTATATAGGCCCAAATGCCCCAGTTTTTGTAACCAGTCATATCTTTATCCAACTTCATTATATTGTCCGAAATCTTGTTCCCTACCACATATAACTTGTCCAGGAAAATGAAATCCCAATCGGCTGGAACCTGGTCCTGAATCTGTAAAAGCCTCGAATATAAATCAGGAGGAATCTCTACATCATCCTCGTAAATCATCGTACCTGGCTTCTCAGCAGCAGTGTCAGCAAGATGCTGAAATAAATTACGATGCCCCAGATACGCCCCTATCACTCCCAGATTAAATACAGCCCCCGTACGGTCCTTGAAATTCGTCGTACCAATACCAAGAGGAGGAAGCGTATCTTTCTCCTCTGGCTTTATTACAACACCCTTCCACGGCTTTAATGGAAGACCCGCCGCATCTGCATACGCCTTTATATCCTTGAAACGCTTCGACTCTGGGTCTATCGTCACCGCATAGGCATCCGTGAAAAAAGGACTCGTTGCGGGCACAGCCCCACCCCGCTGCTTCTTACGACGCGTAACCCTCTTTTGTTTAGCCATCCTAGCTTTACAAGAGAAAATCTAAACAAATACTAGATAATGAATAGGCGTAGGGGTCAAACACGTCGCGGAGAAATTCCAGTAATAAGAGGGCGGGCCCCGCGTGCACAATACGTTCCTAGACTTAATTCTATACCAGAAGAAAATGAAGGGGCACCTCCGCTCTGGGCAGAGCGTCCATATGCACGTAGAGTATTACCCTTTAATCAATTATTAAATCTCCCTAATACACGTATACCTTCAGATATGGCTGAACCTCCTACAGAATTTTATATCAATAATATTTCTCCGCCTAACCTGCATATTAGAATTCCTCCCTATAATAGGTATTCAAATCCAAATTATTTATACGTATCACCCCCTGGAACACCTTACTCCGGTGGTACGCGTAAAAGGCGCGCTAAGAAGTCAAAGACTAAACGGCGGGCTAGACGCTAGACCATACATTTTACCGTTAAATCTTTATTTAAGAACTTAAGTGGAACTTAAATAAAGATTTTTGCAAATGCCATAAATAGGGCAAGTCATCACCGCATTTTCACAATGCTTTATTAACGGCGACGGGAGCGCCTGTGACGAGTTAGTCGGCGCTTACGCCCTGTTTTTCTACCTCCCGAAAACCATCCCCTCTTTATAGGTGCTGCTTGTATTTTAGCAACGCGTTCTCGCCTTTCATCCAAAGTGTTAGCTTCAAGTATTTCTAATTCTCTCTTATAATCATTAGCTATTGCTTCTGCATCTATAGTCCCTTGCCAAGATGCCCCAAATTGTTTAGCATAATTCGCCGCAGTCGTAATCGCTATGCGATATTTTTCCTCTGCCTTTTCGATCATGAGATCTTCTTGCCTCTGTCGGCGCATTTCTTCTGCTGGAAGGGGCTTAGCTTGGGGAACTACTGCCGCTGGAAGGGGCTTAGCTTGGGGAACTACTGCCGCTGGAAGCTGTGAAGGAGGTGATGCTTGACCCCATCGAAGAAAAGAGAACAATCCACTAGCTGCAGGTTGAGGAGCCGGTGCAAGCTGTTGAGGAGTCTGCTGTAAGCGCTGCTTGCGGGGGGCGGGGGCAGCGGCGGCGGCGGCGGCGGCGGCGGGGGCAGCCGCTGCCCCAGGTTGAGGAACCGGTGCCTGACCGAGCGGGCCCACCCCTGCCGCTCCAACTGCAGCTTGAGGAGCCGCTGCTGCCTGCTTCCAAACTGTGTAATCTTGGAAATTTCTAGGGTTTTCAGAAGTATAATATGCTAATTCTCCTTGACTTAAATTATTCATTTGTCTATAACGCTCGTCATCTTCAAGAATCCCGAGAATTCTACGTACTTTTCCCTCATCTATAGATGTTCCCGATATAGGTTGAGGAGCCGTTGTTGCTGCTGCAGAAAGAGGAACCGCTGTAGGTGCTGCAGGTTGGGGAACGGCCGCCGCTGCCGCAAGTTGAGGAGCCGCTGCCACAAGTTGAGGAGCCGTTGTTGCTGCTGCAGGAAGAGGAACCGCTGTAGCTACTGCAGGTTGGAGAACCGCCGCCGCTGCCACAGGTTGAGGAGCCGCTGCTGCTGCTTGAGGAGCCGCTGCCACAGGTTGAAGAGCCGCTGCCACAGGTTGAGGAGCCGCTGTTGCTGCTTGAGGAGCCGCTGCAGCTTGTTGCCGCCGTGCCTGCAGCGCCGCCGCCACGCGCACCATTCCTGAACTTGGAGGGATTTGCGCTGCTGCTAAAGGCGCTGCTGGTAAAGGCGCTGCTGCTTGAGGAGCCGCTGCTAAAGGCGCTGCTGCTAAAGGCACCGCCGCTGCCGCCACAGGAAGGGGTCCTATTTGAACCTTCCCCCCTTGAGCTATAGCTGGATTTATTTGCAGTTGACTTCCATTTTTTATTATAACCGGCCTACCTGGTGTATTTAGCTCCTGTAAGAGCTGCTCGAGTGCATCCATACCTACTATTACACCCGTTTTTCGCTCAACACAGTAAATTTGACCCAACCTATTCATTTACCCAGATGTAATGGAAACACGCGGCATCAAATACATAGGAAGTAAGGCAGCACTCTTAACAGAAATATGCACTTTTGTAGAAGAACAATGCCCCACCGACCTGCCCAAAACATTTATTGACGTTTTCACCGGGACTACACGCGTTGCACAAGCATTCCGTTCCAAAGGCTGGCAGCTAAGCACAAGTGACTTGTCATGGGCTTCAGAAGCTTACGCCCACGCCTTCCTCCTTCGTACCGCAGAATCCGGTGCACGTATCCCCCCTTTCATTGAACGCCTGCGAGCTCTAGATGGTCGGACCGGGTGGATTACGACCAACTATTGCGATGTCATCTCTGCAGTCGGAGCAGGCGTAGTAAAAATGTGGAAGCCAGAAAATGGTAGGAAGGCCGATGCAATGCGTGACCAAATACAGGCGTGGCTGGCAGCCGGCGAATGCACTCAGCATGAAGCAATGATTCTAGTAGCCTGCCTCATATTCGCCCTCGACAAAGTTGACTCTTCCGTAGGTGTGCAACAGGCATATCTTAAAACATGGGCCGCGCGCGCATCAAATCCTCTAGAACTCGTCGACCTCCCCTTTCCTACTGGACCAGTCGGCCTACACTCTGTAGGAAATGCCCTGACAATCGAATACGCCCCAGCAACCGTGGCATATATTGACCCACCATATTCTGCCCACTCTTATTCCACCTATTACCACATCTGGGATAGTATTACACGCTGGGATAAACCCGCCGTCGGTCTCAAAACAAATCGACGCATCGACCGCGTAAGCTCCGCCGCAGAATATGATGATTCTATGAACTCGGCATGGAATAGTAAACGTACCGCACTATCCTCTTTCATTACCCTTATTGCCAGGCTCCCCGCCCGCTACGTCCTCGTCAGCTACAATGACGAAAGCCTCGTACCACTCGAAACACTCCTCACAGCTCTTAGAGCAGCCTATAGTCCCGTTGTAGTGAAAATGATTCCCTACAAGCGAAATATTATGGCGCAGATTGGTAATGCCGCCGCGGCAGAAGAACACAAGACAGAAAATAGCGAGGTGCTCATTTGGATTGCAAAACCTTCAGTCCAGGCGTAGCACCGGCTTCTCATCAACTACATAGGAAGGAATGGAACGATTCTGCCTGAAAAAAGCCGTATCATTCTGTGGGCAAAAAGACCAACGCTTTTCTACTTGTAATATATATGGAAGAAGACCATCTGTAGGAGCCGTCAACCCCTTCAATAACAGCCCGTCATACACCTCTACAAGTTTTTTCATAATTGGTCGGCCCATTACATATGCATGTGACCCATTAAAATTATTTGTCCCCTTTAATCCTGGAGACAAATGCTGCCACGTATAACACCCACATGTTCCAAAAAGAAGAAAATCACTCTTGTCATCCATCTTAAACTTCTGCATAATTTCCTTCACCCTCCGCAAATACCCTGCAAAACCCTCTATAGTAAACGTAGGGGACACCTCGCAATCATCTTCAAATACTACAAGATGAGAAATACCTTCTGCAAGTGCACGCCGCGCCTCACGCACATGACTCACTATACAACCAACTTCTCCAGCAGTTCTTCGTACACCTGGGTCGATTCCACACTCTGTAGGATGTCCTTCCGCCACTAATGCTACACCGTCCGCAGCATCCACCACTTCAATGTCCCCTACTGCCCCTATTAACTTCTGAATAAGAGGCTCTCGCTCTACCGCCTTACGTAAATGAATCATCACTATTCTCACCTCTGTGGGTAGTTTGTCTACAAACTCTGCGACACAGTCGCGAAGTGTTGGAAACATTCTTACGTAAAGATTGCATTGAAGTTTAAGGTGGTGGCGGCGGTAGTGGCGGTTGCGGTGGCGGCACAGGAGGCGCAGGTGGCACAGGAGGCGCAGGTGGCACAGGAGGCGCAGGTGGCACAGGAGGCACAGGAGGCGCAGGAGGCGCAGGAGGTGGGGGTGCAGAAGGAATAGTTAAAAGAGGTGCTACGGTATTTACCGATTTCGTTAGAGCCCCTCCTGCTGGAGGCTGCTCCGCAGCAACCACACGAAATCCAATATATGAAAGTGGAGTAATATTATTCTTCCCAGAAAATGTCATGGGATTAAAGTTAGTACGGTCAGCTATTTCTCCTACTTCTATTGGACCGCTCTGATTAAATAAACCAATCACGTATCTATGCTCACCCGTTCCTGGTGGAGGAGAAGGAGCAACCCAGGCCGCCACAACTTTACCTCCAGATGCATCCACACCACTACAGTTAGTAACCATCCAATGAAGAAATGATTTGCCCTGAGGAACATCAGGGTCCCAACACATTAGTGTATACATTACTGGAGGCGTGGGAGGCGTCCATACCGCGTATGGCTCGTGCGCCGTCTGATATATTGTAAATGTTGGACCATGTAAACCACACTTCAATGTAGGCTGAAATCTCGCATTAAAATCAATATTACTCGGCTGATTTATAGGAGGAGCATCTGCACCATCTAATAAGGGCCTGCCTGGTGCACCACCACCCCTCTGCGTAAAACGCCGTCTAGGCTTTCTAAGCTTTCTTCGCGTCTTACCCTTTTTTAATCGGCTTGAACGCCCCATCCCTATATACCATAGAGAGAAAGTAGAAGAAGAAAGTTGTTCTTAAACTCTTTATATGCCATAAGTTGCCCTGTACGTACACGTATTGCGCGTTGCATAGGAATATCAAGAGTGTTTAATACTTTTCGGAACTTCACAGAGTCGTATGTTGTAGCAACATCCTCTAATAAAAAGAGGGGACGACCTAGACTCTCATTCACCCAATTGTGCAACTCCCAGAACCATGTTCGAATGTAAATTCGTAAATCAGGAAAAGAAAGTTCACGAATTGCCTTTTGTACCGGGTGTTCATGTAAATATACGGTAAAATGTTCCTTGCAAGATGGACAAGGGATTACTTTCTGAAGAGTATCAAATATCTTCAATAAACTTCTCCTCTCATCCGCGCGAAACTGCTGTATTGAACTCCCTACTTTCTCGCCGATTCCGTGAAGTAAACACCATAAAAGCGGACCCCACTCCGTTGCATCGGGATATATTTCTGGTGGAAGCTGGCATGCACACGGCATTTCTGCTTTTTATGATTTCTTAAGAAGAACTCATAAAACGCAGCAGTTTTGATTCCCTATACAATAGGGGTGATTCGTGTTTCCCGTGCAAGAAATCAAATCCGCACAGGAGAACGGCTGTATCCTACATTAACCAGACTACTTTTGTAACTTTGCTTTGCTGTAAGTAGTCTTTGTTCTTGTGCCTCGGCACTTTACCCCTGGTAATCTACAGGCTTTCTTTCCCTGAGATTATACCGCTTTACAGGCCCCTGTTCCTGCTCCTGCTGCTCCTGATGCTCCTCCTGCTGCTCCTGCTGCTCCTCCTGCTGAGGCGCATACAACCACCCCTTCACCGTCTCTAAAACTTTTAAAATGGCATATAAGAACATCCCCTCTCCCCTTTAATGGATAAAACACGTTTAAGCCATATTTGACATTTCACGGTACTGCTGAAGAATATCCACAACTGGTACGTAGCGACAGGGGTCCGACACCCATGTCCGGGTGGTATGTTCCTGAAAAAACTCGGTGAACTTTTCTCCACACTCATGACGCATATAAGCGTTCCTCTTAATGTGCCTCGCTTTGCTCGGCACGGCAGTCGGTTCTACTTCAGACCAACGCCGCTCACACTCCAGAACCTCTACAGTCCCCAAAACGCGATTAAGAGCAGCCATTCGCCGCCTATAACACATGTTCTGATGTGTTGAAGGAGGGTGATTTCTCGAAATATATGCAGCAAGATTCTTTGCAATCCATCCGTGCTTCTTATTCTCCCTCGGCGCCCATTTACCCATAAGTGATGGTGTCCTACCTTCTAAAACTGCCTCCTCATCCACATGAAGCTGTGCATCAACAATCTCAGCCACACGCCACATAATGTGCGGAGAAATGTAACAGAGATTGAATAAATCCCCCCACGTCCCGTACTCTGGCACAATGTCCAGAAACCTGTAGGCAAGTTCTGGATAAAACTGATACAAATAACAAAAGAGCCCGTGGAAAATATCCCTGCGCCCCAGACCCCCCCTCACATCTCTTAACTGAAACATCTTTACTACATATGCCTCTAGAGGGTCCATTAGCATATAATACATAAGGCACCTTAGACCCTACTTATTTAATACAGAGGTTTTCTCCATGAATGCAGGGACACCCCCTTCTTCCACCTCCCTCACATGAATCGTATTAACATCCACTTTTTCAACTGCAGGCTTCTTCCTCCTGTAAAAGTAACAACCTGCCCCACACATACAGCAGAAGCACAGTATTAAAAGAATATTAATCGGCACAAATGTATAAATATACATCAGACTATCCAACCCCGTAACAGTCTGGATAAATGTAACATTATTCTGCGGTACAGGAACTAAGACTATATGAATCAAAAGAGATGCACTAGAAGAAGGAGTGAGAGTCTGCGTAGGAGTCTGTGTAGAACTCTGTGTAGCAGTAGAACTTGTAGTTGGAGTCGACGTTGATGTCTGAGTCGAAGATGGTGACTGCGTGGAAGTAGGAGTCGACGTGGGCGAATACGACACGGTAGATGTTTGACTCTGTGTAGCAGTAGAAGTCACACTTGGCGTAATAGAAGGAGTGCGCGTAGAAGCAGGAGTTTGCGTCGAAGTAGGAGTGCCAGAAGGTGAACTCGATATTGTAGAGCTTGGAGTCTGTGTACCCGTGGGTGTCAAAGACAGTGTAGTTGTGGGAGTCACACTCAGCTGAGAAGTATATGTTGCTACTGAAGTATATGTAGGAACTGGACCCGCATCAGCTATTTGTGCAATAGCTACTGTTTGCGCAACAGAAGCAAGGGATGAAATCATACCCGCGGCATAATACCATGTAATACTCGCAGAAGAATTCACAGCCACCGTGCCTAATGGAAGAACCGCAGCATAAGAACCATCTGTCGGCGAAGGTGTTGATGGCGCAATGGAGAGCGGATTTATATTATAGACATTCGAAAAAGAACAACATAGCGCATATGCCGTCATTACACCAGCCGTTTCCGAATAAAATAGAACACCCTCATTCGTATTTGTAATCATTATCGCGTAAGATGATTGATTATTGGCCGTTATAGCAGTGAAATTGCCATTAATAAGGTTGCCGCGCGTTTTCGTATTCACATCGGTATTACCTACATAATCATCGCGCGTACCCACCCAAAAGTATGTATTCTGCAGTGGAGCTGTAGAGTTATTTATTATTACATTCGTTATACGCACAAAACGGTCATATTGACCAAGTGAAAATGTATTTTGAAGAGTAATAAGTTGCCCGAAAACTACAAAGGAACGCGTGGCAACAATCTTGCCAAATCCCACAGTCTTCGTTGTATCACTCGCATTCACAATAAAGTTCGAGTAATCTGTAGAAGATGCGGTCGGAGTCAGCGAATAGAGGTCACTAATAGTTGCCCCAGACCAATGAGAACTGCCCGTCCCAACCCCTATAGCAGTATCAAGAGGATATGAACTGAATGTTAATTTATACCAAGCAGAAGCTATTTCAGAATAATACCAAGGTTGAACAAACAGCCCCCAGTTATTCACAGACGTTTCCGCACCACTTCCAAAACGAAGATATTTATTGGAAAAAACGCACACAGGGCTAGTACACCCCATTGAACCAAGAATATCTTGGCCAAATACAGACGCAGCCAATCCCAACACCGAGAGGAACTTCCACATGCTTATATTCTATACTAAGATAGTTATGAACTGCTGCCCACAAGCCAACGTTGAATTCCTGGGAAACGGTCTACTTGTACATGAAAAACAAATACAAGCAGACGGTTATACTATGCAATTCTTTCCCTATAGCGGAATTAAAACTGTCAGATACGCTTATGTACGCGGCGAAACAGGAGGAACCATCTCCATCTGGGTCGCTGAAGGCCTCTCGTATCGCTACTTATATCCCTGCGGAGAAAGCGGCAGAAAAGTATTTGAAGAAATCCTCACTCATCTCTAACTCCTGCGAACCTTCTTCGTCTTTCGCGCACCCCCAGACATTCTAGAGCGTATTTTCTCAATCAACTTCTCCGCTGAAGATGCCCCTATTGCCTCATCAAGCCCCGCACGAAAAGAGGCAATATTCGCTGCTCCCGCAGCCGTTCTCATCTTTGTTGCAGAAAGACCTTCCACTCCTTCCGAATCTGGGTCACGCTCCCCACCACTCACCACCTCTAAAGGAACTCCCTTCTCCACTTCAAACTTGCCCGTGAAATCCGCCACACGCTCCCCCGCTGCAACCATTACAATCTTCTTATACCCCGCGTCCAAGAGTCTCCCTAACACAGCCGGCACCGTCTTACATGCCGACTTTGTCGTATTAATAATACGCACTCTCTGCGTAGAAGGATACATCTTCTTCAGAAGTTCCACTTTTTCATGCACATAGAGGGGATTCTTCTTCTTGTCCTGTGTACTTGTGGCAAAAACATAGGGGTCTGCACCCGCCGCTGCCGCTTTTTGAAGGAGGGCATCTACGAGCACCTTGTGACCCTTATGAGGTGGATTAAATCTCCCGAAAACGAAAAAAGCCGTTTCAGACCTGGCCGCAATATCATCCCCAATATTTTTGGATGGCGAGTTCTTACCACCTTCTGCTTTGGGCATTCCTATTGGAGCTCGCCATTTATTTTTCCACCGCATCCCTATTCAGGGGCCCCTGCTGTTTTCCACCGCATCCCTATTCAGGGGCCCCTGCTGTTTTCCACCGCATCCCCTGAAGAAATCGCGAACCCTTTGCCCACGATGACTCCTGAAACACTTCCTCTCGTAGCCCACGCAGAAATTTCTCCGAAAAGTTCCGGGCCTTCCCCCTCTCAATCAAATCCTTCGCCTCTATCTGTGTACCCTCTCGCACATCCACTGCACCCAAGAGCCACTTAATAAACTCCCGCATTTTATCATCTGCAAAATCTGCCAGACAATCCTTGCGAAATACTGCCAAAGACAACATCGTTTTTGCTTCCTCTCCCACTTCTGTACTCACCCCGTCCCCACCCATGGCCACCCGAAGAACCGTCTGTAGCTGAGCCTCCGCTTCTAAAATAAATCCCTGAAACTCCGCAAACATCGTGTCCGTCCTCTTCTTATGACCCGCCAAAGAGTTCTTGTGGCGGGTGACCGTGGCCGCATGACTCCGTAACAGATTCGTCATAAGAGATGCCTTCAGTTCCAGGGCACGAACAGCCTCTACTTCATCTTTTACAGGCTTTGCAATAGTCTCTACCGCCTCAAAAAAAGGACGGAGCGTCTGCAGATAAAACACAGGGTCCTCGTGAGAAAGGAAACTACTCACAAAAAGAACAAAACGACCATCCTCTAGAAACTCCAGGTCAATATCCCCGCCACGCGCATGCCCAACAATTCCCTGCCGCAGACTCACCAAGACACCACCCTTCACATCCGGATGTAAACGCAAATCACGACGGAACTTCTCTACCTCATCAGAAGTCACCAGGCGAGAATAGTTCTTTATCTCCCAGAGGTATGTCGCCGCAGTTCGCGTCATCCGAATATCAGCGCTCTGCGGGTCAGTACTCACCACCTGAACACTGCAATCAAACGCCTTCTTCAACAACGCCTCCATAATTGTCTCACCAAGCGCCCCCTTCTCCTTGGAAGAAGCATACGTCTTCGTCATAGAATTCTGCAAGGATTCCACTTTCTTCCCTACACTCTCATACACCTTATCAGTTGCCGCCTTCGCCTGCTCAATCTGTGCATCCTTCGCCCGCAATATCATTTCATACCCCTCCGAAATCTCCTTCTGAATACGGGTGCGGAGATTCGAAGCCTCCTGCTCCATTGCCTCAATACGAAGCTGTGCAGCCCTTGCCGCCTCCTCCGCTTTCTTCTGACGTTGGGTGGCCCCCGCCAGCTCGTACCTGTGCTCCTTCACTGTGGCGGCAATTGCCTCCGCTGTCCATCCTTCAGAGTGAATCTCCATCGCCCTTTTATTACAAAAATCCAATGCATTCGCCCCTAAACTAAGAGCCAAGGCAATCTGTTCTTCAGAACCTTTTACGTAAATATCAGGAATTTCGTAGCCGTTTGGTATATGTAACATAAGCTTGCGTTTTGACATCTCTCCTACTTGTTTAACGCATAAAAGCTTTGAGTGGGAGTTAAAATCTAACACTATAGAAATGCCTTCTGGTAGAAAATCAAGAAGACGTGGCGAGGAAAATAATAAGGGAAATAATGGGACAAAAAAGTCCTCTAAAAAAGTGAAGAAGAATACCGGCTATGAAGCAAATACTGAAGAACCATACGCGGGTTCCCAGAAATCAAGTGGACCACCTGACTTACTCGCAACAATCTTGGCACAACGGGGATTTACAAATGCGGCGAAAAGTTTAAGAAATGTCACAAGATCTGGAAGGGGTGATACACATCTACAAGGAATTTTACAGTCAACAGCAGCGGCAGATGCAGCTACTGGAAAAACTGAACTTATGTACGCCGCGTTCAAAGGAGATATTCCCAAAATCAAATCACTCATAAAAAGTGGAGGCAAAATTCACGCAGCAGATTCGTTTGGGAGAACAGTACTAGAATGGGCAATAGAGGGAGACCATGCCCAAGTAATACACCTCTTATGCCAAAAAGGGGTCGCAGTAAATAAGATTACTGATCGTCATTTAAGAACACCCCTATATATTGCGTGTTTACATGGAAAAAGAAATGCCATAAAGGCATTATGTGAAGAAGGTGCAAATCCCTCCTTTATTTACATACGAACTGGCGCGTGGGGTGAGGGGAGGGGGATTTCGTGCCTCGCAGCAGTATCGCGTTCATATGACCATCCAGATAGTTTAAGAGTACTAATTAAATATGGGGCAGCTATTGACCCTCGCAATTCTGAACATACGCCACTCTCAATGGCTTGCGCCAAAGGTCGTATTAATTCGGTGAAACTACTCCTGGAGGCAGGAGCGGCTCTTAATGTAGAGTTTAATCAAAACGAACCATTATTGGCAATGGCATTTGAGAAGGCGGACAATATAGAAAATATAAGCCCAACGTACGCCGCCGATGTATATGACATCGTTGGTCTACTTAAAGAGAGGGGTGTCAATATTAATGCTATACACATAAGTCCTGGTACAACGCACAACTATAGCGCCATTACACATGCGGCAGAAAGAAATATAAATGTATGCAGGGCACTTTTACATTATGGCGCAGATCCTAATTTAAAAGTAGTTTTTTCGAATTTTCTTCCTGGAATGAATGATATGCCTCCTTTAAAATTTGTATCAGATATAGAGACCTGTAGGCTACTCCTTAAACATGGTGCGGATCCACACTCCCCTGCTTCAGATACTGGAACAACTGTATTAATGTGGTACATTGTTTTGCAGAAATCCTTAGATATAATAAAAGAGGTATGTCTTCGCTTAACACCCGAGCAACTTAACGCAAAAAGCAGTATATACAGTACACGTGTTCTTTCTAATCCATTTGTCGGTGGGTTTAATGCCCTACATTATGCCTGTCTAGAGACAGAAGCTCGCCCTGAGCTTATAGAACTACTTGGCAGCGCTGGAATAGATGTGAATGCTAGGCATTTCTTCGAACGGCATGGTGTTAAAGTAGAAGCTGATACACCTTTAATGATGATATGTAGAGAAAGAGTACTCGTCGCTGAAATGCCACTACATAACGTAATAAAATGCACGGATAGATTGGCAAAAGTAGAAGCCCTACTTCGTATAGGAGCAAATACAGAACTACAAGATGCAAATCGCATGACCCCACTTATGATTGCTTGTCAAGGTGTAACTTCTGACACTTTACCCATAGTTGAGGCATTATGCTCTAAACCCAGAGTGTCAAATATTGTGAAGCGTGAAACGGCGCGCCCTACTACATTACGTAGAGGCATTGCAAATTTAGAAGTACGCGATATAAAAGGGCGCACAGCATTTATCATTGCTATTGTGAATGGCACCCTTGAAGTCGCACAATACCTGGTAAAACGTGGTGCTGATATACATGCTGTGAATAACAGTGGTAAAAACGCCTTGGATATATGTATAGGATATAAGAATGAAGACGGCCCTGGCATGTCTGCATACCTCGATGAGATTCGCTTTCTAAGAGGACTGGGTCTCACAAGTACTGTAGTACTCAGCCAAGAAAATGAAGATTTGCTTTAGGCCCCCACAAAAAAAAGCACGCGCGCGCAGTCGCCGCTAAATACGTTTCCACGCCTCTGGAAATAGATTCGGCTGTTCCTCTGCATACCATTTTGACGGATACACCACTGTCCCCTTATATTTCTCCGCACCTATCATCGCCCCCCACCAACTATAGGTGGAGTTTGCAATAATTGCAGCACCATTACAGAGACTCATCAGTGCCATACCCTCTAGTTCGCCCGGCTCATCCACAAATTCACATGTTGCAAAACATTCTTGCCTTCTACACCAAGTGGGGTCATCAGATACTACAAACCATGTTTTAATATGCTTCGCATGATTCAAACCCTCCTCATAATAGTTTGTCCCAAGAATCCAATGCGTACCCTGATTCGCAGAAATGTAATCCCCACGCCTCACATGAATAAATCCATAGTTATTTGGCTCTTTAATATAATACTTGGCCGCAAGGAGTTCACGCTGAGACTCAAGAAATACACGCAAATCCTCACAGACCAGCGAAAGAACCGGCATAATCGTAGGGAGGTATTGGAAATATCCGCGTAGAGCCATAGAATAGGGTACGTTAAAGTCAACTGGGTGCCACGGTTTATACGCATCCAACACCATTACATAGGGAGTATCCATTTTCTCTAGCGATTTTAATCGTTTATAAAGAGTGGACCTGTAATCTTTGTTAGAATGCTTGTTTAATTGCACGGGAGAAAGCAAGACTTGCCGCTGAAGTACCTGCGAAATATGTAGGGCTGCCGTGTACTGGAAAAGTTGATTCCCGAGACCACCTTGAAGAATCATTAATATTGACTGCTCCATCTTCTAAAAATAGACTCTATTATTAGATGATGTTGCCAAGTTTAAGTAGATTTGAAGAACATGCTTTTTTCATTCTTTTTATTGCATTTATTATTGTTCTCTTTTGGTTCGGCTGCTGGGAACTCGTAAATACATCTGTTGAACATCTGCACCAAAGGCACGGAATAGCCAAATGGAAAATATCAGTCGTTATTATTTTATTTGTTATTTTGATGATTGGGTTTTTTCCACGGATTTTACAGAAAATCTAAGACTAGAGTAAGATGAATGCTGCTTCTAAAGAGGCAGCTTTAGAGAAATATGACCGACAAGTATTCAGTCAACTAGATGCGCGAGAGCAACTCACCCTAGACACAAAACGTGTAAACTTGTTTGAGCTATACACTAAACTTGGCATAGATGTACAAGCAGAACTTCGTAATATTATTGCAAAAACATTTAGCTATTTTATCTCTAACCCAATGATTGGTCAAGTTCGTTTACCAGAAGTAAAATACAGGATTATAGGTGGTAATGCCTGCAATCTTCTTATTGGTGGCATTCCTTCCCCTGATATTGATATTGAAGTCGCGCCTATTATATATGGGGGCGCTCCTATACCCTTTTTTAGTGCGGCAGGAACTATACATGCAAGCTACGCTCAGTACTCGGAGTTTTTATTTGCCCTCCTCCGTAATGCTATTATTGCTTCAAAATTATTCCAAAGTATTATAGTCGATGACGATATAACACCGCTCACTCCAAGTGATATAGCGGCAGATTTAGAACTACCTTTTGCGACAAAAACACTAATGAAAGGTGATATGGGCGATAAAATACACATGGCTCTTATTATAAATAGGGGATTCGTCTCAAAAATACAGGTTGTAATTAAATATAAGGGTATAGTGTATCATATTATCGAGATTCTTTTTCATAAAGCGCAAAAATTAAAAGCAGAGTTTGTGCCAGAAACGGCTGATTTTTCATCAACTACACAATTGGTTACGCTGCCTTCTGGTGATGGTGTGTATATTGCTATACCAGAGATATTGGCACTCCAGCAAATGGAGGCACTTGTAGGAAAGAAGGGGCGGATTATTAAAAAAATAGATGCAGAATTTCAATACATGTTGAATCGTTCTGAAGAGATTATTCGAACTATGTGGGAGCCAACCGTGAAAGAACTCGATACGAAAGCCGCAATTACCTTTATGAGAATATACGATCTCGGTAAGAGGCTTCCACCAGAAACAATAAAGGATATTGCTAAAATTATATGCGAGAAATGTATTGCTGCATTAACAATACATAGTGAAAAAAATCCTCGCAAAACAATCTTTCAATGGATGCTCCCTGGTCTTATACAAATGTCTGGAGGAGAAACAGAACTCACAAAGGCTCTTAGTGAAGCTGTAGGAGGACCGCTAGAGCTAGTTGCAGAGGCGCAGCCAGTTGTAAATAATACAGGACGCCGCGCACAAGAGATTGCGAATGCAGAATTGGCCAGGCAAATTGCTAAAGAGGAGGCAGAAGAAATGTCGCTCCCTGTTGTCCCTCCCCTTGTTTCTCCTGTTGCAGCCCCCCTTGCTAAAGAAAAACCTCTTAAAATTTTAACGGCAAATGAGAAGAGGAAAAAGAAAGAAGAGGAAGAATGGAAAAAAGCTGAGCTCCTTACTGCTGCCGCTGCCGCTCAAGCCGCTGCCGCTCAAGCCGCTGCCGCTCAAGCCGCTGCTGAAGCTAAAGCCGCTGCTGAAGCTCAAGCCGCTGCCGCTCAAGCCGCTGCTGAAGCTCAAGCCGCTGTTGCAACAGATGCCCCTGTATCAATTGCAGAACAAGCAGCACCTGCAGCAAAACCTAAAGCTAAAAAGGAGAAGAAGAAAAAGGAAAAACTAGAGGAAAACTTAGAAGAACTCCTTAAAGAGTACCCTATTGCCCCTGTCACTGTTGCCACCCCTTCCCCTCTAACACCTCCTACGCTAGTCTACCCTCCCCTAAGAGATCCTGACCAAGCAGTAATAAAGACGCTCAGAGATGCAGAAAAAGCTCTTGTTATACCTGCCCTCACAATACTTGTAGAGCCTTTTGCCTTCAAAGCCCCTCTTATCGAAGAGTTTGAACCCCCGTTCAAGCGTGACCCTGCCGCAAAGGACCCCCCATTAAGGTCTCGGCAGACTCTTAAAACAATTATTGACTTCTTAGATTCACGGACAGCAGACCCAAACTACATCTTTATTTATACAATGCCCTCTTTCCAATCAAGGTACCAACTAACAAAAGCCGGCATGGAAGGATCGCCCAGGTATATGAAAGAAGATGATGAAATATACTTTATATCAATAATCATTGATAAACTCCGCTATATATTGTACAATGATAAATTGGTAAAAAATATTAGAAATCCCGTAGAAGTAAAAGAGGTCGCAAGAATAAAACAACTTCTCGAGAGTTTTACAGGCGTTCTTCTTACCCAACTCGAAGTATATTCCATGTTGACAGGGGCCCAGCGCGAAGAAATCGGCGGCGCAGTGACTGCTTCCACCCCCTTTTTATCCCAGTTTCTCACTGCCCCAAAAGCTGAGCTACAAGCAAATACCGATATTTTCATTACCTTCTATAGAAATCTCTTTGTGCGAATAATAGAACTTCTTACATTTAATCTCTTGCAGAAGAATCAGCTTATTTTTGAACCAGAAGCTCAGTACTATAATGCTATACGAAAAGAATCCCTATTTAAACATATGGATAGTGAGGCTGCAAAAACTCTTAAACTCGAAGAACTAACTAAAGAGGCGGAAAAACTTGAACAAGACGTGAGGGCAAAGGCAGAAAGCGTACTTAAACTGGGCGAACGTGCAACTCCTGCAGATAAAAAGGAAGCTGAAGACGTGCTTGAACACTATAAAAAAATGGGCAAAAAGATTGAAGTAATGTCATCAGAGAAGCACGCAGTTCTTGTGGAGTTTTGGATGGCCTTCTACGGAGTTCGCATAAGAGTATTGAAAAAGAAGTTGAACACATTGCTAGAAGCTCTCCCAGAAGATAAGCAACCCAAAAATGTATACCTTTATTTTACAAGGTATCCTGTAAACTCCTCCTACATGTCGAGCAATGATTCAGCTGCAAGCTATCGCAATCAGTTCCTGAGAAAATGTTTTAAGATGAAGATACAACTCAACTTCCTCATCGATTTGAAGAAATCACGATTCGATAAAATAAAGAGCGACCTCCTTGAAGAAGATTTTCAAGAGTTCGAAAAAATGTTTGAAGGAATGGAAAGACTAGATACTACAGATAAAGAGAACCTGTTTGCTCTTAACTTTAATATGTGCACAACACACGACTTTTTAACACAATATTTTGAAACGAAACCATACTATAGCGACCCCGTATTTAAAACTGTACTCTCAAAAATTATCTTATCAACAGTAAGGGCAGCGCGGTTTCATCCATACTATTTCAGAGAAGATTATAAATTTCTCCCTGGATTCGAGTGTATTATTAACGATTATGAAGAGGGTAAGCCAAATATCCTTCAGCAAATATGCTCCTTCATTGAAGAATATTATCCTGCGGCAATATCATCTATTACAACGGAAGAGGAAAAGAAGAAGAGTTTAGAAGGGGAGCGTGGTATTATTGCACAAACCAGTTGGGCAGTGCTTGAATCTCTGCGTAGAAGCGAGAATCATGCAAATGCGACAAGTAATATGTACGCAGATATGCTGGTACTTTCTGATAAACTCGTCTGGGACCCACTAATACCATATAGCTTAAATGGCAAATCAGTACTGGAGACAAATGCCTTTTATGGCATACTTACTATAAATACACAGGGAGACCCCGCATCAGACTATATCGTGAACCCTGAAGCTATTATACCCGTCCCCAAAGAGACTATTCCAGCGGGCGGAGGAAGACCCCATAGAAAAACGCGGCGCCGCCGCTTTCATCGTAAAACACGTCGCGGGAGACGCATAGGTCTAAAGACTCGCAGAGGTATATAGGTATAAATGCCCGTCAGTACTCGCCTCTCTAAATTCACCGTATCTGAGAAGGAGGCCATTAAGGCTCTTGTGGAACTGAAGAAGGCTTGCGCTGCGACCCAGACCCAGCCCCAGCCCCAGCAACGTCCCCGCCGCGCCTGCACTATGAAGGAGGAGCCTGTTGCAATGCCCAAGTCTCCTATGGACCGCCCCCGCCGCAGTAATGTTCGCTATTAGATGGCCAGGCCATGAAAGGAAAATAAGACCCTGATGTTCACGGTACTATTTTCTTCTCCTATAGAAATGGCAGAAGGATTGCCAAAACAGAGACGCCCTTCCCTGGGAACATTGCAAGCAACGAAATCTAAAAATATTATGCAGCCTACTTTTCGGGAGGATGGTTATGTAGAGATGGAATATATATTTAATATGGCAAATAATATAATAGGCCTTCACGAAGAAGATGTGTCTAACAGAGACATGTATGCCATTATTGATAGAGATTTATCTGGGCCCTTTCAAATGAAAGTTGATGATTTTGAATGTGTCGGTATAATCGCTCTTTTTGTGTTTGACAAGTCTAAGAAGGGCCACTTCGTACCGTATGTGAGAGTTGGAGGTACATGGTATAATGGCGATTCTGAAGTAGGATTTTTAAGAAGAAGAAGTGAACCTCCAAGTATATTTATGGAGTGGAGTAATCCAGATATTGAACCAGGAACAACTATAATCACAGATGCAGTTCTTTTTTATGTAAAATCCAGCCTTATTCATGGAGGAAGGGGTGACCAAAACGGCACATTAGTGTTTGGTCAAACGGACTATACATGCGGACCAGACTCCCTTCAAACCGTCCTAATGTTTGCAGATGGTTTCTATGAATACTTCAATGAAGGATTATACTCTCAACTAAAAAAAGAGGGGCATTTTCCTTCTCGTCGTCCAAAAAATATGGCCGAACTAAAGGGGAATATTCAGGCCTTTGATAAAAAAAAGTATGTATCTCTTTTATCAAAGCGTAACATAAAACAAGGAAAAAGGGGCAGTATCTTATTTCCCGTAGAAAGAGCCAGTATCTTATTCCTCCTCCTAATGTTTAATAGATACTCCTATATTGAGAATATCACAGAAAAAGCTGGAGAACACTTTGAACTAGTTCCAAACACTTCAATAGCAAATAAAAAGTTACGTGATTGTTATTATATAGGGCAGGGAGACAGTCCAATATACGAAGAAGTTGTCTTTAATGGAGATGATGCAGTTGACATTATCGAAACACTCCTACAGTGCGGAAAAAATCCAAATAAAGGAGATTATGGTCACACCCCGCTATTTAGAGCAGTCTTAAATGGATATAATCGTGTTGTAGAACTACTATTACGCTATAAAGACGCTGACCCCACAACTCCCACTCCAAGACCAGCCCTAGATATTGATTCTGGTTCTATAGTAGTAAATGTTGGGCGTAGCCCATTGGGAGTCGCATGTAATAATAAAAATATTGAAAATGTTAAAATGCTCTGCGAAGCCGGTGCAGATGTTAATAAAGAAGATGTGCTGGGGATTACCCCTTTGATACTAGTGTGCAAGATGGATAAACAATATAATAAATTCATAATACCTATAGCTACAATATTATTAGAACATGGCGCAGATATTACTAAAACAGATAATACTGGAAAATCCGCTTTAGCTTATGCAGGGGCACGCGGAAATTCGGAAATAATGGAGCTGCTCTCTAGTCAGAAGGGGGGCCGTCGAACACGCCGTCGAACGCGCCGTCATAGACCAAAACGACGCTTATAGTCCGCTACAGATTCGCGAAAAGACGGCTTATTCCAGAGAATCCAACGTGAGAGGGCACCCGCCGTATCAGGTGCACCCCAGCGTTCTCCCTTTCCCGTATGACGCCGTATATAGCGCTGCTTCCGCGTGGCATTCTTGTGTTTGGTATAGTTGGACATTCCTGCCGCACCAAATGACACCACCTTGCGCCTACCATCCCTCTCAAAAATCGCATCGTACTTTTTCTCTGCACGATGAGATTTGCGAATCGCTATGAGCTTTAACATTCTATTTGGGCCGCAGAAATTCCGCGAGAAATCTACTTCTCTGAAGAGTCCCGCCTCTCGGACAGCCTCAGCGCCTCACACTGGCGACACTCGCACTCTTTCACATCACCAGTACAATCACAACCCCTACATAATCCATAGGGAAGAAGAGGTCCCTGACATGCAACACAGAGACGCTTCTCACACATTAATGCGAGATATGCGGGCTTACATGCCTCACACGGCTGAAAAAAATGCCAATCCCTGTAGTTGCTCAGGCTTGTAAGAGTCATATCATTAGGCATTCCGCACTCAAAACAGAGCCCATATAGTTTCGTATGTTTATCCCATAATTCCTCATAGTACTCTTGGCAAGAATCACATGTACACTGACATTTGTTAGTACATTCGCTCGTGGCGGTATGCTTACAGGCCTCCATTCTATAAAGTATTCTCCAGAATCTTTACGCCTCCCTAAGGGCGAGTGAAACAGGCATTTACTAAATCGGCCAATTCAGAAACTAATACCGAGTTGAGCTCCGTAGTTAGAGCATGCTGCAATGACTCATTTAAGCAAACTATATCATTGCTCATTTTAAGATTACACCGCTGTATTGCATTTATTACGAGGCCAAGTGCGGCTTTTGGCTGGACAAGACCCTCTCTATTTGCCCAATGAGGGCCGCAAAACGTCTTCATGGGTCCGCTCGGTTTCAAATACTCCTCAGACATGGGAGCTGAAACTGTAATGACAGGCACGTCCTTTTGCTCCACCGTAATGCCATGTGCCGCACAAAACTCGGCAAGCGCTGCCGCCTCAACAGCCGTCTTTGTTGTAACAGTATAGATGTTCGCCTGCATTGTACTAATATGCCAGTGAGGATACAGGTACTCCAATTTTACCCTTCTGTTCACTCACTCCTCTGCGCAAGACGCTCCCTATACGTGTCGTGCAACGCCGTATCTTTGACCGGGTGAAAAAACTGATTCGGATTCACCGTATCCTCTGTCCACGTATGTCTGAAAATAATATTCTGCAGTTCATGAGGCATCTCCATCGAATACCCATTCTGCTGCGCAAGTGTATTAAAAACAATCTCTATGAAAACAAGAGTATTATGCTGGTCATGTAAGTCTTTAACTCTGTCAAGGAGTCTGCGTGAAACCCGGGTGGCGCAGACAAGACTTCTGTAAAAGGGTCGCTCCATCTTTCCATCACCATCATTCCAGAATTCAAAAGAAGGGTCGTCAATGTCTTTCACATGCTGCTTCATTATATAGTCGGTCGCAGGAAAGCGTACATCCAACTCTTTAAAGAGTTCTGGGCGAGGTACGAAAACATCCTCTTCAATAAACCAAATATGCTCGGGACCACGGTTCTTCACGCAAAAATAATAGATTGCCTTGTCCCATGCCGAAGGACGCTTTAGAATCGCGGGATTAGAATTCGTGTATCCTGTTTGAATACACTCCTCATCTGTAATCTTTACAAAAGTGAACTTTGCAGATTCTGGCACAGTACAATTCGGGTCGTCACACACTACCGTTACGGGATGTGTAATACCATATTTCTCTGCAAACTCTAGCACACGCGTAGTAGGACAGACACAGAGAAGGCAAATCACAATCTTCTCTTGTTCCTGAAATGACTCTATGCGCGGCGGAAGCGGTTTCCGCATATTCATGCAATACCAGAGGACAAAAACTGTTAATAGTATAAATATTATATAAAAATACGGACCCTTTCGCATCCTTCTTACTTATACTCGAGAATATCAGGCGGGGCAGTGAAAGGACAGCCGTCCCAAAGGGGAAATTCATTTATCAAAGGGTATTCATACTCCACATTTTCCTTCCTTCGCCACTTCTGAAGGTAGAGAGTCTTCCACCCTTTCGCCTCTCTTTGCGCAATAGTCATCTTGTGAGGGTCCTCTTCATTTTCAATCCGAAGCTTCTCCTCTTCAGACAACTTCTGAGCCTCCATCTTTTCCACAATATGTTCCTTCATACCACCCTCGATTCTATTGCGAATCTGTGACCAAGATGCCCCTGCTGTTGCAGGAGACATTGGTGGTAAGACCGTCCTTGGAACGTAGGCAAGCGATGGAAATAACTTTGCAGAATCAAGATCTTCTGCAGAAAGCTCTTTCTCCTTTTTTGCCTCTGTTGCACGCATACTGGGAGGAATATACCTACTTGCCACTGCAACAGGGGCGGGAGCGGGAGCAACGGGCTCCTTCTTTACTAGTTCCGACCATTTTACGGGCTGAAGAATAATACCTTCAGAAGGCTTTGACATTGTGCACTGTACTAACTTCAGTTCACTACACATATTCAATTTTATTGGGCAGTTCCCAGTAAAATTGAATAGCACATATATTTCAGTAAATAGGTATTTTGAAGGATGTCTGCCACTAGTATTATTGATACTGACATTATGGGGGAGAGATTTGGCCAGGCAGATATGTCCAGTCTCCATACACGGCAAAAGATAGACATCCGCTTTCAAAGTGGTAAGCGGGGCGTCACACTTATTGAGGGCCTCGATGAAGAACTGGACCTGAAGCGGATTATGAAGGCAATGAAGAAGAAGTTCAATTGCGCCTGTAGCCTCCATACTAATGATGAGACAGGTGGAGATGTGCTCAAACTACAGGGAGACCACCGCGAAGAAGTTCGTGCCTGGCTTATTGAGCAGGAGATTGTTCCGAAAGCAGAAGCAAAGGACTTGATTGTTGTTCATGGCTATTAACGGGCACACCCTAAAACTCTAGAAGCGCCCACTGTATTTTCTCTTGCCAATACTCTATACGATTATCGCTGGCTTCTGCTTCCTTTTTTATTTGCTTCCATACATCGTCACCCTTTTTCCGCAAAAGTTGATACGCTTTAGTTCGCAGCTCATAGACTTCCAGGCGATACTTAGATGCTATTGACCGTAAAATACTCTTTGGAATATCTGATATATCTTCCATCTGTTGGGAAACCTGTAAAAAAACTCTTGTATATTACGCAGAGCAAGCTAGAGCTCTTACTCGCGTGCCCTTCTGAGATTGTAGGGACGAAAGCCACCGCGGCGAGTAGAGTTGTAGCTCACCCAACCTGCATTAGGGTCGTTCACATCGTAACCTGGCTTCTCGTGTGGAACAAAACGGGGGTTTGATTGGTCAAACATGCAGGGCTCTCCTGCATACGCGCGCCCCCCATTCTTTGGGACAATCACTCGACCACCAACAAGAGGAGTCACACCATCAAGCATGTAGAGCTGGTACACATTGTGCTTGGAGTCATACTCAGAGATGTAAGTCATGGGCATGGTTGCAGGTAATCTAAAAAAGGGCACGGTGGCCCGTTAATTTTTCACCGGTTGTGCCTTCACCATTCTGCCAAGTTGTACTTGCCATGCCCTGTCCAGCCATAATATGTCTTGGTGCCACGTGGGGGGAGGGGAACCTTCTTCAGAAAGTCTTCAGGAGTCATGCCCTTACTGTCTGCAAGATAGTTGATTGCGATTTCATGGGTTAGGCGCGTCTCACCATGCTTGGCATACTTCTCCACGACATCCTTGACTGTTGGTCGCCACTGTCGCTTGATTAGCTGCTTTGCTATAAGAACTGGAAGGGGAGATGCCCACGTGCCATCATACCCATACGGGCACCTTCTTTTGGGAGTCGGTGGCGCATCGACAATGGCTGTTAGGGGCGCTTCTAACCCCTCTTCAAGGACACCATACGTGCTTTGAAGGGGGTCAATGTACTCACTAAGAGGTGGTTCCTCTGCAATGGTCCACTGGAATGTAAACGATGTTGGGTCTAGTGGGTTCGACAGGATGGGTGGCTCCTTCGGGAAAAGCACAGACAGCTTTGAGAGCTGCTCGGCGCTCAAGTGGGCACTGTGCTTTGTCAGATAGCGCAGGCAAAACTCGAGCATCTCTCCTTCAAACGAGTCGGACATCTTGGTGGTATAAAAAATAGGGCATTTAGGACAAATCAATTTTCTCAAGCAGCCCCTGCTCTGAAGACCCTGTCCACGCGCGCCTTGAATCCGCGCCATACTGCCTGAATCTTTGTGGCAGAACTCATGGCAGCGGCAGGGGCTGTGCATGAAACGCCCGTGTCCTCCTCGGGATTCATCACTACCACCTGCCAGACGCCCGTGTCCATCAAGTGGAGTGATACGCTGAGGTTCGGCGGGCGGAAATAGGGCTGAAGGGGCAAGCCAATCATCAGCGTAAAGTCGGAAGTTGCGCTCAAGAATGCCCCTGTACTGCAGGCCTTCTGCTGCTCGATAATAGCGTCCCACATCCCATGGCTTAGATACTTCTCGCCCCTCCCCAGAAAGTAGTTCTCGAGATCATACTGCCACATTCGGACTCGCAGCTCGCCAGGGTACTCTGGCTGTACAACCATGTAGGTGCGCGTAAACAAGTGCCACTTGTCTGCGGGAACGGGCCGAAGCCCGTGCTCAACCAGCATAGTATTGAACTCTGCATTGTTAAAGGTGGCAAACTGCGGAATGAGTCTTGCATCATCCTCCTCCTCATCCTCCTCGTCCTCCTCGTCCTCCTCGTCCTCCTCGTCCTCATCCTCCTCATCGTCCTTGCTTACCCATACGTCACCAGCGCCTTCCATCCCTGCCCTGCAGAGGGGGCATGAGCTCTTTTCCTGGCTGTAGAACCACTTGGAGATGCAACTCAAGTGGTTGTGGTGGCCGCAGGAAAGCGTCACGCAGCCAGTCACCGCCACGTTAATCTCGTCAAGGCAGATAGAACAGGTGTTAGACATTCTAATCGCAGGGAGGGGTACTCAACTGAAAAAAAGGGCGCTGTTCAATTTTATGAAGTGTCATGTTAGTGGCTATGAACGCTAGTGGCTATGAACGCTAGTGGCTATGAACGCTAGTGGCTACATGGCATACAGGCATAGAAGGGCATGCCATGTGGGCACTTGGAGTCATGCGGCGTGCCCATTGCGGCGAAGAGGTTCTTGGCAAAGTCCGGGTGGTCTGCACCTGCCCCGCCGCAAGCAGCACTCGCCATCCTAATGGCCGCGTCAGCATTTGCGATTGCCTCACCAATACTTTTGGGGCTAGGCGGGAGAGGAGGAAGTCCATAGTGAGCCAGTCGCAAATCCTGTGCCGTAGGAGCCTCTTGTGGCTTGGCGAGGCGGTTTATGACGGCGTTGCTCGCCTCCTGGCACCTCTTCGCGTATGCCTCTTCGGTCCCAGAATCCACACGCGACTTGTGGCAGACCCCACATGCACACGTTTCGACATTGTGCTTGTACTCATAGGGTGTTGCCTGTGACTCCACTTTTGGCTCTGGGCGAATAAGGAGCTCCCCCGCTGTAACCTGTGTCCTCGTGGCAGCCGCAGCGACATTCGCCATCATTTTCTGCGCACACCGTTGCCAGCCGGCGCAGCCGCACTTGGGGTTGTGCAAGGGGTTGATGGGCGCAAGAGCCTCCACATCCTCCTTGTAGACCCATGGATTGTCAGGGACGTGGCAGGGGCAGGTTGCAGGGTGAGCCTTGCACTTCTCATTCGCTGCAATCTCAAGTACAGTCTCGCGCAGGAAGTTGGTGCTCCCGTGCGTGCCATCCACCTGGACCTGAATGAGGAGGCCCCACATGCGGAAGCAGCACTCTTGTGGGTCCACATCAGGCAGCTTGGGGAAGCTGCGCGCAGGTGGATTGTCATGTGTGGTCATGCGCCAGAAGCACTCCTCCTCGTCACGCCAGAGGTGCCACAATGACTCAATGTCGTGGACATTGCATGCGGGAAAACGCTCTGTAGGGCGCACGAGGAACTGCGTGGCGCGGATGACGGCAGAGCCTGCGACGTTCACACGGCCCTTGTACATGTTCCAGCGGTCAATCTTCTCCTTCTCTAGGCGTGCAGCAGACATTTTGAAAGAGTAAGGGGTGCACTACATCCAGCAATGCCGATGTTCAATTTTCCATTATCGCAATGTCCTAATAAAAAATAGTTCATGAGCTTCCCTTTCCTGCTCTGGGCTGCGCTGTGGCCGCAGGGAGGGCAGCTTTGCTCGCAATAAGAGCCGTGGCGAGACGCACGTGCTTTGTCGAGTAGCCACCATTACGCTCATACTTCTCCTTTGCCTTGTCACCCTTCTTTCGGCGGCCTGCTTGAGGGTTGTCCATGGTTGTCGTAGGTATAGGGGTTGTGCGAGCGATTATTCAATTTTAATGAAAAAATAGTTTATTTTTCCACGCCTCTCTACTATAGGAGCTTAGTCCAAGGCCTCCATGCCGCCCTCCTCCTTCATGAGCTCCAGCTCCAAGTCGGAGCAGGAAACGGGGGCATCCAAGCGAGGCGTCTCGCACTCATCCTCTGTGGTGGCCGTCTCAAAGCGGGGCAGCCGAGGGCTGGCGCCTTCATACTCTTCGCAGCTGGCCGTGGCAAGGGAGGGCCGAGGGCTGTGAGAGCCCTCCATGCCAAGAGTAGCGAACCCGTAGTTGACTGAGGTATTGAAGCCCAGGTTCAGTCGTGGCGGGGGGCAAGGCTCGGGGCCCAGGATGGGTGGTTCCAGGGGGCCAATGCAGCCGGCACACCCCCCGCCAGCAGGGACTGACGCGTCATGCTCGGGTGCCGCTGCCCCCTTGCGCAAGACGAAGCCCTCCCGCATCTCGCTCCCGTGGTCGCCATCGCAGCCAGAGAGAGGGTCGCAATAGCGGCAGTCAGGCTCCCGCCCATACTTCTCCTCCTCCGTGCGCGTGTCCAGGCCTGCTATGCGCGCCTCATACTCCTCCGCGCTCTGAGCATCGTGGCACTTACCGCCCCACACGCACGCGCAGCCTGGTGTGCACTCTGCGCGGCCTGCCCCAAGAGTATAGGGGCGCGGGGTGGCTGCCGCCCGCTTGTTGGCCCGCTTGCGCTGGTTCTTGCTCAGCTTCTGCGGCGGCTGGGGCTGGGGCTTGGGCGCGGCAGCGGCAGCGGGGACCTCCTGCTTCTTGCTCGGCCCGCGTGCGCCCTGCACAGGTCCCAGCTTAACAGGCTCCCATTTCTCCCCCTTCTTCACGGGCGTGTAGGGAATGCTCTCCTTCTCGCACCACTCACCCCAGGAGAGCCGCAGGCGCCGGCGCTCGTAGAAGCCCGCGCCACCCGTCAGGCGCACGCAAGCCGGTTGCTCCCTCCCATCCTCTGTGGTGCGCGCGGGGAAGATGCGGCGGCCATTGCCCTCCTCGCCTGGGTGCACGAAGCGGCAGCAGGCCGGCACCAACTCTCCTTCCTTCTCCACGCGGTAGTCGCAGTGCACGCCGCGGGGGCACGGCTGCGGCGAGTTCAACTCGGGCACGTCCATCTCCTCACTCTTGTACCAGCGGATAGTGTTGGACATTTGAGAGGCGTGTAGGTAGTGGGGGAAGCTGGAAAGGGTACTGACAGATACGCAAAAAAACTGTTCAATTTTCACTTCGCAATAATGTCCTTCATAACAGAAGGCGGAAAGATGCGATACGACTGTAGGAGAGGTCCAGAGGCTGGCACGCAATGGATGTCGCCAAAGTCCAACATTACTAGGCTCTTGTCAGGCTGCACGTAGACTTGTACATTGCGCATGAAGAACTCATAGGTGGCCAAGCGCTCTAGACAGGTCATCACCACCTCTATATACTTGGTTTGCTCCGCCTCTGTGAACTTCACCCAGCAGGTAGGTTTCCAGAGGGGCACCCGAGTGTCGACCCTCTCCATCTCATAGTCCTTGCTCGGCAAAAGCAGAGGGACGCGAATGGGGAGGTCGGCGCACTTTTCTCGCAGTAGGTGAATGAGCCGCGCGTGATTAGGCTTCTCGCTAGAGAAGCTTGCAGGGTCCCTATGCTCCTTCCTGACGTAGCCGGGCACACTACTCTCGAAGATGCGCGCCGTGAAACCAGAGGCAATATGCAACATCCTCGAGGGTACTTGTTACTCTGGGGGTGGAAGGTTCAATTTTCCCCCAGCTGTCAACCTCTCGAAAAAAAATACCGCCTGCGGGGGTTGAACCCGCGGCCTTGTGGTCCCTGGAGGCTGACGCCCCTAAAAGCCACACGCTCTACCAACTGAGCTAAGACGGTAGTGGTTCCGATGCCGGGAGTTGAACCCGGGTCTGAGCCTTGAAAGGGCCTTATGCTAACCGTTACACCACATCGGAGGACAATGGACCTTCAGGCGAAACCGGTCGTCAATTTTAGGCCGCGGCGGCGGCGCAAATTTCTATTCACTCTGCGGGCCTCTTCATTCCCTCTCGTGCAAAGGTCTTGCGCACCCGTACAATCGTCTCTGTGATGGGCAAGCTTCTCACCACAAAGTCGTAAGAGTGCCAGCCAAAGTGCTCTTCTGGGCAGTAGTAATAGTCGCGCACAATCTCCACATAGGCGATGACCTTGAAGCCCCTCTTGAGAGCCACTAGAGAGCCGGCCTTCAGAGTGGTGTAGATGTCGCGTAGCTGGGTGTCCTTTATCTCAGAGGCAGAGGGCAATAGGCTGAGGTCGTACTTCTCGTCGAAGCAGCAGCCCATGGTCCCACGGCTCCCAACGGTAAGAGGGCCGAGGCGTGTAGCCTCCTTCTCCCAGGTCGTCTGCACAAGCCCATCCTTGTGAGACTTCTTCGCAGGAGCGGGCTGAAAGAGGGGGATACGGTTGGGCATGGTTGCTCTCAGAGGGTACAGACAGGCTATAGGGCCTCCTTCTTCAATTTTCCACACGAAAAAACTGAGGTGGTCCACGCCCTCTCGTTGTTTTTCTCGCCTGCCTCTCTACCTGCGCCGTGCCCCACCGCCAGGAGGGGGAGGCGGTGCAGCCGCAGAAGGGGCGCGCCCCCATGCAGCGGGAGGCGCAGAGCCGGCACCGCCGCCGCGCAGGATTGAGGCCATGGGCGGCACGGGGGGTGGCGGCACGAATGCGCGACCACCGCCGGCACCACCGCCGGCACCACCGCCGGCAGCCGCCCACTGGCGCGTGGGGGGCGCTGCCATGGCCTCCTCCACCTTCTTCCCACCCAGGGGGGCGAAGCGGTGCGCGGCATCCACCCACTGGGCATCCGCGGGCAGCACGGGCGCGGGCGCGGCCGCAGGGCGCCAGAGGCGGTTGCGGTTCCAGTGCGGGTCCCAGCCCTCCTCCCCAGGGTGCAGCCAGGGGCAGACGTGGGGCGTCAGGAGGCGGCCCGTCTTGGGGCACATCCGCTCGTGGGACCAGCACTCGGAGCTCACGTACATGGTCGTGGGCTTGGCGCCGCCGCTGTTCCTATCGCCCTCGCAGGAGTAGAGGCGCGAGCAGGGGATGTTCTTCTTCACCACCACGTCCCTGCGCCCCAGGTTGCGGCGCGACTCCACCGCCACCTTCTCCTCGATGTGCTGCTGCCTGAGGGCCGCGATGGAGCGCTCCTCCTGCGCCCGCAGCACGTCCGCCAGGCGCTCCTTCATGGCGCAGAAGTCATCCCAGGCCACCTGCATCTCGTGCCCGTACATGTCATCCAGCGTCCAGCCCTCATTGCGCTCGAGGATTATCTCTGCGCCGAGACGCCAGCCCCAGAGGTTCACCAGCTCCTGGCACTCCTCGTCCGTGTAGGGCAGCTCCTGCACCACCTTGCGCTTGCAGTACTGGCACCCGTCGTGGGCGCACACTGCGGGCTCGAGGAGCACCCCCCAGGGGTCACGGCCCTGCGCCGCGTAGGCAGCCACGCGCGCTGCTGCCTGCTCCTCCGTCTCGGGCTGCGAGACGTAACGGGGACGGTCGTCCTCGTCTTCCTCACACACGTCGTGCGGGAGGGATGCCTGGGCCTTCTCCTCTGCGGCTGCAGGGGTCTCGGGCTCAGGGGTAGATGTTGGGAGAGGGGCAGTAGAGATACTCGATGCTGCCTTCTTCTCCCTCTTCGCTTGCTCACGCTTACTCAGCTTGGGCATTCTCAGAGGTGGATTGCTTGTTGGTCAGTTGCTAGGAACTGGAACCGGTACTGGCTGGCTATGAGCGACCTCTTCTTCAATTTTATAGCAAAATTGACAGGCCCAAGAGGGTAGAGGGAGGCAGCAGAGCAACTTGCTCTTACAGCAGAGCAAGGCAGAGGGTCTCCAGAGGACTCCAGAGCATTCAAGAGCAGTCTGCTCTTACAACAGAGGAAGTAAGAGCAAATACCTCTCTTTTTGGTCAAAACGGCAATTTTCCTATAAAATTGAACCAGGGAGCCCCTTACCCTGCCAAGTACTCCCCCCCGCTTAGAATGAATACCACTTCACAGGTGAAGAGCGTTCTGAGTGGCATCATGGCTGGCTGCAAGAGCCAGGAGCTCTTCTGGCAGAGCATAGCAGAGCTACAGGGCTCTCCTCCAGAGGCTGCAAAGCCGAAGGAGAAGAGGGCCCCCTCTGCCTATGTGCTCTTCACCTCACGCGTCGGCGCCCTAGTCCACGCGGCAGAGGCAGAGATGCCCAAGGAGCAGAAGGCCAAGCAGACCGTCATCATGCAGTTCGCCTCTCCCCTCTGGGAGCAGAGCAAGAGCGGCAAGGTCTGGGAGGACCAGGAGATTCTGGAGGCCTGGCGCACATTCGTGCCGCCAGAGCAGTCCAAACAGTCCCTGGCAAAGGCGGCTGCCGCGGAGGCAGGGGCAGCCGCTGGGGGTGGTGGCGTTCTTATAGAGCGGGTTGCAGCAAGCGACTCAGCCCAGACGGAGTCTATTGGTGACTCTGCAACGGAGAACGCCAAAAAGCCGAGGAAGCCTCAGAGTGAGGAGACCAAGGCTGCAGCAGCTCTGAAGCGTGCTGCAACAAAGGCCGCCAAGGCCGCCGCTGCAGGCGGTGGTCCAGGGGCCCTGCCAGTTGTGGCAGGCCTCCAGGGTGGCTGGGCGGAGTAGACCTTCTGCCGGCCGGCAGAGGAAGCGGGGGTGTCATCTTAGCTCAGTTCGAGCGGTTGGGGCATCACGGGTGTGTGCGATTGAGTCAGAGGCCACGGTCGCCGAAGACAAGCAGAGGAGGCGGAGGCACACTCCAGCAGCGTGAGGGACGCTGCAAAATGGGTGATGAAGAGGCAGACCAAGAGGGTCTTCTAGTACTCTTCTCACTTACGGGCGCATCAATGTCTGAAACATAGGCAAAGTGGAGGATGCGACGGGTCGGTGCGAGACGGGGCACCGGTCAAAATGGGGTGGGGTGGAGGAGCGGACATGGCCTCCCACACTTCAACGGACGTACCAACGCCTGAAACATAGGCAAAGTGGAGGGTGCGACGCGACGGCGCGAGACGGGGCGCTAGTGCTGGAAGGACAGAGACAACATGCCACTGGCATCTAAGGAGCGCCGGAGCTCCTGTCTTGGATAGTATCATGTGGGCGTGCAAACGCTACTTCGGCTCAGAGTTGTTTGCTCTGAACGGTGGACGTGCTTAAGAGCATGACAGGTCGGCGCGAGGTAGGGGCGCCGGTCGAACTTTTGCTTTGTGTGCTCGGCAGAAGGAGGACCATTGAGGTCTCCATAGGTGTGGCGGAGGAAAGTAGCCAGACCGCAGTCAAGTTGCTGCGTGGTTCTACAGATGTATCGGACGTGCAGAGTCAGTAGCCGTGCGTGCACGGCGAAATCAAGTTCTGACACGACATTCCGCCCCAGGGTTTAAGGAGTGTGTGTGAGCAGAGCGGTTGAGCACGACGGGTGTGTGCGAATGGAGGGGCACACATCTCGGCTGTTGCCTAGGCAATAGTAGGGTGTCGGCTGTTGCCTCGGCAATAGTAGGGCGGGCGTGTTGGACGAAGTAGAGCTAGACTCTGCTGGGGAAGGTCATCAGACTCTACAAGGAGAGTTGGAGGACACGACGTGGGGGGGGTTTAACCCCTAACCCAGCTGTGCGAGGAGGGGCACAGAAACAGCATCTGCGGTGACACTGCAGAACGGCTGGGGAAGAGCGGCCGCTCTTTTTTCGTGTTAGTAATTTGAAGCTCTAGCGCAGAGCCGAGTATCTACGGCAGAGGTGTTTTTCAACATGGGTGAAAATTGAAATAATCGTTTACCCAAAGCTAAACTATCATTAGCTCTACAGTAAGCAAGATGTCTTACGGCTATAACGGCTATAGCACGTGTGACATGTTTGTTGGTATGACTGCTTACCCGGCCCCAGCGCCGCAGCCAGGGTGGTGGTGCGCTGCCAGTGCAGGCGCGCAGGGCCGCCCCCCGCCAACCCCGAGTATGCGCCACCGGCACGCGCCGCTGGCGCAGCCGCTAACCGAGTGCGAGCGCGAGCGCCTCGTTGCGATAGAGCAGGCAAGGCAGGAGGTAGAGAGCAGGACAAAGGCTGCCCAGCATGCACTTGAGATGGCGCAGGCACAGGAGCTGGCTTCCAAGAAGCAGGCTGCTGAGCGGCAGCGCCTCGCCGTGGCATCTGCCCTCCGCACCCTGGCAGAGCGCCAGCGTCTCGCTGTCATAGAGAAGTCAAGGCAGGAGGCAGAAGCGGCAGAAGCTACTCGGCCCCCGCGCGCAGTCGGCCCTATTGGGCCATGGAGTTTCTCTGCGCGCACACCAGTCGCCGCACCAGTCGCCACAGCAGTCACCGTAGCAAAGGAGAAGCGCAGGGCACCCCCTAAGAAGATTCGTGATAAGGTGTGGAAGAACAGCTTTGGCGATGCCCTGGGGGGTAAATGCGTTTGCTGTAGTGCGGCGATAGATATTGCCCACTGGGAGTGTGCGCATATCTTGGCAAGCAAAGAGGGAGGGCTGGATGCGGAGGATAACCTGCTCCCCAGCTGCCGTAGCTGCAATCGCTCTATGGGTACAGAGAATCTATGGGCGTTCAAGGCCCGTTGCTATCCTAACCATTGACAAACTTACGCGCAGCAGATTGCAGAACTCTCGTAGTCCCAGAACAGAACTACCGCCAGTTGGGAAGAGCGGCCGCTCTTTTTTCGTGGAAAATTGAATAAGCTGGTGCAGACGAGGGTAATCACCCCTCTTCTCACAGAATGACAAGCCACTGGGAGATGCTCAACGCGGACAAGACGCCTGTGCTCCCCTTAAGAGGCTGTGGCTGCTGGCACCCCAGCTGCGGCCAACCGCGTCTGAACTGTACTCTTCAGCCCCACGAAACAGGCTGCATCTGTCCCAGGTGTTTTGAGCAGCGGAAGAAGGACTGGTATAAGGAGTGGGCCCGGCTCATCTGCACTACGCCTCCCACGGCCTCGGGCAGATTCCGGGATCCCTTGCGTGAGCGCTTCCCTCCGCAGCCAAAGGGCTGGAGAGTGCCAGGCACGCCCGTAGCCAAAGCAGAGCCTGCCAAATTCTAATAGCCTGCAGAACACAGAAAGAGAGCCCGCCGCCCTTTTTCACTGTCAAAAATTGAAGCAGCCAGTCTAATAATCATAAGGCACCTCTCCTGCAGTCACCATGGGCAATCAACTGACCAAAGACAATAGCTTCAACCTTGCGCAGCTGCCTGTAGCCAAGTTCGACGAGCTCACCAATGACTCTTACACGGTGATTCGCACGAGTGGCGAGGAGCAGACCGGCTTTCGCATCCCGAGAGCTGGCCACTACTGCAGGGAGAAGTGCATCCAAGAGACAGTATGGCCAGGTGCGCATGCATGGGACAGCCTCCAGGATTCGCAGACAATAGCGGCCAAGCAGGCAGAGGGCGACGCTCAGCTAGAGCCCTTCAAGAAGTGGAAGGTCCACCTCGTGAAGTTTTCAGAGCGCCCTGGCTATAACTGCTGCGATGTCTGTGGCTGGAGGACGATGATGCCAGACAATGGGGTAGGGGCTTACAAGAATCAGCGCACCTTCTGGCCCACCCGTCTGACTATGCCTGAGGAGAGGGAGGCGTGGTGGTTGGAGATGGATGCCCTTCTCAACTCGCTCAAGCGCACTGCAGACTTATCCCCAGAGGAGAAGGCTGCAATCAACGCGGCGGATGCCCTGCGAGACGAGGAGGTCAATGGCCCCATGCGACGCTTGCGAGACGCCGAGATTGAGAAGTACATGAGGGAGCACCGGCAGAGTCAGGGCATCACTGAGGAGCAACACGCTCAGAGGGTTGCGGAAGAAGGCCGAGCAGAGATGGCCGCACGCCATGCCTGGTGGGAGGCCTTCGATGCAGAGCATGCAGAACTCAAGGCTGTAATCAAGGCCGACAAAGAGGCAGAGGGCCTTTCCCCCGAGGCAGCTAAAGCCTACGCCAAATCAGTATCCGATGACATCATGGGTGCCAAGCAGAGGGATGTCCTTGCAGAAATCCCAGAAGGTGCCCCCAAAATCTGGCCATCAGGAACCGCCGTGCAGATTTGGAAAGCACAGCAAGCAGCCGCAAAGGCGCGGGTACTCACATAATCAATAGGGAACTCTTCAGAGGCCACTTAAGTTCTGAACACCACCCTACGAAATATGGGATTCTACTACCATCTCATAATGACCACTTTTTTTCCGTGCTTTTACGGTGTGCCCCAGCAAAAATTGAACCAGTCGACTAAAATATCACCAGTACCTCCCCCAAATGCCCCCTTCCAACTCTACCATGCTTTCCGAGATTCGCGCAACCATTGAGGCGTTTGGGGACGCATTTCTCGCCGACTATCTATCTGTAAACGAGATGAACATGCTGCGCAACTGCGTGTCCCCCGTGCCACAGCCCCGTTTCATCCTCCTACAGGCAATCACCGCCTCTAAAAAGGCGGTTGAGAGCATTCGCCAACAGCACACGGCAATCGATGCGGGACTTCGTGCAATGGATGCCCTCTACGCAGAGAACAAGGGGTGGGACGACCGTGTATCCGCCTTCATCGCAAACATGAATCATACGCATGACCCAGAAGAAGTACTAGCGCTCTTCAATCACGATGAGGACTTTGCTTCTGGATTCACCGACGAGAGTGGCCTCACCCCCTTCATGTGGGCCTGCCACAATGGCCACTTCCACCTAGTAGAAAAGATGCTTCCCTCTGCACGACTATCCGATACACTCTTCGAGGACGGGCAGACGGCTCTGCTCATGGCAATCGAGAATGGTCACACGGACATTGCATTCGAGCTCATCGTGAATGGCGCTGACATCAGTCAAGGGCGCAAGGATGGATACACCCCCTTAATGGCGGCAGCAGAGTTCGGCAACACAAAACTCGTCAAAACTATCATGGCATGCTCTCAGCACCATATGGATAATGATGGCGTCACCGAATACGTCAATCGGTCTGGCGGGGGCGGCGGAAAGAAGCACTGGTCGCACACGGCTCTGATTTGGGCAATCAGCGCGCATCAGATTGAGACGGCACAGGTGATTGCAGAAAGCGCCTTCTCCGATGCACGTACCGTGGCAAAGTCCGGCTACAATGCACTCATTATGGCGGCCAGCTGCTACAACAATGAAGAGGACATCAACCTCTTCATACTCCTCCTGAATGAGACGGCCAACCTTAACGAGCAGACCACCATGCCAACTACAACTGACATGTTTGACCACGGCTACTCCATGCTGGGTTACACGGCCCTCCTCTACGCCTGCGAGACCGGCAGTTCCAAGAAGGTATACGAGCTCCTGAATGCGGGTGCAAACCCCAACCTCGGCGTGGCGCAGCTCACCTCTACACTCTACACCTACACGCCTCTCATGGCTGCCCACGGCGACTATGACATCACCCGCCTTCTCCTCAAGGCCGGTGCATCCGTTGACTGCGAGTTCAAGCTTTCTAACGGGGAGATGAAGCGCGCCCTCGACTTTGCTGCCTTTGCAGGCGGCGATGGCTATGACCTGATTGAGCTGGCAGAGAGCCTCAATTCCCGTCGCGCCGCGCCACCCCTACCCCGCTCTCGCTGCAGTAGCATCGGCGACGTCACCGATGATGACATGCCCGCACTCATCCCTGTGTGTTAATAGGTAGAGCACAGTACAAGAACTTTTTTACAGCCAGAAATACGGGAAAAATTAAACTGCCACCTTTGGTACTACTGTAGTACCACTATGGAAACCACTGCCGTAACCGCCTTCATGAGCTACATTGCCGGCATCGAAAATGACAGCATCCACCTTCTTCGTGAGAAAGAAGTGGTCCAATGGCTGCACGGCGACCTCTCCTTCCTTCCCGCTATTGAAAAGAAGAACAAGACCGCAGATGATGCCAAGTACAAGGCTCTAGAGGATTCCTGGGGGCAAGCCATGCTCCGCAAGAGGCGCCCGGACCTCCGCCTCGACAAGCAGTGGACCAACAAATTCGGTGAACACATTTGCGAAGAACTCTTTATTCTGCGCGGGAAGGCTGTGACAAAGCCAAAGGCCAAGAACCATTTCCAGCCAGACGGAGAAGTGGACGATGCAATCCTGGAGGCAAAGGCTCAGACCTTCTTCACAAATGGCACAGCAGGAGAGAAGATTCTCGGCTGCCCCTTTAAGTACGCGGAAATCCCTGAGCTCTACGGGAAGCCCCTGAAGATTATCTGTATGGGTGGTGCAGAGAAAGTCTGTAGGGAGAGTTACGGAAATCTCTCTGGCCCCCGCTGCAGCCCGCAAAAAAAGAAGTTCCTCGAGTTCTTTCGCGAGAATAATATTGAGTATATTGCCGCCTCTGAAATTCTCACCGCTCTAGCTTCTTACCGCTCTAGCTAATAGTGATTAAGACCTCGTTCGCCTTTGCATCAGGTTTTCGAGAGTTAATCGTCCTCTTACACGACACTATTTTTGTTGTATAGGTCGGCGACGGAAATGCATCCTTTACCATCTTCACATCCGCATTACTCAGAAGCATCCCTACATTTTTTTCCCGCAATCCCGCGCAGAGTTCAAAGAGCCGCTTATGATTCTCTGGACCAAACCCGTCCTTTGTATACGAGACGAAAGAATCACCTGCATATGGGGGGTCAAGATACACGAAATCACCTGCCGCGCAGGCGGCCATAGAGTCTGTAAACGGCTGTACTGTAAAGATGACTCCCTGAATCAACTGTGAGACTTGGCGGATATGTCCCTCATCCAAGATTGCAGGATTCTTATAGTTTCCATAGGGAACATTGAAGCCATTTGGACCCTCTCTATAGACGCCACGAAAGCACGTCTTATTCATAAAGAGGACCATTGCAGAAGCCGCTGGAGAAGACCGTACATTCGGTGGGAGCGCATTAAAAGTAGAGCGAATCCAAAAGTAGTATGATTCCGGTGATGTAAGAGCCTGTTCAACACTGGTCGGCTTCCGTTCTACAATCGCCCCCGTGGCTTTCGCAAACTCCGCCGAGAGTTTCTTTACTTCTGTAATAAGCTCTTCAGGCTTGGCTTGCACGTTTTTATAAAGGTAAATAAGGTTGGAGTTCAAATCACTCGCGCGGATGTCTCCAGAAACCTTCACGAGCCCATTGCGAACCTGCGTAAGAAGAGCTAAGAGCACACTACCACCCCCCAAGAATGGTTCATGATAGTTGGACATCTCCGCAGGAAATAAGGCAATAACATGCTCAAGAATCTGTCCCTTGCCGCCTACCCACTTTAAGAAGGGTTTGACCGTGTCCATATGTGTACTATTAATGCGATTAGATAATACCTCAATTTTTAATGGGCCGCTGCACTTCACAGAAGCACAAGGAACCCGTTAAAAAATTGAATGGTCCTAGTTATTTTGTAAATAACTATCAAACAGGGCATTCTAACAAATGGAAGAGCTTTCCCTTCAGAGCCTCACGATTAAGGTGTCCCCGTGTCATATCAGGGTCGCAGAGACACTTGCAGAACAGGTGAAAAAGGAGTATGAGGAGTTTCTCGCAAGGGAGAGGGCTGGCACACTTACTCCTCGAATTACGGAATCCTGCTATAACTGCAAAAATGACTTTGTAAAAGACCAAATGCTCTTTGTGCCAAAACGGCAACTATGGTCCGGTGTGGAGGTAAAGGAACACTATTACTGCACAGTGGAGTGTCAGGAAAAAAACGAGCTTAAAATGATGCGAAAGGCGGAAGAAGAAGATGAGCGCAAGCGCCTCTTCAAGTTCAGGTACATATTTAACAAGATGATTCCCGGTTTCACTTGATTTGGCAGCCCCGCAGTACAAAATTGTTTTTTTACTGCAGCACACATATGTGTATGGAACAGATTACCGAGCAGTTGGCAGAAATACAGGCACACCTTACCTGGTTCGACGCACTTGTGAAAAGTAAGACATTTATTGTAAAACGTAAGAGGGACCCAACAGAATGGAATAGCTTTCGTAAACGTGTGGGAAAACTTTTACGGCAAACCCAGACGTTTCCCTCGTTTGGCCAACTCAGTATGTTCACCTCCTATCTTCATGAAGAAAAGCCCTATGATGAATGGGAAGACACGGAAATCCTCAATAGGTACTATGAATATATTACCTATGATGAAACAGTGGAACAACGCGAGGCCAGGCGTGCAATCCGACGTGACAGTGTCAAGGCAGAGAAAGTCGCAGAACTCCGTAAACCACTCTCGGAAGTGAATACTGCCGTCCTCCTTGAAGATAGTGAGAGTGGTGAGGAATGAAAGCATAAAATTGAATCTACGGCCCATACAAGAGGTCGTACACACAATGAAACAAATGCCAATCGCCTACAAACCTGTGTTTGTCCCCCTTACGTATAATGCCACGTCTACCACGTCTCCCTTGTCTTCTCCCCTATGTGAAGTGCTTGTAAATGACGCCTTTGCGTACAGTAGCATTCTTGTGAAAAACTATACGAGAGCCGTGGCGCCCCGCATTCCACTCCTCTCCAGGGACAAGTGTGCCCCTGGCCCCTAACGCCACCCTGGCCCCGTTCCCGTCCCCGTCCCCGTTCCTGCATTAGCATTATCCGTAGGCAGTACGCGAATCATTGGGGTTCCCTCTTTAGCGGGTGGTACGTATATTTTTATTGCATCAAGTCCATTAAAGATGATGGGCTTTTTTGCTTCGCCATCTTTAAATTTAATTTTGTACTCTGCTATAACTGATTCTGGAATATCTGGAGCAACTTCTCCAACTCTTGCGAGTTTATCTCTTATCTCCTCTAAAAGCTTATTGGCAGGCACTCGTTGCTCTGAAGGTAAACTCAATTCTACTTCAATCTTCTTATAAATTTTGAGGTAGAGCTGTGATGCCATACGGTGCCCTTCTGCTTTTGCAGAAAACTTATAGTATGCAAGAAGTGTTGATAAAATACCCGTAAACACACTTATAGCACCTAGAGCAAGTGGGGGAACCATACCCCCCGTTGCACTTAAAAATCCCGTAACAGTCTGCAGGATAATACTGGGAATATTAATAATATCATTATTTCGCGCAGCTACTACAGATGCTCTCTGGTGTCCCCAGAACAGACTTTCTGCTTCTTCGCCCTCTTTACGCAGTACTTCTTCCAGTCCTGGCCCCCAATCCTTTATAAGATTTGTATCTTCATCCGCCCCGTTTGTTTTAGGAGCTACACTCATTGCTTAACTACTATTACAATATTTTTTCATTGGGATACTATTTATCTCTCACTGCCGTCTTCTTATACGTTAATATTGTATCAGGTTGTTTTCCATCCACCACTCCCATAATGTGCATCCCATTTTTTGTCTTTCGCGTAAATCCGCGATAAAGTTGCGAATAATCATCTGGTATATTACAAGTAGGGCAGCCAGATTTCTTGTGCTGCGACGTATTGGATTCGGGTGTTCTCGGCACCCCTTCTACCTGTCTGAAAAATTCGAGATGAATATCTTCATTGTGAACTATAGGAATGTTGCGAATAATAGAGGCACTCGTCATATAATACTCAATATGCATCTCAATCGGGAAAGCGTCCTCTAGAAATACTTTGGCCGCCTCTCTCGTTATAATATACGCATGGGCCGCAGTGAAGTTGTACACACGACTCCACTTTGTCCCATCATACGGTTGCAGAATGAGATTTGGCAAATAACAACCCAATATCCACACCCCCCAGCCTTCGGGAGAAGAGTTTATCATCTCATTAACATTTTTCAGTTGAATATCATTAAGAACTACATCATCTTCTAGAACAAGGCACATTGGTGCCCCACTTGCTACAAGACGCTTCCACACACTTATATGACTCATGGACGAACCTATTGCACCCAGAGTGGCAATTTCATAATGGCTTCTGCGATAATTCCGCGTTATATTAAGACGAGTACCCATAGATATACGCCGGTCCTTTTTATAATTTAACTTCTTCCCATTTATTGCAGGAAATCGCTTGAGTTTCTTGAAGGCACCAATGGATTGATGCTCCTGAAATCGCTTCCAGCGGTCTTTGCGCTCATTCATATTAATTACGTAAGTAGGCATTGAAAAAATATTATTTGACCTCTTACGAGTTTTACCTCCAGGCATCCTACTGAGTCGTGGTATTTTTCTTGCCTTTGGCACCAAACGTCTTGGCCGTTGCTTTTGCCTTTAAGCCCGTCTGAAAGATTTTCGTGGCGGCCTCTAGCGTCAGAACCTTTGGGTCAACTCCTGTAGGAAGTCCCACAAACTTTCTCGCCTTTCCTACTTGGTCCGTTTTGAACATGTAAACTCCATAGGGGCCATTTCGGAACTCGAATGAGCCGCACCGATGCAAGAAGTTCTCCTTCTTCGCCTTGAGTTTTGCCTGTAATGTCTCTTCAGTGTCTTCTGGCGTCCAGGGAACGGAGACGGAACTACAAGATGCATAGATGCCATGCGGGCCCGACTTTTTCACAATAGGTGCGCCCTCGTAAGTACCCAGGGACCCGCCACCTGCGACAGCCTTGCCCCTTATAAACTCCGCAACTTGCTCTTCAGTAATCTCGTGAAACTTTCGTCCCTCTGGCCAGCCGTAGAAGACTGCCCCATCGGCCTTTGTTGCCCCCTCTTTCAGAAGAAGTGGCCCCTTCTTACTCTGCACCGCCTTGATTCCCCCCTCAAAGAGCCTCTGCCTCGCCGGTCCAGCAGACGCCGTTGATTTTCCCTCTTTCAAGACCCCATACTTATCCTTATATGTACCCCAAGTATCACGACAGAGCTCCTTCCACTCCTCTACACCCGTGGCAATACCGTCCAATCGCGCCTCCATCTTCTTCGTGAATTCATAGGCAAAGAGGGGCTCAAACTCTCGCAGACAGAATTCAAGAGCAGAAACTCCCAGGGCCGTAGGGACTAACTTGTTCTTCTCGGCGCCCACTTTCTTCTGTGTCTTTTTCTCAATAAGAGGCCATACACCAGGAGTCATACTGAGCGTGGTGAACTCTACTGTCTGCGCAGGCGTATCCCGCTTCTCCATATAGTTTTTCGTGCCCAGGGTGGTGACAAGAGCGGCAAACGTAGACGGGCGACCAATCCCCTTTCTCTCCAACTCTCGCACTAAAGTGGCCTCTGTAAAACGTCCAGGAGCACGGGCATCATGAGGAGCGGCCTCTAGATTAAGCCAGTTCACAGTATCCCCTTCTGCCAAGGAAGTCGCGGTAGTCCATGCAGTAGAGGATGCCACTGCCGCCTCTGTGGCCACATCTTCTGCATCCAAATCCGTGGCAGCAGCGCCAATCTTTTTCCAACCAGCAAAGAGCTCTCGCTTCCATATGGACTGCCAGATAAACTCTCCAGGGTCACCGCATGCCACGAATTTCACAGTATGCTTTTCCCCTTTCGCCGCAGCCATTACACTCTGAGTTGCACGGTTCCAAATGAGCGCATAGACTTTTCGGTCAACCGCCGACCAATCTTCGTCGGTAGGCAGGGTGCGCTTCTTAAAATCTGTGGGACGAATCGCTTCGTGGGCTTCCTGTGCAGCGGGGGGGCCATTTGTAGAGGAAGCCTGGGTGGCCTTCACCTTCATCTTCTTTAACGCCGCAGCAACCACACTTGCGACATACTCTTTTCCAAATGCTTCTGTCACCCAGGCCCGTGCAGCAGCTGCTGCCTCTTCACTCAGAACATCCGAATCTGTACGCATATAGGTAATATGTCCCGCCTCATAAAGACGCTGTGCGATTTTCATTGTAGAAGTAGGCTGGATTCCCATACTCGCCGATGCCTCTTGTTGCAGGGTACTAGTAATAAGAGGGCGCGGCGGAGACTCTGTAGTGGGAACCGTGGCAGACTCTTGCACAGTCCCAAGTGTGTCATCACGGATATTCTCCAGATAGTTTTCCGCCGATTCCCTATCCTCCAGGTCCTCTATCATATTTGCCTCAAAGGGAGTCTCATCCGCCTTCCAAGAACCCTTGATTCGCCATGAAGTACTTTGTGTAAAAGAGCGAATGGAGTCTTCTTTATCAGCAAGAAGGCGCAGTGCAGGAGTTTGACATCTTCCTGCAGAGAGACCAGACCCCACATACTTCCATAGAAGGGGTGAAATAGTGAATCCCACCATCATATCGAGAACTGCCCGCGCCTGCTGGGCGTGCACACGATTCATGTCGATGCGGCGCGGCGCTGCCACTGCCGCTTTTACAGCCGTCTCGGTGATTTCGCGGAATACTGCACGTGGTGTTGTGGCCGGATCCAGCTTCAAAAGTGCAGCCACTGAATAAGAGATTGCCTCTCCCTCGCGGTCATCATCCGATGCCAGGTAAATAGTGGCCGCCTTTGCCGCCTCCTCTTTGATTTGTGCAATAGCCTTGGCCTTTTCTTTCAAGAAGGCAAACCGCGGCTCGAAATCACGGTCCAGCCCTACAGCACCCAGGTCCTCCTCTAGAGCACGAATATGACCCATAGTTGCAATAACGCGCCACCCTGCACCCAAGTAGCCCTGGATTTTCGAACACTTGGCAGGCGATTCAACAATGAGAAGAGATGTCATGGTATACCTATTCGGATCCACGAGTACTTAAACAATTTTAGTGAGTGGCGGCGGCGGCAAAAAAATGCCTCTTAACTACGACCAATCAATAACAATACCCTTCTGTAGGCGTGGCCCCTGCGCAGTCTCTACGATGGCCTCCTTGTATACGATTCCACAGTGTGCAAACTTCTTCTGAAATACTTCCACCAAATCTTCGTTCGTAATCTGGAGTTTGCTTGTTGGAAATCGAGGTTGATACATGTAGGATGTGTAACCAAGAGCCGTAACCCTACATATATCACGGTTGACTCCGAGACATATCTGCTGGAGTACCTGCTGCCTACCCTGCCCTGGAAAGCTGAGAAAGTGTTTGCGGGTGAACATGGTGCTACAAAAATAGGGGCGGCCTTTCCAGTTCAATTTTTTCATGTCAGGCCCTTCTGTGCCCAAGCGATGCGTCTTGTAGGATATGGGTGGAAGTTCATATATTCTGCCGTGGTGTATTCAAATCCGTGTGATTTGTACCATGCCTTTGCACGTCGTAGAGGATATAGGTGAATGCCTCTGCGCTCTGTAAAGCAATCACCTACAACTCGTCGCAGAATAGAAGACCCTGTTCCGCCCCCGCGAAACATCGAATGAACCGCGATGTAATCCAAGTATCGATTGCCGCCATTTTGCGGGTGGATTGACACTATAGCAAAGCCTATGAGGTCTCCTGCATGCGTGAAGAGTCCGAGGCTATGGGGACGAGAGCGCTCGCGCCAGGAAAAGCCGAAATCGACAATAGGGAGTCTGCAACAATCAAAGGCATCGTGGAAGATGTCACGCATCGACCTATAGTCTGACTCGCGGAGTTGGCGAAAATACATGGGGGGGCTTAAAGGTTCGGGGGCGCCGGCCGGCGTACAATTTTTTGGGGGAGTTAATCATAATCCTCGTCATCCTCCTCATCCTCCTCATCATCCTCCTCATCATCCTCCTCATAATCCTCATAATCCTCCTCGTCCTCCTCCTCATCCTCGGAATTGACAATCTTATTTCCTGAAGCGTCTTTTGTGGCAAAACAATCTTTTACAAAATGCCCTCCACGCCCACAACGATTACACAAGTCTTTTGCACCCCTATTTTCCATCTTTAATGCCTCTATCTGAAATTCACTTAGCTCTATTTCAGAATAAGAACCTCCGCGAACTTTGTCAACCCCATACTTGTCCATGTATTCTTTCACTACTTTATCCTCCTCAAAGTGAGAGACATTTTTTATTACTTTTGCAAGGGAGATTGCTTTATACTTCCTGGTCCAAGCAGAACCCTCACCACTGAGGTGCTGCTCAAACCGCTTTTGTACATTATCACTCTTGCCAATATAAAACCTTCCACCTTGGCAAGCCACCACATAAATATTAGTGTGTGACATCGTATCTAAATATAATAGGCAGCCATAAATCAATTTTCACTCGATAAAATTGATTATGGTCGCGGCACTTGCCAAAATCACCAAGCATGATGACCCTCGGCCCAGCCATTAAAAAGAAGGCTGAGCCGCGCGTATTAAATACCATAGCAAATCGTTGCGCATATTGCGGGAAGAGCCAGGCAGACTCTTATCAAATCAGTAGGCCATTCGGCATAGCAGCCTGTAGCAAGCACGCAGAATGGGCAAAGTGGGACTGTAAAGCCTATATGCACAACGAGGGCCAGGCACGCCTAGAAGATGGCCTCCATTATCCAGGAATCTACTCTTTCATTCATTCCCTGCAAACCCTTCCCAACGGCTTTAGTGATGGTGAAACAGCCGGTTGGCACCTCATGAAAGAGAGATGCCCATTCTTTACAAAAGTCGACAATGCATGGACAATTCCCATATACAATTCCCACCTGTCCATCACAAAAAGAATCGCCATTCATATGTTCAACGACGAATCAGTAGTAGGCCCCATCCTGTATCATGTACCCCTCGAGTTTCCACAGTATGTAACACACACTCTGAATTTGCTAAACTCGAACATCTACTCCGATTATGAACGCATCACTGGAAGCCTGTAGATGTAGATATGAATCCCTTTTTCAATATAAAGATAGGTGTAATTCTCACCCTCTGGCTCATCCACCGAGTTACAGTCATTCTCTTTCGCCAAAATGTCTGCATGATTCTCCTTTACCGCCGCCACTGCCGCAGCATAGGTACTGAAGCAGCGCGAATATGGCGTACCGCACTCAACGACAATATAGACAAACTCCATAGTAGGTGTAGATACTAAGCCTACGATGGAGGATTCAATTTTTTCTCATACCTTCCCTCTCTAAAATACGCTCTTTAACACTCTTGGCAAACTTTGGGGCCTTTACAGGGTCATAGCATAAACCACCGCAACAAAGTCCCTCTTTCAAATACTTACAGGGCTCACCATCCTTTACATGTGCACAGTCAAGCGTCGTATTGCAATATCGACAACTGATTTTCCACTTTTTGAAGAATGGATAAACATCTTTCTTCGCAGGGATATACCACGCCCTTACATCCTCATCCCAGTTGGCACCCATCTGTGCAACTTTTAGCCGTTCGCTATAGGAACACACTATATATGTCATGCCTTCCTTCCTACTTTTGTTGACGCGCTGCACAAGTCGCGCCTCTTCAGCGCGCCAACGGTCCTCATTTATCTGTTCCCAGAGATAATCATCCTGCGATATGTAACCACCTGAATACATCACTCTTGTACCGTTAGTTCACGTATGAGCAAAAGTCAATTTTTTAATAGGCAAACATCATGCCACCACGACCGCCATAGACGCGAAAAATATTGTAGGTCTCTGCCCAGACATTTATTAAATATCGCGGCATTTTCGAACCAGCCGGCTGACCAGCATAAGGTGCGAGAGCCAGTGACAAGTTTATTATAGGAATCTTGTCCAGATTTGCTTGTCCACAGTGTTGACTGGCTGCCAAGAAACCGGATTGAAAGGCAAAGGGCAAATTATAAATGTACCGATTCACCCACGGCGTTTTTCGCTGCTCTATTGCAGGTATTAAACTCCTAAAAATAGAGGGAGAGGCCGTATTATAACGGTAAATGGACCCCTCGTAAATGAGAGAGATTGCCGAAATAGGCTCCGAATTACTGTAGGTGAATGCGGGGACCATTTCCTGGTGCACTCGCGTGCCTATTTGCGTGGCGTTCGGCCACCACGGAGTCGGCAGCCCAGCCGTCGAATCAGACAAGTCGCGTGTAGTCAAAAAAGGTGCATTATAATACGGCGTCTCAAATCTCTGCGCGTAAAAGAAGATATTCCGTGTAGGATTTGGAATACGTAAATAACAATTCACAGTGTCCGCCCCTAGCGTATCGACCTGGTCAAAGGCATAATGCTCTATAATCGGAATTTGAATATCTGAAAGGCGAAATCTGTTTGCCTCTGGTCGGTCCAAGTAAATGTACTCTGCCATAATATACGTTTCAGGCCCCAAATAGGCAAGTTCGCCGGCAGTCTTCTGTTTAATAAGAGGGACCGGCGAAACTTTCTGATTCACTCCTGGAAATCCGCTCAAGCCCGAAATATCCGTGCCACTTGCGTCAGAATAGTAAAAGGGTGAGCCTACAAGAGGAAAATAGGCCTCACCACCTGCAGGAGTCGACGTCAAGCCAGATGTATCACGTTGAGCAGTACTTGTATAGAGTGTATTCAGAGCCGAAAAGGAAATAGAAATCTTTACAGGGTCTGCCTGCAATGCATCTATAGGAAGAAAGGCGCCGGCGTCACCGCTGCTAAACCAGAAGGGAAGATGAGTAGTCGCCTTAGCCACCGTATCGCGCCCTGCCCCGCGACCTGAACGAAAGTTGCTCGAGTTCCTCTGCAATAGTTTATCAACCGAACTCACTTTTTCGAGAGGTGTATAGAACTCATCCATTACTTCGAGAAGTTGCCCGTCCAGTACTTCCACACGCGTACCACCTATTTCCAGAGTTGCAGTATTAATCAAGGCGTGGCCAAGAGAATTTGTCCAACTAAATGCCGGCCCTACAAATGTTTTTGGCGGAACCTGTTCTGCACACCAGGCCTTGGCAGCAAGTTGCCGGCTGGAAATGTCTGGCATCTCTGAAACAAGATAGAGGCGCGAAATAAGATGCCCCTTTCGCGGAAGAGTAATCACAGAAGTATTACCAAGGCTGGGAAGAGTATCAAAATCCAGGCGAACCCATTGAGTTGTAAAACGCCCCGCGCGGACAAATACTTTTACAAAGTAGGAATTATTCGGCCGCCCCTTTTGGCAAATAAAACGGGCATCTTGAACACCCCCGTACACAACTCGTAATAGAGCTGCAACCATTCTTTTTAAGGGTTAGAGGGAAACCTTAGACCAAGAGAATCCCACATACAATCAGCAACACCCCCAGAAGCTGCGACCACGTTATAGATTCGCCCATACTAACCCCCAGTACAGTGTTAGAAACGGATGTAAGTGCATTCCAATAGTTATTTACCCGAAAGAGTTTTTCCTTTCGCAGAGCAGCTTGAAAGAAATAGACGACACCTCCATAGCCAGCTATTCCAGCGAAGATGTTTCCCGGAAGATTATCTTTTGCAAAAAGTTTCAAGTTATAGTCGGCAAATGTCTCGAACAAGGCCATAACCGCCGCATATCTGAAAGCAGAATCATCCAAGATTGCCTCCATCTCCTGACACGGTGTAAGAAACTTCGGCCCCCTTATTAAATGGAACCTCAGACAGGGGGGGCAATACAAAAAATCATTCATCAAATATGGATTGGCAAAAATCCCTTGCCAACAATTTGGATGGATACGGTGAAAGACTTTGCAGAAGCGCACGGATACAAATATAGGCTGTGGAAGGATGCGGATATTAAGAGCCTTCATATGGACTCGATTCCTGGCCTCTCCGCCGTATACAAAAGTTTTGGAGAAGAACTCGCAGGTAGAGCCGACATTATTCGCATGCTGGTCCTCTACAAAGAGGGAGGGCTGTACATTGACGCAGATACTGTTATTCTGAAACCAGAGCAATTCAACGAGTTTTTAGAGAAGAATAAGGCAAGCGTCTTTTTTGGCTGGGAAGAAATCCCTCACGCACGGATAAAAAAGCTGGATGTGGATGCCGCCATAAAACGTTCTAAGCGAATGGTTGCAAATGGAATTATTGGCGCAGAAAAAGGCCACCCCTTCTTCAAAGAGTTGTTAGAGGGCGTGGTAAAAAATGCAGAGGGCGATAAAGAATCGCAGGCTTGGAAGGCAGTTGGTCCGCACTATGTTACTCGCAAGTACAGGGAAACACGCAAAAAACATCCAGGTGTTCACGTGTATCCTATGAAATATTTCTACCCTAGGCACTGGGCTGGAATCAAAGACCCGCGCCTGCATGAAAAGGTGCGCGTTCCGAAAGAAAGTATGATGTTTCAATACGGATATTCCACAAACTCTTTTGCCAAATACTTTAAGAAGCTCGCTGCACGCAAGACGCGGCGGAACTAAAGGCCCAATACTTACTAAAAGTATATGACAGCTGCAGCACTTCTACCATACGAGGAACTCCCCTCTACTACTAATACTAGGGAAGCGCAAGTAAGTTGTAATATTATACTGATTATTACTATTCTCATTGTATTGGGGGTAGTTGTTGCGAAAATCTTCCTTTAAGTTCCCCGCCATTATCAGTAGAAGAGCCCATGTTTTCCGATATAACCAAATTCAGTACTACTGGAGATTGGTTATATTTAGTAACTGCCGTTTGTCTCATCGATTTTGTCGTCATCATGTTGGCAAAGTATCCTGGACGCGACCCCTATTTCAAGGTAGGGCAACTCAATGAATGGTACGATCGCTTCGGCGTCTTTGCGGTTGCCTCGGATGTACTCAGCATTCTGATTGGCATTTTCTTTGCGCGCTATATTTACTCGGCGCTCGGCCTGAATAACCCCCTATATTTTGTGGCGATTCTGTTGGCCTTTCAACTGGCGCATGACATCTTCTTCTATATCGCTGTTATTCAGCAACTCCCTGCAGGCCATAATCAGATGATTGACGTATTCAAGGCATATGGGGCAGAGAATGGGGCGAAAATATTGGTCTCAGATGCTCTGATGATGCTGGGAAGTGTAGGGGTGGCTTCATATCTGAAGTCGCTTCCGGCACAATACACCATAGGGACCTTATTTATTACTCTCTATTCTATTTGCTATAGCGTCTTTACACAAACACCCTAACGGCGCCCGCCACTCTGCCCACCCTTGCTGTTACATAAGAAGAACGTGTAAAAGGGGTAATAGAAGTAGGGGAATATGAAGGCCAGTACAAGATAGAGAATCGTGAGGGGCATACCAGTACCAACGTTCAGATTGTATCTGTACGATTGTGTTGCCGCCCCTGCCGCAAAAATGACCAGCCAAATAAAATAGAGGCTGATGCCGATGACATACCCTGATTGATATCCGTCAGATTCAGTGGCATCATCCTCCTTCTTGCTCTTTTTCTCCGGGGAAGCAAATGATTCTTTAACGGTGTTTGCAACAGCACGGCCAACAGAATCTCCTGCACCCTTGACAACTTTCACGTAATTGTTCACAAGGTTGCTCATTATATTTAATAGAGCGATTTTAATCCTCAAATACTGCATTGGCCAGGCCATTCTCGAAGCGCATCCAGTTAAGAGCTATACAGAATACTTTCACTTCCCACGAAGAATCTTCTAGACCTGCAGGCGGTTTCACATTCAAAGTAAGACGCAGCGAATTTACGCGACTAGCATTTATGGAACCAGAGGGTTGATGTTCCCCAGGATGTTTTGCAAAACTATAGCCATAGATGAAGCGCGAATAAGAAGCAAAGCCGCCTTTGTGTGCGGCAGAGATGCTCTGCCTGAAGAATTGTTCATCTGCCTCACAGAGAACAGTGCCATTTATTTGAATGGCAGCAGAATCTAGTAGAGGGTCGACCGGAAAACGAGCATTGAATTCAGATTCCACAACACTGCTATAATTCGTCCACTCGTTATTATTCTGTACAGCCTTTCGCCGCACAAACCATATGATTTCCTCTATAGGATGATTTGCCTCTAGAGGAAGCTGTATTTTCACTATATTCTCCTTGGCGCCAACGGAATATTTCATTGGCTCTTGGAAATAAAAAGTCTGGAGTTCCCTGTGAAGGATTTCAAAAGGATTACGCAGCATTCTGGAACGAAGTTCACCTTCTACAACCGCTCCATAGCTAAGAAGAGTTACAGATTTGAAGGGGGGTGGGGCGACACTCCAATCACCTATAACTGATTTCCAAAGATAAGAACCATAGTTTGCAGTATAAGAGGGAATATCTTTCACACCTGTTGCAGGGTTTGTTCTCCATCCCGCAGCCCCGTCCCAATAATAGATTTTTCTTGAGAGAACCGGGTCGAAAAAAGCAATATTAAAAGGGGGGGGTGCAGGTTGCCAAGATGCAGGGGCCGGATTCCAAGTATATGACGAGGAAATATGAAGATTGGCTGGTAGAGCGAGTTGATTTGCCCAGACGCCCTTTCTTCCATTATAGGACCAGTTATAGGATATTCCATTGGCAGCCGTATAACTGAAACTGAAGGGAGGAGGTACATCCCAATTTCCAGAGTTCTGATACGAATCGAAGGTCCATGTACAAGTAGGAAATGCGAATTCAAATTCCGTATTCAGAGGCGTCGCATCACATGAACTACGTTTTCCTGACATTATGCGAACACATTCTTGGAATGGTCTCAAAGTAATATTTATTTTAACGTGGCCCTCCCTTATTGCCGTCATTGGAAGTGCCTCTTTCAGCCCCGCTCTTCCAAAAAAGAAGGGAAGGGGACAAGTGAGCAGGCCATTCTCTACAGGGTACGTTGCAGGGAGGCGGGCAGGATTCATAAGTCTCGTCATAGTCATGAGACCAATATGGTCATAGGCTACGCCAAGTTGCGCCCCATAATTATTGAAGAGTGTGTTATACACATTAATGAAATCTCCGTCGATTGTTTCCACCGTAACTCCGTCTATTTCAAGTTCTGCCGACTGTATGATTATTGCACCCAGACCATTTGCATATTCCCATGCGCTGCTGGGATTACTGTAAAACATTCGTTTTGCTGCATATATATTTCGTGTCTGTTCATCTAGCCAATGGTCCAGGCGAATCTGTAGGGCGGTTCCGAGAAGGAGGTCACCAACTACAATGGAACCGAGGTCAAATGTGAAGCGTTGGGCAAAGGCGGCTGGGCCACGAAGAGCGACTTCTTGTACAGTGGAAGTGAAAGGAAGAAGACGGCGGTCGACATCTCTGGCGAACCAAGTCACACCTGTGGAAATAGGAAAGAGGTCATTTTCTTGCTGGTCTCTATCCACGAGGTCCAGAAGAGTTGTTATAGTTCCGCGGGCCCCTTGGGGCGGTAGAGGGGCTTGCAGAACATCGCCAGGGTCTGGCTCTGGTGGGGTATGTGTTCTAGAGCCGCCGCGAAAGGGGATAGGAGTTCCAGACATTCTTGTGCCAAAACTGGAAGTTGTTCCTACCACATTGCTTCCAGGCTGTGTAACACTACCACCTAGCCGTAGAATAGCATTAATAAGATTTTGCTTTAGTAAAAGTAGTTTACTAAGAGGTGTTGCTGGGCCTACAGAACCAGAACCAGGGCTAGGGACAGGGACAGAGCCAGAGCCAGAACCAGAGATAGGAGTTATATAAAGTTCCCAGTAGGGTCGCCAGTAGCTTCTAGATAAAGAGGGGGGTGTACTCGAATTATTGGCTAAAATAGATAAATATATGTTATTATCAGTAGCATCAAGCACTGCAGTATTAACAGTATATGATGCACCAGTTGACCATTGGGGAAATGAAGGAATCCCAAGAGGAGGGCTCGAATATAATTGCCACTCCGTTGGAGTAAGACCAGGGCCTTCTGTAGTATTGCTTGGTGCGATACAAATGTAAGTATTTTTATCAGAAAAATTAATCACCAAATCACCAATATCATATTGTGCGCCCATTACCCACATGCTGACTGCAGGTTTAACAGAACCAGAACCAGGCCCAGAGCCAGAACCATGTCTAGAACCAGACCCAGAACCATGTCTAGAACCAGGTGCAGAGTTCAATGAAGCAATTAGTTTATCAATAATTGCCTGTAGTTGCACTAGTTTTGCATTATACTCTGCAATCTTAGCGGCATTACTAGAGCCACTGCCGCCTGCGAGGAAGGCCGATACGCGACTCACACTATTGGGGTCCGTATCAGAGGTTGAACCGGAAGCTGTATTGACCCAATACAGGTTCCCACTACTATTTGCAACCTGGACCCAGTCCGATGACATCTATTCTATAGCCGAAGTTTGGTTTAGACCGCGTTAGTTTCCATATTTCAGAACGCCTCTATCACGTTCAATCGAGTAGAGTACCCATGATTCCACGACTGCAATCATCTCTGTAGAGGGTGCTCCCAGAATCGAATCATTCGGTATACCTGCCGCGAGACCCGTATAGAATGTCGGCCGGTCTGCTGTAGTAAAGTTAATAGTCCCTTCTGGCTGCCTATTCCACGGGGCCTGGCGTCCCTGGATGTCACCAAGGTCCCATGACATTTCTCCCAAACCAAATCCGGGGTCACGGTCCTCTTTTGCATGATGTGTAAGAGTATTCCAGATGTCGGGTGAGAATGCTGTTTCACGGTCTCGCCCCGCAATCAGAAGAGACTGTGTAGTATAATATTCGCCTCCTGAAATATCGGCATACATCTTCCACCTTCTACCGGCCCTAATATCATTATAAGTGCGCATAAACCAGAGGAGACGACCTGCAGGGTGTTGGGCGTCTATCCTCTTTTTTATAAAGGGGGTTGCTGCTGCGTAATCGAGTGGTCCGTAAGTGAATGTATTTTCATAAATGCGTTGAAAAGGGATTTCCAGGGGGGTCGAACGAAGAGCAAGCTGAGATTGCCCGTCTGTGTATATATGCCGCGTCTCGAGCTGAAGAGTGGGAGATGCGATTTCTGTACGAGTGAGAGCACGAAATGTGTAGGTAGGTGTCGTTGAAATCCCGAACGTCGACCCCCATGGTTTTGGTGCTACGGAGACAGTTGCATCAGAAGATTCTACGATTTCTTCAAGGGGTCGCAGCTCTAGACGGAGTTTGAAGGGTTGTCTGCGCATGGCAATACTGGGAAAACCATTTGACCCACCAATAAAAGGGAGTTCTAGACGGAGTCTGGGAGGAGTCGCATTAAATCCAATACTTCTAGGAGTACCATCATGAAATCCGAGAAGGCTATTTTCCATGTAAGCGGCATTTAGATTTCCACGCGCGGCCCTGGCTGCAAAAAGAGCATCTCCCGAAACTTCTTGAAGAAGCAATTTATCTTGAAAAATCTGAATCTTCTTGAACATGAAGTATCCAACTCCATTTGTATATCCTATAGTGTTCCCGTCCAAACCAGTAACCAATTTCGAACGATTCAGTGATGCCTCTTTTGGTGGCAACCAAGAGGGAAGGTCAATAAGAATAGTGGGAGACACAAATGTATCACCGGCTACTTCAAAGTCAAACTCGCAACTTCTTCCGAACTCGGCACCATTAAGAGGAGGAATCCGCCGTAGTTCTTGAATAGTTGGTGGAATACGGTCATACCGATTCTCAAATGCATTTACTGTTGTATCCGGATTTTTGGAAAAGAAGAAAGTGTCTTTATTTCCACGACTAATTGCTTCATAAAGCGCCCCTTCATTTCTCAGGCCAGCTCGACCAGCCATTCTGAAGAGTGTAAATATACTCTTATAAGCCACTCTTCGTTCAAACCACTCTTCGTTCAAACCGTATCACCCTCTCGAATCACACGAAGTTTGAGTGTCGCCGCCTTATTTGCAAACTTCGGAAGACGTAATTCGGCAATACGATTATGCTTGAACATATCAATATCCTTCTCGCACTTCTCACCATCCTGAACCCACTGTTTCAGAGCCGCCTTTATTTCGGGAAATCCAGGAGTCAAATCTGTGTAACCCATATTTCCAAGTTGTTTCAGAAGATGAATCGTCTCCTTCAGGCGGTCCGCTTTCGACTTTTCTTCTTGCGCAGATAAGACCCTCTTATTCACCTCTTTCACAACATCCTTCCCTTCGAGTGCAGACATTCTACTCTAGTCATCTTCATTTTGTTTAGATTCCCCCCTCTAAGATAGAAGGATGTCCGATACATTTCAACTAATACTATTAGTTTTGTGTATCATAATCATATGTGCAGTATTGCTGTTAAATAGGGGACCGAAATATCAAATTCCAAAAGTAATATGGCTCTACTGGGACGAGGAGAAGAAGCCACCGTTGATAGAGGCAATACATAAATATAATCTGCCAAAGATGGAAGGGTGGGAGGTCCGTTTCCTAAATAAAGAATCTATTCACAAATATGTGGATGCGCAAGAATATCCTGCGAACCTTGCAGACCAGAAGATTCAACACCAATCTGACTGGTACAGGTTATATCTCCTCTCCAAATACGGCGGATGCTGGATTGACGCCTCGATTATCCTGAATGACCCAGAAGCACTCGACAGTATCTGGGACCGCTCTACTGAAATGCGAGCAGATATAACTATTTTCGGAACAAGTTCTTACAATGAAGACGAAGGAAATATTTATAAAAAGTTCTCGCATTCCAGTGGTATGGATATACCTCTTGTTATTGACAACTGGTTCATTATGGCACCTCTACATAGTGGTATTGCATCAAAATGGTTTGAAGAGTTTAATACTGCAATGCAACAGGGCCTCTTATCTTATAAGAGAATGTGTGTGGAAGAGGGAGTTGATATAAGCGCAATCTATTTCACGGATGAAGACGATACATATTTAACAATGCACATGTGTATTCAAAAAATAATGCAGAAAGACCTGACGGACCTTCCTCCTATCCTTGTCCTTGACTCTCGCGATTCAATGTTTAAAATCCATGAAGAATGCGAGTGGAAGCAAGAATGTATTGAAGAAACTGTTCTAGAAGAAGAGTCGCGTGAACTCCCCTATATAAAACTCATGTCGACAAATCGCACGGATGCGTTAATGGCGTATTTTTAGGAGCCAGAGGAGTTAATCGCACACTGATTCGAGGAACACCGGTACTCCCTGGCACCCCGTCAAATGTGCAATCATATGTGAAACCAGTAAGAATGCCCGAAAACTGGCTTTCATCCTCCTTTTGAAAGACATAGGTGTGTACGCCAAGATCCATAAAATCATTCAGCGGGAACTTTCCAGAAACCAACTTGACTACTTCACCCTTTACAAGAGGCGCGGGTGGCGCTTCAATCTCCCCGTACACGGGTGTTTCAACACCCAAAATCTTAAACTTCATATTATTTATGTCAATCAAATCAAATGAAACAATGGGCTCCATTATATGTACAAAGATTGTCCGTGCATTTAGATTCAATTTTGTTCAATCCAAAGCGTTTGCATCATTCTCCGCCCCTGCCTCTAAAATATCGAGCCACTTGTAGCCCCTCTCATAAAGTAGATTGTCAATCTTTTCTTCCCTGGAGTGTTCATGTGAAAGCACGCAAATGTCATGGTCCTTTGTCCATTTAGGCCACTTTACCAGAGTTGCCTCTAGAGCATTGAAGATGGAAATGTTAGAATCGAACAAGCAAAACTGGGAGAGGGAGTGATTCACGAAATAATAGGAAGTATCAGGCATGATGCGTGCTTTCATTAAAGGAACGCATCATGATTAAATTTTACTAGCTTTTATTGCCCGCAGCCGCATCCTACATTGGCGCAGCTATTGCATACCTGGGAACCCATTACAACATTCTGCTTCTCTTCGTAGCTGGGATACGTTGTAACACAAGGGGTAAGGCTGGTACATGCGGCCTGGGCATTCGCACAAGCAGTCTGGCCGGCAAATACCACCGTTTTGTAATAGGAATATACCGCAATCCTCTGCTTCTTTCTCAGTAAATCACCGGCGTCCATACCCGTATCTAAAGAGGGGAAAGATATTACATTCAGGAAACAATGTGCGGGATTTTATATTATATGGGTCAATGGTTACTTGATAAACCTGGGGCTCTAACTGCGGCACTTGCTGCACTAGTTGCACGGGGACCAGAAGGAATTGACCATTTGCACATGGGGGAATTTGGTACACTCGGATTTACGCGCCTGGCGATTAATGGTCTGAATGAGAGTGGAATGCAACCTATGGTAAGACCGGACATAAAGTGGGTGTGCAATGGAGAAATCTACAACTGGCTCGAGCTTACCATTCAGCACGGACTCGGTAATCTGTCGGGGTCTGATTGCCATATTCTGGGGGAACTCTATAGGAAGTTACGGGGGCAAGATGTATCTATAGCAGGATTTTTCAGAGCACTAGACGGAGTTTTTGCGACAGTCATGGTAGATTTCGACCAGAAGCAAGTAATTATTGGAAGAGACCCTTTTGGCGTTCGACCCTTGTATCGCGGTTCCTGTCGCGTAACTGGCGTTCCTGTGTTTGCATCAGAGATAAAAGCCCTTCTGCCTCTGTGCGACGATGCGACGCCTTTTCCGCCAGGTCATTACCAGACTATAGCGTTCGGCATTGGTTTGAACGGAAACTTCCTGGAAATGCAGCCGCGCCCTTTTCACGCGCCGTCAATAGTTAAACAACCGCGCACACTGGATTCGTGCCTCTTAGCGGTAAGGGACTCACTCACTGCAGCTGTAGAGAAGCGTGTGAGGAATACTGAGAGAGAGATTGGTTGCCTCCTGAGTGGCGGGCTTGACAGCAGTTTGATTGCAGCTCTTGTTCAAGTAGAACTTCAGAAAAGTGGCAAAGTACTGAAAACATTCAGTATTGGAATCGCCGGTAGTTCTGACCTTGCTTATGCCAGAAAAGTTGCGTCCTGGATTCATTCTGACCACACCGAAGTAGTGGTGACTGCCGAAGAAATGTTCAATGCCATTCCCGCAGTGATTTGGGCAATCGAATCGCATGATACGACGACAGTGCGGGCGTCTGTACCAAATACTCTGCTTGCAAAGCATATTCGCGAGACAACTAGTTGCAAAGTGATTTTTAATGGCGATGGTTCTGACGAAGTTTGGGGGTCGTATTTGTATTTTTATAATGCTCCATCAAATGAAGCATTTGAAGAAGAGTCACTGCGGCTTTTGAATGATATTCATATGTTTGACGTTCTTCGTTCGGATAGAAGTATTTCATCAAATGGTTTGGAACCGCGGACACCCTATCTCGACAAGCAGTTTGTAGCAACTGTACTGAGCCTTCCTACTGAATATAGGAGGCCTAGACGCGAAGGATTTGTAGAGAAGTGGTGTTTACGCAAGGCGTTTGAGCTCGATGGGCTTCTTCCTCCTGAAGTATTATGGAGAAGAAAGGAAGCCTTTTCAGATGGTGTAAGTGGTGAGAGGTCTTGGTATGATATTGCACGTGAACTTGCTGGAAAAAAGATGGGCGAGAATTGGAATCAAAATTACATATATCCATCCACGGCGACAGTAGAGCAGGCGTATTATTTCAAGATGTATTGTGAGGGATTCGGGTCGTACACTATTTCGACAAATGTCCCCTATTACTGGATGCCGCGGTGGACGCCAGGTGCAACAGACCCTTCTGCAAGGACGCTGGATTTATATAGGGAAATATAAAACTTACACGGTAATAGAGGGAATGACTGCCCCAGAACTTCCATGTTATTGTATAAATCTAGATGAACGCTCGGATCGGTGGGAGGAAACTAAGTTCGCCTTTGAAGGGTCTGGAATAACACCACAGCGGTTTCCTGCAACCCGACATAGTGAGGGCTGGAGAGGTTGCGGGGCGTCACACGTCTCGGTAATTAGAGAAGCCAAACGTCGTGGATATAATTGGGTTCTTATCGTGGAAGATGATTGTACACCTGCTGCAGGATTTGCAGATAGATGGCCGGCTCTTTGCAATGACTTATGGAAGACCCAAGACAAATGGGACGCTTTTCTGGGAGGGCCGACACAAGTCCACGGGCCTGCTCAGCATTTGACAAATGATATTATTCTTATTGAACACGCATATGCTCTACATTTTTATATTATTTGTGCTAGAAACTATGATGTAGCTCTTCAGTGGAATGCAGATAAACATGGTCCAATCGACGTATATTTTAGGGACGTCTTCCAGATTGCGACAGTCAGTCCACTTATTGCTATTCAGAGACCGTCACCCTCTGATATTCGAGGAATCAATGTTGATTACTCGAATATTTTTTCCGACTCTGAACAAACTCTTCAGAGATTATCTTATGGTGAACGTACGCGGATTGGAACAGTTGTTCTGCTAGTTGCGAGTATATGCCTTATTGCTTATATTTCGAAAAGGCGCTAGTAGAATCATGTGAGCTAAATAACAACACGGTAAAATTTATTAGGGGGTGCGCATATATTCATGCATACAATGGAAAGTGAGAAGAAAGTTGGTAGACCTCGAAAGAAGATTCCTATTGCAGATGTTGTCATGGCAGAAGCAGTTGCTGAACCACCCCCGCCTCCTAAACGGAAAATCAATATTAAGAAGGCAGCTACTGACACTCCTGCTACTGACACTCCTCCTGCCGCCACTCCTGCTCGTAAACGGAAAATCAATATTAAGAAGGCGGCGACTGATACTCCTCTAGATGCAACTCTTGCCACCCCTGCTGTTCCGTCGAAACGAAAAATCAATATTAAGCCGGCACCGCTACGGGGAGAAACAGTTATTGCAAAAGTTGCCCCAGGATTTCCTCTTATAGTGACAGAAACTGTCACGGTAAAAGTAACTCCTCTTACACTCGATGGAAGGTCATTGTATTATAACTCGGCCAAAGGAAAAGTCTACGACCTCAAGTTTAAATATATTGGTCGCCTGAAAGATGGGGCTATTGTACCATTTCCAGATTCCGATGTAGAGACATAAATACCGTCAAATGCCGAGTTAAGTCGAAATGCTAGTCTAAAAAATTGCCGTGGGGCAAAATATTTTTGAAAAATACATTAGATGAGTAAACCAGCATTTATTAATCCGCTTCCTTGGATGCCAATTGGTACATATAGAACGGACCCGCTTCCTTTTAAACCTATCCCCCCTGTAACTAAAAAATTGAAGCCGCCAGCCTATTTACTGAAAGCACGCGCAAAATGCCAGGTAAAGTCTTAAACTTTACGAGTGGTGAACTTACCCCTACCGACCTTTCAGACATAAGACTCAACCTACGACATGGGCCGAGTCTTATGTTATGGGCTGGAGATTGCGTACATAATGGCGTACCCGACGTCATACGTCTAACAAACTACGAGGTATTCGTATGCAAAGGCTACGATTTTGACGGGAGCCTTGGCGAAAATATAGAGGCTCTCGGGGCCGACCAGGTTCTCTGCATCTTAGATGTAAATAATGAGCAACAAATGTGTGATTTTCGCTATGTCTTTCGCGAACGATTTCGTAAGATTAGTTCCGACTATCATGGAAACACTCCATCACTTCCCCTCATGGAATACATTAACCTCCTTGAACATGACGGCATAGCTCGGCATGTTTTCGGGATAGGTGGTCTTATTCTCCCCTACGAAGACTTCTATAAGGTATTAGAGACATTCGCACCCGTCTTGACGTCCAAATGGAAAGACCAGCGACAATGGTCACAACAAATCCTGGAACTGGCCAAGCGCGATTCTCTTAGTCCAGGCATGGTTTGGACGGACCCTGATATAAATCACCCCTATTATGCAAACGTGAAAGAGGCACAGCTCCGATTTAGTGTAATGCAACAGAAGCGAAATCCTCTATGGCCAGGACATGGCCAAACTTTGGAGGAGCACTGGTATTCTATGCCAATCACATCCCTGTGCGTCCCCTCCTACCTACATATTACCAATGGACCCGAACTGATGGAGGAATTAGAACAATACTTTGCAGCCCTTAGTACCCACCTCTCACAGAGAATGCAACAACATCCACAGTTTAATATGGTCAACGCCGAGTCTCTAGAGGGAACTTATGCAAACATGACACAGATGGAGGTGATTCGCCAAAAGCTGCGGATTTTAGGACTTCTTTCCACTACGATTCCACCTGGCCTACATGGAAGAATAGAGCTATTTGTAGATGACCGCAGGGACAATTGCCCCACCCTCTTTGACCTTACTCTTATTAAAACTTAGACCGTCGAGCACAGCTTTTCAGTAAGTTCCCACATACCATCTACAGATGCATTTCTGCGCCACCAATCACGGCATGCCACTGACATAAGTGACCACTGGTCTGCATCGATTTTTTTCACGACATCCTCGACATCGCTGGGCTTCTCTACTCGTATGTAGTGAAGCCCCTCTTGCGGAGGCTCTGCATAGTTTGTCATGTCCACTTCTGCTGCAACTAGGGGTACACAGCCCATCGCCATACATTCAATCTCTCGGTGACACTTGAACCCATATCCTGCAAGGCAGAGGCCGTACCTAGCAAGTGTCAGCCGTTCCAAATATTCCTTCTGTGAGAATGGATACGGCTTGAGCCCCTCTAGATGAACAAACTCACTGCAGGCAGTCGACCAATCATAGGCCTTTCTCCGGGAAAGCTGTACTCCATTTTCAGAGCGCCCATAAAAGACAGCCAGCTGTGGTCGAGCCTCCCATGAACGCGCCGGCAGTCCAGCCGCAACAATCTCTTCAACAAGTTCTGGGCGCCGCGGCCAAAAACTCCAAGACTTTGTAGGAAACGGGGATGAGAGCGGGGCAGGATTACCAAAAAGACCCAGTTTCCATGTAGACTCTGCGGCCGGCGCGGCATTCAACCAATCATAGTTGGGTCGGTCATACAGGAGAATATCACCCAGCTTACCCAACCAAATCTGTTTTACAGGCGCCTCATGTACTCGAACATATCCACGCTTATCCCAGAGCCGTGCCATCTCACGAAAAGAGTCACCAGCATGCCCAAAAAAGCCAGTGGTGTCTGTTGGCATATACAGGTCATACACTGTTTTTTCGGCGACAGGAGCGACAGCGGTGACAGCGGCAACAGGAAGAAGCTTTGCCTCTAGGGCAGCCAAATCCACTGCCGCAGGAGCTCCCTTTGGAACAATAACGAGTTTATGGTCTAGCCCTGCTGCCCCACTTGCATGGAGACACGCAAAAGAAGGGTCCATCTCCGATTGAATCTCCCATACCTCTGCACCACGCGGTAAAGCCCATACCCAACTCGTATACGACCTATCAAACACCACGAGACCCTTTGCGCCAATCAGAGTCCGAATATAGACCTCCAGGCTCGTTCTACCAGGCCAGATACACTTGATACGCGCCCTCCCCTCCAGTTTCTCGACAATCTCCTCTGTAATCCACGTTCCATCGACAACCGCAACATAATAGTCCACATCCGCAACCTCCTTCCACCCCAGTGCCACTGCCGCCCGCAAGGCATTTACTTCCTCCATGCTCACAAACGTCTCAAATGTATCCTGATACGGCCACACGAGGCCCTCTTCACACCATGCCTGCCCCTCATCATGCGCAAGTACAGGAATCTGCTTCTTTGGCCAGGAAAAAAGATGCAGGATTTCCACCATTTCCTTCTCCTTTGTGCACCAGAATCCGTCACACGTACCACCATTAAGCTCTCGCATAAGAAAGACCTTTGACAAGTACTCGAGCGTGTAACGCCCCCTGTCCGCCATAATTTCACTCGGAAGCGGTGCAATAACAGTGTTTCCCACTTTGATGGATGTCGAGAGGGTACTTAGTTGACATGTTGACCACGCCCGTTTAGATGCAGTCGATTTTCCCAAGAGAATCGAATCGTACGTATACACCAGCCCCTCTTTTGTCTGAAAGACATCCTTTAGCTTATATAAGTTCGTGGGAGAAGGAGCCCATGTATTATCCCCATCAGGCAGCAAATGGATTTTACTCTCGAATTTCCGATTAATCATCGCGCAAAAAGTGCGTCGCTGCAAATCTGTGAGGGGCCCAGAAATACGACGAGTGAATGGGGCAGCGGTCATTTTAACCAGTGTCCCCACAGTCTCCAGATTTACTATAGGGCGCATATCATGAAGTCCAGTTGGCTCAATATGGAGGTAGGCTGGCTTATCAACAATATCACGCGGGTCATACGTTCTCACCCCACTACTGTGTACGTGATACGTCTTCAATGTCATGGCCGGATTGGAAACTAAGAAACGTTTCTTGAACATCTCTACAGTTATTGCATTATCGCATCCGCCCTTTCCAAAGGGAAAGTCGAGGGCGCTCCAGTCCCATTGTACTGCTTTTACTGCAGTAGAAGAGATGAACCAGGCGTCCTGGGAATCCGCGCGAGGACCAAAGAGAACCGGCTGCTTTCCAGGCACATCGTCCCAACGCAAAAGGGCGAGGAATTTCGGGACATCCTGTAAATCCGTCGACCATAGAAGACGCAGGGATGCATCATCAAAATAAATATCCGCATTTGCAAACGTCACAAGAATGTCGGCAGGAGCTTTCTCGTAAATCCAGCGAATCACTTCTGCATACGTGAGCCGCTTCTTTATCACGATTTCCTCTATTTTTTCAGAAGCAAACTCGCCTTGCGACGGACTAGCAAAATATTCACTCTCATTCAACAGTACCACGCGGTCAATAAACTTACACGCTATATTCTTCTTTAGACACAGGTCAATCTCCTGCCGCCTCTGGACTTTGGCTGGGCGATAATACTGTGTTACGAGCCACAGGGGTTGCGGCTGCACAAGAGTCGGTCCAAGTTTCAAGGAGTATGTGCGGCGGGATGAAGGTTCTACAGGATACGTCTTGCTAAAATGGAGGATGAGTGCCAACATTACTTTTGCATCATTCGCCGTGCCATCCCACGTATCCCCAATAAAAGGGTAGAGTCCACTCAGTTCATCCAGGCACATCATATTTTTCAGGCCAATGGAGACAAGTTTCGCGTATCCAATATATTTAATAAGAGTCTTGGGTACGACAATAATACGTGTTTCTGCTGCCGCGGAAGTAAGGAGCCATTCTGCTGTCTTTTCTTCTGCACCCAGGCATATAACAACTTCTACATGAAAGCCGGCCGAAGCTAGTAGTTGCGCAGCCTCTACAGAAGTAGTGCCTATATCAAAACGTGACCAAAGGTTAGGATGACCCTCAGGGGGGGCGTCAAGCCAGACCAGAGTTTTACGGTCCCTCGAGACCGGTGTGTCCATAGAAATAATCCGGATTTCTTTACCTGTTAAAGGATGTCTTGCGCGCATGGAGCCCTCTATCTTAAATACGCCCGCCTACCTTAGGCCAAATGCCCTTGCTCTAGGAGATGGAACACTGTGCATATTTAGTGAATTCGACACCTAAATATTATTATATGTTGCCTCTTCATTTTGCTCTTGTACGAAGATACGCGGATTTCATTCCTTTTACGCTTATACTTGCAACGGAGGAACCTGACCATCCCATTTGTCAGCAAGTGGCAAAAGAGTATGGTGTAGAGCTCCTGTCCTTGAAGGTGGTGGAGGCAGGATTTTTGGAAAGTCGTGCGGCGGCTCTCAAGGCCCTTGCTCTTACAGGTCGTTTTCTCTACGTCTTACCGATGCAGGAGGATTTTCTTCTCGATCGTACGCCAGATATTAGGCATATTGTAGATGCACTGGCGATTTTAGAGGGAGCAGATGGAGTGATTGCGAGCGTCCGTTTAATGCCGTGTCCAGGTGCAAAAGGGCCCGTGTTTAAATCCATGAAGAGTTGGGGGGGTCTTCTGCCAGAGACGGATGAATATGGATTCACATTCCAGGCGACTCTGTGGCGGCTCGAGGATTGTTGTGCGTGGTATGGGGCACTCTGTGTGAAATTAGAAGAAGAGTTTCCCCTGGCTTCCACTTCGCCGGATAGGCGCCGGCAGATTGAAGTAAGTGTGAACTACGCAGAGAATGCTGAAGGTCAGCGATTCTTTTGGAAGTTTTTCAAGGAACGGCGGCAAGTTCATCTTGGCTGGATTCGGCTCGGGCCGTGGTCAAACGCAGTTTACCTTTCCCCATGGCCCTATAGGCCCACTGCGATTGTAAAAGGCAAGTTAGAACCGTGGGCTGAAGAGCTAGGGCGGCGAGAGGGATTCCCTTTAATTCCTAACTCGGCGAGCGCAACAGTCACTTCAATACATGAGTTCGGGAGGGGTTACTAAGGTCGAGTTCCCAGTTTCACGGGTATTATGCGCTGTGGTTCATCATCTTCTTCTCATCAGGCTTCATGTCCTGAAAGCCCTCTGCAAAAAAGCGCACCACCCTCTTGTGAGTTAAATAGCAAACAACGGCGAAAACAAGCGCGTGTGTGGCAGCAACAACCGTCTTAGAGCCACCCTTGGGCAGAGTCACTAAAATACCGGGAGTCAGCAGAAAAAAAAGCAGAGCGCTGTATAAAAAAGAAACCATATGCATTTGTATATTAAGGGCTTAGGTAATATTTACCGTCAAAGTAAATCACTCCATTTCCTCGCCTCCCTCTTGCATTTCCTCACCTCCCTCCTGCATTTCCTCGCCCTCTCCTACATCCTGAAACCTCTCCATTACAAAACGGCGGCAAAGATGACAGATGACAGCAAAAATAAACGCATGTGTGGCAGCTACAACTATCTTAGAGCCACCCTTGGGCAGGGTCACTAAAATACCGGGAGTCAAGAGGAAGAACACTACTGTGCAATATATAAGAGACCATCCCATGCCCATTTGTATACTATTATTCAATATTTTATGGTCCAGGCATCGGTGGTGCATTGCCTGACTGATTATACAGATGTAGATAAACGGCATTGTTTATGGAGGTACGATTATCCACATTAACAATGGTGTTATTACTGAAGCCGCCCCGCGGCCCAATATTATAACCGCAGTAGCCGTCTGGAATCAGATTCGCCATGGCCCCAGGAATCCGGTGATACAGCGTATAATAGGCCCCTGCGTTGCCGTCAATCGCCGCATTGCGAGTAAGAACCGCCGTATCAATCTCCAGTTTTACTGCCGTATTATAATAATTAGACGTAAAAGCATTCGACTGCTGCGAAGTCAGGAAGTTTCCGTGCGATGATTTGCCCAGGATTTGCCTACCTGTCCGCGGCGACTCGTACTGTAAGAACGTGGAAAACTCCTTAATAAAGTTCTGCGGCGTACTCGTACCCAAGTACATGCGCTGGAAAAAGTAAGAAGGATTCACTTCCAGAAACATCTTTGTCGTCGAGTTGGGCTGAATATAGCGGAGAAACGGGGCCATCGTGAAGGACACCGTGCTGAAATAGACGTCGCCCGTTGAGTAATAGTTGGGATATGCTTCTGTTGTAGACATTGGTATATCAGCGCCTAATGCCGGACTCCAATCCCAACCATAGCCTTCACCTGTTTCTGGGTCCGTGGTATGGAACGTGGAAAAAGGTATACTACTGATGAAACTCGCATAACCCGCGGTAGTCGAGGTAGTACTGTAGGAAAACCCGCGCCAGGCCCGTGCCTCACCAGAAAGGTCCGAGTAACCCTGTGCAGTAAAGCTACTAATCGAGAAGAATACCGCGCGCAAGTCAGTGACTGTTGAGAGCTGTATGTCACCGACACCAATGAATTTCAGGGTGGATTGTGACGTAGACATTGTGATATTCTGTGAGTTCGGCACGGCAGCGGCGGCCTGGCGAGACACCACAGGTACGGTATTGAGTGCAACAAGAAGATTTGGTGCCTGATTATTAATCGTAAGGGAACTCATTTTGATGTCGGCGGAAATATTCATGAGTCCCTGAATACCAATGGAACTCACAGGAAGTGCGGGACCAATAGTATAGGCAGACAAGGTCGACCCATGCACGTCAGAAACAGTGTCATATGAGCCTGCAAGAATCGAACTGACTGGGCCCCAAGAAGTCCCGCCCGCACCATTTGAAATCAGTATATATGTATTCGGAATGAAGCCATTTGTAGGAGTGCGAACAGCAACTTGTCGGAGAGTTATAATATCCGTATCATATGAACGTAAACTCGCTGCCATCTACCTTCTGTCTTAGAAGGAAAGATTCTGGACAGTAAGGAAATACGAGTTTGTAGAGGCAAAAAAACTATTTACACTCTGAGAACGAAAGCCCACATTTGTTTGATACGAGAGGCCGCCTAATACAGTGTGATAGAGGACATAGGGGTGGGCATAAGTTCCCACAATCGATGCCCCAGGGATGGTGAATTTAATCGGCTGCTGGAAAAAGTTGGAGTAGCCGTCATTTGCCGTCGTTCCAGCAACGAGTGTAGTATGTTGTAGAAGAGGCAGGCTAGTTGCCCCATATTGAATGAACGTTGACATCTGGTATACGCGCGATGTGATGGAGCCGGTCGTGAGTGTATCAAATTGGAAAGTAGGAAAGACTTCCACGGTTATTTTGCTGGACGCAACAATGAAACTAGAGAAGGCGTCAAACTGGAGATTCACGGTTGAAAAGGAGATATTGGAGTTATTTGAGACGGTCCCTCCAATAAGACCGTTGCCCCCCTTATAGAGAATACTAGACTCCACAAAGGAACTCAAGAAGGTGATTGCCCCAACGGAAGAAATAAACACCTGGGAGTTTGTCACATTCATATTTCCCGCACGGTCAATGAAAATATTCTGTTTTGCCGCCTGAATACCTGCACTCGTACTCAGGAGGGTCGCAGTACTCACATAGCGATACGAGCCAAGACTGGAGATTAATCCAAGGGTTGTACTCGGCAAGTCTGTCCCAATCACTACACCATAAGTGGGCGCATTGGACTGACTGAGATACTTTGCATTTATCAAGTATTGGCCCACAATTGTATTAAAGTTCTGGAACGGGGGGTCAGAGCTTCCTGTGACGACAACACCGAGTGACCCTCCAGGCGACGTCCCAGGATATAAGAGGCCCGTCACAGTACTCGTAAGAGCCAGGGAACTTATGTAGGATGCCTGTCCCAGATTCTGCACAGTGCTTTGTAGGGAAAGGGAGCTGATGTAGCCAAAGGTTCCCAGGCCCACCATGGTTGAAAGGTCATTCCTGTATCCACCTACAGAAGTACTCTGAAATGCGGCAGAACTAATGTAGCGTGCAGAGCCGAGGCCATTTACCGTGCTCTGTATATTCGACATGAATGAAAGGGAGCCGTTCAAAAAGGGTGTCATACTGCTGACGAGTTGGCCGCTGCTCACATATTGGGCGGTATTTTGCACCCAGGTCACGGTACTCTGAAGCTGAAACGTAGTTATACTACCCGGTATTCCGCCCTCCCCAATCATCGTAGAGAGCGTGGAATAACTTGTTGCAATTATTGTTGAAAGCGAAGAGGCTGCACCATAAACTCGTAGAAAGCTCGATGGTAAATAGCCGATTGAGCCCGCCCCTGGCCCGGCCTGTGTACTGATTGTGGTAAATACGTCTTGCCAGACCCGATTTCCCTGGCCATCTGCAACCTGCATATATTGGGTGGGGTAGGGTAGAGATGTCAATGGATTAATGGAATATATTGCGGCATTTATTTGATTCTGGCTCATGATGTTCTACCGTCAAGTGCCAAAATAAAAGTACCGTCAAATGCACAACGTCTACCATCTAAATGAATAAGTCGCACATTAGACTAGAGTATGCCAGGTGGTGGAGGTTTATTACAGTTAGTTGCTCAAGGCAAACAGGATGTATTCCTCACTGGAAATCCCCAAATAACCTGGTTCAAGATGGTCTATAGACGTTATACGAATTTCGCAATCGAGTCGCAACAAATATATTTTGACGGTGACCCCGATTTTGGGAAGCGTATTACGGCGCTCGTGCCTCGCCGCGGTGACCTGCTCGGCCCTATCGTACTCGAAGTGACCCTCCCCTATGTAACCATGTCGGATGGCACCCCTGGCACATATGTGAATTCCATAGGGCACGCCTTGATTGAAGAGATTTCCCTCGAGATTGGTGAGCAGGAGATTGACAAACAGACCGGAGAATGGATGGAACTCTGGACGACAGTCGCCATGCAGCCCGGGCAACAGGATGCATTTAATAACATGATTGGTCGCGTGAGTGGTCTGAATCTCGCGCCCCCTTCTGTGCCACAGGGGGGGTGTGCTGTAGGGGGGTATAATTATGGCGCCGTAAAACTCTATATTCCCCTCCAGTTCTGGTTTACCAAAAATCCTGGGCTCTACCTTCCCCTCCTGGCAATGCAATATCATCCAGTCCGGATTAATCTGAAACTCCGTGACCTGGCGAGCCTGATTATCCAGGCTGATACTTCCGCCACGTGTGCGACAGTAAAACCAAATCCGGTGAGTATAGTCGAGCTGCAAGCATGGGGTGACTATATCTTCCTCGACACGGAAGAGCGGCGAAGATTCGTCTCTGTTTCTCATGAATATCTCATTGAACAAGTACAGTACACACCGAAAATCGCAATCCTGGAGGGTATTAATACGGTGAATATTCGCCTAGATTTCAATCATCCCTTGCGCGAGCTCTTCTGGATTGTTCAGCGCAACCTTATGACGCTTACACACGAATTCTTTAATTTCGGCTCAACGTCATCGTATGAAACGGGACTTGTGCGAGACATGCTCCAAGATGCGAAATTACAGGTAGACGGATTTGACAGATTCGACACGCGAGATGCAGGGTATTTCCGACTTGTCCAGCCATTTCAATATCATTCTACAACGGACGTCACGAAGTTCATATACATGTACAGTTTCGCCCTCCGGCCAGAAGAAATGCAACCATCTGGTTCACTGAATGCCAGTCGCATAGATAATATGAATCTCATTCTGAATCTTCGTCCAGACGCAAACTTGGCCAATACGGATTCGAACTATGTACCAAATCGTGGACAATCTCATGCCGTCGTTTATGCAAAAAACCACAATGTTTTGCGAATCGTAAATGGCTTTGCGGGTCTGCTCTTCAAGATTTAGGTCGGATGTATCAGTAGTGATGGCAGACAGTGCAGGATTATCTGTAGTTAAAAAATTCTTTTCTGCCGGATTTCCACTCGAATGGTGGCATCATGTAGTTCTTACAGGTATTGTCCCTGGAATAATGATACTACCATATATACTTTCTCAGTTTTATAGCTCTACAGATACAACTGGAATGGGAATCGTAGTTGCAATAATCTCTGGTATATTTGGGATTCCCTTTACATTTGGTTCTAACGGAATTCACTTGCTCGTTTCAAACTCGATTCCATGGGCTGCCGTGACGGCCGTATTAAATCTCGGCTTTGTCTTTTTCGGCCAACTATTGACATATCGCAACTTTGGAAGTTGGTCACCCTTCTTCAAATTCTACGGGGCCATTTTCCAGTTTGCAAATCCATTCATGGTCTTCAGCATTCTTCAAGTATTTAATCCCAACTTTTATAATGAAAAGTACAAGTGGCCATTCTTGAATAAGTTCTTGAGTTCCCTCGTTGATTCGAAAGGAGTATTAATTAAAGGAAAAGTTCATACGGCAAATGATATAGGTTTTATACCCATTGATGCTACGACAAAAAAGCCCTCAAAGGATTCTGTTACGGGCAAATACATTCGGCAATATGGTACAATGGGAGCACTGTCGATTGGCGCAACCCTCTTACTCTTAATACCAGCATTCAGCAATATTATGAAATATTTACCAGCCCCATGGCAAGCATCTATAGCAAATAGTCTCGGTTCTGCATTTTCGACGTTGACAGTTATTGCAGCCGTTTTTGGAGGTGGTGGGAGCATCTTCGCTTTGACAAAACTGTCGAGCCTCTTTTCTTCCCCTGCAGCCGCTTCTGCACGCGGCGGAGCAACCACCCCTGCTCCTGAGCCCCCTACTTCTGAACCTCCTGCTTCTGAGCCTATCCCTGAGGCCGTTCCTGTCCCTGAGCCTGCCCCTGAGCCTGCCCCTGCCCCTGCTCCTGAGCCTGCTCCACAAGAAGGAGGAGGCAGCGAAATTCCCAGTATTATTGAAGCAGCAAAAGAACTTATAAATGGTTTCGAACCAAATGTAAATTCTCAAAACCAGAGTGGTGGAGGCAATATGACAGATACTGAATCAGCCCTGTTTGTAGGAATCATAGGTGCCATCGCTGCAATGGGTGCGACCCTTGCGGCATTTCGTAAGAAAGACTATTCTTTCCCGACAGTATAATGAAGCTTCTTATTTCCCAAGTCGAGTTTGAAGAGCTTATTGGTCTCCAAACTCCCGCTCCTGGAACGGTCCTTCCCAACTTTACAGTAATTTATTTCACTGCCAGCTGGTGTGGTGCATGTCGGTCTATCAAGCCCGATGTACTAGAGCAGGCTCTGCCCGGCGTGAACTGGCTCAAGTGTGACGTCGACGCCAATAACTATACACCTGGCTATTGCAATGTAAATTCAATTCCCACTTTCTTAATCGTCGCAGACAAGAAGGTTGTTGACAAGAAGTCCTCTAACAGAATGGAAACGATTCTGGCCTGGGTTACAGAACATTATGTGGCAGCAGGTGGCGTGGCACCCTCAGCAGAAGAGGCCGGCCATGCCGGCAAGGGTCTGCCTTTTGACCGCCCTTAATCCCCTACCTCCTCGATTTCGACCATATTGTGTATGCCAAGAAGAGGCCAAAAAAGTTCTTAGAAAATATGTCCAATATGTTATATCCAGTATTTTTAATGGTATAGTTCATAAGAGCAAATACACCATATAGAGACCAGGTAAATAAAAACCAATAAAATACTATATTCTTAATCTTATCCTCCGAAGATTTCAAGTATGTCTCTTTGATATAGTTGAAATTTACAATGAATGGAATAAATCCTAGCGCCGTAGATAAATAGGGGGACAAGTAGCCCAATTCGCCAATGAGACCAAAGAGTAACATTGCCGCGTTTAAGAATATTATTTTCACCAATGAACCCGCATTATTCCATACAAAATCGCTTAACCTACTTACCGTCTCCCCATCATATTGTAAAAATCCAGACAATGTAATCAACATCAGAGGTGTAGTAAATGACCAGTCTAAATAACGATACGGGGTTATATTTCGCGATACTCGGTTGAAGTAGTAAAATAACCAAACGTAGAAAATGAATTCAATCACCTGCACAAAAAGTTCAACTCTTAACAAATCCTTTAAAAACTCGTCCGCTTCACTTGATTCTATATTTATTGCCAAATAATCAATCACTCCAACTACAACCTGAATAATCAAAGAAAGTATGCCACTCGCGTAAATCATCTCCTATGTTAAGAGTGTGAAACTTTTTGCGCACAATACGGTACAAAATATTAGTTGAGCCTATAATGATAGTCTAATGATTCTAGATGATAAGGGCATATCTTATCATCCTCGTCATATGACCTGCCTAGTACAATCTTACTGTACTCCTCCTTGTATTTTTTATAGAGTTCCTTGTATATCTTGTTATATTCCCTTCCATAATAGAATATATAATAGTCAAGGTAGTCTTCTGTAGTCGCTTCTTTTATTGCCAATAGTTCTGCAGTGATAGATGCTTGTGCAGTTGCCTGCAGATGCGCCTTTGGATGTGCATACTTCGTGTACATTTCATTTTCTGCTTCAATACATACTAAACATTCCGTGGGCGTTTTCCCGTCATGTATATTTTCCCTGTCATACCACATTATTTCTCCACCTTCCGCCGATGTATCTTTAATATTTATGTATCGGTTGCCGTGAAAATCATAATCCTTGAAGGGCCATGACATATGGTCTACGTATTAAATAATAAAGCGAAGATTCTATGTTAATTTTTCAAGGCATGCCCAGCCCTCTCTAAATATTCTAACGAGAATGCAGTACTATGAAGAAGTTCCTATCACTCTCGCAGGTAGGTGCAATCGTTGGCTCTATTGCGGTAATACTTCTCGTGAGCACCTACTTCAAACCTCTAAAGGCAGCCGCGGGAACGAAGTAATCATCCCATAAAGCAAAATATATTCTAAATCCGAAAGTAAAGAAGATAAACTTTATTTTCGCATAACACGGTACAAGAGATGGATACACATCTTCTCATAGGACTCTTACATCTTGCAATAATCGTCCCCTTTCTCCTCTACGTGGGCTTTAATCGCGCCGCAACTCCTGAATGGATGTATTCAGTCTTATTCGGTACAGGCATTCTGATAATGATTTTTCATGGCTATAAGGCCGCCATTCGTATCATGGCCGCTTCCCCGGTAGTATGGGTAAATCTCATACATGCACTTCTTATTGGCCCCCTCATCCTCTGGATTGGTTATTATGCAAAAAGAACAGAGCGCCCCGCCTATGAAATGCTTCTTATAGCCGCTTTCGGTGCACTCGGTTATCATCTCTACACACTAATCGTTATTTCACAGACATTTCTAAATTCTCATGAGCTTTAAACAAGGCTAAAGAATATTCATAGTGTCATAACATGATACTATTAACATTTTTTATTAAACTCAATGCTCTATATGATATTGCGTGCGCGGCAGCAATGTTGAAATTCATTCATGTAAAATCCCTTCAACGAATTCATCTCAGGCTTCTTAAAGATTATGAATATGATAATCCCGTTTTAGAGAGATTTTACGCCTATTGGATTTTCACTTATGGATGCGCGCGTTTATCTAAAAATCCATATATTATTGCGGCATCATATTATATTGAGGCAATCGTTTTCGCAAATGAATGTTACAGACATAAAACAATAAAAAAAGATGTCGGCACACTATTGATTGCCACATGTATTATCCTAGGTTATAATGCAAATCTTCTTTATTGAAGAAGCTCTGTAAGCTGGCCCTGCCGCTCTGTAGAAGCAAGCGTAATACAACTACTTGCCATATGATATAAGAAGGCCGTATTACTATTACAGACTTTATTGCAAGTAGGGCAAGTATGGTTGACTGCAGAGAGCTTCTCAACATCTTCTGCGCAATGTTTCCGAATAAAGTGGATTACCCGATTTGCCTTTGTAAGAGTCTTATAAGGGCAACAGGGGCATTTAAGAGCAGCCGCCTCTTCTTTGGCATGTTTTGCCGCCATATGTACTGCAAGAGTCTGTGATTGGAGAAACTCCTTCTTACAGATGTTGCACTCAAAAGGAAGATGACCTTCATGCTTCTTCATATGATAGTGCATAGTATTCTTATTCTTCTTCACTGCATTGCAGATAGTGCAAACAAACTCGCCAGCCTCATTTTTCTGATACGTATAAGTCATAATGTGGTTTATCATCAGCCCGCAGCCGCCGCCGGTTCAATTTTTCCCCGGCTCACCAGCGCTTTTCGCAATGACTATTGTGTCCTCCGCAGCAATATGTTTCCCGCGAAAATCCCTCTTCTGAAGTACAGCACGCCCCATGATTCTCTCTCGCAGTAGAGACCTTTTTTCCAGTGACCGGGTCAATATAGAGTGAGCAGAACTTCTTCCCGCATTCCCAACACCACGAATGACCGCATCCTTCGCCCACTTTGAACGCCCCACCAGTCTCCAGACCACATGCAAATATATAATTGCACGCCGCATCTTTTAGAGCCCATCTCTCACACCAAGGACACTGTTTTGCATCACCAGACATCTACTAGAGTCGGCGTAAAGAATTGGCACAAAATTACCGCTAGATGCACATATTAACTTTAGCAATCGGAACAGACTTCCGGGCCAGCCTAGCAGGTGCTCTACATTCAAAACGAGAATATGCCGCCCTTCATGGATATACATATATACAAGGTGGCGAAGAGTTCTGGGACCGTGAGAGGCCCATTCCATGGTCAAAAGTCGCATTTGTTCTAGATGTCCTCGAAAACATTCAAGATGGAGAGCTGGTTTTTCTCTCTGATGCAGACGTAGTTATTACAAATCCGGCTCTTCGCCTTGAAGAACAAGTATGCCCCTTATTGCCCTCTAATAAAGACCTCTTGATGACAATTGACGCGTGTGGACATCTAAATTCCGGAAATATGCTCATGCGTAATTCGGCCTGGCTCAGAGATTGGTGGAGGCGCGTAGACATGCAGCGAGACCTCACGTATCATATTTGGTGGGAGAATGCCGCAATGATTAGACTATTAGAGACAGTTCCAGGAGACTTGGCAAGAACAGAGATTACGGCAGAACATATCCGGTTTAATGCGTATTTACAGGGTCTGCCTGGACAACCCCTATGGTCGCCTGGATGTTTTCTCGTACATTTTGCCGGAGTTTACAACTTGGAGAAGATGGAAGAACTGCAAGAAATGGTTCTGAAGGTGGTGCAATAAAATCTAAGTTCACAATATATAGAATGGATGGAGAAACGTTCACCGCAGAAGCAGAAAGCGCCCCCCCTACCAACTCTCCCCCTACCAACTCTCCTCCTAAAAACTCCCCCCCTACTAACTCTCCTCCTACAAACTCTGCCCCTGCCACTGCTGCCCCTGCCACTGCTGCCCCCGCTACGGGTGGTGGCCGCCGCACACGCAAGGGTCCTCCCGCCGTGGGGACGAAGGCACAGGTCTACCACGGAACGGCCAAGCACACTAGTGGCGGGCTCACACGCAAGGACCTGATGAAGACAAAGAAGGGGCGTATTGTTTCCAGGAAGAAGCATGCAGCTGGCAAGAAGGCCCTCAAGCGCCTAGTCAAGGCCGGCTACAAGGCCAAGAAGGGCAAGTTCAGCCTCTTTAAGAAGTAGAGCAAATACTCTTTGGGGGTTCTTAATGACGTAAGTTCCCGGTCAATGACCAGAATAATACCGCGTATCCAATAGAGAGTCCTCTATAGGATGCGACGTATAATCAATTTAGCAATAGGGTCCAGCCATGGAAGAGGTGCCCCTAATAAAACACGCAAAACCAGGGTGAACACAAATACTACTCTGAAAGCCAAGAATACAGGAGAGAGTTTCATTTATTTGTGCGCGCAGGGGGGCCTCAATGACTGCCTGGTCCAACTTTCCCATATTCTTTCTTATGCGCGAAAACACGGACGCTCTATTATTTTGAGAATGCGAAACTATGATGCAACAGACCTTTCATCTGTATTTGATTTCTCAAGGTTTCCCGTACCAATCTATACGAACTTTCGAGAACGTCTTGCGGCCTTTCCAGCAGAACGATTTGAACCAAGAATAAATCCGATGAAGATTGGAAAGGGTTGTTCTACCGTATTTAATTTCCATAAGACATATTCGCGCGAGAAAGTGCTCCTTTATTCAAATGGGTCTGGAGGAGATGGATTTCCAATCCTACAGTATATTCGATTTACACCAGAGTTCTTAAACCAGTTTTATATGTACCGCAAAAAACTTGAACTACCGCGCGAATATGTCTCCATGCATTTAAGAGCAACGGATCGTAGCATTACCATTGATAATAATATAAGAGGAATAACTCTTGCAGAATCAAATATTATTATTAAAACACCTACTGCTTCTAAGGATCCGAGAAAAGCCTCTTTAGAAAAGATTGACCGTTTTATAAAAAAGTTTCCTGGCGTAACCGTTTTTGTTGCAAGTGATAATCCCGCGCTTTTAACTTCTTTAAGGAAAAAATATCCGCAAATAATACATACAGATTCAGCATTTCGAGATAATAAACATTGTACGGAAAATAAGTGTGATGCAACTCATTTGAAATTTGGATCCAAGGATAAACAGTTATTAAAAAATGCTCTTTTTGACCTTCTTTTATTGGCGGGAGCGAAAGCGATTCTTACTTCTGCAGGAGGATTCTCGCGACTTGCTAAGAAACTTCAAGTTGATAAAGAGCTCTTGATGGAAATGTTAAAAATTGAACCGGCGATTGCGCATGACGGCAGATAAGCATGTTTCCTACTTTTACGAGTTATAGTCCTGAGCATTACACACCCTATTTAGGGGAGTGTGGTGTACAGAGGCCATCTCTCCTTGACCAGTTTCTGAGCGACCCGAGGACGTCGAGACTTCCCGCGGCCCACCCTACCAAATTACATATAGCGATTATTGTGAAACGGGGAAAGATTCTTGCAGAAGCGACAAATAAACTAGCCTCTCGAAGCAACGGTGCTGCATCGAGAGGCTCGCAAAACTATATTCATGCAGAGAGAAATGTTCTGCGTACTTTGGGGGATACGCGAAAGCTTCGTGGGGCGGATATGTATGTTATGCGCCTTGGAAATGTGGCAAGGGACGCAGAAGTGGAATTCAAATATTCACAGCCGTGTCCAGAGTGTACGGTACTTTTGCAGAAGTGTATGCGAGAGTATGGGCTGCGCAATGTGTATTTCACGAGATAGGACGGGCTCTGCATGGCCTATTCCACTAAATAGGACGGGCTCTGCATGGCCTATTTCACGAGATAGGACTCGCTCTGCATAGCCTTATTTGACGAGATAGGCAGCCAGCTCTGTGAGCATATGCGCCGCTTCTGCCACATCGAGCCCCTGTTTTGTATCAACTCCCTCTACAGGGTCATACCAATAGAGTCCTCCACTTTTTTCAGCTTCTTCGATGGAAGACCAGACGAGTCCTACTTGTGACCCCTGCAATTCCTTCATGACAGAACGAAGGCCCGTTGCGCCTTTAGGCCCCCTCCTCTGCTGCACTGCTGCCTCTACATCCCCCTGCTGAGAATCCGATGACCAGAAGATGGCCTGCCACTCGGGGCCTGCGGGTGGCTTCTCTCCAAGAGCAATGAGTGTGAGCCCCTCTATACGAATGAGATAAGCGAGAACACTTGGTGCAGGGTCAACACCGGCCCAGACGAGGCGCGCGGGTTTTGCCACACTCTGCAGATACAGAATAATAAGTTTCAGGTCTGCCACATCTCGTGCGTGAAAAGTTGTATCCCAGCCGAGTTGTATGAGCCATTTTGGAGGAGCTTGTGGCCCCTGAAACACTAGGATTTTTCTTCCACGATGAGCAACCTCTGTATCAAGAGTGGCAAGACGACCCTTTAGAAACTGCTCCCCATGCTTCCGATCCTTTGCCACAAAGTAGGTGCGCTTCCCTCGGAGAGATTCCGAAAATCCCTCTAACCGAAGTGTGGCTTCCTCCATTCCCTCTATAGGGGGGACTCACTCTGGTCAGGGCTTTTTAAACGTGTCCCTTTATTAGATGTTCAACCCCTATAGTGTTCTCCCTCTTGCTCTTCTTTTTATTGTATGCGATTTACCCTGGCTCTATGTCAGTAGAAAATGGTCGCAAAAAATGTTTGAGAAAGTTCAAGGGGGTGTACCACTTCGAGTACGCTGGGAAGGTGTCCCGATTGTCTACGCGGCTCTAGCAATACTTATACAGAGCGCAAGAAGTACGACAGAAGCAGGAGTTATTGGCTTATCCTCTTATGCAATATATGATTTCACAAACTATTCTACACTGGCCAACTATGATTTACAGTTCGCCATCGCAGACTCACTCTGGGGTGGTATACTCTTTATGCTTGTTCGCACTGCGGGAATCTACTTTAATTTGCTCTAAACCGTCGCGGATTTGGAAAGCCAGGCAATCAAGTCGTCAACGAGCCCATAATCTTCTTCAGCAAGCGACATCTTGAGGTCCTCTACAGGCATATATGTTTCACTATTCGGTGTACTATTATCTATAGCAATAATCCAGGTTCCATCTGCCTGTCGATGAACAAAGTTAATATTGTCGCCCCAAAGAGATGTATTTAGAAACCACCCTATCCCAACGCTGCCCCAGGGACTCTTTTTCACTAAATCCACAGGAAGAATCTCAAATACCGGCTGCTTCAGAACGTCAGACTGCCTGTGAAAACCCAGTTCTTTTAGAATAGAAACAATGTCACGTTCAGCATTCGTACTGTGTGCATCACAATAGAAGATGAAACGCCATTTACTTTGCGGGTATTTACGGAGACACTTTGTTTGCCACGCTTTTACGCCACAATAGGCGCATTTGTAGCAGCCAGGATGAAAGGAATCATTAGGCACAGTTCTGTCAAAAGGCACACTTCTGTCTAGAGGAACCTTCTTTTCTCTTTTGCAACCAAAGTATGAAGCAAGATACGATAAACACATTTTTAACTAAGACAGTATACAAAGACAGTTCAATTTTTCTACGATATTTCACGGTAAATCACTGCACTTGTTTTAAGAAGCGGGTCATTTTGGCTTTAAGGCTGGCCGTATCTGGCACCCAGGCTCTTACTGACCCTTTTACGTGTTCGACAGATTGAAATACATAGGCGAGAAGATCTGGAAATCCGCGGATAGTATGAACTTTTGTTATTTCGTAGGGAATATTTCTCGTACAAAATCCGGAACGAAAATAATCCGGATTTCGGAGAAGACCCGCCTCTTCAAGCGACATCCATGCAAGAAACAGAAGATAATCCTTCTGCAAATGCGTTATTTTCGGAACAAAATGTGTGGGAACTAGATACGTCAGACCTTCTACTTCCTGCACTTGAAGAGTATGTTTCGGCATACGATCATCCACGAAAAGAATATTTTTATAAGGAATATTTGTCTTCTCTTTTGTTGCACTTTTAAAAAGAAGAGTAAGTGTCTGAATTGTTTTATAGGGTTCCACATAATGCCCAGGTCGGTGGTCTTTATGATCCGCTGCCCTCAGAGGATGCCAATGATCCGCAAGTAGAGAAAATATTTCCGTCCCGTATTTTTTCTCCAAAATCGCCTTTGCAAGTTCTAGAGAATAACTCACGCCTGTATTGGAATAAATAATAATCGTTTTTAATTTCCCCTTCTTTTTTGCCTGTAAAAGAGGAAGAATAAGAGAATCAATATTGGGGCGAATAATTGTATTAAGAATATCTTTGTCCTCTAAAAGTTTGTCAACAAAGATTTCTCTGGCCCGCTTTAATTGTTGGCTGAGGCTGGAAGGAAGATTTAGAGGCCGATTTACAATTGAATGTTCTGGATTATCTAAAAAAGAAGGACTCCATAAAAACGCGAATTTATTTGTTATTTCGAAAAATCCAAGAGTGTTGTCTAAATCAAAGGCTACATACGCCATCTCCTAAAGTGCAGTGCTAAAAAAAGTGTACCGTGTTGTGCCTATGTACACCTACAGTTGTGCTGTAAGCTGATAAAAATTGATTCAACTAACTTGTGGATTCAATGTAGACCCTATGGATAATCAGTATGTGCCGCCTCCTCCGCACCCTATTTCACCGGAAGCAGAAAAGTACATTGAACAAATGACGCCTGTTGAAAAGGCCTTGCATGAACTTGCTATTAAAGTATTGGGCTCTTCTTACTTTGTGCAACAAACACGGGGATTTAAATCGGCAAAATGATGCACCATAAAGTCCTAAATATTTTTTAACCAAGTAGAGTTAGAGATCTTCATGTCGACAGGACCAACGGGTTGGACAGGACCAACTGGCGCGACAGGACTTACGGGTGCCACAGGTCTAACGGGCTGGACAGGACCAACGGGCGCCACAGGACCAACGGGCGCCACAGGACCAACGGGCGCCACAGGTCTAACGGGCTGGACAGGACCAACGGGCTGGACAGGACCAACGGGGCCCGCTGGAACTGCTACAAACACGGGAGCTACAGGATATACAGGAAGAACTGGTCCCACAGGACCTGCTGGAACTGCTACAAATACAGGAGCGACTGGCCCTACTGGCTGGACTGGATGGACTGGTTCTACTGGCCCTACTGGCACCACTGGCACAACTGGCCCTACTGGTGCAACGGGTGCAACGGGTACAACAGGCAGAACTGGTGCAACTGGCCCCACAGGTATTTATGGCCCTACGGGCCGTGTAGGCCCAACAGGTGTTACAGGTCCAAGGGGGCAGACAGGCTGCACTGGATCGACGGGGGCGCCCGGTACTGCAACTAATACTGGTGCAACAGGCCCTACTGGCTTAGCGGGAACTGGCGGTGCAACAGGAGCAACTGGTGCTACGGGGGCGCCAGGTATAAATGGGACTGCTACAAATACTGGAGCCACTGGCGCCACAGGTATGACAGGATGTGCCGGCCCAACGGGACAAATGGGTCAACCTGGCGATGTTGGTCCACAAGGATATCAAGGTCTTCCTGGAATTGCCACCAATACAGGAGCAACTGGCCCTACAGGTCTACAGGGGGTCGCAGGTACTTCTGTAAATACTGGTGCAACTGGAGCAACTGGGGCGACGGGGCCAACAGGAGATACTGGGGCGACAGGAGTAACGGGCCCTACTGGTCCTACAGGCTCGACTGGAGCCACGGGCCCAACTGGTGCAACAGGTCCCACTGGCTTTACTGGTTACACTGGCTGGACAGGGCCTGCCGGCACGGCATCTAATACTGGCGCAACAGGCCCTACTGGCTTTACTGGTTACACTGGCTGGACAGGACCAGCGGGGACGGCGACAAATACTGGCGCAACTGGCCCTACAGGTTTTACAGGCCCTACTGGGTTGACGGGGCCTGCCGGCACTGCTACTAATACTGGTGCGACAGGCCCTTCTGGCGCAACTGGTCGCACTGGCCCTACTGGATTTACTGGATGGACCGGCTGGACTGGTCGCACTGGACCCACTGGCCCTTTTGGTCCCGCGGGTGTGGCATCTAATACGGGCGCAACGGGACCCACTGGCCGCACTGGTCCCACTGGAATCGCAGGAAGTGCCGTTAATACAGGCGCAACGGGTCCAACTGGGCGCACGGGGGCTACTGGAGTTACTGGCCCTACTGGAACGACCGGCCCCCTTGGTACAAATGGTAGGACTGGGCCCACTGGCCCCGCAGGAACCGCCACGAACACGGGAGCAACTGGGCGTACAGGAGCGACAGGTCCTACCGGTACGAGTTTTACAGGCCCTACTGGGGTTGGAATGACAGGCCCTACTGGTTTTCGCGGACAGACTGGCTCAACTGGTGAGAAAGGTTGTCAAGGAGATACGGGGGTCACTGGCCCTACTGGATGCAAGGGGGCAACTGGTGAGATAGGTCAGCCTGGTGATGTAGGAGCAATGGGTGATGTTGGCCCTACTGGTCCCACTGGTCGAACTGGTCCAACTGGCTGGACAGGCAACACGGGCCCGAGTGGCCCTACTGGCTCGACGGGCCCTACTGGTCGTACTGGCCCCACTGGCCCTACTGGCTGGACGGGCAACACGGGCCCTAGTGGTCCCACTGGAATGACAGGTCCTACTGGATATGCTGGAACTACTGGATATACGGGCCCTACTGGTTTTACAGGCCCTACAGGTTGGACGGGCCCTACTGGAATGACAGGCACGACTGGTACAACAGGCACTACCGGCCCTACTGGTTGGACGGGATGGACTGGTCAGGCTGGGCCGGCAGGAACGGCTACAAACACTGGTGCAACAGGTCCTACTGGGCGTACGGGTGCAACGGGTGCAACGGGTGCACCTGGGCAGGCGGCTAATACGGGTGCAACTGGTGCAACTGGTTTACAAGGTGACGAAGGCCCCACGGGCGCTCAAGGTGATTCTGGTGAAGTCGGGCCACAGGGCCCGACTGGACAAACAGGCCCCACGGGTACTCCTGGACTCGCGACAAATACTGGTGCAACTGGCGCAACGGGCCTTACTGGCACAACAGGGGCAACAGGAACAACAGGAGCAACTGGTGCAACTGGCCTCCAAGGTCTAGTAGGTCCCACTGGTGTCACGGGCCCGTTTGGCTTTACTGGTTCCACCGGTATGACGGGATTTGGTGCAACAGGCCCCACTGGTGCAAGGGGGCAGACTGGACAGTTTGGAGAAGTAGGCCCTACTGGCTGGACGGGTGACACGGGTAATACTGGAGACACTGGATATACTGGTTATACTGGTCCCACTGGTGACCAAGGAATCCCTGGAACTGCTGTAAATACTGGAGCAACAGGTCCTACTGGTCGCACGGGCCCTACTGGTCCCACTGGCTGGACTGGTCCCACTGGATGGACTGGACCGACTGGCTGGACTGGTCCCACTGGCTGGACTGGCCCAACCGGTGTTACTGGTAATACTGGTCAGACTGGTCCTACGGGCTGGACTGGCTGGACAGGACCGACTGGCTGGACAGGGCCGACTGGCTGGACTGGTTGGACAGGCCCCACGGGCTGGACTGGACCTACTGGGGTCACAGGTGATACTGGTCCGAGTGGTCCTACAGGCCCAACTGGGCGGACTGGCTGGACTGGCATGACAGGTCCCACAGGTTTTGGAGGAACTGGTCCTACTGGGTTGACTGGTCCGACGGGCATGACAGGGTTTGGTGCAACTGGAGCGTCGGGGCCAACAGGACGTATTGGTGCAACAGGCCCCGTGGGTACTACGGGTTGGACTGGCTGGACTGGCTATACTGGCCCTACTGGTGAAGCTGGCCCCCCTGGAGATTTTGGACCACAAGGTGATACGGGACCGGGTGGAGAGGCTGCAAATACTGGCGCGACGGGTCGTACTGGTGCGACGGGCCCTACTGGCTTCACGGGGCCAACTGGTGCTACGGGTGCAACAGGCAGCACGGGGCCTACGGGTCCCACTGGAGCTACTGGAAATACGGGTCCGGCAGGGACGGCGACAAACACTGGTGCAACTGGTAATACGGGGCCCACGGGATTTAATGGAACAACTGGTAATACAGGGCCTACGGGTTGGACAGGTCCTGCAGGCACTGCAACTAATACGGGCGCAACAGGTCCGACAGGTGTTACGGGTATGAGCGGAGCTCAAGGCCCTACTGGTTTTGCGGGAACCACGGGCGCAACTGGTGAAACTGGCCCCACTGGTGTTACAGGGGCGGCTTCTACGGTGACAGGCCCTACTGGCTTTACAGGGGCAGCTTCCACTGTCACAGGCCCTACTGGTTTTACAGGAGCGGTTTCCACCGTCACAGGACCAACGGGCCCTACTGGTGTTACAGGTGCGGCTTCCACCGTCACAGGCCCTACTGGTTTCACAGGGGCGGCTTCCACTATGACAGGCCCTACTGGCTTCACAGGAGCGGCTTCTACCGTCACAGGACCAACGGGCCCTACTGGCTTTACAGGAGCAGCTTCCACCGTCACAGGCCCTACTGGCTTCACAGGGGCGGCTTCCATTATCACTGGCCCTACGGGCTCAACTGGTCCCACGGGAAGTGGGGGCGGAACAGGTTATACAGGCCCTACTGGTAATTCTGTAACTGGTGCAACAGGCCCAACAGGTGGCGGAACAGGTGATACGGGGCCTACAGGCTATACAGGCTATACTGGCTATACTGGCTATACTGGTCCTACGGGCGATACGGGCTATACAGGCCCTACAGGCCCTACAGGCTATACAGGTTATACAGGCGATACGGGCCCTACAGGCGATACGGGCTATACAGGCTATACTGGCTACACGGGTGATACGGGCTATACTGGCTATACTGGGCCAACAGGAACTTCTGGGGTTGGCACTGCATTAACAGAACGTTTTATGGTCGCGGGCGGAGAAGGAACGAATCAACTGGCCTATTCCTATGATGGGCTGACATGGACTGGATCAACTTCTGGAAATGCGATATTTACAACACAATGCAATGCTGTCGCATGGAACGGGGCTATATGGGTCGCGGGTGGCAGTGGAACAAACCAAATGGCCTATTCTTCTGATGGAATAAACTGGATCGCATCAACTTCTGGAAATGGCATATTTACAACAGATTGTAGGTGTGTTGCATGGAATGGTGCCCAATGGGTCGCAGGCGGCAGTGGAACAAACCAACTCGCCTATTCGTCCAATGGAATTACCTGGGTCGCATCAACTTCTGGAAATGCCGTATTATCAAGTATATGCCGTGCTGTTGCATGGGGAGGCGTATGGGTGGCTGGAGGCGAAGGAACAAATCAGATTGCCTATTCGTCAGATGGAATCACCTGGACTGCGTCTACTGGAACGACTCCTGCAACGCGCTGTTTTGCTGTTGCATGGAACGGCTCTTTGTGGATTGGCGGAGGGCAAGGAACTGACAGCATGGTCCAGTCCTCTAATGGTATAACCTGGTCATCAGTGGCATCAGGAACTGCCCTTTTTGGAACATGTAATGCAGTTGCGTGGAATGGGTCTCGTTGGGTCGCAGCTGGCGCTGGAGCCGATGATACACTCGCATATTCATCCAATGGTACTAGCTGGACTGGGGCTGGAAATAGCATTATTACATTTGGATATACTGGGCAAACTGTTGCGTGGAATGGCTCTTTATGGATTGTAGGTGGCGATGGACCAGACTATATGGGATATTCTTATAACGGTATTAACTGGTTGCCTTCTACTTCACCGTTTACCTCAAAATGTAGGGGTGTGGCATCTCGCCGCGTACTTCCCTATATTGGCTCAGGTGGAGGTGGCGGTGGCGGCGGCACAGGCTACACGGGCTTTACAGGCTACACGGGTCCTACAGGCTACACGGGTCCTACAGGCGCTGGCAGTGGCTCAAGCACTACTGTAACAGACGCCTTCATGGTTGGTGGCGCACAAAATGGCACAGATAAACTTGGATACTCATACGACGGTATTAACTGGACTGGGCTGGGTTCATCAGTATTTTCCACTGCGGGGAAGGCAGCCGCGTGGAACGGCGCTCTTTGGGTCGCCGCAGGCTATGGAACCAATAAGCTGGCCTATTCTTCTAACGGAATCAACTGGACTGTTTCGTCATCTGGAAATGCAATCCTAGACTATGCCTATGCTGTAGGGTGGACTGGCTCGGTGTGGGTTGCTGGTGGCGATGGAGCAACGTTTAAAATGGTCTATTCGTATGATGGAATTACATGGACTGGCGCAACATCTTCATTGAGTAGTTGCAATTCATTCGCGACAAATGGCAGAATATCTGTCGCAGGAGGACAGAGTGGCATAGTATATTCCTACGACGGTATAAACTGGACGAATTCTGCCACTGGATTTACTATATTTGGTAGTGGGGGCTGTTGTAACTCTATAGCATTTAACGGGACTGTATGGGTTGCTGGTGGAGTAGGACCAGGATCAACGACACTTGCATATTCTACTGATGGGATTGCATGGACTACTTCAGCATCTGGAAATGCGCTTATAACCACTACCTGTCGCGCAGTTGCATGGAATGGCTCCATGTGGTTTGCAGGCGGTAGTGGAACAAATCAGTTGATATATAGTTACGATGGAATCACCTGGACGGCATCTGCTTCTGGAAATACGTTTTTCACTAGTGTCCTTAGTATTGCATGGAATGGCTCTTTATGGATTGTCGGTGGAGCTGTAGATGGTGGGGGGTCAATAGGTTATTCTCCTAATGGCACGACATGGACTGTAGCTCCATCTGCTGCATCATTTGATTCATTTTGGACATTAGCTTCTCGTCGTGTAGCTCCCTATGTTGGATATAGTATTGGTGGGGGTCCAACGGGTTATACGGGGAATACAGGGCCAACGGGGAATACAGGGCCAACGGGTAATACAGGCCCAACAGGCGATACGGGGCCTACAGGTCCAACAGGCGATACGGGGCCTACAGGTCCTGTTCCATCTAATTATACACCGACAACCGCAGGGGACTGGACAGGAACTGCGCCAACAACAATACAGGCAGCCCTTGACCGTCTCGCAGCAGGCCTCGTAGCCTTGAGTCTGTATCCATAAGGTGATGTCTTGTACCGTCAAAACAAGCACAACACTGTAACGCAGAGGCTTTAAGATTTATATAAAGATTTGAGTAGATGCTTGGAGCAAAAGCTTTCTTTCTCGGCGCGCCCGTGGATACAGCCCAACTGATTGTGGCCGGCCAGGGCACGGTAGTCTTTGATGCGTCAGAACCCTGTACGCTGCGTTTTACGGATGTCTCAGGCAGCCAAGGAATCACTATAGAGTTCTCCGATAAAGATGTACAAGCTCATTTGGTTCCCAGCTGCGAGCCATTGATTGATGCAAATAATAAGAAAGGTCTATCCTCCGAGAAGGGCGCTTATTATTGGGTGAGTCTTGACACACAAAATCTGCGTCTTCTTGCGGGCATTGGTGAGCCTCGTTTTGGAACTGGCATCTATAGTTTCCAGTTTGATACGAAGCAAAAGGCTTTTCTTGAGAGTCTTACTAGAGTAAAGCCGCGCACTGCCCAGATTCGTAGCCTCTTACGCGACCCTATTACGGGGTCAGTACCTCACCTTGTAAAATCTACTGATGCCCTCACGATGGATGATATTGCTGCAGGAACTTACATGCCCGCCGCAAATCTGTCGCTGATTTCCCAAAAGCTCTATAACAGTATTTCTGGCCGCCAGTTCAGCCTTGCAACACCCGATTTTCCCGATTTTGTCAAGGCAATCGAGTACAGTATTGCCACACCTGGTCGCTGGTGTTATGAGCGTCTCAAGCAAAAAGCAAACGAGTTTGGAAAGTCCGAACCGCTAGAGACGTATTTACGCATAACACTTGGTGAGAATAATGGCGAGTCTCCTGGCGTTCCCTATGTTATGGAAGTCTGGCCTCCTGGACACTACTCTCCTGTGCATAATCACGGTGGCTCCAGTGCCATTATTCGTGTTCTGAATGGCTCAATAAATGTGAGCCTCTTCCCCTTCTTAGGTGCCGCTGAGGCTTTTGCACAGACTTCTTTTAAGAAGGAAGATGTAACCTGGATTAGTCCCGCACTCAACCAAGTACATCAGTTGAAAAATCTTAGCACAACTGATACGTGTATTACTATTCAATGCTATATGTACGAGACTTCTGACACGAAGCATTATGATTATTTTGATTATTTAGATGCGGACCAAGCGGTCCAAAAGTTTGAGCCAGACTCTGACATGGACTTTCTATCATTCAAGGCGCTTATGAAGGCCGAATGGGCCGAGAGGAGTGGGAAGGTAAGCCGCTGGTTTCGGTTTAGCCGCTTTTAAAAATTGAACTTCGTTGTTTACCCAGCTAATTTAGAAAATGCAAGTGACATTTACAACAGGAACAATGACGTTTCACTTCAATGACGTTTATCGCTACCAAGAACATCTTGGCTGCAATAATCGATGGGATGAACGCGCCTTTCTCTTTCGAGATGGCAGCATCTTATGGGAAACCATGGGATTTAGTACATATGCAGCTGATGGCTCGACTTTCTCTACTGCCGGCATAGCTCATCGGAATGGCTCAAAGCATATTCCAGGTCGAATCAATGGTTCTTATCCGCAAGGAATGATTTCGCTCATTGAGGAAATCAAACGCGTGGGACAACATGTAGTTGCCTTAGATGCACAGATTTGGGAGCCAACTACTTCTTAGCGGTAGGATCAAAGGTTTTGTCTCTAATGCGCGCGAGCATTCCAGGAATATAGGCTACATAAGACCCAAGGGCCTGTGGTATAATAAATTGGAGCTGGAGAGTAAGAGTAGTTAAAAACATTATTACTGCGTTGATTTCGTCAATGATAGGATCTACGAAAAGAACTAAAAGAGTAGGTGCCTTCGCATAAGGAATCACAGGTGTCGCGCGATTCCAGATGTAGGAATTCAGATTCATACCTACAGCAGTTTTATAGTATTGTGTAACTAGTGCAGAGAAAAAACTAATTACATACATTATTATAACTTTATTCCATGTATCCATTTGCACTCCCAAAAAGTTCGCCGTATTTTCTGGCGTTGTTCCTGGTCCAAAGTGGAGGAACTTCTCCGAAAAACCTCCCTCCATGCTTATAAATGTAAGGTATCCTATCAAGAATAGTATAAAGATAGATAATGCGATTATTGGATCCAGAAAAAGGTCCCATAGTGAACCGAATGCCATTTTTTAGAGTGCAGATAATATTTTCAGCCTCTCTACAGTTGGTTGCACAGAACCGGCCTTCATATTATACATAAGAAGTGGCTCAATGGCAGTGAAGAGCATCTCTGCAATGTATGCCTCTGAATCACGTGTTCCATAGGTAATCCAATAGGAATCGCCCTCTAGACTCGGGCACATTCCGCTCCAATACTCGACCCTCTCCTTGGTGAACCGTACAAAGCAGGAGACACGAGAAGGCCTGTACTGCCGGTCAAGAGTCATGAAACGGTGGTAATACCGGCGCCCTTCATCTCCTACGTAGACCTTGTGCATTACACAGAGAAAAGCTTCGTCTGCCATGCTCGACTTCCAGGGAACGGGTCCAGCAGAGCCACGATACTCTTTCAGGCTCAAAGGCCCTCTCGTCGTATCAACATCAACACGGGGGCTTCCATCCGCCCTACAGATTCTGAATGGCGAGAAGTTGTAGATGTAATTCAGCATGCCCTCGGCATCTCGAAATCCCAGCCAGTTTTTCTGTGTCTCTTGAGGCCCCACACCAGGAGGCAACGGCATCTGCTTCAGACTCCAAGTGGCCTCATCCGCCTTCCTCCAAACATGAAAAATCTTGTTCGTCTTATTGTCAGAATAAGATTGAGAGGTTCCAAGAAATTCCAGCTCTACTGTTCCCTGGATGAGACGGCAATCCTCAACTCCGCGAATATAGTGGTCATGCTGGGCAAACTTCGGGTCTACCACTATTTCCTTAGCACTTGCAGGATTATTCCAGCCGGCCTCTTGTGGCACATCCATAAGGCAGTTTCGCGTGAGCACCTGTCCGTGAAAGGCGCGGTAATGGTAATGCTTTGCCTCTGCTGTATAATAATTCGCACAACGGAGATTTACCAAGTAGCCGCTCCCATCTGGTTTTACACGAATACTGGGATTAAAAGGTTGCCAGCAGCCCGCCTCTGCCTCACCCGCCCATGGAAGGCGCTCTAGAGAAATGGCAAAACGAGTGTGGCGACGCGGCTTCAGGCACCAATCATACCAATGCAGATGCCCGAAAATCGCATTGAATTCGTGCCAGTTCAGGCTATTTTTCAGGTCAAATTCGTCGAGACGCAGCCACGTCTGCAGTTTTGCATCTGTATAAAAGCCAAGAATCGCCAGCTCCTCCCACATGTCATACTCCGTGTCACGCCGATTCACAAAGAGTTGGTCATGATTCTGAAGAGGCGCGGCCAGGCGGGCCCCAGTCATGAAATCCTCGCCCTTCTGTGCCAAGAAGAGCTTCTCGAAGAGCATCATGGCGAGGCGCTGGGATTTGGGCTGCCTTCTATAAAGACGAATGGCACGGATAATTGCTTCTGTGCGAAAGGGGCGCGCCTGCCATGCCTCTGTGAGAACATATATCGCATTCGCATAATCGCCTACATTCTCATAAGACTCTCCCAGATAATGGCGGGCAATATAAACTTCTTCGTCCCATCCCCCAATCTCAATGCGGCGTTTCAGAGTTGCAATAGCATTGGGCCAATCACGCATACAGAGGTAGGTCTGTCCAAGATAAAAATGAGTACGTGCATCATTGGGCATCTCGGCCAAATCCTCTTTCAGAAGCCGTACATCGCGGGGGTACTTGTCACTCTTACAGCCGCCGTCGCCGTGGTCAATCAGAATAGGCTCATGAAGGAGAGTTGTATGTTTGTTTTGCGGGCACGTCCAGGCTTCATGTGTGGCTCCCTTGCAAATCCAGGGTTCAGAGCAGCGCAGGAGGCGAACATTGCTGTAAATAAGGCTGCCCGCGGATTGTCTGAGGGAAACACCGGCCTGCTCAGGGCCGAGCGAAGCGAGGCCCCCCTTGTTGACGGGCTCAGAAAGCATCATATCGCCGTCGAGAAGAAGTGCCCACGTCTTGGTCGCATCCCAACCGACAGAGGCAACCCAGCGTTGACAACAGAGGAAAGACTCTGTACGGCTCACTCCAAAATTCTTGAAGGGGTACTCGAAAGTCGCACCAGACATGTCATTAGCGCCCAGCCACGCCGTTGCCTTTGCAACCGTATCGTCAGTAGAGCCAGTGTCACAAATTACGATTGCATCCACTTTACCCTGCACAGAGCCCATAAGACGTTCAATAATCCGCGTCTCATTCTTGACCATGCTCAAAAGAATAACCCTGTTGTCTGACATAACTGCTCTCTATGTTTAAAGAGTCTTTATGTGTTATGCGCCCTAAAAGTCTCTCTTAAGTTTGGCACAACCTTGTAGATGGATACTAATACACTGCTACGTACTCAAATAGCCAATCGTCTTATTTGCCAGAGTCGGCAGATTGCAATAGGCCCAACTGGAGCTACTGGCTCTACTGGCCCTACTGGCTCTACTGGCCCCACTGGACCCACAGGCTCTACTGGCCCAACTGGCCCAACTGGTCGTACTGGCCCCACTGGACCTACTGGCTCCACTGGCCCAACTGGCCCAACTGGTCGTACTGGCCCCACTGGACCTACTGGCTCCACTGGACCTACTGGCCCCACCGGCCCAAGTGGAATTTCTAATACGATTCCGGGTGTGATAAAGGCGCTTACGCTATATCTTAACTACGATGCAACTGTGCAACCTCCTACCATTAGTGGAGTATATGTACCTCCTGGTTTTTTTACAAGTGCTGCGTCTCCCGGATTAGCAGCAGGTGGCACGTTCACTTCAAACCAAGGTGCTGACCTCGTCTTTACAGGAGGAAACAGTATTACAATGAATAATACTACATATGCCTTCTGCACTAGTATTGCACTCTCTGGATACACACTTACAGGAGGCGGCCAATGGAATCCTTCTCCCGCAGGCGCTGTTGGTAATACAAAGGTATACTATAGCCAGACCACTGATAATTCCATTATTCTTCAAAACCTCACTCTTACAAATATAAATGGTGCAAATATTCTCAGTCCAGCTCCTGTAGGAACTGCTGCCGGTTTTTATGCAACCGTCACACTTTTTTATGTCTAATGCCTAAATATAGATATGGCAGCCATGCGTAAATCCAGAAGGGGAACAAGAAAAGCCTCGAGGAAGGCATCTAGGCGCGGCCGTCGCCGGCAGAAGGCTGGTGGCACAGTAACAATTTTTTTCATGTTGATTGGTGGTGCCGTTTCAAATGTGTTTTCCTCCAACCCTGGATTTACTGTAACTGGAACAGCCACTCCTGGTCAGGTAAAGCTGGGCGGCACATCTACTGCAAAAATAACGGGACTCACGGTAAATGCACTGGGAAGTAACGCCTGGGCTGCCGCAACTGCTGCTGGAAGTGCAGGTTCAATGAATACAGCTGTTAGTGGTACAACAAAGTTTTATGCGGCAAAAGGAGCTTCCACAATGGGAGTTATGGGTGGGAATGGTGTTTCTATTACTGGCAATGGGCTGGCTCTAACAGATAATATAACCCTATATAATCTCCTTTCTATTTCTTCATGGAAGATTGGCGCGACTTCTACAACGGGTGTGAGCACTTCTGGTGCGATTCCACCTGGCGGAACTGCCGCCGCAAACATGAGGATTATACTCGTTACAAACCCCTAAGGGCCTAAAGGCATAACATGTCGTGTTATTTGCCCAAGTTAAGCATGTCCTTTGGGTGTGCTTAACTTCTGCACAACACGATAGAAGCATGTCGTACTTACCGCCACCAAAGGCGTTGGATTTGAACATGCACTATTTTCAAGGAGGCGATGCTGAACTCCCACCGAGCCTTTCTGCAGTCTTTGCGGATCTTAGTTCAAATGAATATCTTATTCGGGGAAACTTGAATTCCCTTGTCTTCTTCTCTGCCTTTATCTATAATCGTGGAACTGGCCAGCCAGAACAGTACTACGATTCATACAATGTAGTTCCAGGGGATTGGCTCGCAAACGATGCAACAGGGTTTACCTGGTTCCTGAAGACAGTATATGAAATCTCTGATGCACCAAATCCCGCAAATAATACAGGCTCGGGTGTATTTTATGCAAAAATGGTGGATGTTGACCTGTATAATGCAGGTTTAGACGGCACAGGTGCCTTTAATGGTGCACCCGCCTTTACAGATTCTCGTACCGTTCTCTTTACTGTAGACGAGGATGGCTTCCCCATTTTCACCCCTTCCGACACCTTTAATTTGGCCACCAATTTCTCTGGCAACGTGATTGGCCGCTTTCGCGCCCTGAACACCTATAATCAATACGTCAGTATTTACCAGCCCGGCCATACTCTTGTCGTAGGCGACCCAGTGTATATTAACTCTTCGGGGCAGTTTAGCAAATCGCAGGGAATCGGTGATATTAGTGGCGTCACTTATACAATAGGCCTTGTGACAAGTGTGAGTATTCCAACTGCGGACTATTTCACCTTTAATCCATTTGGCGAGTACCGCAAGGCAACTCAGCTCTCCCTCACGGGGGGGAGCGCCGGCACGCTCTTTTACGTAGATCCTACTGGAGCCGGCCAACTCACAAAGGTACGGCCGACGAGCTTCCCTTTTCCTATATATCAGCAAATCGATGCGAGTGGAAATGCCGTTTTGCTGGGTGGCGGCGGCTTTGATGCCAATCACGGGCGAGGCCCCACAGGTCCAAGTGGTCCCGCTGGAGGACCTACTGGTGCTACAGGTGCTCTTGGGCGAACGGGGGCGACAGGCCCGACTGGCCTACGAGGCCTCCCTGGCTCTGCATCAAATACTGGTCCTACAGGTCAACAAGGTGTGACTGGTCCTACTGGTCCTACAGGTGATCAAGGTGTGCCTGGGTCCGCGGCAAATACTGGGGCAACTGGAGAGACTGGCGACACCGGCCCTATATCCTATTACATCTTTGACGGCGGCACGCCCTCAACTAACTACTATGACGGTCCTGCGTTCAACTGCGGCGGCCCAGGAATAACGGGTACTACGGGGCCTTCTGGCAGCTACAATGGTGCAAATATTGTCTTACAACTCCGTCATGGGACAGCTGCAGCCTGGACGCCTGTTAATCCTGTGCTGGCGGTGGGAGAACTCGGCTATGAGACTGATACGGGACTCTTTAAAATCGGTAATGGCCTTACAGGCTGGAACTCCCTCCCCTATGGAGGCATACACGGCCTCACTGGTGAGACTGGTCCTACTGGTAGAACTGGTCCCACGGGTTCCACAGGTTGGACAGGGCCAACGGGTGCTACGGGCAATACGGGTGCAACTGGGCCCACAGGTATGAGCGGAGCTCAAGGTCCTACGGGCAATACAGGAAGTACAGGTGCTACAGGTGCGAGCGGAGCTCAAGGTGCTACAGGTGCGAGCGGAGCTCAAGGTGCTACAGGTGCTACAGGTGCAAGCGGAACTCAAGGCTCTACAGGTGTCACAGGTTCCACGGGGGCTACAGGGGCTACAGGTTCAACTGGTGCTACAGGAAATACTGGCCCTATTGGAAATACTGGCAATACTGGTGTAACTGGTCCTACTGGCGCGACTGGTCTAACTGGTGCAACTGGTCCTACTGGCGCAACTGGTCCCACTGGGTTTTCTGACAAATTTAACACAAGTACAACTACCGCTGTAATTATGAATCCAGTAAATGGAGGTAATCAAAGTATTATAGTTGGTACAAACTTAGCATACATTACAGGAAATTCAGTAATTGTTGTTGACTCTACAAATTCTGCAAATCTTTTTTCGGGCGTAGTCTCTTCCTATATAGCAACAACTGGTTCATTGAACCTTGTCTATATTAATAGCATAAAAGGGACATATGGTGCCAGTGTTGTCTACAATGTGAATCTAGACGGTATTACAGGACCAACAGGTTCCACTGGTATTAACGGGGCCACTGGCATGAGCGGAGCTCAAGGTGCAACAGGTGTAACTGGGGCTACTGGGGCTACTGGAGGCACTGGGGCTACTGGAGTCACAGGAAATACTGGCCCTACTGGATATTCTGATAAGTTTAATACGATGACGTCAACAGCGGTTATTCTGGCTCCAACTTCAGGGGGGACAGCTACACTTAGTATTGGAACAAATCTTGCGTATATTGCTGGAAATGAAGTTGTAGTAGTCGACTCTACTAACTCTTTAAATTTATTTTCTGGATTAGTTTCCTCTTATACCCCAAATACTGGCACATTGGTTCTTATTAATATTACTGACATTAAAGGGACTTTTGGAAGTACTCGGGTATATAATGTGAATCTAGACGGTACTACGGGTCCTACCGGTCTAACAGGGAATACTGGCCCAACAGGCGCTGCTGGCATGAGCGGAGCTCAAGGTGTAACTGGCAATACTGGCGCTGCTGGCGCCACGGGCCCTACTGGCTTTGGCACGGCAGGAGCGACTGGCGCAACTGGCCCAACAGGAATTAACGGCACGGCTGGCTCTACAGGCCCTACTGGTGCAGCAGGCACTACAGGGGCAACTGGCCCCACAGGATTTAACGGTACGGCTGGCTCTACTGGAAACACAGGCCCTACTGGAAATAGTGGTGCAACAGGTGTTACAGGCGCCACAGGCCCCACCGGCTTCGATGGTACGGTTGGCTCTACAGGCGCAACTGGCCCCACTGGCTTCGGCACTGCTGGCTCTACTGGTGCAACTGGCCCCACTGGCTTTGGCACTGCTGGCTCTACTGGTGCAACTGGTCCCACTGGCTTCGGCACTGCTGGCTCTACTGGTGCAACTGGTCCCACAGGCTTTAACGGCACTGCTGGCCCTACTGGTGCAACTGGCCCCACTGGCTTCGGCACGGCTGGCTCTACTGGTGCAACTGGTCCCACAGGATTTAACGGTACGGCTGGCTCTACTGGAAACACAGGCCCTACTGGAAATAGTGGTGCAACAGGTGTTACAGGCGCAACTGGCCCCACTGGCTTCGGCACTGCTGGCTCTACTGGTGCAACTGGCCCCACTGGCTTTGGCACTGCTGGCTCTACTGGTGCAACTGGTCCCACTGGCTTCGGCACTGCTGGCTCTACTGGTGCAACTGGTCCCACAGGCTTTAACGGCACTGCTGGCCCTACTGGTGCAACTGGCCCCACTGGCTTCGGCACGGCTGGCTCTACTGGTGCAACTGGTCCCACAGGATTTAACGGTACGGCTGGCTCTACTGGAAACACAGGCCCTACTGGAAATAGTGGTGCAACAGGTGTTACAGGCGCAACTGGCCCCACTGGCTTCGGCACTGCTGGCTCTACTGGTGCAACTGGCCCCACTGGCTTTGGCACTGCTGGCTCTACTGGTGCAACTGGTCCCACTGGTCGAACTGGTGCAACTGGTCCCACAGGCTTTAACGGCACTGCTGGCCCTACTGGTGCAACTGGCCCCACTGGCTTCGGCACTGCTGGCTCTACTGGTGCAACTGGTCCCACAGGATTTAACGGTACGGCTGGCTCTACTGGTGCAACTGGTCCCACTGGCTTCAATGGTACGGCTGGCTCTACTGGTGCAACTGGTCCCACTGGATTTAACGGCACTGCTGGCTCTACTGGTGCAACTGGTCCCACAGGATTTAACGGCACGGCAGGCTCCACAGGCGCAACTGGTCCCACAGGCTTTAACGGCACGGCTGGCTCTACTGGTGCAACTGGTCCCACCGGCTTTAACGGCACTGCTGGCTCTACTGGTGCAACTGGTCCCACTGGCTTTAACGGCACGGCTGGCTCTACTGGTGCAACTGGTCCCACTGGCTTCGGCACGGCAGGCTCCACAGGCGCAACTGGCCCTACTGGACCCTCCTTCGCGACAGTGTTTGACGGCGGTTCTGCGAGTAGCACGTATCCTCTCGGTCCAGCATTTGATTGCGGAACATCAGTATAAAATATCATAAACTAAATGTAGATATGCCGTTTATACAGCTCCAGTTCAGAAGGGACACTGCCGCGAACTGGACCTCGGTGAATCCAGTTCTTGCCAGCGGTGAGATGGGCATTGAGCTTGTAACAGGATTATTTAAGGTTGGTGATGGGACAAAAACATGGACATTACTGTCCTATGGAGGAATCGTCGGCCCCACCGGTGCGGGATTTACTGGCCCCACAGGTATAGCAGGCGATAAGTTCCTCACGAGCACGAGCGCCAATCTGAGCCCCACCCAGGGTGGGACAGCCACGTTCACCGTTGGCGTAAATCTCTCCTATATCACTGGAAACTCGGTGATTGTAGTAAATGCCTCTGTTCCCACTAGCAGATTTGAGGCGACCGTGAGTTCTTATACGCCGGCAACAGGTGCAATGTCTCTGGCGGGAATCACCAACATCCAAGGAACCTTCGGCTCTGCAACCTATAATGTGAATCTTGACGGTATTGATGGGCCAACAGGGCCCACGGGCTACACAGGGCCGGCTGGAACCGCCACAAATACGGGTGCGACGGGACCGACTGGTGCTACTGGTGCAGATTCCACCGTAACGGGCCCGACTGGCTTTGCTGGAGTAACGGGTGCCACTGGTGCAGCCTCTACTGTGACAGGCCCTACTGGCTGGACAGGACTCACCGGTGCCACTGGCGCGGCCTCCGTTGTTACAGGTCCTACAGGCTCGACAGGCTTCACGGGCTCTACAGGTGATACGGGCCTAACGGGTGCGACTGGATTTGGTGCGACGGGGCCTACAGGCTTTACCGGCTTCACGGGTCCTACTGGCTTCACAGGTGCAACAGGGTTTGCTGCGACTGGCCCTACTGGCAGCACGGGATTCACGGGCCCTACTGGCCTCACGGGTGCCACAGGGTTTGGTGAGACGGGGCCAACAGGCTGGACAGGCAATACTGGCCCTACAGGTACTACGGGGCCAACAGGGTTTGCTGCGACGGGGCCTACAGGCAGCACGGGCTTCACGGGCCCTACTGGCCTCACGGGTGCGACAGGGTTTGGTGAGACGGGGCCAACAGGCTGGACAGGCAATACTGGCCCTACAGGTACTACGGGGCCAACAGGATTTGGTGCGACGGGGCCTACAGGCTGGACAGGCCTTACGGGTCCTACTGGCTTTACAGGTGCAACAGGGTTTGCTGCGACAGGCCCTACTGGCTTCACGGGTGCCACTGGATTTGGTGATACAGGCCCCACCGGCAATACTGGCTCTACAGGAAATACTGGACCTACAGGCAATACGGGCTCAACCGGCTTTACTGGGGCAGCTTCCACCGTCACAGGTCCCACAGGCTCTACTGGGGCAGCTTCCACCGTCACAGGTCCCACAGGCTCTACTGGCGCAGATTCTACCGTCACAGGCCCTACAGGCTCTACTGGCTCTACTGGAGCTGCTTCCACCGTAACAGGCCCCACGGGCTCTACTGGTGCAGCTTCCACCGTAACAGGCCCCACAGGCTCTACTGGTCACACAGGCGATGCTGGCCCTACAGGCTTCACTGGCGCAGCCTCTGTTACTACTGGTCCAACTGGCTCTACGGGCAGCACGGGCCCTACTGGCGTAACAGGCAATACGGGCCCCACCGGCCTCGCAGGGGACAAGTTCTCCACGAGCACGATCGCGACTCTCAGCCCTACACAGGGCGGAACGGCCACCTTCACTGTTGCGACCGGCCTCGCGTATATTACTGGCAACTCCGTGATTGTGGTAAATGCTGCTAGTTCGGCGAATCGGTTTGAGGCCATGGTTTCATCTTATAACGCGGGGTCTGGTGCGATGAGTGTCCAGGACATCACGAACATCCAAGGAACCTTTGGCGCGGCAACCTATAATGTCAATCTTGACGGTATTGATGGACCTACAGGCGCCACGGGCTTCACGGGGCCGGCTGGAACCGCCACAAACACTGGGGCAACTGGCCCTACTGGATTAGGTGCGACAGGTTTCACAGGTATGACCGGTCCTGGCGGTGATACAGGAACCACAGGCCCTACTGGGGTAACAGGGGCGACTGGCTTTACCGGATCTACTGGCTCGATAGGATCTACTGGCCCTACTGGTCATACTGGTCCTAGCGGCTCAACAGGTTCTACTGGTGTAGAAGGACCTACAGGCTTCACAGGCTCTACAGGCAGCACTGGCGTAACAGGTAACACGGGCGCAACAGGTCCTACAGGCTTTACAGGCCCCACAGGCAATACGGGTGCAACGGGCTCTACAGGTCCTACAGGCTTTACAGGCCCCACAGGCAATACGGGCTCTACAGGTCCTACTGGCAATACGGGCTCTACAGGTCCTACTGGCAATACGGGCTCTACAGGCGCCACTTCCACTGTCACGGGTCCCACAGGTGCCGCGGGCCCTCCCTTTACTCTTCTGCCCACCGCCAATGACACTCTGAATGCGTTTAACTCCGTCACAAAATCCGCCAATGACGGCACCAGCGATGTTGTTCTCACGCAAGAATCCTACAACTTTGCGTCTATTTCAGCCACTGTCACAGTTGCCGCCCTTGCATTCCAATATCTCGGCCTGAATATTGCTGGGAATGGTGGCTCCCTCACCTACGGATTTCTCTTTCATACGAACGGATTGGTCTATGGATCCCAGAGTGGATCGGCCGGCGGATATGGCTCTGTTTCTTACACCCCTGGAAGTACCTACACGGTGGAACTGACCCCTATAGGTGTGAAATACTACGTGAACTCAGCGCTGATGTTCTTTAGCGCGGGAACCCCAACGACTGGTGCCTACAACGGCTATATTAACTTGATAAAGACTGGAGATGCATTTTCTAATATCTCATTCAGCTATGCGGCGCTAGGGCCAACGGGCATGAGCGGGGCTCAAGGCAGCACTGGCTCCACGGGCATGAGCGGAGCTCAAGGCTCCACTGGCCCCACGGGCATGAGCGGAGCTCAAGGCAGCACTGGCAGCACTGGTGCATCTTCCACCGTAACAGGTCCTACAGGTCCCGCAGGTACAAACGGCGTCAGCGGCGGATTGACTCTATTCTTTGATACAGCAGGAGGAACCGCTCCACAAACAGGGGAAATACTGACAACTCCAAATGTAGGAGCTCAGACAACCATATATTCGGGGTCTATTTCAAATACAAACAACGTTCTTTTAGCCACATTTACAACTGCCATAAGCTCCACCCTCTCAACAGTAATCGTAAGTGGCCTTTGGGACGTTAATCTATATTTCTCCTCCGCAACAACTGCCGGCGTAAGCTATTATCCTGATATATACTACGTGGATTCCGATGGAGTAAGTAATCCTGTGTTAATCGCGGCTGGCAATCTATCAAACGCAGTAGGTGTCACAGAAGGACTTCAGCAGATTTATACATATTCGTTGCTTGTTCCTGCAACCACTTTACCAGATTTGACGAAGCGCATACGGGTTCGTATTTATGGCAACTTCAGTGGCAACAATCGTTCAACATATATTCAACTCCGTAATGGAACGATAAGTCACATGCATACTACATTACTCGCGAATGCGGCGACAGGCCCTACTGGCTCTACAGGCGCCACGGGCGTTACGGGTGTTACAGGTAATACAGGTCCTACGGGCTCTACAGGCGTGACAGGTGCAGCATCTACTGTCACCGGCCCCACAGGCTGGACGGGCTGGACAGGTGTAACTGGTCCAACCGGCATAGGCGCCACAGGCTCTACAGGCCCCACTGGCTCAGGAGGAGTAACAGGCAATACGGGCCCTACTGGCCCCACCGGTGTCACAGGTGTGACAGGCCCCACCGGCGCCATAGGTGCAAGCACGGATCAGTATATCAGTTTCACACGCACTACGGATTCTGCCTCATCGTCTGCAGCAACAGATGCTTTTATTAATGCGACAGGAACGCTGAACGCATCCTCTGGTATTACCTTCACCGCGGCCACGGGGCGTTTTACCGCAGCGGTTGCCGGCACGTATGCGATAGAGGTGCTGCTGATTTATGATCCAGCAGGGTCGTCAGATGTTACTATTTTTACAATCCAGAAAAACGGTGCCAACGTCTGGTCGTATAATATGCGCATATACGGATCCGCCACTGTTTCCCCTGCGCCTGTCCCTCTTATTATCTATCAGACACTGGATGTAGGCGATTGGCTGAATTTCATTACGGATCCTACGGGAACGGCGGTGGTAAAGGCAGGAAGTACCGTGAATATTACGCGTCTGTCGGTGGGGCCGAGTGGTGCGACTGGTAATACTGGCCCAACGGGCTGGACGGGTCCTACCGGCGCAACAGGTGTCACAGGTCCTACTGGCTTCACGGGGTCGACGGGTTCTACCGGTGCTACAGGTGTCACGGGCAACACGGGTCCTACTGGCTTCACAGGCAACACGGGGCCCACTGGCTTCACGGGCAACACGGGTCCTACTGGTAATACGGGCCCTACTGGTAATACGGGCCCGACAGGCCCCACATTCACCGGCGGAACCGTCAATAACATTATCGTTGCCGGCACAACAACCGTGCAGCAGATCCAAGAAATCGGTCAAACCAAGACAGGCGCAACAGGAACTGTAGCGCACGATTGGACGACAGGTAATATCTTTTACCATTCAACCATGGTGGCGAACTTCACAGCAAATATAACAAATGTTCCCACCACCGCTGATCGTGCATATACGACTACTCTTATTCTGAAACAGGGTCCAACAGGCTATTACGCCAACGCCCTACAGGTGAATAACTCTACAGTATCTATCTTATGGCCAAATGGCACAGGACCAACTGGTACAGCCGCCAGGACAGAAATAGAATCCTTCACTCTATATTACACTGCTTCTACCTGGACGGCATTTGGCCAACTCACCAGCTTCGGTTAAAGTTCTCCCTTAAGATATAGGCTAAAAATAAGAACCTCCGATGGGGATTCTTATTTTTAGTGGTATAGAATAAAGAAGTCAAATGCCATTCTTAACAAGCGTATCTGGAAAATTTGGGTATGGACGATCAGTGGCGCAGGCAAATACAACCATCTCACTTGCTGGAAGTTTGTTTTTTAATAATGATACAAACACATATCTAAATATATCTCCTGGTGTAACTATTGGTTCTGGTGCCTACACAATTGAAACGTGGTTTTATAATAATGTAGATTGGGCTACTCAACGTTGTTTACTGGGAGGATTTACAGCAAATACCGGATCTATAAGTATTTTTTTTACAGTTCCATCAGCTGGTACTCTTTCTGTAACTACTGATAAATATGGCGGAGGAGGGCAACGGTCATATTCGTTTCCAACACCATCTTTGAATGCATGGCATCATTTTGCTATGACTCGTAACTCTAGTCAGGTAGAAAGCATATTTATTGATGGTGTTAAATCTACAGGCGCATCAGGAGGAACAAGTGTCTCAGGCGGGCAGCAAGTAAATAACTTAGACTATAGTGGTTCATCACAAAATATCGCTAAGTTCTATGGTGGATTTTGGGCAGGATATTTAACAAATATGAGGATTAACGTTGGAAGCAATGTATATAATCCTGCGGCGGCAAGTATAACAGTGCCTAATACAGCACCACTTGCTGTCATGAGTCCTTATACTAAATATTTGATGTTAGGTGCTACTGTAACAAGCGATGCTTCAGCCACTCAGACAGTTACAAATAATGGAAGTTCAGTAACACAAAGTTCTTCAGTAAAACCATTTTAGATTAGCTTTTATACTCACTTAGTAGAGTTAGGCCATGCCCTTTGTGCAACTACAGTTTCGTAGGGGCACAGCCGCCCAATGGGCGGCGAGCAATCCTCTTCTCGCCGTTGGAGAAATGGCGATTGAATCTGATACAAATACGTTTAAGGTCGGCGACGGACTCACACGCTGGAATGCCCTTCCGTACGGAGGGATCCAGGGCCCTACTGGATATACTGGTGCTACTGGGACGACAGGCCCCACAGGTAGGACCGGTCCTACAGGTAGTACGGGTCCAGGTGGAGAGGCTGTAAATACTGGCGCGACGGGTCGTACAGGCTCAACGGGCCCCACTGGCCCTACGGGTCCTACGGGTGCGACGGGCGCAACAGGGGCAACTGGCCCTACAGGTGCGACGGGCTCGACAGGGGCAACTGGCCCTACAGGTGCTACGGGTGCAACAGGGGCAACTGGCCCTACAGGTGCGACGGGCTCGACAGGTAATACGGGGCCGGCAGGGACTGCCACAAATACAGGTGCTACTGGTGATACAGGGCCCACTGGCTATAATGGAACAACGGGTACTACAGGGCCGACTGGTTTCACAGGCCCAGCGGGGACAGCTACTAATACTGGAGCTACGGGGCCTACGGGTGTAACAGGTTATACGGGTCCTACAGGTTTGACTGGCAACACTGGCCCTACTGGCAATACGGGTAATACTGGCCCTACTGGCTTCACTGGCCCTACTGGATGGACTGGCAATACTGGTAATACTGGTCCTACAGGCAGCACGGGCCCTACTGGATGGACTGGCAATACTGGCCCTACTGGCAATACTGGTAATACTGGTCCTACTGGATGGACTGGCAATACAGGCCCTACTGGCAATACTGGTAATACTGGCAATACGGGCCCTACGGGCCCTACTGGATGGACTGGCAATACTGGCCCTACTGGCAATACTGGTAATACTGGTGCTACAGGCAGCACGGGCCCTACTGGATGGACTGGCAATACTGGCCCTACCGGCAATACTGGTGTTACAGGTAATACTGGTCCTACTGGCCCTACTGGATGGACAGGCAACACTGGCCCTACAGGCAATACTGGCCCTACTGGTTGGACAGGTAACACGGGTCCTACTGGCAACACTGGCGCTACTGGCGCTACAGGAGTAACGGGTAATACTGGTGCAACAGGTCCTACTGGCAACACTGGCGCTACTGGCGCTACAGGAATAACGGGTAATACTGGTGCAACAGGTCCTACAGGCAACACTGGCGCTACTGGCGCTACAGGAATAACGGGTAATACTGGTGCAACAGGTCCTACAGGCAACACTGGCGCTACTGGCAATACTGGCGCTACTGGCGTTACTGGCGCTACAGGTCCTACTGGCTGGACAGGCAACACTGGCGCTACTGGCAATACAGGTAATACTGGTCCTACAGGCATCACAGGTCCTACAGGTTGGACTGGCGCTACTGGCCCTACTGGCGTCATGGGTAATACTGGCCCTACGGGCCCTACTGGATGGACTGGCAATTCTGGCCCTACTGGCGTCACGGGTAATACTGGCCCTACAGGCAACACGGGCCCTACTGGATGGACTGGCGCTACTGGCCCTACTGGCGTCATGGGTAATACTGGCCCTACGGGCCCTACTGGATGGACTGGCAATTCTGGCCCTACTGGCGTCACGGGTAATACTGGCCCTACAGGCAACACGGGCCCTACTGGATGGACTGGCAATTCTGGCCCTACTGGCGTCACGGGTAATACTGGCCCTACAGGCAACACGGGCCCTACTGGATGGACTGGCAATTCTGGCCCTACTGGCGTTACTGGCGCTACAGGTCCTACTGGCAACACTGGCGCTACTGGCGCTACTGGCGCTACTGGCGCTACAGGAGTAACGGGTAATACTGGTGCAACAGGTCCTACAGGCAACACTGGCGCTACAGGTGATACTGGCGCTACTGGCGCTACTGGAGTAACGGGTAATACTGGTGCAACAGGTCCTACAGGCAACACTGGCGCTACAGGTGATACTGGTCCTACTGGCTCGAGCGGAGCTCAAGGCAACACAGGTCCTACGGGTAATACGGGCCCTACAGGTGAGAAAGGCTCTACAGGCTGGACGGGCCCTACTGGTAATACAGGTCCTACCGGTGAGAAAGGCTCTACAGGTGACACAGGCCCTACAGGTGAGACCGGCCCTACTGGTATGAGCGGAGCTCAAGGTCCAACAGGTCAAAGCTTTACATACAGGGGTGCCTGGAGTATGCTTGTACAATACGTTCCATACGATGTAGTTACGTACAATGGAGAATCATACGTAAATATTTTAGCAAGTCTGGGCCCTTCGCCAGTTGTAACTATAAATTGGACTAAAATCGCAGCTAAGGGTGATACTGGTGAGACGGGTCCTACTGGTATGAGCGGAGCTCAAGGTCCTACCGGCATTACGGGTCCTACTGGCTCGAGCGGAGCTCAAGGCAACACAGGCCCTACTGGTGAGACCGGCACTACCGGTGAGACAGGCCCTACTGGTCAAAGCTTTACATACAAGGGCGCATGGACTAATGGTGTATCATATGTTCCATATGATGTAGTTACATACAACGGCGAATCTTATATAAATATTCAAGCAACTAATAGCGCATTACCAAGTGTAACAATATTTTGGACTAAACTCGCAGCTAAGGGTTATACCGGTGCTACAGGTGATACTGGAGCTACGGGAGCTACTGGATTAGATGGCTCTACAGGAGCTACTGGAGCAACTGGATTATATGGAGCTACTGGGGCAACTGGAGTTGGAGAAACTGGAGCAACTGGCCCTACAGGTCGAGGGTTTACATTTAGAGGTGCATGGACTAATGGTGTATCATATGTTCCATATGATGTAGTTACATACAATGGCGAATCCTATATAAATATTCAAGCAACTAATAGCGCATTACCAAGTGTAACAATATTTTGGACTAAACTCACAGCTAAGGGTGATACTGGTGAAACTGGGCCTACTGGAGAAACAGGACCTACTGGCAATACTGGACTAACAGGTGCAACTGGCAATACAGGTGCTACAGGAGTAACAGGCCCTACTGGTGAAACAGGCCCTACTGGTGATACGGGACCCAGCGGTGAAACAGGCCCTACTGGCACTACTGGCCCTACTGGTGAAACAGGCCCTACTGGTGATACGGGACCAACTGGTGACACGGGTCCTCTTGGAACAGGCCCTACTGGCCATACGGGACCCACAGGTGATACGGGACCCACAGGTGATACGGGACCCCTTGGAACAGGCCCTACAGGCGATACGGGACCCACAGGCGATACGGGACCCACAGGTGATACGGGTCCTCTTGGAACAGGTCCTACTGGTGATACAGGAGCTGCTTCCACAGTTACAGGACCTACTGGACCCGAAGGTGGCCCTACAGGCCCAACAGGCGATACAGGCCCTATAGCATCAGATGCGCTCGAATGGACAACCTATAGCCCCTCTTGGACTACGGGTGGAACAAATCCCGTTATAGGAAATGGGACAATCACAGGACGATACAAGGCAATCGGAAAAACAGTCTTTGTCTCTATAAATATAGTCATGGGGAGCACAACAACATACGGTACTGGGGCTTGGCGTATTTCTTTACCAGTAGATGCCTACGCATCGTATTCCGCCTCATTACCAACACTATTTTATGATACTGCGAGCGGGGGCGTTTTTTATCAAGGAACTTCCTCTACACAAATTAATGGAAATACGAGTTATGTAAACGCAGTTTGGGATAAAGGAACTACATACGGCGCAGCAGTTGACTCTACAACTCCTTTTACATGGGGAGGATCCATGAAACTTATAATAAATGGCTGTTATGAATCTGTATAACATGTGTCATAAAAAGGACTCACTTATTTTAACATAACACTGTAAAAGAATGTCAGCAATCACATCCGGCCAAGGAGTCTTACTCCCTGACTCGACTCGCAAAAACCGTAAGCAGCGCACCGTCACTGTCGCAGTCAATAGCCGCGACCGCAACTTGACTGCCGACTATCTCACAAATCAGTTCCGCTGGACTTTTCGCCGCCCTCTGAAAGATGTGGTCTCCGTCGAACTCGTCAATGGATGTATTCCCGCCGACCTATATAACATAAATGTCGGCTGGAACATGTTCAGTTTCAAGGAGGCCGCAACCGATTTTATTGTGACACTCGCGCCCGGCCAATACACCGCACAAGAACTCTGTACAGAGATGCAACTCACTCTGAATGCGATTCCAGGAATCATAAATACGTACGCCGTGACCTACAGCGGTACGACAAAAAAAGCAACAATCATGGGCACAGGCGCCGCCGCATTCATCTTCAAGTTCCTCTCTTCTCCCCACACAGATACTATAGACAGTCATACAGGTGCTATACAGACTATAGGATGTCCCGCGCGCCTCTTCGGATTTGACACTTGGGATTATACAAGCAGTGGCGGCGTCATTACAGCGCCCAATCGCATGGACCCCAGCCTCTTTCTACAGCGCGTGTATCTTCACCTCAATGCAGACAATTCCGTCGATTTCAATCGCGTAGAAATGGGCGCCGGCCGTAAAGACTGCTTCCATATTGTGTATCTTGACCAACTTACTAACGGATATTATATGCTCAATAAGGATATTCATACACCTATTTACTACTCTTCGCCTGCCCCTATTGCACGCATGGCTACTCTGAATGTCAGTATTCGCGATGAGTTTTACCGCCTCGTTGACCTCGGCGGCCATGATTTCACTCTCCTGTTTGAAATAACATTCCTTGATTAATAATAGCAAAACATTTCTAAAAAACAATTAGATGGCAGCTAAGTCAAGGTGCCCAGAAAAATCCCCTATATTCTGTGAACAAAATACAGTTTCCCGAGGTCTCTGCGTTTCCAATCAAGCTGACTGTAATCAGAGAAGTAATTCTCCTAGAAATGTTCCTATAACTCCAGAAAATGCGATTGGTGCTAAATTTGCGTATACTGAAGAGGGTTTGGGACGCCATTGTTATTATACAGATACAACTATAAAACTAGATTTTCATAAATCTTTTCCTGATGGAGAACGTGTTCCAGATACTTTCTCTTGTCTCACTTATAACATCTGGGGCTTAGCAAAAAATGCTAAACTTCAGAAACTCTTTGGCCTAAGACAAGGTCTACTAGAAAAGACTCTCCGAGGATCGGGTGCAGATATGTTATGTTTTCAGGAAATGAGTGAATTCTCATATGGGAAATTACAGGGCCTAATCTCAGAATATAAGTTTGCTAGTGAAATACCCTACCCTGCGGCAGGAACACCTACCACAGCTCAAAGAAATCGTGGTGTAGATGTTTACTTTTTATCTAAATATAAGCCTTCTGCCATTTACATGTATGGTGTCCAAGGTGTTTTAGGATATGCCAATGCTCTAATGGCTATAGAATTTCCGAATCTAGTTATATTTAATCTTTACAGTCAAGCTGGAAGTAAGTCAAGTCCAGGCCAGCAACTCAAGTGGCTCCATTATTCCAGGTGTCGCTACGATATTCTTCAGACAATTTATGATTTAATTAGATCTAGGCCTGACTCAGATTCTAGAAAAAAGCCAATGTGTCAAGGGAAACAAGTAATTGTCTGTGGTGATTTTAACTTCCACTTAGATGGTTCCTTAGATGAATGGCCTGAGATGGCTATGATTCAACAGTATAAGTCAGATGGTTTTGTAGATTCTTTCAGAAAGGTTCACCCTGATTCTGAGAAAGTTCCAGGATTCACAGAAGATACAGATTTGAATATGATGCGCTGGAATCAAAAGATGATAGAAAAGAAGTATAGATTTGATGCTATCTTATATAAGGGTCATCTAAGTCCAAAGAAATCTGAGATGATTGGATTGGAATATGAATGTCTAAATCCTGAGGATTCCAAGTGGTTTGTAGAAAATATATCTGAGGCAAAGGAAGGTCAGAGAGATTTACTGGCAATGTGCCCTAAAAAGAAAATTCCTATAAATGCGTCTGATCATTTTGGGGTGATGACATGGTTTGGTCCTAGGAGTTCTAGAAGCCTAGCTTCTCAGACTAGAAGAAAGAGCTTGAGAGGGAGAAGTTTATCTAAATCTAGGGCTAAGACACGTGGAAAGAGTATGCCGAGATTCTAAACACCTTCTAATAAAGCCAGCAAAAAACGTACCATTCTCTGGGCAAACTACCTCACTCCCCCATATATTTCCCATTGTAGTAAAAACTACTATAGGACATATATTCAAAATTTCACGCGCACCACCCTACAGAGCCCCACCGCGCCACACACCCGCACAAAAGTGCACTCCATAAGACCGCATATCAAAAAGTACATCCCGCGCCGTCCCACTCGGCGGGTGAAAAACCACCTTCTTTGGTACATATATATCTCGTGTATCTTCCCATTTCATCCACATGTCCGTTACAAAACCCGGCCCCGTCCCCGTCGCCGCCTGCTCTACATCAGAGTCTGTAACCCCCAGCCCTCTATCAATCGTAAAAAGCGTGTCCATGAGCCCCTTCCAAAATGGATGGCCCGCCCTAGACGCAAATACACAGTTCCCCAGGCGCTGCACTTCCCCTCGAACACCCTCCCTGCTACACGGCAATACTACTTCCTTCCCCAGAAAGTCAAATGGTCGCAGCATCATATAATCCATATCCACATACAGACCTCCATACAAATACATTAAAAAGTAACGAAACATGTCAATCTTCATAATCATCCGCGGAAGCGCAGAAAATGCCTCGTAATACTCTGGCGCCCCTTCCCGCACAACCCGGTCCATGTCTTCATCCGTGTAGAAACGATACTCAAAGTCCGGGTGGAGTTTCAATACAGTTTCCTGGCACTGTTTATAGACCGGCGGCAGCTCAGTGCTCTTATACGTCTGATGGATAATCTTGGGAATCATTGTGCTCTATTATAGGATAGTCGGCCAGGTTTAAATCAATATACGTATGAGTCGTCGAATTACTCTTTCACTCGTATAATACCTGTAGTTCCAGATTGGCATGCTTCTATTTGTATAGCCAAATAAATATCGATATTCTCGCGAACTGAGGAAATGCTTTGTTTTGAATTTGTCCTGCAAACGATTTATTGCAGATAAAGCTTTCTTGTGTCCCTTGCATTCTACTGATTGCTTAATACTAATCTTCATTGCGTCACGAATCTGCTTCAGGGCAATAATATGCTGCTCCGTCTGCTCTTTGTAACTCGCTTTTACTCCCTTCATATATGACCCAAATGCTCTTTGCGCCTTTGACATCACAGTCGAGGCTTTCTTGATTTCCTTCATTTCCTGACGCACACCTGGCTGCGCTAAAAGGACCGCAGCACGCGCCTCTATCGCCTCTTGTGTAGGATAATTATTGACTGAGTACTGCGTCTCCCATAAGTTTGTATTACACTCACATTGCACAAACGCCCAATCATTTGAAATCTTATTTGAAATCTCCTGAATCAGACAAGTCGTGTGAACAACTTTTGCGCAACATGAAAGAGTTGCAGTAGCCGTTGCTCCAGAAAGGTCTGTATGGCAATAATGACAATTCATACTATAGGAATAGTCTGGTAAGAGCTTTTAGGCCGTTCCTTTATCGTACCGTAAAAATTTGCTGTGCAGGCGCACCTAAATATATTATATCACCAATATATATTCGGAACACTGGAAAAACTTCGGCAAGTTGTTTCACGCTACGGTAGTGGTTTTCTGAATTCGCATGGGGCCTTCTACGTTATGTCACCGACCCGGATCCAACGGTCCCTTGACCTCTGGAACAAATATCTTCCAACTGTGACTCCCTATTATGCCGTCAAATGTAATCCCGACCCCCAAATCCTCCATCATCTCTGGGGAAAGGGAATCGGCTTCGACTGCGCTTCCGAGCGTGAAATACGCAGCATTCATAGCCTCGGTCGCGGCCCCATACAAAATGATGCACGCATAATCTACGCGAATCCGTGTAAATCAGAAGGGGCAATCAACTACGCAAAAGAAGTAGGTTCCCCTCTCACTGTTGTGGACTCTGTAGAAGAAGTTGAGAAGCTCGCTGGATACGAAGGAGGCGCTCTTATTCGTATCGCCGTCGACGACACTGATAGTACAATGCCATTCTCTTCTAAATTCGGCGCTCGCAGTTTGGCCGCATCCCATATTATCGCGGCAGCAGCAGCAAACCACTTGCCCATTCATGGAATCAGCTTTCATGTAGGTTCTGGTTGCCTTTCTGGTAGAGCTTATTCCAGGGCGATTCGTGCCGCCTATACTCATTTGAAAACAATAGGAGGCGCGGCAAATATTATTGATATTGGTGGGGGATACTTGGCAGATGAATGTGATTTCAAAGAGAAGGCTGAATATATTCGCAATGAAATGGTGAGAGTCAATATGGATTTTATAGAGCCGTGGGGAATCAAGTGGATTGCAGAACCTGGCCGCTTCTTCGCATCTAACTCTTTCGACTTCTTTGTTCGCGTTATTGGAAAAAAGCGCGGGGGCGGCGGAAGCACCTGGGCCTATACGATTGATGACAGCCTCTACGGGCAGTTCTCCAATATCCTGTTTGACCATGCGACTCCCCGCTGGATACGCGTAAGCAAGGAGCGCGAGAATCCCCGCAAACAAATACGGGGCACACTCTTTGGGCGCACCTGTGACAGCGTAGACGTGATTGCCAAGGCGGAATCAATGGAAGAACTCGAAGTAGGAGATTGGCTCTGGTTTCCCGCTATGGGCGCCTATACACGTGCAACTGCCTCTGAATTCAACGGCTTTCCTCGGCCAGAAGTATTTATTGATGATTTACCTCTAGACACAAGCCTACTTCCATACATTCATGCAACCCCAAAAGGTGTAAGCTACGTCCCTCCCGTTTCCGCCGCTTCCCTCTGGGCGGCACAAGAGCCCGTGTATGTATAACATGCCCTGCTCCCTGCCTTAAACACTGCGAATCCACTTTTTCACATTATCCTTCTCTAAAAAGAGTTGAAATCCAGCATATATAGAAGGGAACAGTACTATCACCGGTATGTGTGAGTATTCTTCCTTTTTTACTGCGTAACATAGACCTGCTCCAAGTATGAGGTTACGCGTTGTCCCAAATACATAATTCACAATAACCTGTGGTGGCAGCTGCATACAGTGTTGTACCATGGCACCCTTAAGGCACCTGCTTTTTCAAAAAAATTGACCTCACGACCTCGAACCAAGGCTAAGCACAAATGGCTGCCCCCTCTGACAACTGCCCAATCTGCCTCGAGGACTTTACTAAGCGTAAGTACAGTGTCGTCTGCCAGTACTGTCCCGCTGTCGCGTGTATTGGATGCCAACAAGACTGCCTTCTTAATACCTATGAAGACCCTCATTGCTATAAATGCAAGAAAGCATGGAGCACGGAATTCATGGGAGCAACTTTTACTACCGCCTTTCGCGGAAATATCTTGAGAAAACATCGGCGAAAAATCCTCTTTGAGCGCGAAAAATCTATTCTTCCCGCGATACAAGTCTTTGTCGGCTATAAACGCGAAATGAAACGCCTCAAGGATGAGTATGCAGAGCGTGCTGACCGAATCGGTTGGCCTACTTCCAGTTGGGCCGTGCGCAGAATCATGTTAGAAAATACAAACGCCGATAAACTTCACGCACGATGGACGAAACTTGACATGGAATACTGTAAGTTGCTGGGGGACATTGGCGCAGCTTTTCGTACTATTATCCGTGTAAAAGAGGATTGGGCCAATGAAGAAGACCCTGCAAAAAAGGGGCCTAAATATGAGATCCTACGAGAAGCTCGGCGAGTACGCGAAGAGATGAAGGCGCGGCGTGATGCAATCAAGGAGGCATGGAATACACTCGGCAATGAATACAGGCAGGAAACAGGAACTCTTCGCGAACTCTCATTACGCATTAATACGTTGCAACGGCAATATGACGGGACCGACGGTGCTGCTCCCGCACAGAGGCGTGAGTTTATTATGAAATGTCCCGCAGAAGAGTGCCGCGGATTTCTCTCTACTGCCTATAAGTGCGGAACCTGCGAAAAGTATACCTGTAGTGAGTGCCTTGTCGTAAAAGACGGCGAGGGACACACTTGTAATCCTGATACGGTTGAGTCGGCCAAAACCATCCGCGCAGAGACACAACCGTGCCCCAAGTGCGGAACACGCATCTTTAAAATTAACGGGTGTGACCAAATGTGGTGTGTGATGGAAGGCTGTAACACGGCCTTTAGCTGGCGCACAGGCCACATTGTCACTGGTGTTATTCATAATCCCCATTATTATGATATGCTACGGAAGAATGGCGGTGTAATGCCACGAGAGCACGGCGACATTCCTTGTGGAGGTATGCCCACTACCTGGCAGTTTGTGGGAGCCATTCACAATTCTGATATAGAGCAGGTACTACAAGAAAAGATACTCGAATCATTCCGAAATATGCAAGAGCTGATTGATACGCGCCTTCGTGATTATCCAGCCCGCCCCGCTCAACTCGCCAATAAAGATGCCGATGTTGATTATCTCATGAACGTTATTACAGAGGAGGTGTGGCAGAAGAAGCTCGTAGATTCAGAGTCACGTTTTGCGCGAAAAAAGGAGATTGGCCAGATTCTCCAGACTCTCTCTATGGCCGCAAGCGATGCAATGAATCGCATCTTTGATAAAGTACGCGAAGAAGAAGATGCTGCCCTTATTAATTCCTGGATTCTAGATGTGGCTATTCCAGATTTGCAAAGACTTCGAGAGTTTGGAAACCAGGCTCTCAAAGACTTGGGGAAGCGAGACCATATGGCCGTCCCGCAGTTTCTTGAGAACTGGGCATGGGACCGTTCTCGTATTCTCTATCGCGCAAAGAAAGACGCCGCCGTCTAACCAAATAAACTCGTTGGAAATGTAAACGTTTTAAATAAGTTTGGTATTGTAGAAGAATCTTTTGGAACCAGATTTGTGTCTATTGGAAGACATGATGATGAACGAGGATAACTTGCCTGCCCAATAGGGCATCTTACAGGAAATGCCGCCGCTTCTGCACAATAAAAACCAGAAGGGCACTCTACAGGTGTAGACGTTCCATTATCAGGACAATAATAACCAGCAGGACATTTTTCACATAATATTCCCGCCCCTTTCGAATATGTTCCAGGAGAACAAACCGTGCATCTTGTTGCACCACCTGTAGAGACTGTTCCATCGGGACACTGAATCGCACTAGAATGACCTTGAAGGCAATAAGAACCGGCTGGGCACGCCACACAACTATTGCCAAACATCGTCATTCCATCGGGGCAAACACGTTGTTGAAATGACTCCTGAATCTTTAAACCCTTTATTAACAGGACAAAAACGACTGCGTGAAATAATGCAGCCATAATACTAGTCTTCTCGCTCATGAATATGCGCCTTCCAACAGGAGGAAGAGTAATAATTACACCCGGTGAAAGAATGAAAAATAATACTGCCAGGAGAAGCAGACTCATTACTATTTTAGTCCTAACATTTTCGACCCCCACGCATAAATCTGCTTTCCCTTTGGTTCTGAAACTAACCCCGAATACATGCGGAAATCAAACATACTCCCCGAAAAAAGTTCGTCCCGCAGTTCGTACCCCGAAAAATCATTTGCCCAGTTCGATTTCCCCAAATAATTATTGCTCGTCGTCTTTGTTTGCGGCAAATAACTCTGCTCTACTGTATAGACCAACTCCGAGTTTATATAAACGTTCAGGTCCGGTCGCATTGCATCCATCGTCTTCGCCCCAATCAAAATGTGCGTCCATTTTTTCAATGGAATCACACCATTCACTTTGATTTGAACTTTACGCAGCTTCTCATCCCAGACTTCATAGACGAGCGTGGCAGCCTTCGGCAACATTGTCGGCATTGCATTTGCTCTTGTAGGCCGCGTTTGTAGAGGCTCCATTACACGCCCTAATGTATCTGGTGCCACACACTCCCACTTATTCACATTCGCCGCCGTCTCGTACATCAATGTCTGCGCCCGCAGCTCTGGACAGAACTGTGCGCCACTTGGTTCATCCGGTATAGTCGTCTCGGGGCATGTACTTTGCTCTCGCACAGTATTTCCATCACCCCCACTGTCACCTTTTCCTAAGATGCCCAAGAATACATTATTGAGCCCAGGTCCGTCTCCAAAGTCGAAAATGTGCGCATTATTAGTGAATTCATCGAAAAATACCCAGACGCTAAAGGCGCGAATAGAACGCATTGGCACCTTATTTCCAATTGATAAATTTCCCGTATCACCAAATCGCACGAATTGGTCGCGCCCATTAAAATGCAGACCCCGTGTCACTTGCGGCCGAGGCGTCTGGTCAATACCTACCCCACCTGCAACCTGTATAATGGCCTTCCCCATATAATCCACCAAATCATCTCGCATCCGCATCCATATCTCACACCCTGCATAAAAGTTAATCAACATCTTGATGTCGTCGGGGGGGTCCGTGTCAAGCTCATCCCTCTTGTGAAATCCCGTATTAAGAGCACGCCTGCACATTGGCTGGTAGGTATTATCCGCCTGCTTCAAAATCCGACAATACGCCTCTTTATTTTCCTTCAAAATGTCACGCATATAATCATCACGGCTTATCTTGAATCCGTCTTTTACTCTTTCCGTCTTGAATAATGTAGGGTCACCCGCCGTACCCGCAAGCGCACAGGCAAAAAAATACAGGTCCGTCCCCCCTCCACTTGCATCAAGAACCATTCGGCAGAAATCATTCTTCATTCCATAGCCCTCTACATCTGCATAATCGGCAAAATACCTCTTGTCCTGAAAATATCCAGGCCGCTCCTTTCCTGGCCCAACATCGCTTCTTCTGTTAAGAAGATTTCCAACAATTCTTGTAATATCAATATTGTTGTACTCGCCACCCTCCGTGGTCGGCTTGGGTTGGCCAAAACCCGTGGTGGCCGTTTGGAATCCCTCCATTAGTTGGTGTGGAGCAAAAAGCTCCAATATAAGAGTTCCCAATAAAAGGCATATACCTATCCAGACCGCTCCGGACATCTACCGTGTTATGCTAAAATAAGAAGCTACTCAGCGGCGCGCCCACTGCCCTCTTTTGCTCCACTAATAGCAGAAGATGGAGGAGACCCCTCGCTTAGAAATGACCATACAATCAGGCGGAAAACTTATTGGGCAGGGTACATATGGCTGTGTATATGACCCTCCTCTCATAACTTATAATAAACAGGCTCCACGCAAAGGCAAGCTGGGAAAAGTTGTTCACGTGTCCGATTTAGAGCTTGAAATAGGAATCGCAAAAATACTTCAGAAGTTCCCAGACACGAAAAAGTATTGCATTATTCCTGAAGTAAATACTCTTTCGAGACCTCAACCAATGAAAAAACAAATGGAGAAGGACCTCCATAAATGCATTTCCCTCAGACGCTTTGGTCAAGGAAGTATGTACCAATATGAATTGGAAAACGGCGGCATTCCTCTAAAAGTATTCATTGAATCTCCTTCTTATTCCATTGCCAAATTCCCCTTCTTCAAATTCATGAGAGAAATACTCGAAATAGGGACCTTCATTCTTCTTCACGGATGTATACATAATGATTTACACGCCAGCAATATTGTAATGAAATCCCCTACGGATTCTATGCCCCGTTTAATCGATTTTGGTAGGTCATATACTTACAACAATATTAATAAAAATCTTATCGAGAAGTTAAGAGCCCACTATGATTCGGGAATTCACCAAATAACTCCCGAGTGTTCTGCACAGTTTGGAATACAAGAGAAAATATCATTTTCTCAAATACTACAGGATTTGCACGACAAAAAGGCGGGCATACGATTTGGCGAAACTATTTTGGGAATAAGTCGCAAGAAACAAATAGCAGAGTTCTCCCACTTCTGGAAAAATTCCACTTCTGCAACCAATGGCGATTGGGCCACTTTTTATTCCTATTATTGGCATGTAGTGGACAGTTGGGCAATCGGAACAATTCTTTTGAGTATTCTGCGAAGATTATTTTTAATCAAAGAGTTCACAGAAGGAGAAGAGTGGAAAACGAAAGGCCCTTTAATAAAAGAGATTCTCCGCGGCCTTTTACGTGCATCTCCCCGCGAACGCTCTGATTGCCTCACTGCCCTCGCCATGTACGACCCAACCAATCATTTTGTTGTAGGAAATGCCGGAAAGGCATGGCTCGCTTCTAAATAGCCGCACTGTCATAAGAACCTATTTCGCCCCCACCGCCCCCAGGAAGAAGATACAGACCCTTATTTCGAGGTACGCACAAATAGCTGCAAAAAAAACTGTAGTTCAAATCCCCGTTCTTCGACTTGTAATACAAGTTGGCGAGTTGCGGATTCCAAATAGGATGCCCCATAGCATCTACATTTGTCACTGGTCTTGCACCCGCTTTATGCGACCAATACATATTCGAATCCTGTCTCAAAAAATGATAGTCCTCTTTTGGGTCAACTACAAGAGCAATTTTCGACGTATTCACGGGACACCTCTCTTCAAATGTAGTCATTATAATGTCAGGATTATCTCCCCGTATTCTAATCACCATATTAGGACACGTTTTTGGCCTCTTGGAGTTAAATCGCTTGAATCTTGCGGCAGAACCTGGCTGATGAAATGGCGGCTCGCAATCATCCATATTTTTGCATTTTGCTATTTGCTTCGGGTCATTCACATTCATTGCGTACGAAAAACAATTATGCGTCTCCCTTACTGCCAACTTCTTGTTCCAGCGCATTGGCTCATATACAGGCTCTGTTCCACTTACTGGAGAGATATTTGTACAATTTCCCTGATGCACTTCACAGAAGGCACTTCCTTTTAAAGAGGGCCGATTGCAAGCACTATCACACTGGCAATGATTTGGTCTGCCCGTTCTCAACAATCTCCGTGTCGTTTCTTTCTTGCCACGCCTCCTTGTCCCCCTGAATATTTTCTGCTTTCGCATGAACTCCATTTCCTGATGTTACCTGTGAAAGTTGTTGTAAAGCAGTTTTTATTGCTGGAGGTATTTTTCCAAGGTCTTCTTCTGAAGGTGTCGGTGGCAGCAATAGTGTCATTCCCGCTGCCGCTGGCGCCGCCCCCTGTTGCCCATGATTTTCCTGCACTTTGTAATATTCCTCCTGTACCTGTTTCATCCGTATCTTCTCAATCGAATGACAAAAGAAAACGAATTGATTCAAATGTGTTGGACGTATTTTTGGCGTATGAAATCCACTATACTTTCCCGTAAGTTCGAGATACTGCCAACCGTCCGAAATAAGTTGCTCTCTAACCGTATGAAGATGATAGTAATGTTTATCCATCTTGAAGAGTGTCATTAGGCCATTGCTTATTGTCACCATGAGAGAAACAACCCACGTCGCCCAATATACTTTCTGGTCTAGTGTCTGGGAACCAGTGTTTTGAATAGAAAGAAGGGCTGGCACAATTAGCGACCCCACTGTTATAATGTAACGAGATACGTGAAAGAAGATGGCAAGGCGGAGAGTTTGCATCCTTAATCCCTTTAGAAGAGGCAAGTATCGCTGTTTAATAATCGCCTTCTGCAGAGGTTCGAGTTCTATAAGTTCTAATGTTTGTTCAAATGGGGCATCGTCCTCCATACTACCGTCAAATGCCAAAATAAGTCCGCTTCCCTGACTTTCTATTTGCCTATAGGTGTGTCTTGATAAAATTACTGGCGGCGGCAGGGGCGGGTTTTGTCAAGCAAATGGAACTCTGGTCTTATGAATATCTTGACGAAAGTTTTCGTGACCCCTTTAACGCTTCTTGCCTTATGTATACTGCTGACTGGCGGCGCGTGGTAGAAGACCATCCTGTCTCTAAACGCATTATAGCGCAGATTGAAACAGATGCAGGTACATTCTACCTTCCCCTCGGGACTCCTATACATGAAACGTCGCCCTCTGATGCCCCACAGCTTTTCTTGCCCACTTGGGTACTCGATTCCCTTGGCGTATCTGGTTCTGGAGAAGATGCCACAGTTTCCTGGGTTTCTGAAGAAACGTTTCCTCCTGCAACAAGTATTAGATTGAGACCCCATGACTCCGCATTCTACAGTACAGATATTAAGGCTGAGCTCGAAGTTGCTCTCGGCCGTATAGCCATTCTTCGACGTGGTGATACATTGCTTATCCCTCTAGAAGCTCTAGGAGGATACGCAATCGGCTTTGACATTGTTCATACAGAACCTGCAGCAGTGGTTCTTGCAGATGGAGACGAAGTTGCTATTGAGTTTGAGGCAGCCCTTGACAGACCTCCTACACCTTTGGCCGCAGTGGCAGAGGCAGTAAAAGAGGTAGAAGAACCCCCTATTGATTTCAGCACAATGATTCCTGCCGCCCCCCCTGCTTCTTCACCAGAGCTACAAGGTCGCCAACTCGGTGGTACTAGACGCGCCCCTCTAGCCGATGGCCGTCTCTGGAATCCCTACCGCGATTAAGAGGATCGGCGAAAAATGGCCCAACCATTTCTGTCCTTTCCTCTTGCCACGAGCTCCCACTCTGAGTTCACCAAAAGTCCCTCATAATTCTCTTTATTTTTCATTACTCGAATATCATCTAGAGCGATTACTTTCGGATTTAATAGAGCTGCTCGCCTGAAATCGGCCGCCCCGCAAAACTCGCCACCATCCAGAATCACCATGTCAATCCGCGCCGGCAGTTCCACTATAGGAGCCGCCTCTAAATCTTTGCAATCCTGCTTGTAGTGAAGATTAAAGTGAATTTTAATATTATCAAATTGAGGATGGGCGCGTATTTCTTCCTCTGTTAGTGCACCCTTTGAAAGAGTCCCATATAAGAGGTGAAGAGAGGGTGGACATGGTGTCCAGAAAGCCACTGCCTCTTTATACATTGCCGCATTACTCTCCACAGAATAAATGTGCACTCCATTCCTCTTTCCTACTGCATCATAGAGGCATTGGGTGGTTCCCTGGCCGTTCCATGTACCAACATCCAAGAAACTGGTATAATCAGATTCAGATGCAATCTCTATTATAGAATTACCAAAAGCAGAATCCGGATTTACTTGACCCGCCATACTCTTATATTTTTGATTGCACAAAAAAGAGTAGTAGTAAAAGCGCGCGCGCCTAAGGTTATTTAGTCTTTTTTAGTAAATGACAGCGGAAGTAGAGGCCGGTGCAGCAGCTATTCGAGACTTGTTTGCCGGCGAGAAGCCCTTTTTCGTTGGCCGCAATGGAACGATTGAAGTGGAAACACTCTTACATTGGTATACTCGACGAAAGGCAGTCCCTCAAATGCAGACTTATCCCACACGTATTCGCCAACAAATCGAGAGGAATGCCGGCATTTTCCCTTCTACTGATGAATCGATTGACGCATGGTGCGCGGTGTATGTCGCGGCCCTCGAACATCTCGATGGTGCAGCAGTAGGATGGTACAAACCTCTCGAAGAAGTTGAGAAGTGGATTATGAATACTTATATGCCAGAAATGGCTTTTGGTTGTCCTCTAAGAAGCCTGGAACCCTATTATGTTCCAGCAACCCTACGGTGGACAGGGGGGCTTAAAGGAAAACGGGTGGCAGTCGTCTCTAGTTTTGCAGAGACTATGCATGGCCAGATTAAAAAAGCGAAAGAGCTCTGGAAGGCAATAGAGGGTGGTGGCGACCTCTTGAGTAGCGAAGTAGAATGGTACTTTGTAAAGACGGGTTATTCGCCAATCCTCTCCCTTGGCGTGGCACAGTGGCCCCCTGGAATCGATTCCTGGCAAGAAGCTGTCAACCATACAGTAGATGAAGTAGTGAAAACAGGTGCAACCATTGCTCTTATTGGTTGCGGCGGTCTCGGAATGATTATCGCGGCAGAGCTGAAACGGCGAGGCATCTCTGCCCTTGTTCTTGGAGGTGCAATACAAGTGTTGTTCGGAATCAAAGGACGACGTTGGGTAAATCATTCGGTTATTTCGAACTTCTGGAATGATTCCTGGGTGTGGCCCGCGGCAACAGAGATTCCTCGCGGAGCCGTTCTCGTAGAAGGAGGCTGCTATTGGTAGTTAAAATATATGTATAAAGTATAACAATGGAAAGAGGTCTTGTAATGTTAATGCATTCCGTAATAATCGGAATTCTACTGTACGCCCTAATGAGATTCGGATTGGGGCAAAATCCTATTATGGCTGAAAACAGAAGTATTTTAATCGCATCATTCGTTTTGATATATATGATATTATTCGGCCACGGTTTGCCGACGAAAATGAATCCTATTTAAATCTTCCTGCAGAATTTCTAGCGGATGGTAAAAATCGCCCTACAGCAGTATGCGAATCCAAATAGCCAGTGACTTACATCTAGAGCTTCGCCCAAAGACAACTTTTCGCGAACTTCTTGATCCAGCCGTAGCACCTGTCCTTGCCCTCTTAGGGGACGTTGCACCTCTCTCACATCCTAATCTCCGCCCTTTTATGGAATGGTGCTCTGAACATTGGGATACTGTCATCTGGATTCCTGGATGCCTTGAACTTCTTGGGTCCGGCGTTAGTGGCCCACGCCCTGACTTGGCCGCCCCCGTTGCTGCCATGCGTACTCTTGTAGAGCCCTTCTGGAATATTACTGTCCTTGACCATGAAGGAATGGTAAGTGAAGACGGCGTCTATATTTTCGGCCTCCCCTTCTGGAAGTTTCCCCGCGACCGTACAGCCGTCTGGCACCCTATCAAATACCAATATGTCGAAGCAGAACCAAGTCCATTACCCCCCGATTATATGAGAGAACTCTATAATGATGACCTCAATTGGCTAGAGGACCGACTGCGAGCCCAGAATGAACCCGTACTAGTCCTCTCGCATTACGGCCCCACTACTTGGCTACAAGAAGAAGGATTCATAGGCGACCCCGACCGCGCCCTCATGTATCCAGATGTAGAACTTCTTCTGAAAACGCCTCTTGTAGGCTGGATTTGTGGCCATGTTCACCAGAGCGTACAAACAGTAAAAGAGTGGAGCGATTCCACCGGCTCGAAAGGTTCAATCTTTCTGGCTGCAAACCCGAAAGGGAAACCCTTTGAAAATCTAGAATACAGAAAAGATGCAGTCGTTCGCGTAGACCCGTCCCTTTTTGCCCGTTAATGTCCTAGTCACCAGAACCAACCTTTGGGCCGATTAATCTCTTCTATTAGTTTATTATGTTCTTCTTTTTCAATATTTGCCATTTGTCCTTCTACCTTTTTATAATCTTCTGATGCATGCTCAATAATTAATCCGAGCTTCTTTCGTTCCTTATTTAGTTGGTTGTAATCATAGCGTTTTGACGCGGCAATAATAACCGCCGCCTCTAACATTTTATTTTCAGTTTTCCCCATCTTCCTTTTCAGCCTCTTCACAGTGGATTCCTTTGCTCTTTTTCGCGTTCTGCGTTTGGGAGTAATCATCTATTTTGAGGCAGTTTATTTTGGAGGGGACGGTCTTCTGCAAATAGGCATCAGGCATTTGCTGTTAAACGGGGTTTCACATTCTTCTTAAAAGACGCTTCATATGCACGTATTGATTTTTCAAAGTTTGCAGAAGGTTTGAATGCAATAGAACGTTTTGTCCGAATAAATGCAATTGCCTCGTCGGTTGTAAGACCCTGTACAGTAATAAGATAGATTGCAACAGAGGCCGCGGACCTCTGCATACCTGCAGCACAATGTACAAGAACCGTACCGCCTTCTTCTTTCGTCCGCTTCATCTCCATAACGATTTTATAGGCGATTTCATAGGACCATTTGGCCAAATTCGCAATCTCTGGCTCTTGCAGATTATCATCTACAGGAATGCGATATTGACGTTTTATAGACGAGTCAAAAGGAATATCCTTTGTGCAATTAAATACGGCCTTTACTTTCTTCTGGGCAAGATACTCTGTATTGAGAGCTGCATAACGACTTCCTAGAAGAAGACCGGGAACAACTTCGTCTGCAGGATTCGCTTGTGCAACAATATCCATACTGAAGTTTATTGACAAAATTGAAGTAAAAGTGTGGCGCGGCAGCAGGTATGCCACTAACGCGCCACTTGTACGTAGAAGACGAAGTCACCGCGGCCCTACAGTTCTGCGTGCTTCGCGGACGTCCTCTAGAAACCGCATTTTGGGCAATGGAACTTCTTGATTCAGGAATGGTAGAAGAGTTCTTTACCTCTCTCAGGCGAATCTGGCTTCTTGGTTTCGGCATAGGTGCTCTTGCTTGGTATAAGACCTTTATCAATTTAGAGGCGGAAGAAGTCCTTGATGCCACAGAGGCGGTGAAAGTGGCAGTGGCTCTTTGCAGAATTGGTGTAAATGGTGGAAGAGATACATCGGCCCTTGCAATCATTAGTTCAACTGCGGCGGCGGAGAGGACAGTCCCTTCTTCTGCCCTTCCACATCTGAAGGGAATCGATTCCTATTTTGCTGCCTGTATTCTTCAAGGGCGTACCGTATCTGCCTGGAGAGCATTTGGGTCGATTGGAGATGCAACTCTAAAGGAAGTTGCTGCGGAAAAACATGGAGAGGGAGGATTAGAAGTTATAGGGTTGCTCGAGAAATATCCTCCACTTCTTATTGGTGCTCTCTGCCTTCCACGGGGCGTTGTAGCTACTCGCCTTGCTCCTTTCCCACAAGGCCTTCTTTCAGAAGTTGAACGGGCACTTCCAGAATGGGAGCAAAAACTTGGTCGCCGTTCCCGTCGTATCTATACTATACCTCACCAATGCCTCTATTGGGTTACAGAGAGAGGAAAGGCTACTGTATATTCTTCTGCAGATTCGAGGCTTCGCGGGTCACTTGAGCGGCCAGGAAAACTCTGGGGTTCCACTTACTGGGACTCTGTTGCAGAAGAGTTTGGTGGTTGGGAAGAGATTCGCAACAACTCGGAAAAAAGGGAGGCATTCTATGCGACTCACTTTCCAGATGACATTCCAGATGAATGGTCCGCCGCCGAGAGAGCTAAATCGCACGGAATCGGTTGTGTGCAAAAAGATGAAGTGCCTTCTGTAAAAAAGTTTGTTCGCTCTTGGTTTGGCACAATCAGCTCTGCAGTAGTATGGAATCACGGGCAAGAGCTTCTTCTACCCAGTAATCTCGAAGAAGCTTGCATCACTCGCAATAATGATAATATGATTCAACCCGAACTCATCCTCCCATGTAAGAAAGTTCTCATCGTTTAGAACTGGCGCTTCTGGTGGTTCAGGCACTTCAGGCACTTCAGGCACTTCAGGCGGAGCTTGCAGTAAAGTATCCTTGTACGGCTTCTCTACATCATCATCATGATGAACGTATAGAATAAGACGCTCGATTTCCCTATTGAGTTCATTTTTTTCCTCTAAAGTTGGGGGGATTGCATTGATTCGTTGCAGTTGGTGTTTATAACAGGCCGCCCTCCACTTGCAGATTTGAGGATGAGTTGGGAATTTGCCTACCGCCCACCTCCACATTTTATAACGATATTCAATGGTTTCCTCTGAAATAATAAGGGTGGTTTCTTTGAAACAATCCTCTATGAAATCGGCCAGAACTTCATTGCCCGTATCATTCATTGGATTTGACATGATTCGGTGAATGAGAGTCTGCCGCAGTCTAGATGCCATTATGTTCTGAAATCTGTTCAAATTATAGGAGAAGCTGTAGAGGGCATCGAGAGCCCAATGTATCTTTTTACCAGGAACTTGGTACAGCTGTCTCATTACATTGAAGAACTGAGTAAAAGTGAGTAGCTCGTTCGTATAGGGATTGCGCGGGGCCAATGGTTCTGGGAAAGTATAATAGTTCTGGAGAAGACGCTCGTACATGTCCTTGTGAATCGTGTCGGCCTCGAAGACGTATTCAGAGTTGTTCTTATAATCTCTCAGACAAATGCAATGTTTTGGCTCTTCTCCCGTCATCAAGTCTTCCGTATTTGCCTTCTTGAGGCGACGGCTCTTCCAGATGTGAGCGAGGCGTTGGAATTGATTACGCACCCTATTGTTTAGGATTGCAATATTTCTCGCCTGTTTGAGCATATCTCCTGTAATGTCATAGAATGTTGCAAAGAGCTGAGGTGGTGGGGGATGTGTTTTAATCCTGGCATAATCCCGCCTGATTTGCTTGAGAATCGCGGAAATATGATACAGGTTCAGAAGAAAGATATATAGCTCTGCGCCCCAATGCAGGGTTGGAAGAATCAGCCACCGTTTTGCAGTAAACAGGGGGAGAGACTGATTAATTATCCCTTGAATGCGCAATTCATCTAGGGAGGGTCTAGTATAGGAAACAATAGTCTGTTTTGCAGGTTTGAACGCCTTCCGTTTTGTTGCCTTGAGTGCCTTTTGTTGTGCTTTTGCCGTAGCAGTAGTGGTAAGAGGTGTATCTACAATAGTAGTTTCTGCCATTGTGTCTAATAAAAATAGGGCAGGCGCCGCCGGTCAATTTTTTTCGTCAATGACAAATCGCGTAAGGATTTTCGTGGCTGTATCAAAAGTACCAACAAGAGTGTTTTGGGCATCAAAGACGCAGAAATCTTCTGCAAAGTAGAGGAGTTCAGAATCATCCTCAAGTTGTTTCAGAAGGGGCAAATCGGCGGGGAAGGTCTCCTCTTTTTTATAACAGTGTTCAGGGCAACGTTGTAGGTGGGCCGACCATAGCACGGGTTGGCCGCATTCTTGTACGAAGAAGGGAGCAGAAGGTCGCAAACATAGGTAGGAGCATCTCATACTCGTATCTCTGTTTGAATCACATTCCTCGAAAATATAGAGGCTCGTCTTTTTATCTGCAAGGGCCGTAAGAAGAGGTTTTACAGGTTTATTTCCGAGTTGTTTGGCAATATCTTTTGCTAAGAGACGAACTTTTTCTTGAAAGACGGTTTCAAGGGTTGCCCAGAGGTGCGCTGGAACGGGGGACCGTAGCAGGGGGGTATTCATATGCTGGTGTGCAATAACGTAACCACCGCCAAAAATCAATTTTTATGACTTGGGTGTATAGACGCAGGTAGTAGGTTTTTGCGGATTTTCATAAGCCACTACGGGTTGTGTTGCCATTCCGAAAATATCTGCAAAACGTGCACCGCATAGGGACGCAATAAAATACCAGAACCAACCGAGAAGAACAATGAATGGGAACGTCGATAATCCGGCCAATTTTTCAAAACCGGTCTTCCAGCGTGCATAGGCGGTTAAAGGCACAATAAATAGACCCGTCATAATCATTATTGTGAAGGACCGCGTCTTTTGCGCATCGACAAACCAGCTATTTTTGGGAAGCGCGGAAAGTTTTGTAGTGGCGGCATAGGCAAAATAGGCGTTTCCTAAAATGTACCCTAAGAAGAACATAACATTTGCCATCCAGAAAGTTGGTATATTATTTCCTACTGGTAAAGCATCTCCTGTTATAGGGTCGCTTAGAATAAGAGAACTTGGTGTTTGATTAATTTCCGAAACTGGGATTAAACATTGTCCTGCAATTGTAAAGATTGGTACAATTGTAAGGTGACCCAGAAGAAGAAAAAGTGTTCCTATATTTCCAAGAGTTAATGCAAGAAATCCTATAAAACTAATAAGAAGCGTATCGAGGGAACTAAATGTTATAATAATAGTATTACGTAATGATTCTAATGCAGACATTCCTACCGTGTTGTGGTAAAATAAGTAGAGCGGCCCTATTTTTGTGCTTGGCATAAATAAATGGCTTCACCATTTGCCCCTTTCTTTGCTAAGAGTGGCGTACCAATCAAGTTGATTCCATCTTTGCCAAAGAGGTGTACATTCTGCCGTATAAGAGCTATGCCAGTCATAATACCGACAATAGTGGAAAGCATTATAACACTTACTGAGTCGCAGCCGAATGCTGCCCGGAAGAGTATCATTAATAAGATGAGGAAGCTCGAAAATATGAGGGAAACCCACCAGCGTGCGGCCCATGTTGTACCAAGTGCCTGCAGTTCTTTTGATAATGCATTAATACTGAGAAAAACGTAAGAAACAGCCACGCTCAGCATAAAGACGTGCGGAGATGGAAAGGGGCTTTGAAAAGAAGAAGCTTCAAAGAGACTCAGGCTCTTAAATGAGAGTGCGGGGCCACTACTGAAACCAGTTCTACATATATTATTGCTGCTTTGCGAGAAACCAACACCTGAGAATATACCCAAATAGCCAGTACCGAGTTGAAGCAACTTGAATATGAGGCTTGCCTCCAACATGGAGCCAGAAAAGACTGCCATAGGATATGAGAGTGTTATTATTGCAAAAATGGCACTTATAGGTACGAGTCCATCGGGAAAAGTAGCCAACATTTTTAAAATGACATTTGTTGGATCGACCTTTTTTTCGATAAAATCACGTGTTGTCAGACACTTGGACATTCCTGACCTGCCTTAAGAAAAGCAGCAAAGAATAACTAAGAAAATGGGAATCCCTTCATATTATAAACGCCTTATTGACAAGTTTCCACGACTTGTACAGAAGGGTTTGCAGATTCAGAGCTCTGATATACTGCTTATGGATTTCAACTGTCTTGTCTATCAATGTATTCGGGGTGATGGTATTCCCGCCTATACTTCGGAGGGGCGAGAGGAGTGGGAACGTGCCCTTTTAAATGCCGTAAGGGCGTATACTCTGAAAGTGTGGGCTGTTGCAGGAAAACCCGCGCGTGTCTTTATTGGAGTGGATGGTGTCGTACCTATGGCCAAAATCCGGCAGCAACGTCTTCGTCGTTTCAAATCTCGCTGGATGGCCGGTGTAGAGCAGGAAGCCGGTGTGAGAAAAGCGGCGGAAGAAGTGTGGGACACAAATGCAATCACGCCTGGCACGGAGTTCATGGAAAAGTTGGGGAGGACTCTTCATGAGTTGACGGTGAGGCATAACGGCTGGACAGTAAGTGCGGCAGACGAGGCCGGGGAAGGCGAACAGAAGCTGATGGCCTGGATTCGGAGCTGTAGCGCGGCCGAGCTCACCGGGAAAAAAGTGGTCGTCTATGGCCTGGATGCCGACTTGATTGTCTTGTCCCTTATTGCTATTACAAGGGAAGCGGGAGTCACGGCCGGGTGGAGTTTACTCCGAGAACTGACGGAGTTTGAGGGAAAACGGGCCTCGGGCTCGGGTTTTGGCTGCCTGAATGTGAAAGAGTTGTTAGGTGTACTCACAGTAAGAGTAGGGATGCCTGTGCCTGAATATATCCTGGATTACGCATGTGGAATGTCTTTTCTAGGGAATGATTTCCTGCCGCATTCTCTATCGGTGCGGATGCGAGAGGGGGGGCACGATACATTGTGTAAGACGTTGAGCGAAATGCATGGGACGGGATATAGGTTAGTCCGTGGTGGGCGGGTACAAGCGGATGCTTGTCTGGAACTTGTGCGACGGTGGTCTGCCACGGAAGAGTGGGCGATTACGGAAGCGATTGTGGCCAAGTATAAACAGCGGCCACTTCCTCCGCGCAATGACCGTGAGAGATTAATGCGACCATTTGAGGAGTTGCCGTTGAAATGGGCGGCAGAGGCTCCTTTAATGGCAGGGGGGTTGCTTACCCCAGGATGGAGGGATTCATATAGGCGTCTCTGGCTTAAGGGGGCGGGGGCGGAGCAAGTCTCTGGTGAATACAAGGCGGGTCTGCAGTGGATTATTGACTATTATTTGGGAAAGCCTGTGAGTTATTCCTGGTATTTCCCGTGGAGTGTGCCGCCTTTATGGGAGGATTTGGAGAAGGCTTTTGCGGCGGGTGGGCCTAAGTCATTGAAGGCGCCCGCACAGACCTTACCAGTAGCTCCACAGGAGCAGCTGGCAATGGTTTTACCGATGAGTTCATGGTGGTTGATTCGTGACTCGCGTCTTAAAGGGCTGCCCTCGGCCGCACCGGCTTTTTGGCCGAGCTCGTATGGATTCTTTTCCGCAGGGCGGCGCTGGCTCTGGGAGTGTGAACCGGATATTCCTGTAATGTGTGTCGAGCGGCTGCGGCAGCTCATTTAAACGGATGCACGAGAAACTTCAATGAGACTTGTTCCATCCGAGATAAATGTTACTGTAACAACGTTTATGGCGGCGGCGGGGGCTGCAGTTGCAGATGCTTTGAACGGAGAAGTAAATGTAACTGCGGCCGCTGACGCGACACCTGTCACTCGAATAATAATCATGGTGCCAGAAGTGGGGACAACTGGAACAATATTAGATACAGCTGTGAGGGCGGTACATGTGTATAATGTACCGGGATTTGTTACAAAGTTATATGTATTTGCACCAGTTACTATACCCATCGCCACAGGGGCAAAAACGATGTTGCCGGCCGTGTAGATAGAAGGGCCGAGACGCACAGGGGCACCACCTGTAGAGGGATTCTCGGTGGCATCAACAAAGTCGTTTGCCCTGTCGGAGTTGTATACGCTTAAAATCTCATTATTAGGGTCAATAAATCCCTTCAGGCCAGTCACAGCATCGAACACGAGCACCATCATGTGGCCCGTGTAGGATACACTGGTTCCCACCGCAGTTCCATTCCATGTATCTGTGGCAACAAGGCCAGGGTGAACGGCAGGAAAGAGTTTGCGCCCTACTTCGCGCAGAATACGCCCAGCCGGGCAAAGAGCCGCAGTAAGGGTTGTACCAGAAGGAAGCGTTGCCGCAACTAGGCGACCCTCAGTCTTAAAGGATGTAGGATTCATCTGCGTCTGATACGCCCAAATGTCATTATTAAAGGGAGCAGTAGTAATGTAAGAACGCTTGCTGCGAGGACCATTGCCTTCGTACGTGTGTGCCATGATTATATTTATAGCTCACAATTTATTTTGGATTTAGACTTCTATCACAAAGTAAATAATAGAAAAGGGCAGTTGTTATTCCGAAGAATCCGGTAATCAGGTACATGAATAGTCTTCCACCAAGAAGAACCTTTGAACCTTTAATGGTAAAGAGTAACCAAAGGGCGATGAAGATAAGAATACTAAATAATATTACATCTACAATGAAAATAATATAGAACCAGTCACAAATCACCCAATCAGGAATAGACTTTGTCCAATCAGGCTCCATCTTTCTACCATAGTATGCTAAAATAAGTGCCCCTTTACCGTTAAATGCCAATACAGCACGGTAAAGGGGAGCACTTATTTTAGCATAACACGGTAATGGGGAACATACAGGCAATACAAAATCCTTCGCATATACGAATTTATAAAGACCTGTTGAGGATACAAAACCCGGCAACACGAGTGGAAATGATACGCACTTTGCTTGCCGGTCCAGAGTATGTGGCTACAGCAAGGCTCACTGGAATATACTCGAATCTTCTTGGCTATATTGCAAAAGTAGAGGCCGGGCAGCGGCCATCTCTTCTTCCTGGAGAGCAGCCACAGCAGCAACAACAGCCGCAGCCGCAACAGCAAAGAACGGAGATAGTTGATTATGCGCCACGGGGGCAGCAGCCCCAGAAGGCTTCTACGCATATTATGAAGGGGCGTCGCAATGAAAAGGCGTTGAATTATTTTCAAAAGTGCCTGGAAGTGCTTGGGCTTGAAGAAGAGGTTGCACTTACGGAAGAGGCTCTCAAGAAGGCATATAAGCGCGTGGCGCTGAAGGCGCATCCCGACAAGGGGGGGTCAGAAGAAGAGTTCGAGGCTATTACGAGGGCTCATGCATATCTCGGGGAGATTCTTCTTCGAGTGAAAGGGGGGAGGACAAAAGAGGGGAAAGTAGAGGCGCCAGAAGCTCTGCAAGATAATCGTACAACGGAATCAAAACAGTGGCAGCATGTACAGCCTGTCCGGTTAAATCCGCAAAAACTTGATATGAATGCCTTTAATCAAATGTTTGAACAGACTCGCATTCCTGACCCGGAAGAGGATGGATATGGGGATTGGTTGAAGGGTGAAGAGGGGCAGGCGGCTGGCCCAACTTTTGGAGGAAAGTTTAATCGAGACGTCTTCAATCGCGCTTTTGAAGAAGAGGCGAAAAAGAGAACGGCGGGGCAACAGCTCAGCGTGAGGCAACCAGAGGCGCTTACTCTTGCACCAAATCACGGTGTAGAATTGGGACGGGGTGGCGGCAACAGTTTCACGGCGGCGGCAAATGCGAGCTTGAAATTCACTGACCTCAAGAATGCATATACAAATGAGAATATGATTACGAGTCAAGTTGCAGACGTTCGTGTAGAGGCGCGCAACTTTGAGCAGTATTCTTCCAGTCGTAAGTCGGCTCCTACGCCTCTTTCAAATGATGAAATGGCAGGAGTAATGGCAGCAGAAGCAGCAACGGCACGCCGTGAAGAACAAAGGCGTCTCCGAGCGGCACAGGAGGATTCTCTCGGTTCCCAGTATTTCGAGAGGATGAAGCAGCTTGTTATTACAAACAAATAACTGAGTCCAAAACAGTATGGTAAAAGAAGAAACAATTCAAATAGCAGTGGTTGCAGCCATTGTATGTGTGGCAGTTGCTGGAGGGTGGTTACTCGTTTCCGGCGTTAGAGTGGATGATGCCATGCAAGACCGTCATCTTCTTTCTAGAGGGAAGGAACTCCCAGTACTTTGGATTTATGTAAATGATAGTGATGTAAACTCTCGCCACTGGACGGCATTTGAAGAGCGTTCTTCACGTGTTCTGAACATTCCGTTTCTGAATCTCTGCTATCAGAGTTGCGTGAAGGCAAATGGTCAAGAATATAGGATTGAAGTGATTGGTGGTTTGACGGACCTTGCTGCGCGCCTTGGAGGTTGGGATGCGCTTCCTACTCCTTTGCGGAACCCTATTGCACCGGTGAGACAGCCAGAGCTAAACTGGATTCGCGCGGCAGTAATGGCAAAATGGGGTGGACTCTGGGTTTCCCCTGCAACGATTTGGTTGCAACCTATGGGCAAACTGGCTGCAGACCGCTTGGCTTTTTTTGGCTCGGATGACGAAGTTACATTTGTCGGAGATGGTGGGACAACTGCACCGAGTTTACGAGTGGTATGGTCGTTTATGCCACAACATCCGGTATGGGTACATTGGGAGGAGAAAGTTCGGACACGTCTTGAAAAGAGGGCTGGTGGTGCAGAATTTCGCCGTGATGAAATGTCAGATGTAGTGGATGCAATTCGTGAGGCTCGGCAGCGGGGAGAAGAAGTTGATGTATTTCCCACTGCAGAACTCACGCGCAAAGGGGCGGCGGGGCGTCGTATACAAGTAGAAGACTTATTGGCAGCGGGTCAAGAAGGTGTCCTGCCATTTAATCTCACTACAGAGACTGTCTATGTTCCCGTACCTTGGCCCGAGCTAGAAGAGCGTCGTGCTTTTGGTTGGTTTTTACGCATGTCTGAAGACCAAATCATGGAATCGGACCTGGCCATAAAATGGCTCTTTAACGCCGCGCTCTAGCGCGCCTTGTCTTATAGCAGTTTTTATAGGGGCGACAAGAAGCACGTTGAGTAAAGCCCATTGCGGAGCAGCGGGTCTTCTTGCAGTAGGAGCGACTGAAACGCCTGGGGAACCTGTATGCCATTCTACTATATTGCGGGTATTTAAATATATTAAGATCCATGTATCGCATATATGGATCTTAATAAAGTATTAGAGTTAAATAACATTCTGGAAGAAGGAGGATATAGTCGCAAAGAGATTATTGGCAACTCGATGCAACTAAAAGAGCAGTTTCACGATTTATCAACAATTATCAAAGAATATAGAATTGAGAATGTTTTAGAAATCGGATTTAATGCGGGTCATTCCTCTTTAATATTTTTAGAAAGCTCTCCTAATACGCGGGTGACATCGTTTGAACTCGTATCCGGTGGTTACACAAAAATCGGAAAGACATATGTGGACGCTACGTATCCGAACAGGCATACTCTAATACAAGGCGATTCCACCGTCACAATTCCAGAGTTTATTGCATCTAGAGCAGAGAGAAAGTTTGACCTAATATTCATTGATGGAGGTCATGACTATGAGGTTGCCGCCGCAGATTTGAGGAACTGCGCAACCCTTGCGAGCAAGGAAACTATTGTAATAATGGATGACACGGTTTATACAAGGGGGTGGGAAGCGGCATATACTACAGGGCCAACACGGGCCTGGGAAGAGTATTTATCAGAGGGAAAACTTAAGGAAATCGCGCGTAAAGAATATTGCCCCTGTCGCGGAATGTCGTGGGGGCAGTACTGTTGATGCCGGTGCTCTCAAGAAAAAATCACTTCTAGTGACATCCCACTCAAATCGTGAAACGAGTGAATGGGTTGAATTTGATATAAGCTCTGTTTTTGGTCACGATACAGGCGTTCCTGGACATGAAGAGTGTACCCATGAGGTCGAAGAATGTGCCGCATCACTGTAATCATTCGCGCACCATCTATTTGGTCCGTCAAGAACCGCTTCGCTTTGCACGGCAAATAATAGGGGTACAAGAGTGGCAGCCATTCGTCTTGTGTTGTCACTACTAACTCTTCTTTTGAAAACCAGCGTAGGTCATGTAAACCGAGAAGCCCTGCTGCCCGCAAAATCGTCTCTACAAACTCTTTCGGAGGTATAACACGGAATAGCTTTTTTTGTGGTTGTGCCGCCATCCTACTTTAGGAAAAGAAGAGACGCATTAAGTCCAGAATATGTGTTTTCCCCTGTGCAAAAGAAATCCATCCTTTTAAAATAAGTTGGTGAATCGCCTGATTTACTGCTGGAGAAAGAATACCCATTTGTCCAACCGATGAAGTCAGTTCGTGCAAAAAATCCTCGTAAGAAATACCGGTCGTCCATATTTCCAAGAAAAGCTCAATAATACGTTCATTTTCGTGTTTTACATAGGCGTTAAGTATTTCGAGGCAGAGGGAGAATGAAGGAGATGTAAATAATTGGATAATGTCTGTATAGGTAATTGTCTGATAGTTTGCCAGCCCCTTTGACTTTTTTACAGTACAGAGTATTGAACAAATATTTTTAATTTCTGTTGGTGTTTGTGCGAGGCTCATAAATACTTGTATTGCCTTCTCCTCCATTTTCATTTCTGGAAAGCCAAATATCGTGCAAAAATGATTCACGAGGATGATTGGAGAGATTGTTTCGAGTTCTACATGAAGGCAGCGGGATTTAAGAGGCTTTATAAGGTCGCTTATATAGCGGCTGGCAAATAAAAAGCGTGTTGTATGTACATGAGTTTCCATTGGTCGCCTGAGAGCTTGTTGAGAGATTATTGGCAAAGAATCCGCGTCATCAATCACAATAAAGCGATATACTCCCTCTTTTGCAGAAGAATGGCGCACGAATTCTGCAACAGATTGGCGGACACAATGAATCCCACGGTCCTGTTCAGAAGAAAGCCAGAGAACCCATTCTGGGTCATTGTGATTTACCCCGTGTTGGGAGTAATATGTTTTAATAAATTCATTAATAAGAGTTGTCTTGCCATTTCCGTATGCCCCAGAAATAAAAATGTGCGGAGGGTCTTTTAAAACGTGATTTAAAATATTTATCACATGTGATTGTCCTATTAACTGAGTTGATATTGACATACTTGCTCATTTATATTGGGGGAAATGTCTTAGACCCTTCTGGCGTGAAGCAAAGGAAAAGGTCTAAACATCTAGACGCAGTAAAGAGAAGTAAATGCCCACCCTATATGAGCACTTAGGTGTGGGGCGCGGAGCGGATGCCAATGAAATTCGAAAAGCATATATGAAAAAGGCAAGAGAGCATCACCCAGATAAAGGGGGAAACGCAGAAGAATTCAAACATATACAGAGGGCATATGAGATTCTGAGTGATGACCAGAAACGCACAATATATGACCAGACGGGGCAGGAGAGCGGAGATGTTTCTGACGGTATTCCTTTTGCGGGTGGTAATCCTTTTACGGGGGGAGGAGTTCCATTTGACATTGGGCAGCTTTTCGGAATGTTTGGCCCAGGGATGCCAGGGATGCCAGGTGCCCCAGGGATGCAGCGGCAGCAGAGGGGACAAAAGGGCCCTCCTAAAATACATGAGTTGCCAATCAGCCTTGCCGACTTTTTCCACGGAAAGCACATACGGATTCAGTTTGAGAGGCAGAAGTTCTGCGACGGATGCAAGGGGAGTGGTGCGGAGCGCATAGACGCCTGCGGAATGTGTGGTGGGAGCGGCATTAAACAGCAGATGATTATGGTAGGGCCTGGAATGAATATGATGATGCGTGGACCATGTGATGGATGTGGAGGCGAGGGTAAGCAAGTGGTAGTCGCATGCGGAATGTGTGGCGGAAAAAAGTTTAAGGCCCAAGAGAAGACGCTTGATTTTGAGATTAAACCTGGTATGCGTCCAGGTGAGGTCATACGCTTCTTAAATGAATGTTCTGACCAAGTAGAGTTTACAGAAGCCGGTGATGTACATATACATCTTCAGGAGGCAGATGAGAGTCTTTCTTTTTGCCGTGTTAAAGAAACGGATGATTTGCAAGTTGACGTAACAGTTTCGCTAAAAGAGTCGCTTCTTGGTTCTAAGCAGACTATTCATACACATCCGGGACATCCACAGGGACTCTTACTAGAGATTCCTGTTGGTGTTCAACATCGGGATGTAGTGACTATTTCGGGAGAGGGAATGCCATCTCGCAGCGGGGGAAGGGGCAATCTTCGCATAAATATTTCAGTTGTTGCTTCTGAGGCGGAGAAGGCTATTCTTATTGCACATAGGGCTGCTGTAGAGAAGATTTTCACTCTTACATGTTAGGTGCAAAAGAAGTAGGGTCCTCTGCAAGCTTCCACTCCTGGGTGTGCATTCCCATCATGGCCTTCTGCTCCATACCGGGACTGAGGAGCATGCCAGGGGCACCAGAATCAGCTGCAGTAGAGAAGGGGGTCATAGCGGCGCCACCTCTCATGGCACGGCGTCTAGAGCCCTTCTTGCCGCGTCTAGAGCCTTTCTTGCCGCGCCTGGAGCCTCTACGTCTACGACGCCCACCACCGCCCTGGTCTTTCATTCCACTTGCTGCATGAAGGGACTCCATGGTAGGGCCAGTACGGGCGGCGGCAATAAGAGAGGAGTCGAGCATACCAGTGTAGCCAGGGGGGGCTGCATTAGCAAAACTCATTGCACCACCATGCTGGCCGGCATGCAGGGAGTCATAATCACCTCCTTGGGCCAGGTTGAGTTTGGATGGTCCCAGCATACTTGCATCATTCAGTGGTGCACCAGTAAGCGTATGTGCGCCCCCGTACATCTTTTGGCCACCACACATCTTCTGGCCACCATACATCTTTTGGCCACCACACATCTTCTGGCCTCCCATCATTCTTCTACGCCCCATGGTTCTTCTACGCTTAGTTCCTCTACGCTTGCTCTTTGTAGCACGGCGCCCTTTTGCCATTCTATACTATGCATATATAATATCCGAAAAAACCATATAGAAGGAAATGATTTCCCCCTATATGATGTTTTTTAACGCGGTTGCGGTTACGGTTGCGACTTTCTAGAATCCGCGAAGTGCCGGTGCCTGGATTCTGCGCTTCTGAATCTTGCCACTCACAATGTAAATAGAGTTCTCCGTAGTTATAATAAAATCGTCCTGTACCTTGTATACCTTCTGTACAAGGGAAGTGAACTCATCATTAGACTTAATAAGCATCTTCTCTTTCGTGTCCTGGTCCTCACCTAAAAATGCCTTCTGTGTAGCAGTATCCTTGTAGTAATCAAGCTGGATGGGCTTGTCGTTGTCTACAGCCAACTTTGCGGCATGTACAAGAACTTGTGCAGGAGGTACAAAACTGGCAGAAGCAGAAACAGAAGTGGCCGGAGCCGGAGCTTGAGTAGGTGGTGGGGCAGAAGAGGAGGACATGGGGTAAATTCTGAGTGTTTCTGGGAAAGCACGATAGATTATTTTACGCATTGATTGCATCCTTAATAACATTTACCCGATGGTCTTCAAGTACGCGATTCATAAAATGATAGGCTTCATCGAGTTGTTCGCGAATTCGTGCACCAGTGATAATAATGCTCCCAGTTTGAAATGCGGCAATCGTAATCTTCTTACAACTCCCTATTGCGGTTCCATCTCCCTGACCATTACAGAATCGCGGGCACATACATATACCGGAGCGTATTTGTGCCGCCTGATTATAATAATACTTAGTATTCACGCCCTGGTAAATAGTTGTCTCGAGTGTGCTTGAGAGACGATACTCTTGGCAGAGGATTCGGTGCAACTCTGCCCTCTTAATCTGCCCATTCACTTTATAGTCGGAATTAAGCAGTTGAATAGCAAACTTTCGCACGGTCAGTGGAGTCTCAGAGATACTTTCAGGAAGGCGCCGAAATACTTCTAGCAAATAGTCAAGAACGGACTTTGAGAACTCTTCACTCGTAACACCTGTCATTTGAAATCCACCATTTGCAAACAACTTCACATTTACCTCCTTCAACATACTCTCCCCCCCCACATCATCACGTTTCTTTCGCACAACAATTGTACTCTGATTAAAGAATGTCTTATCGCTCGCCTTTCTCTTTGTCAGTGTATCGCGTGCAGAGTGGCCGATTACCTTTGATTCATGCTCCATCTTGAGAATACCCTCTCCCATGTAGCCGATTGGTATAAGTACTGAACCCACTTGTTCAAAGAGTTTGCTCAACTGTATTGTAGAGCCAAGATGCCCTGTAGTAACTAGAGTTGAAATACGAAGAGGTGTAAAGACAAGAGGTGGCATCTTAAGTGATTTAAGTGGCGGGTGGCCACTGTTCCAATTTTATTCGAATGTGTGATTCAAACCAGTTTGATAATAAATTCGCCCGTACTTTTGGAGAACATTGTTTAATAAAGTCGGTGTCGCTAATACGGAGCATGTGTTTCAGAGCATCCAGCGTAAGTGTATTGGTAGTCTTTGCCACAAATAGGCAGAACATTGCCAGGTCCGAAAAAGGCCATTTGGGGAGCGCCTGTTCGAACACGGGCTTTAATTGCAAACTATGCGTATTCATACATTCGTGCCAGAGTTTTGCACAATCTTGAAATCGATTAGAATTCAGAAGAAAGAAACGTATATCCCCCCGCCGAAATTGTATATCAATACCAGACATTGCTGAACAACGCTCTGCTCCTATGATACGCTCAATACGCACTTGAAAGTCACTGGGCTTGGGAGCTTCAAAAGGGATTATTAGGAATTTATGAATAATAGAGGGATTTATTCTCGAAATAGAGTTGCATAAAAAGATAATCATTATTTCCCTGGGATTCATGTCCAAAAGAGGACGCAGGGCAATCTGTGCTTGGTCTGTAAGAGTCTCTGCTTCATCAAAGACTATTATCTTTGGTCCCGTGGAAACAAAAAGAGAGTTGAAAGAGGCGCGAATAAAAGGGTAAACACGACTACGTACTGCCTCTAAACCCCGTTCATCGCTCGAGTTAAGAAAAAGAGCACGGCCGAAAAAAGAAGTTTTTTCTCTGTTCAGGGGTCCACATTTATGCAGCGCTTCCACGAAAAGTTTTGCAGATGTGGTCTTTCCAGAACCTGGTGGCCCTATTAATAGAAGATGCGAACGCGAAGAAGGATTATCTAGCATTGTTTGTAATAAACATTCTATTCTCTTGGGAAGACCAAGATTCTCCATTATAATGTCATTAAAAGTAGTGTTTAAACCATTCCCGACCGCCACAGGTGTCAAAGGGCTTAAACTTTGGAGTGCGCTATAGATACAGTTATATGTCAACCTCCAAGGTTAGTAAAAAAAGGGCAACAAAACAGGAAGTTGCTGCAAATCAAACAACTATTGTAGAGACTGTTCCCGCGCCCGCGGCCGCGGCAAAGAAGAGCTCAAAGAAGCCTGTAAAAGTTGTTGCAGTTGTCACGCCGAATGGCATTGAAGGTTCATTTCAGGTGGCCCAGAGACGCCCTCTTATTGTACACCTTGGAATTCACAGTTCTGACTTGGATTTTAATGGGGCGACTTCTGCTGTGGAACCAGAGCCATATGATATGACTGGGAATGATATGTTTGCCAATCAGCAAGAGTCTATCATCTATAATGCTCCTGTGACGGTCGATGCAACTGTGCAACCAGATGAAAAAGCTGTTGTTGTGAAATCTGTGCCGTGTTTTACAAAGTACAATCTGATGGTGCAATTCAAGAAAGCATCTGATGTACAGAAGTTGCCCGATACATCGGACATTGCTTGCTTCTGGTGCGTACATAAATTTGATTGCCAGCCCTGTATTATTCCAGAAAGGGAAGTTGCAGGAGTATATAATGTATATGGGAACTTTTGTTCGCCTGAATGTGGCGTAGCATACTTATTAAAGGAGGGGATTGACCCTCATGTTCGCTGGGAGAGGATGGCACTCTTACATCGCATCTATGACAGGGAGGGGAAGGGGCAAATCTATCCGGCCCCTGCACGCGAATCGCTTGTTCTGTTTGGCGGTCCTCTGAGTATTGAAGTATTTAGGGCGACTATTCATGAGAAGAAGGTGCGCATTGACCTTCATATGCCGCCAATGGTGAGTATTCTCGGTTCGATTGACACGAAGCCCATTGACTTTTTCGATTTGAATTTGAAGCAGGCGGCATTGAATGGCACTGTTATTCTCCCCCAACGTTCTGTAGAAGAGGGTCTTCGCTTGAAGAGAAATAAACCGCTGAAGGACAAGGAATCGACTCTTGATACGGTAATGAATATTCGTATTGGAGGGGCAAAAAGTGTAAAGGCGACGGGCTAAAATTTGATGGCACGGGTTGTAGAAAATCTGTACATAGAAATCATGGCCACTGTTGTACAAGATTTGTGCAGAAGCCTCGAGATGCTAGTTCATGAACGCCTTGCTGGCATTCAGGAAGTAGTAAGAATGCAACCCTTCCTTGCACAGCAGGGAGCGCAATCTAATGGAAATACCACCTTCATTCCTCAGGCAGCAGACACAATGAATGCGCGACTGCGGGCAATGGAGATGCAAATTCAACAGATGAATGAGACGATTAGGGCACAAGTTGAAGAGATTTCGTCATTGAAGAGTTCTATTGGGAAGGATGTGCTTCTTCCCTTACACCCTATTGATGGCATTGAAGTAGTACCGAAGAAGGAGGTAGTTGTACCTGTTGATGCAGAGCCTCTGAGTTATGCTGACCGCCTATTGCTGAATTCTAAATCACGAAAGGCTTTGGAGGCAGAAGAGATGGGTGAGGAAAATACTAATACATACCCTCTAAACTCCGAGGAAACTGATGACGAGTCCGACGAGTTGAATTCCCTGGAGATTCTTGAGACGCTAGGTGAGATTGAGGCAGAGGCAGAAGAGATACGGCCAACTCAGCTCAATACTACAAAGAAGATAGAGGTTGAGGAGGTCAAGGAGGCTGAGGAGGCCGAAAAGGTCGAAGAGGTCGAGGAGGCTGAAGAGGTCGAGGAGGTCGAGGAGGCTGAAGGGGCCGAGGAGGCTGAGGAGGCTGAGGAGGTAGAGCTCACTCCTTTTGAATATAAAGGTACAACTTACTATCGCGACCCTGACAATAATGTATTCATGACAGATGAGAATGGAGAGCTCATTGACGATTCCATAGGTGTATGGGATACTGCCAGACAGCGCATTCTAATCAAGGCGCGTCGTTAAAAAGAAATGTCTGAACACAGTAGATGAATATTACTAGTACACCAACACTTATAACAGCCGCTCTTTTTTTTGCAATAATTCTGCAAGAACTAATGACGGCAAACTATAAGAATGCCCCGATTCTTGCAATTGTTGGCCTCTTTTTTTCCATCTTAATGGCATATTTGTGCGATAATGGATTGTGCGGAATAGCATGGGTTCTTCTTGCACTTGTTCCCATATTTTTCATAACACTTGATATTTTACGTAGAAGGGAAATGGCCAAAGGAAGTCATAAACAATGGTCCCAAATCAGGGATTAATGGTCTAAGGCGATAAAACAGAGTTCCTATATAATGAATTCGACTGTCCTATTTTGCCTTTTACGCACATATACATTTGTATCAAACACTTATGATTTATTAGGGTCATTCTTCCGCAAGGTCTATCGTGTTTTTTCAGAAGATTCCGAGCCAACATATGTTTTTTTTGAAAATATTATGCACCCCTATAATGCCTCTTGTTTAAATATAAGCCATGCTGAATCTGCTTTGCCCGATTGGTATTACAAACCTCATGAGAATATGTTATTACAATGGACATTTTCTGCAAAAATGAATTCTCCGTTTCCTCGCCTAAGAAGTAAGATTCTTAGCATGGAAATTCTTGAAAATGAAAGGGTTGTGGTTGACCTTACAGAATTTTTAGAGAAGATGAAGATTTATGGTACGTTTATGCCAAGTGTAGAGCATATTGTTGGTGCATGGTATGTATCAAGTGGGATAGTGTTAGACACGACGTCACAATATGTTGTACGTCATATTACAGAAGATGCTGAAACTGTTCTAACTCCCCTTCAATATGTGCAACCCGCGCCTGCTGCGCCTGAAGCGCCTGCTGCGCCTGAAGCCCCTGCTGCGCCTGAAGCCCCTGCTGCGCCTGAAGCGCCTGCTGCGCCTGATGTCCCTGATGCCAAGGAAGACTGAGTACTTAAAAATTGAGTCACATGAACTGTAGAATCGTTCTCAGAAATGAGTATCGATATTGATACGGCTATTCCTTCTGGTACATGGACATTGTATTTCCATTCACCAAAGGAGAAACGTTGGACCTTAGACACTTTCCAACAGATTGCAAAACTGTCCACACTTCGAGAATTACTATCAACACTCCGAGAGTTGGGAGATAAACTAAAGCGGGGAATGTACTTCTGTATGCGCGACCCCATTCCACCTCTTTGGGAGAATTATCTGAATATTCGTGGAGGTAGTTATTCTCTCCGTGGGGGGCAAGAAGATGGTACTGAATATTTCAAGACATATTTAGTCGGTTCAATGCTCGGCCTCGTTGCAACAAATGCCGAGGACACTATTGTTGGGCTAAGTATTAGTCCAAAAATAATGAATGGGCCAAATGGAACAAATCGCGTTGGCTTTTATGTTATTAAAATATGGAATAAGGACTCTGAAAAATTCAAAGACCCCGCTGGAATTCATCTTCTGCATTCAAAGCTAGTTTCCAGCGATATTCTTTATACACCGCACGTCGATAAAAAGATGTAATAGCGCGTTTGATTAAAAGGGGCTAAAGTTTTTATCCAGGCTTACAAATTCCGTTTTATCGGGCATTGTAAGATAAAGGAACTTTGCCACGTGACTTTCCATTGTACAGACTAGTGCCGCGGACTTCTGAATCATCATAAGCTCTGCAATAAACGTCTCATACACGGGCGTCTTCTCCCTGAAGGGTGCAGAGTTGAAGCGGGCCTGAACATGTGTATCTGAATTAATAAGATTTGTAGGAAAATGGTGGATTACCCAGGAAGGGTCTGCCCCCTTTTTTAGTTGCTCTAGCATACTCGCTGTATCTGTCATAACAAATACATCGAATTTTGCCTTCTTTGACTTCTTCTGTATATCTTTAATCGCGGCCAAATATTTTTCAATAGAGATGCTGGGCAACTCTTGCCTGCCCACTCGATTTGCTGCACGAATGTGAACACCTACATCAAACGTTGAAGGGAAGCGTTTTAATCCGAGTCCTACTACACGCTGTAGCAAAATCTGATTCCAGATGAAAAGCTCGGCAGCATTTTTGCGCAAAGATTCTACAGGAAGGGCTGTGATACATTCTTGAACTTTCAACTGCATCACCCTCTTTTTTGTGGAATTCGCGCTGGGAACCATGGCGTCCGTATAAAGTACCTTCGGCTCTTGTTCAAAGGTTCTTAAAAGTAGGGGATAGTTGTAGCCGATAGAATTCGTCCTGTCATAGACATACAGGGGCTGCTGGACAGTCTGTGCATAAATGTAGGCATACAGAAAATCAACAAAGTTTCCACAGAATCCATCTGCATTTGTCTCGAAAAAGAGAGTGGGCTTTGACTCCAGGGGCTTTTGCGGGGCGGCTTTAATCCAAGAGGTCATCTAAAGTTTTGGCCGGAGGAAAAGGGGTGGATTTAGACGCGACGGGTGCAACTTGCATTTGAAGATTAATCACATACTTTAAAAGATGCGCCCAGCCTTGGCAGCTTTTCTGAGAAATCCTCCCGCCTTTACCGCCCTGACGTGCCCCTCCCGCCCCCTTCTTGTGGCCCATGTGCAAACAGACGGCTCTTTTACACCTGCTATAGCCCGCACAGCTGTTGTCTTAAGAACAACGGCGGCAACAGAGTATACACTTGCAACAACTTATTTTGACCATCGTAATTCCACACACACAGAGTGGCATTCAGTCCTCGACGGTATTAAATACACCATAGAAAAAGGGGATTACTCTATGGAGCTGGAAAATGATTGTCTAGGCGTCGTAAAAGCGCTTATTAAACAAAAGAAGCCACTTGATAAACAGTCAGCGCATGCCTACAATGCCGTGTCCCGTGAAATACGTAGCTTAGATTATTTCGGAATACGCTGGATTCCAAGGGAGATGAATAAAGCAGATGAGCTTTTTCGCCTTTAATTTAACTGCAACTTTGCCCCCAAAACCCTATTTAGTTTTACAAGCTGCGATTGGCTGGGAATAATCTTTCCCGACTCAATTCCATTCACAGTATTTGCAGGAAACTGGCACATTTGATTCAGCTCTATTTGCGTCTTTTTCATGGCTGCCCGCCGCTGCATGATTTCTGTACGCGCCGCCGTACTGAGTTCCTTCGGCTTCTGTGGGCCATCTTGTTGCTCTAGACGACGCACAGCAGCGGCCTCGGGAGTAACATTTTGCGGCTTTGCCGACTTTGCCGGCTGCCTAGTACGAATAGTTGCGTTTGTACCGCGAAGAGTAACTGGTGCCCAATCTTGCCCGTCCATCCTATGGAGATGTTTAGGTGGCTGCCGGTGTCAATTTTTCACAGCTTTACCGGCGACGAGTGCGGCGGCTGCCCTTTCTGCCCTTGCGGGAGCCCTTTGCCTTACGTGTAGCAGCCTTCATGGCACGCTTGCAGCAGGCACGTGCCGCCGTCTTAGTCATGCCGTGAGCCGTCTTCAGATGCTTCATCATAGAGCCCATAGTTCTGCAAGAACGAGTGCAACGAGAGCAGGAAAGTTTTGCCATTATACTCTTGTGTGAGATTTTCCGCGGGCATCAACACTCATCTCTCGAGCACTTCGCAAAGTTGGCGAATTACACTTTTTGCAAAACTTTTAAAAAATCCGCTCACGCTATCACTTGTTTGTTCTTCATAGGCGCAAGAACCAGTTTTACTTCCCCTAAGTTGGCAACCGTGTACCGCAGAATCAGCGGGAAATCATTCTTCAAGTAGAGCTCGATACTGGGGCACAGGCTCGTGCACTTCGTAAAGAGGACCAGATGCTTCAGCTGAAAGATGCCCTGCACAATCTCCGCTGTGGAACCCGCAGACTTGTGCACCTTCATATTAGAGTTGTCATTCTCTGAAATAATGGTCTCCTGCTCGGCAAAATCACCCATACACTTGAAAATGAGGTCCGACCCGCTGCTCGTAATCTCCACATCCAGCTTCTCGCCCAGGGCATTCATGTCGCGGCAAATCTTCTGGAGGTCGAGACTCGGCATGTGAATAATACTCGTGAAGTTGAGTGAAGGAATCTGAATGTCCTCTACGTCAGTGTCAAACAGCTTCAGGAAATAGTTTGTCACCGTAGACTTCTCGGAATTCTCCATGCGAATCCCCAGCTTGTTTGGATTAGACGCAGGCAAATACAGAGTGAGATTGTCATTATTGCCCATTGTCTTAATCAGCTTGAAAAAGTAAATCATATTCACCCCCAAAACATGCTTTGCAGGACAATAATACGTCTCAAAACGGTCGGAATGTAGACGCAGGTACACCAGTACAGTATGGGTCTCATCTACCGCCATCACCTTAATACCCTGGCCATCAAACTCGAGGTTTGCCTCTGTCAAAATCTCCTTCAGCGCCTCTATTAATATGCGGAAAGCACCAGACTGAACCGTCTTTATCTCAAAGAGATTACCATTTGCGTTTGGCTTGGCACTTGACATTTCTAAACCTTTATGTTGATAATACCTTTAGGTAAACCGACGCCGGGAATCTACGGAAATTAGTGAGAACTGCGTTTATTACGACGTGTATGACGTACCCGGCTTCGTCCACGCCTCAAAGACATCCGCTTCTTATTGTTCTGAAGTAGGCGCGACCCCTGTGCAACCGCGGCGGTCACAGCATACGAACCTACCCGCATTACACCCCCCATAACCGAGGGTACAAAGCCGCCATTCATCTTCTTCTTCCACACCCAAATTCCATTTGAAGCCTCTACAGATTCATACATTCCATCCCGCCCTTTACGCGTCTTTCCAGCACACGACGCAGCATGGAAAGCGGGAAGTTTTCGCGTTGCATTGGTGCCGCCTATTGGATGACATTTCATCTTACTAATTCTGCGACGCATTCCTACCGTGTTGTGCTAAATTAAGTCGACCCCCCTTTGAGGAGGTGGTCTTAACAAGCTTACAGCGCAGCCACGTCCACGGGACGTGGGGCGCGCTAAGTTGCTCGGCTCTACCGACCTTACAGCGCAGCCACGTCCACGGGACGTGGGGCGCGCTAAGTTGCTCGGCTCTGCCGACCTTACAAGAAAACTGTAGGCAAATAGGCACTTAATTTGGCATTTGACGGTACCGTAGCAATATATAATCTAAAGGATTCGGCCAAAGAATGCCTATGGAACTTCCCGTACTCACTATTGATTCGTCCCGTGCTTGTACAGAACTCTGTGAGATTGGTGCAAAGGCGCAGACGGATAAAAGCCCCTATAACACACGGTGCCATCGTCACCCCTATACCGCCGTCTATACCATGCTCTTAGCCCCCTTTAAAAATATGCCAGTCCATTTTGCAGAAATAGGGATTGCACTTGGCAATTCCGCAGTCATGTGGGACCGTTATTTTAGACATGACTACGCGCATATTCATATGTTTGACAGGGATGCCAACTTCTGCGAACGTGCTGATGAGATGACAAGCAACCGCGTTACGGTGGGACTCATGGACGTGGGCGTGGATGGTGATGTGCGACGGGCCTTAGCAGAGGCTTCCGCGGCCCCCTATGATGTAATTATTGACGATAGTAGCCACGAGCACGGGCATCAAATCCGTATTATCAAGGAGGCGTTTCCCCTGTTACGACAGGGAGGACTTCTCATTGTTGAAGACATCTTTCGGGCGACAGCGGAAAGTGAATACACAAAAGAGCTAGGGGAGGTCCTACCCCTCTGCTCCGCCGCTTATTTTGTCCTATGCGAACACAAGGACCGCTGGTCGCCTGGCTGGGATAATGATAAATTATTGGTTCTTGTAAAAGGGTGATTTGTATTAATCATCCACAATTAAACACCTGCTCACACCATACTCCTCCTTTAATTTTTCTCCAGAATCACCTAAGCATATTTTACACAAAGCACGGGGGCCTCTAAGAAATACTGGACTATATTTATCCCTTTTACAAATAATACATGGTCGTTCCTGCTCCCATAATCTTTCCATTCCATATCGAACGTTTAGCCTTGGAAATTTGTCTGCCCACGGGTACGTTAATATTTTACATCCATTACAATACCTACTTTTATCTTGCCTCGTGCAGTTAAAAAAATATTCATTGCCGAGACCGTCGTCTTCACCCTTTAATATCCTTTCCTCCTCTTCAAATATCTCTTCAGTTGTAAACTCAAACCATGGTTCTGGTCTTACATCTGTAGTTGTAGAATGAGTATGCTTAACTTCAAAAATATAACGCAGTGTTTCCCTATTTAATACGGCAATATCTGCAATCCACCTACCATCTGGCCCCCTGTGTTCAACTACGGCCGTGTCTCCATCTTTATATTCAATCTCTAGCATATCAAATGCACCAGGTCCTATACCACATTTTGGGCAGTTACTATTTATAGTTATAGGAAACTTACTATTTAATCTTTCACATAGTTTATGTTTAGCATCTTTATGCATCTGGCTTTCATTTGGATGTTCATAGTATGAGCAAGTGTTAGTTGGTGAAAAATGAGCAAAATGCGCTCTTCGCACTTGTCCCTTTCTTAGAATAACCTTTTGACTACAATCTACACATTTATATTGCTTCGCCTTTTCACCATTTGATGGCAAGGTATATTTATTCGTATCTTTCTCGAGTGCACCGAGCTGTAGTTTTTCACTCATATTTAGTAATATCTAAAATTACTTTAAGTTACTTCAGTATTCTTTAAGATACTTCAGTATTTTTACTTGAGCTTTCGAAACGCAAGTTGCCCCTCCCTATGTACAATCTTTAGTTTATCACAATGTTTCTCGCAGAATTCCGTTATAGCATTATACACGGACTCATAGCTGCGATAATCATCGCACCAGACGATTCCTCCTGGAATAACAAAAGGGAAGACGCCTTCCAAATCGGCCAGCACATCTTCATATAAATGACTGCCATCTAAATATACAATATCATACATCTTCTTATTTGTGGCCAAGTATTCGCTACTCAACATCTTATGGTGAGTAACCTTTTCTGGATAAGAACTCTGTTCAATATTCGCCAAGAATGTTCTGTAGGTGGCCTCTGAAACATTTGGTGTCATTGGGTCCTCAGGTAAAAATGGGTCCACACAATCTAGCGTCGATTCTGCATGCGAAAGGAGAAAATCAGAGAAGAAACAGCTACTGAGTCCTTCGTAGGAACCTATTTCGAGAACAGTGTGCTTTTGCGAAAGTGATACATGATTCTTCAATTCACGCTTTAACTCTGATACTTCAAACCATCGCGTAGAATCAATATACGACATTACTATTTATCAGTGCCGTATAAGTTTAGACCGTGACGGTAAAACGGCGGCGGCTGCAATGTAATATTTTTCCTTAATATGAGACATAGAAACATCATACTTCTTCTTTATATCATAGTATCTTTCTTTGGTCTAATAGCCATGCAAAAACGCCCTACTCAGAAAGGGGGTTCCAATGAGAATTTTCAAGTGAAGCACACAAACATACTTGGTGGCGACTTGACACCATGTTCATCAGGTTCAGAAAAAACAACAGGATATTTACGGGATGGCTATTGTTCTACGAATCCTACAGATTCCGGAACTCACGTAGTGTGTGCACGCGTTGATGATACTTTTTTAGAATTCACAAAATCAAAAGGCAATGACCTTATAACTCCCCAAGACTCATTTCCAGGATTAGTTGCAGGAGACAAATGGTGTCTATGTGCTCTCCGGTGGAGAGAAGCCTATAATGCAGGTAAAGCGCCCAAAATAATTCCAGAGTCAACAAGTGATTTTGCAACTCAGTATGTCGCCAAGGATATACTAATGAAGTATTCTGTACACTAAAAAATGCTTGAGGCCACGTAACCTTTAACGTCATCGATTAAAAATTTGAAGCGGCAGCCTCGGCACGCCTTGCAACAATCCATCATGCTTCCTAATCCGTACAAGTCTACTATCCCCAACATTTCGCAAGTAGAACTTGTCGAGATTTATAAGGGACTCATTGTAGAGTATATTGAAAAAAAAGACGGACGTGGTAAAACACTCTTAGACAGGCATGCAGAAATCCCTAACATGGCTGAAATCAAACTATATAATCAAGAAGCATATATTAACAACCTTTATCATTACATCTGGGGCTCCTATTGCTACATGATGGGCCAGACGAACTTCCATTTCGGCCACGGACCACCACCTCCTCTTCAACCACCTGATTGGCTCAAGCAACACTTGAAGCCGATTTTGGAGCGCTGGGTTGCAAAGTAATTGGAAGTGTGCGGCTATTTTTTCTTTAGACCGAAACATAGCGCCCTCGTAAAATTGGCTGGCGCCCAAGCCCCCACCCTTGGCATAGAAATGTCCACCGCCTCTGCTTTTAAGAAACTCTCTCACCGCGAGCACGTCCTGGAGTTGCCTGACACTTACGTCGGCTCCACAGAGACACATCAAGAGTCCCGCTGGGTGTTTGATGATGCTGCGGGAAAGATGATTCGCCGTGACGTGGCATTCAATCCTGGCTTCTACAAGATTTTCGACGAGATTCTTGTAAATGCCCGTGATGCTCTCGTACGTAGCGGAGAGGCAGGTCGTACTCCCATTAAGCACATTGACGTTACAATTACAGAAGATACTGCAGCAGAAGGTGAGCCGTTCCGTATTACTGTAGAGAATGATGGCGACGGTATTCCTATCGAGATGCACGCCACGGAGAAGGTCTGGGCACCCGAGCTCATCTTTGGTCATCTTCTCACCAGCGGCAACTATGACAAAGGCGAGGAGAAGATTGTCGGCGGCAAAAATGGCTATGGTGCAAAGCTCACAAACATCTTCAGCCGGTCCTTCACGGTGGAGACGCGCAGCCCCAAACACAGCCAAAAGTACTCGCAGACGTGGACAGACAATATGTCAAAAGCGGGGAAGGCATCGGTAAAGGCAGATAAGGCCAAGGGGTTTGTCCGTATTACCTACGAACCCGATGTTAGTCGCTTCCCTGGACTCAACCTTGCAGACATGCGCCAAGTACTCAAGACGCGTGTAGTAGAGCTGGGTGCAATGGCTGGCAAAGAGGTGAAGGTGACCTGCAATGGCTGGGCGGTTGCGACTAATACCTTCGAGAAGTTTGTCAAGCTCTTTGTAAAAGCGGATGCCCCTATTGCATACGAGCGCTGCGGAGAACGCTGGGAGGTTGCCGCCGTTCTTGCCCGCAGCCTCTTTGAAGAGGACGGTGTACCCGATGAGAAGCACGTGAGCTTTGTGAATGGTATTAACACGAAAAAGGGTGGCAAGCACGTGGAGAAAGTGGTCAGCACGATTATTGGTGATTTCTGCGAACTTGCGACAAAGAAGAAAGTGCCTGTGAAACCTGGGCAGCTGAAGGATTGCGTTGTGTTCTTTGTAAATGCAACTATTGTAAATCCCGCCTTTGATTCCCAGACAAAAGAAACCCTCACTACTCCCGCAGCCAAGTTTGGTTCTGTTTTCAAGACTGAAGGGAAGCTCGTGACGCAACTGGTAAAACTGGGTCTCCTTGATGAGGCCATGTCTATTCTAGATGCAAAGGCAAACAAGGATGCCAAGAAAACGGACGGGTCCAAGAAGAGGACGATTCGTGGAATGCCCAAACTAGTAGATGCGGCCTGGGCGGGGACGGCAAAGTCTGGTGAGTGTACACTCATTCTTACAGAGGGAGACTCAGCTGCAACGTCAGCAATCACTGGTCTCTCCGTGGTAGGGCGTGAGAAGTGGGGCGTGTTTCCCCTGAAAGGTAAGATGCTTAATGTGCGCGATGTGAGCGCCGATAAGTTTGCCAAGAATGAGGAGCTCACTGCAATCAAGAAGATTCTGGGCCTCGAGCAGGGCAAGGTATACAAGGACCTCAAGTCCCTCCGTTACGGTCGCGTTATGGTCATGGCGGACCAGGATTTGGATGGGTCGCACATCAAGGGTCTTCTGATGAATCTGTTTCACTCAGAGTGGCCCGCACTCATGCAGGCAGGCTTCATCTGCTCCCTTGCAACTCCGCTACTAAAGGCAAAGAGGCGGCAGGAAGAGCTCAGCTTCTATTCTCCCGCAGAGTTTGAAACGTGGAAGGCGTCCCTCGGCGGCTCTACTGCCGGCTGGCATCTGAAATACTATAAGGGGTTGGGCACAAGCACAGATGAAGAGGCCAAGCAATGGTTTCACAAGCTGCACGAGATTAAGTACACGTGGGACACGGCAACCGATGACACAATGTCGCTGGCTTTCTCAAAGAAGCGTGCCGACGACAGGAAGCAGTGGCTGGCGAGCTTTGACCCCCAGCGCATGCTGGTGATTGGCGAGGGCGGGCGCGTCGACTACTCCCGCTTCATTCACGATGAGCTCATCCACTTCAGTAATGCCGATAATATCCGCTCCCTTGCCTCTATCATGGACGGACTAAAGCCTTCTCAGCGCAAGATTATCTTTGGGTGCCTGAAAAAGGGTCTGCGCTCAGAGATTCGCGTGGCCCAGTTGGCAGGCTATGTTTCAGAGCATGCAGCCTATCACCACGGTGAGGCGTCCCTCACTGGTGCAATCACATCCATGGCCCAGCAGTTTGTTGGCGCAAACAATATCAATCTGCTGGCCCCCATTGGCCAGTTTGGCTCCCGCCTTCAGGGTGGCCAGGATGCAGCTTCTGCAAGGTATATTCACACCCACCTTGAGACCATCTTGGACACGATTCTAAGAAAGGAGGATTCCAGCATCTTGCAGCACATTGATGACGATGGGCTCATAGTGGAGCCCAAGACGTATTTCCCTGTTGTGCCACTTCTGGTCATCAACGGCTGTGTTGGCATTGGCACCGGATTCAGTACAAATATTCCTCCTCATAATCCCGAGGAAGTCGTGGGTCTTCTGCGTGACCGCCTGGAAGGACGTCGGGCAACACTGGCCTCCCTGGCAATGCGCCCATGGTGGCTCGGCTTCAAGGGGCCCGTGCATCTCGTATCAGACGGCGTGTGGATTACTAAGGGCCTATATACTTTCGACGACGCAAAGAAGCTGGTGACAATTACGGAACTCCCTGTTGGCACTTGGACACATGACTATAAGGCGTTCCTAGATGAGCTCTGCGTTGCGGGTGGTGTAGCAAAAGGTTCCAGCCAGAGTGGCAAGGCGGATGCATCCAAGACTGATGATGGCAAGCCCGTTCTGAAGAACTTTGACGACCTGTATGACCATATTAATGTAAAGTTTCACCTGGAGTTAGACCCGGATTATTACGAGGAGGCAAAGGCGAATTTGGTGGAGTTTGAGAAGCGTTTCCAGCTGACCACCACGTGGCGCACAACAAACATGGTGGCCTTTGACATGGACTCCAAGATTGTCAAGTATGGGTGTGTGGGGGATATTCTAGAGGCGTTCTATGAGCCGCGTCTAAAGGCGTATGAGGCGCGCCGTGCCGCAGAGATTGAGCGGCTGCGGGCCGAGGCCGTGGAGGCAGATGCAAAGGCGCGCTTCCTGCAGGCAGTACTTGACGGTACGATTGATATGAGGCGGGCGAGCGACGAAGATATTGTGGCCCTGATGATTGCGCACGACCTGCCGGCACTGAGTGGTGACAAGCTGCAGACAAATGTGGACGCATACGATTATCTCCTGAGGCTCCGTATGGACCGTGTAAAGGCAGCGGCAGTAGAGGAGCACAAGCGAGCTGTAGTGGTTGCTCGCGCGGCCCTGGCGGCACTGGAGGCAACTACTGCCGCTGCAATGTGGCTGACCGATTTGGCAGACTTTGAAACTGCTTGGAAGAAGATGCGTGCCGAGCGTGAGGCTGCTCTAGAGGGAAAGCCTCTTGGAAAGCAGATTAAGATTAAGGCGCGGTCTAAACAGAGTACCACATAAGATGGAAGATGCGCTCTTATAGTCAGTTTGGACAAGACAGGCACGTATTAGATACGATTTACAAGGGGCTGCGCGGCGGCTATTTTGTGGAAGTAGGGGCTTATGATGGTGTAACAGATTCCAATAGTTTTTTGCTAGAGTCGCAGCATGATTGGAAGGGGGTTGTAGTAGAGTGTAATCCAGAATGGAGGACGTCTATTTTAAAGAAAAGAAACTGCGTGTTTTTCCCGTACGCAGTCTATAAGAAGAATGATGAGGTTCTGCCTTTTTATAATTCGCGCAATGGATTATCTGGACTGGTAGAGACAAATCATCACGAGGAAATCCTGCCTTATGCAACTACTGTAGAGGTGCAGACAAAGACTCTTAATACTCTTCTTTCTTCTGCAAATGCCCCAAACTTCATTGAGTTTTTGTCACTTGATACGGAGGGCTCAGAGTACGAGATTTTGAAGACGGTTGATTTTGGAACATATACCTTTGGCTATATTTGCGTTGAGCACAATATGATTGAAGAGCCGCGGCAAAAAATACGGGCTTTGTTAGAGGCAAATGGCTATGTATTTTACAGGCAAAATAAAGTGGATGACGATTATATTCATCCAAGTATTTTAGCGCGGCTTGGGCATTAATCAAACTCATATTCCTTCTCTTGTAGGCGCTGAATGGTGAATGGGATTTCAATAATAAGTGACCCTATAAACTGGGGAATAATGAATTGGAGTTGCATTGTAAGATTGGTAAAGAATTGTGTAATCGTAAGAACTTGCATAATGAATGGCTCTGCAAGAATAACAACGTAGGTCCACTTTTTACTAAAGGGCACTTTTGGTACGGCGCGATTCCAGATGTAGGAGTGCAGATTATTTGTCATTGCATAGAGGTAATAGGTGTTCATTAGAGAAGAAAGGAAACTTACGAAATACATGAGAATCACTTTTTGCCATGTGTCCAAGACAATTCCGAGGAAACTTGTGGTATTTTCCCGAGTTGTTCCTGGGCCAAAATGTATAAACTGGGATGTAAATCCTCCCTCTATAGAAATAAATAACATATACCCTGTAAGATATACTGAAGAGAAGCCGAGGATTGTTTTAGGAGAGGAAAGAAAATCCCCTACAGATTGTGCAGGGACCTCCTTCTTTAGTAGCGGCTCAGTGTTGATTCCTGATTCAATGTCCATTGCTGCCTCATTAATATTTATATAAAATAGTCAATTTTGTTCAAGCACTTTTTTTCAGCCTCTATCAGAAGCTGGAAAAAAGTGGTCTAGGCGGGGTTTGAACCCGCGACTTTGGCGTTACTTTGCCTGTGCCTTATGTATACTCTAAAGTATAAGCACCACGCTCTACCAACTGAGCTACTAGACCTCTACACGCAACGTAGTTGCGTGTGGTGGACCAATAGCAAAGGGGCTTACGCCCCTGAGCTACTAGACCGCCTTGGCTCTAGCAGCAATCCCCCTGAGCTACTAGACCATACTATACCATGTGGTCACATCTTTAACCCTACTTTACGCGACACACTACCTTTAGCCACACGGCAGTAAAGATTGCGCCGGCAATAAACCCAGCTACAAATCCAACCCCAAATCCAGAACTAAACTCCTCATCCAAATCAATAAACGCCTCATCTAAATTCATAGGGTATAGAGACGGCATTTTTAATTATCAATACCCCCGCCGCCTTTTTAAATTTTTCTGAAGGCTGCCCAGCCTTAGCAAGAAAATATCTTAATAAGTCGGTCTTTCTTTCCTGTACGCACTCGTCGCCTCTTAGCCTTGCGCGACGGATTTCTCACAATAACCGGCTCAGGCTCTTTTGGCCCATGACCCAAGGCCACACCTCCAACTCCTACATCGATAAGAATCAATGATAAATCATCACCTCCATATCTACTAGACCCTGCCGAATCTGCCACATGTTTCTTGACCACTGCAACACTAGAACGTGCGAGGTCGTATTGGTTTCCTTCTAGAGCACGGAAGATGTCGCGCCCCACTTGTTCCAAAGGCTTCAGCCCTCCTGATTCCGTTTCAACTAGGCCGTCAGACATTATCGCCAGCACACCGGCTTCAGGTCGTTTCCATACACTCACATCCGGGTGGCCACACACCTTCATTTTTGTCCAATCTGCTTCTGCAGGTGGCGTGGACCCCTTCCAGTTAAGACTAAAGTCGCCAAAAGCCCGTGCTACGGCAAGCATACCATCCACACGAGGCGTACCACATTCATCAATCTCCACGAATCCACCGGCTGCTTGTATGCGTGCCGTTTCTCCAGCAAGAGATGGCTCATGTTTTCCCATACGTTCTAGAATCCAGCCATTTCTAGGATTAAGAAGGAAGCAGGGTGAATCTCCAAGATATGCCATATAGATATGTTTTGGTGTAACTACCGCTACGGTTGCAGTTGAGCCGGAATCATCAAGTGTACGAAATACGGCAGGGGACGCAAGGTACTTATTGTGTTCAATAAAGACGGTCTTCAATATTGCGGCCACTTCCCCCGTATCTTCTATGCGATTCTCTCCGAGCGATACTAGAGCTTCTTTTATACGCTTATGTAGAAGCTCTTTTGACAGACTCGCAACTTTTTCTCCAGAATGGCCATCAAAGATGGCAAAATAGTCACACCCATTAAATAAATGTTCCGTGCTTACCCGGTCTTCTGTAGAAGGCGGCGACCTTCCGCGTCCATTTACTTGTGCTGTTCCAAAAATCATCCTATCGGTGGAGATTTTTTCAAAAAAGCTTTGTCCAACGCGCAAGTGTTGCGCCCTTGCATGCAACACGGCCTCCCAAGTGTTGCGCCCTTGCATGCAACACGGCCTCCCAAGTGTTGCGCCCTTGCATGCAACACGGCCTCCCAAGTGTTGCGCCCTTGCATGCAACACGGCCTCCCAAGTGTTGCGCCCTTGCATGCAACACGGCCTCCCAAGTGTTGTGCCATGTGCCACCTACATAAACGGCTTCAGGGGCTTACTCCGTGTACCGGCAGAGCTCAGACTCTGGGGCTGTTGTAAAGGCACCGGCAGATGACTAATGTCCTGGATGTAGTAAAAGTAGTGGTCAACCGCCGAGAGTATGTGTGGAATACACCAGTTTATAACCTTTTGATTAAGGTCTTCCACTTGTACCAGCGTATCCTTCGGCATGTTCTTACCATACTGGTAATAAATGGCACGCATAATAATCTTCAACTCATCCGATGACTGGTCATCTATAATGTATCCCTTCGGCTGGCTCTTGTCATAGACACCCTTGCGGATAAGTTGCTGGATGCGTTCAACATTTGGAAGTGAAAAGAAAGCGTCGCTTACTGGCGTTGCCTCCCAGTTTCCCCGGAGCATATCAGCTTGAAATCCGGCCTGGACCTTTGTCACCGTCTCAAATCCGGGAAGACCAGGTAGTGTATCAGGTGCCTTGTTTAGAATTGGAGACAGCCAATCAAAAGTAACGCGTCCATTTTGTCCGGCAGGACCATCGGACGTTAAAGGTAAAGTAAACTCGGCTGGGGGGGTAGGCATTCTATCTGGAAGATTGGAATCTAAAACGGCAGAGAATGTTCCGGTAATCCATTTAAACTTAGGAAAAATCTTTTCTAAATCCTGGATATACAAATGAGCTTCTACCGTCAGATGGCATCCGATGGCGGCTACTATGTTCCTCTTGCTGACCTGACTGATAAGATTTATGCTCGCACTGAGCCCGCAACCAACGATACTGGCATCAACGGTGGCACCTTCTCCACTGCCCGCTGGGCTGCAACCTATTTTGTCGGTCAGGGCTTCGGCACCAACGGCAACCCCTTCCGCTCCAGTATCAATGCAGCTGGTGCTGGCATTCTGAAGGATATGGGTCGCACTGTAGTGTCCGCCAACCGTACCTTCCGCAAGATTCAGCTGGTGACAAACAAGCATTCCAACAACTCCACCCTCTCCACCTTTGGCGTGGGCGGTGCAGCCGGCACAACTCCCGTGGAGGACTACCTGACCGGCTACATTGAGGTCGGCTTCGAGGGCAATGGCACCCCTGCCGCCGTCGCCCACTACGGTCGTTAAATACTATACACTTTTACACCACGCATTCAAAAAGATTGTATCTTCTTGAACGTGTGTTTAGCGCAGCCCCCTTTAAAAATAGCCCATAAAGAGATAGAATGACATATTTATTCCTCTTTTTTGTATTTATTGCATGTATAGCAATCTCTGGTGGAAGTTTTGTACTTTTTTCTTCCGGCCAACAAATCACTGCAACTATGTACATGCTGGGTGCAATTCTGGCATCTATCTATTTCGGCCTTCGCTGGTTTAATAGTTCTGGAAATACGAATTCAAGCGCGGCAGCAGAATGGTCTTCTCCTGTGAATTACTGTCCCGATTTCTTGTCCCTCTCAAAAGACAGCAATGGTACACAGGTATGTATTGATACTGTAGGAGCCTCTACGGGTGGTATGGACACGTCTGATGGAACTGCAACATCTGGTCGAGCAGTCTTCAACCTGTCCCTCGCCGTCACACCCCCTTCTGCTAGGTCCGCCGCTCTCTGCGACGAAGCAAAATCAAAGGGAGTTACATGGGAGGGCGTCTGGAATGGAACAACATGTACTGGCTTCAACCCACCTCTACCACCTAGATCTCCGTAGATGTAAGCTAAAAATAAGTAATGCAACGGGGGTACTTAAGTTATGTACAACACGCTACTCTAGAATGTCTGTATGTTTGCACCCGCTCATTGAGAAGCAACTCAAAGAATGGCTACAAACCCGCAAACAACCCGCCGTCCTTCTTGTCGGCCCCCCAGGAATCGGAAAAACCACTATTGCTCATCGCGTTTTTCAAGAGGCTTCACTCAAAACAGTAGAGTTTAATGCAAGTCACACGCGCTCTGGTACATCTTTTCGCAAAGTCATCCTTCCCCTCTTGAAGCAGGGTGGCATTGTTAAAATGATAGAGTCCGGTAATCGCGGAGGAATCGGTGTACTCCTTGACGAAATCGACGGGCTCAGTAATGGAGAAAAAGGCGGACTTTCTGAATTACATATTTACCTGAAATCAAAAGAAGTTCGAGAGGGTCGGCCATTGATTCTCATTAGTAATTCTCTTGATACACGTATCCTACAGCAGATTTCCAAAATCTGCCTCACTTTTCAAGTAGAATCTCCCGATACGGACTGTCTCCGTGCATGGCTCGGTCATGATATACCATCCTCTTATACTGGCGACCTTCGCTCTCTCAAACGTCAAATCGCAGGCCTCGAAATACCTGAACGCATTATTGATATTCCTGATGGCGTTATGCCAATTGCATGGTGGACTCTCTGGGGAGAGTGGGACCCCCTTCTCGAGTTTGACATTGAAAATAATGAGGGCAACTTGGCGAGCCTGAATAGTCTGGAAAATATTCCGGAGCGTATTGAAGCCGTCATGGGAAATACACCAGAAGCATGGAATCTCTATTTATCCCTCTTTGACGCCTATAAAGTTTCTGACCAGGGCGACTTCTGGGCTTTCTTCTATCAATGCTGGACGATTCTTCCCTTGTCCCTGAAACTCAAGCTCAAGGTAATAAGTATGCGCCTCACCGAAGAAGTACCAATTACTGCAAAAACAAAGACGCTGAATATGAGCGAGTTTCGCTATACGCCAGTCTTGACGAAACAATCTGCAATGTTTAATGCCTGGAAACTACTCTGTGAAGTCTCTGAAAAGTACAAGGCCCCCGTGCGTCTCGCCCCCATGTACGCGTTTACAGAAATCCAAAGTGGAACCCTGCGAACAGATAAAATCCGCCGCTTTGAAGCTGTGAGCCTCGAGAATTTAAATAATAGTTTGAAGGAATAGGAATGGCATCAGCACGGCCACCAATACGAAAAATAATATTATATGCTCATGCGCAAGGGAATGGTGAAACATTCACAATTCCCTCTACTATGGCTATTAAATATTTCGGAGAACTTGGAAAAAGTTGCGCTATTATTTCCAAAAATCCAGCAGGGCGTATTTGCACTTCTAAAAGTATTTTTTCAAGAACAGCAATGCCCTATAAAAAAAATTATTTAAACTCCGAACTCCCTGAAGAAGACCTTTCTACTCTTACTAATCCTGTTAGATGTACAGATGAAGGCTGCACCTTTGCTAGTTCGACTTCAGAGCGAATGATTCAACATATTCATAAAAGCCATATACCGCGTGTTCATAGAAATAATGCAAATCTACGACGGAAATTACACTCTTCTACAGGAAATAGGGGATTTTTCATTAATCCAAATAATAGACATTCAGACTATATGTTATTAAGTCCTTCTATTCATGAAGAGAGTATACATCCACCCCGTACTATTTTTCCTAATCTTATTATTGGGACGGCAGAAGAGGAAAGGGACAGACCCTCTTATTTTGAAGCAGGTGTAAAAGAGTGCATAGGAGAAAGCATGTTAAAAAATATTATTAAGTTAGAAAAACTTATAGACGTACATTCCAAGATTCGACCAGGAATCTTTACTAAATTTCAATGGGTTCCACATGGGGCTGCATTAACTCTCCGTGATATAATAAGATATATTACAGAGTTATATCCAGGAGAAAGAATAGATTTTTATATTGTCGCATGTTTATCGGGTGTATCTAAACCTATAATTAATGCGGTAAAAGAAAGTATGCGTATTGAAGAAGAACCCTTTACCGCTCTAAAAGCTCTGGGGCATGTGGCAGAAGGAACTCCTTACCATTCTGCGAATACACGCCCTACTAAACGTGCAAGGTTGGGAGGTTCCCGCAGCCGTCGCAGCCGTCGCAGCCGCCGCCGCAGCCGCCGCTCTAATTCACGCTCTGCAGCTCGCCCTCATGCAAAAGACGAATGAAATGCAGAGGTTCCTTCCTACCTATCCTGTGCGCCCGCCCAAGAATCTGTTTCTCCTCCTCGTGTGTCATCGCGTGAAGAAGAATCACATGTGTCGCCGCAGTAATATTCAAACCCGACCCCGCATAATGAGAGTTGAGTAAGAGGCAACGTAAATCGCCACCATCAAACGCCCGCAGAGTGGCCGCCACTGCATCCTTGTTCCCCTTCAGCTGCTTCACTTTTATTCCCAGGCCCGTAATAGACTCTTCCATTGAAAGAAAGGGATTGTCGTACCTACTAAATACAAGAAAACGGCCTTCTGGATTCTCTTTAAAGAGGCGAATCAAAGCCTCAGGCTTCTTCTCCAACTGGTCCGCCGGCGCCTCATCTGAAGAAACAATCGCCGTTGCCTCTTTCTTTGAAACAATCTTCTTCAATTTCTTTATTTCAATCGTACTGCGACACATAGGGCATGCTGGCGTGCGAGAGAGGCATTGAATAATACATGTACCGCAAAAAAGGCGAGAACAACACGGTGTAATAATAGGGTCCGCCAGCTCATCATCATAACAAATGGGACAAGTATCCTTCTCAAAACCCTTAATGCGCTGCTCAATCGTATTTATTGACTCTTGCACATGCTTTATTTTATCGGACAAGCTCTGAAGAGCAGCCTCTTTTACTGCATTCGAAGAATATTCTAGACCCGCCTTAAAGTCATACGTCGCCTTCAGCCTCACCAATTCCTTCTGCAGATTTTTCGTTACTGCATCAATCAAACTTGTCGTATCTTCTGCTTTTACCCCAAGAGCAGCAATGGCACCGGCCACATCTCCCCCATGAAGAAGTTGCTTTACATCTTCTGGTACTACCTCTGAAACTATCCTCTGATTAATAGGAGCGCGGCACATTATATTTGAACGATAGAGGACTGGCAATGAAATAGATTCCTTCACAAAATCCTCATGGCATCGCAGGACAAGTTTCGAACGCAAAAAATGATGGGCATTAAGAATCTCTCTGAAAAAGTTAAAAGAAGTCATATCATACCGTGCATATGTATAAGGGCGAGTAGAATGATATACCTCTTCAAAAAAAGGGGCCAAATGCTTGAACCGCCCTGTAGGAGAGAATACTTCTGCCGCAAGAGTTGGCCGTGCCATATAAATCGTTTCATTGGGATACAGCATATTTATCCAAGAAGCTGTAATAAACCAGGTAAATCTCGTCTCTGGCTTCTTGTATCCGTTTATTAAATGAATTGTGTCGGCCTCATCTATAAAAACGCGCTTCCATCGAATACTATTATTTGTCTGAATAACACTGAATTCTTTATACAGCGTATTACTTACGAGAACAACTTGTGCCGCCATTAAATCGGCTATAAATGTGTCACTTTGCAGAACTTTCTTTTTGTCAAGAAGAAGATGCCGCAGATTTGTTTGCTTCTTAATATATTCAGACCATTGCCGAAAAAGAGTGTGGGGGACTATAATAAGAGAGCATGCCTCCGTGTTATTTGTAAAGGGGGTGTGTTTAATACTCAGGACATTTACACTGCTGTAGGAACCCATTGCGGTGTAGTGTGTAAGAGGTGGTATTGTCTCTAAACGCGCAATATGCGCAAGTACCATTAGAGATTTTCCTGTTCCAACAGAATCACCGAGAACACCGTAGGATGAATAAAGAATTTCTCCAGAACAATCCATGCCCGTTGTTAAATCCTGCTCGAGCTTCTGCATTTTATTTACAATTCCCTGTTGGTGTAAATGTAGAGGAATTTTCAGTGTACCTTCTGGAATATCTGTCAAAGGAGCACCAGATTTGATACTATTCTGCAACACGTCGTCCATTAATGTAAATAGACGAAGTGATCCATTTATTGTGTATGCCATTGTATATTATGCTCTGTTGGCCTTTCTTAAAGCACTCTTGGGCAGAGGCAGAGGCAGTTCAGGCCGAGGCGTAAAACTCACCCTCTTATTAAGAGGCTATGTTTTATGTGCTCGGCCCTTCAGGCCGAGGCGTAAAACTCCCGAATCTTAGAATCACGAATAAAGTTCTTTATCTTCCAATCTGTCCTCTTTACCATTGGATTATCTTGCTCGCGCATCTTCTTCTTATCAAACGTGTTTTCCGAATGACTAATCACTAACATAACTTTTCTGGGGTCAATTTGAATCATTGGGTGTTTATAATCATCTAAAAAAGATTTTTCCTCTGCATGTGTAACTGTTTCATCATACACATGCGTGTCAGAATATTCCTTCCTCCAAGCCATCGTCCCATTAGTTGCATGATTCTTATTGTACGGACCCAATTTATAAATCACCTGAATATCCGTGTAATACATGAAAACCTCTGAACTACCGGCAAGTTGAAAGCCTGGATTTTGTTTAAACGCCTTAACTACTGCATATACACGGTCTTCAGGATAATAATCGTCATCATCCATTGCCACAATAATATCGCCACATGCCTCTCGATTTAAGCGATTACGTTTTCCACCAATATTCTGCTTATCCTTCTCATAAATATAAATGAGATTGGGAATCACACCCATGTGCGGCTCAAATAAGTCCTTCACCGGGTCAGACCCATCGTCATAAATAATCCACTCCATGCGGCGCGCAGGATACGTCTGTCTCTTAAAACATTCAATAAGAGAGGGAATAAACCGCCTTCGATTGTATGTAGGAGTGATTACTGTTACAAAAGGGAAATTTGCTTTATCGTCACGCGATGCTGTTGGTTGTACCCGTTTCATCCTAACAATAGATTGTTTCAACGGTTTAAATACCGCGTCATTAAAATGACGACATAATGTTCATAGCACCAATACTAAATAAATATCCCCAAACTAATACTGTTGCAACTAATGAAACCTTACCAAGATTTGCCTTTGCAGTAGGATTTGGTACAAGAGGGTAAAAGTAATAAGTTGCCCCTTTTAGAGTAGGAGTTGCCGCGGGGGGAGTAATAACAGGGTCTCCACCACCCCTTTTAGTAAACATTGAAGCTAAGCCACTAGGTGTAGTTAAACTTTTTAAAGAAGAAAGTCCAGAAGTTAATGAAGTTAATACAGATGCTGGCCCGTCAAGCTCATCGGCTACTACTGGCTTAGTTCCATCATTTGAAAAGAGCGGACATATTGTTGAATACCACTCTGGCGGGTATAATATTCCATACATAGGCAGGGTTATAGGAAAAAGGATTGCACCATAAATAAAATAGAAGGCCCTATTGTACACCGAGTAGAGTTCATTGGGTAAACAAGCATTTGACGAGAGTATTCCCCCTAATACTACACAAAAAGCAAAGACGCTAAAGAAAATGGCCGGCCATACATATTTGGTGTAGAGGTTCGTACCATTACGAGATAGTTTCCGTAAGTTATTATCTGTTTCATCATCATACGCGTCTTGTATACTATTGATGTAAATATCTACATCATCAGGGGTGAGGACGTCGGGACGAATATAAACAGGAGGAGTTTCAGAGACACTACCAGAAGCATTACGTGCTCTAGAGCCCAGGCGCCTTGACCCCCTTCCACCAAATCCCTCCCCCTTAAATTTAGTTCTAGATATGACCCTTTTTGCATCCTGAATATCTTCCAGTAGTCGTACACAAGCATCTCTCGTGGCTTGACTTGTTATTTTATCCGCAAGAATCGGCTTTATTATTTTTATGGCCGCCTTTTCTGCCGCAGTTAAATCTGCCAAATCTTGGTTACGCATTGTAGTGGCATGATTCATTTTATTAATGTCTTGTTGTGACTGAAGTTCCCCCGTCTTCTTTGTAAGTTCAGCCGGCGTCATTGAACTCGCATTATTCAAAAGAGTATTCCCAGAAGCAAGAGTATCCTTCATTGGTCCCGTAACAGATGCAGGGGCGCCCGTGGCGGTTAAAAGCGATAAAGACGTGCTTATCCCAGAAACTGTTGTTGTTAGGCCCCCCACAGCAGCCCTTTGATTCGCCGCCGCCGTTGTCGCATCTGAAAATGATGCCGGAGGGGCCCCTATCCCTATAGATGTGAGCATAGATGTGACAGACGTCATTCCTACCTATATCTGAACTTTTAGTATGCCTCTAAAGCGCATACTTCACGCCGCCCATGCCAGAAACAATCTCGAGGAAATTTAAACTTTCCACATAAATATCGACATCATAGTTATAGTTTGCACCAGTAGGAAGCGCGTATAAATCGAGGTCGACCTGGAAGTTTCTTATACGACTGGCATTGATTGACCCAGAAGGTTGTGTCGGCGAATTATCCAATTGGAAGGAATAAATCGAAAGGCCTTTTTCACCAGTCCCCACAGTATACTGGTATAGCGAATATTTCTCAAAAAAAGATATATTTTTCCGTTCCTGTATACCATTGCCATCACATAGCACCTGCATCCCTGCAAGAATATCCTCTTGCATATTTGCAACTAATAGGCCAGAACCTTGATTTGGTACTGATACACCTGGTGTAGGAACAAATGGGGGTATAGGATGCGAGAACCAGTTTGTATAATTCGAAAAATCATTGCGATTTTCCCAATCAGAACGCCGAGGTATAACAATAAGACGTGTTATAGGATTATGTGTTTCCAGGTCCACCACACTTCTTCCAGATAAACCTCTATTTGGATACATTGTTACTTGCTTGATAATATACGAGAGGGGCCGCGTAGCAAAAACTGTTTCTTCCTCTTTTGGCAAGAAGATATATGAAGCTTGCAGGCGGGGATTGAACGTTTGCCAGCCATCAAATGCCGGAACACTAGAGCCAAAATCAGTGAGGAAGTTGCGGAGATTTCCATTTGCATCTGAGTTGGTGCCATAAGAGGGCATATTCATTTGAAGGGATGAAACAGGGGCCTTTGTTATGAATTCGGGGTTTACTCTATAACCAGAAGGGTCCAGGATAGTATACAACGTATTTATAGGATTGAGCGTCAGCTGCACCTCGCATTGATGAAGTTGGAGGCCTACAAGAGGCAAAGATTGCGAAGGGGATTCACTAAACCAGAAGGAAAGCGGAATATTAATCTCTGTTCCCATAATGGAGGGGCGATTCAATTGCACATTCCCTGTAGGTGTAGTATTGTACATTACATTAGGGTATCCTGCGGGAGTAGTTTGACCAGGCAATGAAAGAGTGGGTTGATATTGTTGCGAAGCATATTTACCATTTGCGGGGTCTACTAATTCAGGAACATCTCCAACAAGATTCTGCCACTTGTAAAACTTATCTTGGTCATAATCAAGTAGAGCGCGACTCAAAAGGTAAGTGCCATCAAACTCTTGGATTTTCTGCCCACCAATGAAAAAGGCCGCGTTATTAATAATTGCCGCTCCAATATATCTTGTCCATTGAAATTGCCACTGGGAACTTCTTCCTGCCGCATATTTACTGTAAATGTCTGGAAGAGTAAAGGTAAAGACAAGGTCCGAAAGCAAGTCGGCATTACGCGGAATATTCGCTCGCAACTTAATTCCAACATCCCTCTTTAATTCATTTTCGCCCTCTAGAGGAATTGTTATATTCTCCATTGAAAAATGCGAATATTTCTTGAATACTTTATAAAAGTACGTCATTTGTGGATTTCCACTCAGAATAACGTTTTGAGATCCGTAGGCGATTAATACTGATAGACCACCTGGCATATTCTCTTCTAAACTCCTAAAAGAGTAGAAGGGAGTATGCTTTACACCCCTGGATAGACGTTTACACTTGGTTAGGGGCTCCGCCCAGGTGTTTACACTTGGTCGGTCTTGCGCTGCAAGCGCAAGTTTCTCCGCCCAGGTGTTTACACCTGGGCGGTCTAACCAAGCCGAGGCTTGCTTAGGGGCTCCGCCTAAGTCTTTCAGACTTGGTCGGTCCACCAATTATCTGAAGTATAGGGGGGTAGTTGTACATTTGTGTTTTGTTTTATTGGAGAAGGACCAATATTCATCAGATTCTGTATTTCAATCGGAGAGAGTGCATACCGGGTATATGTGAGTTTTGACAAATATCCATTGAATGCACCAGCCAAGACAAAGCTCCCTCCACCAAGGGAAGTTGGATTACCCCCCTGTCCAAGTATAGTAGAACTCGTAGGTGAAAATAGGATAATATCTTGATAGTTCTGATAGGGCAAGGTGTCCTTAAAGGATATTCTATTTGCAAGCGTACCATTCACATGCACATCCATGCCCCTGTCAATACAGTTCAAAACAATATGTACCCACTTGTTTATAGGAATGTTATTAATATCCACATATGTATTGGGATTCTTATACGTATTCATTATAACTCTCATTGTATTTGTATGACCTTTCATAAAGACGCCGGGTCCCATAAGAGGCCATGGGAATGTATATCCCTTATGAAAGACGTGTTTGAATGATTGCGTTCCGTCAAAAGTGCTCGGGAGAACAAGAATATAAAATGAATATGCGAATTCAATGCCGCTCCGTTCATTTATTGACGGGAGTACGGGTATTGCATTGGGATATAATTGCGGGTTCTGATAAATTGTCATTTGCATCTGTTGCGAGTCGACTGTATAAGGTATTAGCGTCTGAAAGCGCGTTTGTGCACTAATAATAGAAGTTCCAAGCAGTTCTAATACAAATAATACTATGAAAATTATAGTAACCACTAATAATCCTGTAACGATTTGCCCGGAAGAAGAATCACCCTGTAGATTATTCATACCACTCTACTGTGTTGTGCAGAAGTTAAGTGCAACCATTATGGGTGCATTTAACTTAGCTATAGGTGCAGAAGTTAAGCCGAACCTGGTCCCTTAAATACAGAAGCAAACCAAGAAAGGATATTATAGGAGGAGCCGCCAGGACCAGATAAATACATACTATAGATTTCATCTGGATTCATTGCCGACCCTGCTACATTCGTATTCCCCACATAACCATCAAATCCGCCATTTTCAAGCATTGTTATACTTACACCAGTAGGGTCTACTTGGTAATAAGTAGAACTGGCACATGAACGCCGTAATTTACCATCAATATAAACATCAACTGTACGGCCAGAAAGGACGATTGAAATCATTACCCAACGCTGAAGGTCTATTTCTTGAATATCACACTCAGGAGGGGGGCCTTTAAGAATGCAATCGTCCATTGCCATAGGTTGAAATAGGCTCTTCACATCTGCTGCATACAGTGTGGTAGTACTTGTGCATGAATTCGGAGTGGCTGTGCTAAAAGGTTCTATAGCGGTATTTCCCCTATTAAGAGGGGCAGTTCTTGGAGTATTTCCCGTTGAATCCGTAAATGATTCTTTCCAACTTCCATTGGACCAATAACTTCCAGGAGGTTCTACTATGCCATTTCTTCTAGTGCCTGCGCTTCCACTGTGGCGACTGCCTGCAGCCCCTGCCCCTCCTGCCCCTCCTGCCCCTCCTGCCCCTCCTGCCCCTCCTGCCCCTCCTGCC